>ENA-UOOI01000040-UOOI01000040.1-fermentation-metagenome-genome-assembly--contig:-NODE-40-length-163694-cov-11.722597_pt1 | contig 163694 bp, 125 predicted proteins | sample MGYA00245779_ERZ724027 | MGnify/ENA primary metagenome ERZ724027 (study PRJEB28704, sample SAMN03018318) | fermentation metagenome | biome: anthropogenic terrestrial biome; feature: soil...
GCTGATGTTTCCAAAGGAAAAATCTCCTTTATATCGCCTTTGGCCAATGCATTGATGAATAAAAAAGAGGGAGACAAAGTTGTTTTAAAACGAGACAAGAAAGATATTGTTTATGAAATTATGAACATATCCTATACCTAAGAGCGAATTGTGCGTCCTAGGTTAAGTAATTCCCCTCAGGTTTCCCTGAAAGGTGCTTGATTGCGGAATAAATTTGTCTGTTGCAACCCCAGGGTTGATTTCTGTTATCTGTTTGATTTTCATCTAAAAATGTACAAATAATCTCCCTACCTAATAACTTTTTTTATACTTTTATTATCCCGACCTCACATTAACAATAAAAAACTAAATATGAGAAGTATTACATTATTATTATTTTTACCTGCTTTTTTCATAGATAACAACACTATTTCTGCTCAGCAAATAATAAAATACAAAACATCTGTATTTAATGCAGGTGAAGATGGTATAGATTCTTATAGAATCCCCTCAATGGTTACTACTAAAAGTGGAACATTACTAGCCTTCTGTGAGGCTCGAAAAATTAGTTCTACCGATAAAACACCAACAGACATTGTAATGAAAAGGAGCGTAGACGATGGAAGGACTTGGTCTGAAATGCAAGTTTTAATTCGCGGGGAGAAAGAGGCATTTATGGATCCTGTTGCTTTGGTAGACTATAAAACTGGAAAAATATTTCTTTTCGCTTCTCGTTGGCCAGCAGAAGACCATAGTATGCAGGGAAATACTGCATGGTTAGTAACATCTGTAGATGATGGCGTTTCTTGGTCATATCCTCAAAATATCACTAAAAAAATTTTAGCCAAAGGTCATCTATTGAATGGTTTTGGGCCAGGCTCAGGTATTGAGATGCAAGGAGCCAAATTTAAAAATCGGCTTATTCTACCTATACGACAATACAATAAAAAAAGGGGAACTAATCGTAATAGAGCTTTATACAGTGATAATCATGGAAAAACATGGAAAATTGGTAAAGCTGCGTCAACCGGAGGAGAATTTGAAATCGCTGAATCATCATTAGACACTCTTATCTATACTTTACGAAGCGGAAAAGGGCAACGCAAAAAAGCTTGGAGCGTAGATGGGGGACGTTCGTGGGGGGAAGCAGTGGTAGATGGTGATATTAAAACTACTTTTGATTATGGCGGCTGTCAATCTAGTATCCTGTCTTCAAATAATGTTCTTTTTTTTACTGGCCCTGCCGGTGGAGAGCGAGATGATAATCATGAAGATAGACAAAATTTAAAAATATACAGAAGCCTTGATGGTGGCAAGACCTGGAAGGATAATCTTTTATTATTTGATAAGGCTGCGGGATACAGCAATATCTCAGAATTGAAAAGTGGAGATATTGCCATAATTTTCGAGACTGCGGACACAAACGGATTTCCTAAAATGACTCCAGGCAATAGACCTCCCGGCTGGATGCGACTAGATGTTTTGGTACTTCCCAAAACTATTTTACAAGCTGAAGATTGGTAATCCAAATAACTTAACAACGATTGCGACAGGTTGTACTTTTCTTTTGTCATAATTTTACAAAAATTAAAATGTCAAACTGATTTGCCAAATTTATTTCATGCTATTGGGAGTTAATATATATTTCATTTATAGCTCATGTAGAGACGATTGATAGAATTGATGGAGTGGGTAAGATGTTTTCTCTGTAAAATACTGTAAAGCAGTGGTATTGAGTGAGTATTGGTGTAAAAAAACTCCCCTCGGGTTTCCCTGAAAGGAGCTTTAATGTGCGGCTGAAGGGACTCGAACCCCCACGACTCTCGTCACTAGATCCTAAGTCTAGCGCGGCTACCAATTACGCCACAGCCGCAAAACGGGATACAAAGGTACTACTTATTTTTTTATCTGCGACTCTCCGCTTGCTATTTTTTTTACCACCTCTTCAACCACCCGCGGATAGTGAGTATACTCCAGAACATGAACTTTCCGGGCAATATCATCAGGCGTATCCTCTTTATTTACTTCACAGGTTGCCTGATAGATGATGCTACCTTCATCATAATTTTCATTTACATAATGTATTGTGATTCCCGACTCCTTATCACCTGAATCAACCACAGCACGATGCACCCTGTCGCCATACATTCCTTTTCCTCCGTGCCTTGGCAGAAGAGCAGGATGAATGTTAACTATTCGTTCAGGATAACTGTCAAGAAGAGGTTGCGACAATTTCAGGAGAAACCCGGCAAGTACAATAAAATCGATATTGTATTCACGAAGAGTGTCGAGAACAAGCAGGCCGTCATCAAATTCAGGCTTGCTGAATGTAAAAGAGGGGATACCCAGATGCCTGGCACGCTCGTGCACATAAGCATCTCTTTTATTAGAGATAATTAGTGAAACCACAATATCGTCACTATCGGAAAAATAACGGACAATATTTTCAGCATTACTGCCGTTACCCGACGCAAAAATAGAAATACGAGTCATAAAACGGATGTTTTTTGCACAAAAAAACGTGATTTGTGCACTTATTTTGATTTTAATAGACAAAAGTTTGCACAATTAGAGAAAAAATGCGTTACTTTGCATCGCAAATTTAAGAATAAAATTTTTAATTTATTAATTAATATCGAAAGTTATGTCTGAAGTAGCACAAAGAGTAAAATCGATTATTGTCGACAAATTAGGTGTTGAAGAAGCTGAAGTAACAGAAACAGCAAGCTTTACCAATGATTTGGGAGCCGACTCACTTGACACAGTAGAATTGATCATGGAATTTGAAAAGGAATTCAATATCTCAATTCCAGACGATCAGGCAGAAAAAATCTCTACTGTTGGCGACGCAGTTTCTTATGTAGAACAACACGCGAAATAATCCATTCTATTCATGGAGTTAAAAAGAGTAGTAGTAACAGGCTTGGGAGCAATTACTCCGCTGGGTAACGACGTTAAGACAACGTGGGAAAATGCCTTAGCGGGTAAGAGTGGTTCCAGGCCTATTACTCATTTTGATGCATCGCTTTTTAAAACGCAGTTTGCCTGCGAAGTAAAAGATTTCAACCCCAGCGATCTTTTTGACCGCAAGGAAGCAAGAAAATATGACAGATATGCCCAACTTGCGATCAAGGCAGCCAAAGAGGCGATGGAAAATTCCGGACTTGACCTGGAGAAAGAAGATACAAGCCGTATTGGGGTAATATTTTCTGCGGGGATCGGAGGAATAAGAACATTTGAAGACGAGGTAGGTGACTATTATATCAATAAGGAGAAAGGACCACGGTTCAACCCCTTTTTCATTCCGAAAATGATAGCGGATATCGCAGCTGGGCATATCTCTATGATTTACGGACTGAGAGGTCCGAACTATGCAACCGTATCCGCTTGCGCTTCATCAACAAATGCCATCGTGGATGCTTTCAACCTCATTCGTCTTGGTAAGGCAAATGTGATCGTTACCGGTGGTGCTGAATCGACCATCAGCCCGTCTGCCGTGGGCGGATTCAATTCAATGCATGCTCTGTCTACACGAAACGACTCTCCGGAAACAGCATCACGCCCGTTCAGTGCGAGCCGTGACGGGTTTGTTATCGGCGAGGGAGGGTCAGCACTCATCCTGGAAGAGCTGGAGCATGCAATAGCCCGTGGAGCAAACATTTACGCGGAGGTGGCCGGTGGAGGTATGTCTGCCGATGCATACCATATAACCGCTTCACATCCTGAAGGATTGGGAGCAAAGTTAGTTATGCGTAATGCACTGGAAGATGCCGGAATGAAGCCCGAAGATATCGATTACGTAAACGTACATGGAACATCTACAACTGTTGGAGATATATCAGAGGTAAAAGCTATTCTCGAAGTATTCGGTGAACATAGCTATAAACTGAATATCAGCTCTACAAAATCGATGACAGGCCATTTGCTGGGAGGAGCAGGCGCACTTGAAGCAATGCTTAGTATCCTGGCAATCAGGGATCAGATTGTCCCCCCCACCATCAACCATGAAGAAGGGGATGACGATCCGGAAATTGACTATAATCTTAATTTTACATTCAACAAAGCTCAAAAAAGGGAGATAAGAGCTGCGTTATCTAACACTTTTGGCTTTGGGGGACACAACGCAAGTGTAATTCTCAAGCAATACAGCAAATAATGTGTTAAGAAGACTCGTAAAAAGGATCAAGGCTCTCCCTCATATTGGGAAAGAGCCTTATCTTTCATATTACAATGTACTTGGGTTCTATCCTGACAGGATTGATCTCTACAGGGAAGCTATGACTCACCGTTCCTCTTCCGTACGCTCCAAAAAAGGGAGATGGGTGAACAATGAGCGACTTGAATTTTTGGGAGACGCCATTCTCGATGCTATCGTTGCAGATATTCTCTATAAAAAATTCGAACACAAAAAGGAGGGATTTCTTACAAGCACTCGCTCACGTATTGTACAAAGAGAGACACTTAACAAGTTGGCAGTAGAATTAGGACTTGACAAGAAGATTGTATCATCTACCCGAAACCTGGCACACAACACTAACATATATGGAGATGCTCTCGAGGCTCTAATTGGCGCCATCTACCTTGATCAGGGCTACAGGGTAGCCAAGAAATTTGTATACGAAACACTTATAAAGGAGCATCTGAACATTGAAAAGGTACTAAAGAGTGAAGTCGATTTCAAATCACGCCTAATTGAATGGGGACAAAAAAACAAGGTGGATGTCTGTTTTGAGGTCACAGAATCGCTGTATGATACCCAAAACAACCCTGTTTTTATTTCATGTGTAAAGGTTGCAGGAGCTGAGATTGGTTCGGGAAAAGGATATTCAAAGAAAGAGTCGCATCAGATGGCAGCCAAGGTGGCCATCAAAAAACTTAGAGAAAGCGACAGCCTGCAGGAAGCCATCGCCAAAACTCAACAAAATAACTTATCAGCTCAAAACGAAATAACACAGGAGTAATGTCCTGAACAGAATTAAGGCAGCTAAAAAAATCATCTGTACTGACAGTCTTCAGAATGTGGTGCGTGCAACGCTTACCCTATAAAGTACCAAAAGAGATACCCATGCGCTTACCATGGACAACCAGGTCAGTGTCGGGTGTTACCAGTCGAAGCTTTCCTGCAATTTCTGACAAAGGTATATCGGAGATGCTGTTTCCCAGCTTTGCCACCATTCTCCCAAACTTCCCTTCATGGATCAGTTCCGCAGCATGTCCCCCCAGCAACGTACCAAGATTTCTGTCATAAGGCGAAGGTGATCCGCCTCTCTGTATATATCCAAGTACTGTTTCACGTGTCTCGAAACCGGTATGCTCCTCAATTTCACGGGCGAAATATGTAGCTGGCCGTTCTCTCACTGGCACTTCCACACCCTCTGCAACAGCAACAATAGAATAAGCTTTCCCCATCTCCATCCGTTTGTTGATTTTTTCTATTATAGCCTTCATATTATATCCCAGTTCGGGTATAAGAATTATATCCGCACCCCCTGCCATTCCTGCATAAAGGGTAATCCACCCAGCGTGATGCCCCATCAGCTCAATCACCATAACGCGACGGTGAGAACTGGCTGTGGAGTGTAGCCTGTCGATAGCCTCGGTAGCAATATTTACCGCCGTATCAAAACCGAAGGTTATATCAGTGCCGTACACATCGTTATCAATGGTTTTTGGTATCCCCACCACATTTAATCCAAGCTCCGAAAGCATCCATGTTGTTCGTTGGGTGCCGTTTCCTCCAATGCATACCAGACAATCGAGCCCCAGCTCGTGATAGGCATTTTTTATCTGCTCCCTGTCCTTCTCGTCGGGAGAGGTAATCATCTTGCGAAATACCTTTTCACGCGCAGTCCCTAAAATTGTACCACCCATATTAAGGATACCGGACAACGACGGGTCGGTAAGTTCTACAATATCTTTATGCAACAATCCTGAAAATCCATTCAAGATACCTATTACCTGCATACCGTAATTATTGATGACTGTTTTACCTACACCACGTATTGTAGCGTTAATGCCTGGAGCATCTCCGCCTGAAGTAAGAATACCGACTTTCATAAAATTTTTCTTTTAATCATTCAGGTCTGTGGATAATTGAATAGTCGCATAGATGCTGAATTGCAAACTTGTTACCTCCCTATTCTACTTATCCTTCAAAATTGACATGTAAATGTGACATGCAAAGGAAATAAAAAAGAGGTAAAAAAAGAACAGGAGGGGGTTATTTTATTAAGGAGACTTCATAAAAGCCCTTAAAAATTATGCTTAATTGTTGGAACCCCCACTAAATGCTTGTTAACGCCTTAAAACTCTTTCCTTATATCAGTCGCAAGATATTTATTTAAAAAAACTCCAAAGCCTCCCGGTACCGGCTGCTTATTAAAAAAATTGAAAGCTTGGAAGAATATTTATTTATTGCTGCTAAAAATTATCTCCGCAGCTCTGTCAGATGCACCGGGCCCACCCAGAACCTGTTTCATATTTTTGTAATTATTAAGCATATTCTGCCTGTAGCTCTGCACATGAAGAATCTGATGCAACTCTTTGCGAATATTGTCTTCCGTAAAGTTAATTGCAAATAATTCTTTTACAACCTCATGTCCGCATATCAGGTTAACCAGCGAAATATAAGGTGTGTGAAGAAGATGTCTGAATCCCCAATAAGATAGCCTGGGCATTGCCATGCGGTAACATACCACTTGGGGCACTCCAAGCAAAGCAGTCTCAAGGGTGGCTGTCCCCGATGTCACCAACGCCGCATCCGATTGTGCCAGAATGCGATAAGTTTGATTGAAAAGCACGGTTGCAGGAGGGAAAGAGGTGGTGAAATCTTCATAAAATTGTGGATCTATTCCTGGGGCACCGGCTACAATAAACTGGTAACCATCAGCAAAACCCGCTACCGCCTGTAGCATAGAAGGTAAATTGCCCGCGATCTCCTGTTTGCGGCTTCCGGCCAGAAGAGCAATAACAGGCTTGTTCTCGAGGTTATTGACAGTGATGAAATCGTTGAAAACCTCATCTTTATGGCTTCTTGCCGCAATAGCATCTAACGTTGGATTACCAACATAACGGACTTTATATTGATGTTTTTGGTAAAAATCGACTTCAAACGGCAGGATGGAGAGCATCTCATCAACATATTTTTTTAACAATCTTATCCTGTACTCTTTCCATGCCCAAACTTTTGGTGATATATAATAATAAACAGGAATTCCAAGAACTCCTTTTGCATACCTGGCTATTTTCAGGTTGAATCCCGGATAATCTACCAGAATAACCACATCGGGACTGTATTCTGAAATATCTCTCTTGCAGTAAGCTAGATTTTTGAGAATAGTGCGAGAGTTCATAACAACAGGAATTATACCCATATATGCCATATCGCGGTAATGTCTTACAAGTGTCCCACCTTTTGACTGCATAAGATCACCTCCGAAGAAACGAAATTGAGCCTCATCGTCAAGTTTTTTGAGCGACTGCATCAGGTTCGATGCATGCAAATCGCCTGATGCTTCTCCTGCCACAAGATAATATTTCATGTTTTTTATTTTATAATCGCCACTCGTTCAACTCGGGAAGAAAATTGTGAGCTGTCATATCTATTTTGACCGGGACTACTGCTGCATAACCGTTCGCAAGTGCCCACTCATCGTTATTATTGTTTTCCTCTTCCCAATTTTCAAAATTACCGGTCATCCAGAAGACATCTCTTCCCATGCCATCTTTCGACCGGTGATACTCATTCACCCATTTCCCTTGTGTCTGGGTTGTCATTCTAATCCCTTTAATGTTGCCCGCAGGAACATTGACATTCAAACAGATCCCTCTGGGAAGCCTAACTTCAAGAACTTTTTTTGCAAGCTTGCGAGCAACATTTGCCGTAATTGAAAAATCCGCGTCGGGCGTAAAATCACAAAGCGAGAAACCTATTGAAGGTACATCAAAAATACAACCTTCAATTGCTGCCCCCATAGTTCCTGAATAGAGCACACTGATGCCGGCATTTGAGCCGTGATTGATTCCTGAGACAAGCAAATCTGGTTTTCTGTCCATGAACTCGTTGAGTGCAAGCTTCACACAGTCTGCCGGCGTTCCGTTACACATGTATGCTGTAAGATCCTCTTCTTTGTGAAATACTCTTGCACGAAGCGGTGTTGAAGTAGAGATAGCACTCGACATGCCCGAGCGGGGTGAATCGGGTGCAAAAACAACAATCTCTCCCAAACCTTTCATCGCTGAAGTAAGCGAAACAATTCCTTTAGCCTGATATCCATCATCGTTGGTGACAAGGATCAGGGGTTTTCTATTACTCATCATTCAATTTTTTAAAACCACAAATATAAGTAAATTCAAACACTTCCGCACAATGATGACTGTTTACAGGTCTAATTATTATGTAATCCTTATAATAACATAAGAAGAATTTACTACCTTTGGACGGTTAGATTAAATAAAAAAAATCAATATAATGAGAAAATTACATCTTTTGTTTTGCTTATTACTTATTTCCCTTACACTTTTTGCACAGGAAGTAAGACCAGTAAAAAACTTAATCGTTATGATCCCTGACGGCACCTCCATAGGTGTGTATTCCGCAGCAAGATGGTTCAAATACTATAACAATCAGGGCGAGTCGCTTCACATTGACCCCTATCTCACCGGGACCGTTACAACTTTTTCATCCAACGCGCCCATAGGCGACTCTGCACCTACAAGCTCAACATATGCCACAGGAATCTTGCAGCAATCGGGTAATGTAGCAATTTATCCGGAAAAATCGGATAACGACATTTTCCCGGTTGACGAATCAAGAACCTGGCAGCCGGCGGCAACAATACTTGAAGCGTCTAAAATTGAAAAGAAAAAAGCAGCCGGACTGGTAGTAACCTGTGAATTCCCGCATGCAACTCCTGCCGACTTTTCGGCACATCATTATAAACGAAGCAATTATAAAGCCCTTGCAGCTCAAATGGCATATCAGAATTTAGACGTGATGTTTGGAGGTGGAAACGGAATTCTTACGGATGACATCAAACAACATTTGTCCAACAACGGGACCACACTTATTCAGGATGATAAAAATTCACTTCTTAACTATAAGGGAGACGGAAAGGTTTGGGCATTGTTTGGTGACAAGGCTCTGCCTTACAACATCGACAGAAACACTGATAAGATACCAAGCCTTGCAGAAATGACAGAAAAAGCTATTGAACTACTATCAAAAAATGATAACGGTTTTTTCCTTATGGTAGAAGGGAGTCAGGTGGACTGGGCAGCACACGCCAATGACCCTGCTGCTATGATTGACGAATTTCTTGCTTTTGACGAAGCTGCAGGCAAAGTGATTGAATTTGCTATAAACGATGGAAATACAGCTGTGGTAATTCTTCCCGATCACGGGAACAGCGGCTTCTCAATAGGCAGGAAAGACTGCCCCGGATATGATAAGCTTTCAATTGAAAAATTATTTGGAGCAGTATCAAAATATAAACTTAGCACCAATGGTTTGGAATCAATCCTGGCAGATACGAAACCTGAAAATATTAAAGCTGTTTTTAAGAAATATACCAGTATAGACATTACGGACGAGGAGTTAGAAACGCTGCTCTCTTCCAAGAACTACAAAGAAGCCGATTATACAAAGGTGGGCACAGGCAACAATCTGGCGCATAATATTGGGAATATTTTAAATTCACGCACCTGTTTTGGGTTCACCACAGGAGGCCATACCGGAGAAGAAGTACTTCTTGCAGCCTATCACCCACAGGGTGATGTACCTGGAGGGCACCTGATGAACACACAGGTAAACGAATATCTTCAGAAGGTATCGGGTCTGGAAACATCGTTGCAAGAGCTTACAGACCGGATTTTTGTAAAACATTCGGAGTTGTTTTCAGGACTTAATTGCTCTATTGATAAAAAAGATCCTGACTTTCCTTTGTTACGAGTAAAAAAAGGGAAGAACAGTCTTGAAGTGAAGGCTTTTTCATCGGTGGCAAACCTTAACGGAAAACCATTCGATATAGGCTCAGTAGTGGTTTACATCGATAAAAACGATACTTTTTATCTGCCAAAGATGCTTGCTGAGAAATTATAAACGGCAATGGAATTTAATCCAGGTTGTTGAACAAAAAAATCCACTTTACCGTGGATTTTTTTGTAATAATGCAATGAAAGACTTCATGGTCGGGACTTATCTCTTATTTGCTGTTTCAATATTTCCCAGAAATGAGATATGTTCTCTGTTTACATCACTCACATCGAGGCGTGCTGTACCGTTCTCCCAGATATCAAAGCTAAATGTCACAGCCCTGTCCAAATCTAAAATGGAAATTTGAGCAATCCAATTCCCTTTTTTCTTTCCCTGAGCGACCTGGTACGAAAAATCGGTACTTGTGAAGTTAAAACCACCTTCCCGCGGATCCATGAGTGCCCGGTATGCCCGTCCATAATATGGCAGATATGCCTTTACAGTATCGGGAGTGACTTTTACATCATAATAGGGAGAAAGGTAAACCGACATAAATCTGTTAGGATAGGCATAAGTGGCTTCAAAAGTAAAGTGAGGTATCTCCACCGCATTTTTTATCTCTGCTGCCCGCATCTCTTTATCGGCGGCTGTCTGTGTGCTTCCGCATGCCTGAAAAACAAGCAGGACAAAAAGCACAACTATTACATAGCGTAGCAATTTTGTCATTTTTCACCTCCTTAATTATTTGAAAGATCTTTCTGAGTTAAAGCCAAAACAGCACCGTATATCAATGCTGCTAGCGAAAAAACTAATCTCAGGCAAGAGAATATTTTTACGCGGGTTTAATGCAAAAAATAAAATAATCACATGAAACCTATATATTTAACACCTGAAAACATGATATTGTTTAACTAAAAGATCAGCAAAAAAGGAAAAATGAGAAAGGTAAAAACAGGTCATCACCACTATAATGAAATATGCCATATATATAGCTGACTTGGAAACAGTCCTAGTGTAGAAGTATGCATTCAGATAAGATATTAGAGGCACGACAAGAGTTAGAAAGAATATGTTCCGGCTCCAGTAAACAATCTGCAATAATAACATAAATACGGTGAGGAATACCACAAACTGCATAAAGCTAATTGTTAGCACTTTATCTCTTGAGTAGGTATTTATACTAAAAATCATGTTCGACACAAAAAACAGGCCGGTAATAATCACAGCCACCCACTCCGAAACGGAAAAAGCTGGAATCCCGGGAAGCGAAAATAAAGCAAAAGCTAAAAAAGGCTGAACGAAACCGGGAATATCATCGAAAAGAAAATAGAGAGAAAAAACAGATAGATATATTAGTGAAACACCGAAAAGCGATGACAAGAGCGAACGGAACTGAGGGCCGCGCATTGTCCGTTCCCCTTTCCACCATAGAGGTATCAGCATAAGCGCGTAGATCTGGAACAATGAAGCTGCAGCTATTAACACCCCTGCACGAAAGGAATAGAGGTATGAACTTGACTTTTGATAAGATCTCAGTAGAGGAAAAAATGCCAGCAGGACAAACACGATGGCGATATAGTTGCCGTTCATCACAAGAAAACATGGATGGAGGCTTAACAAAAAAAGAGGAACAACAAAGGGAAGATTTGAACGTGAACGGATAAGGTTAAACCTGCCATTCATAGTGGCAATTATTGATGCAATAAGAAAAACAGAGAGAGTGGAAACGAAAAACGATGTAAACGGATCATCAAACAAATGTTCAAAATATCTCCAAAGATGGCTATCGTCGATAAAAGAGGCTTGTGCCCTGTTTCCCCAATAAAACATTGCGGCACGCATACCTATCACACATATTGAAGTGAGCACAGGGATGAAGCGTCCCTCGACTATTACTGACCTGAATCTCCTTACAACACTGTGCATGAGGATTGATTGTTTACGGGATGCGAAGATCGAACCCTATATCTTTTCTGAAATAACTCTCTTCGAATCTTATTTTTTCAATGTTCTTGTAGGATGTTTTTAATGCTTCATCCATTGTGTTGCCATAAGAGGTAACTGCCAACACGCGGCCGCCTGCAGTAACCACATCGTTGCCCTGAATTTTTGTTCCTGCATGAAACACAATACTATCCTGAATATTTTCAAGACCGTCAATCTTTTTACCTTTTTCATAGGCTTCTGGGTAACCCCCTGAAACCATCATAACGGTTGTTGCAAAACGACCGTCAACCTCCAGCGTTTTGCTATCAAGCGTCTCGGTTGCCACACTGATAAACAGTTCTAAAAGGTCGGACTTGACAAGCGGCATCACCACTTCCGATTCCGGATCACCCATACGCACATTGTATTCAATCACTTTTGGGTCTTCTCCTATCTTAATCAGTCCCAGGAAAATAAATCCTTTATATTCGATCTTCTCTTTTTGTAATCCTTTTATGGTAGGTTCAACAATGCTAATGCGCACTTTTTCCATGAATTCTTTATCTGCAAAGGGGACAGGCGATACGGCACCCATGCCGCCGGTATTCAAGCCGGTATTACCTTCTCCAACACGCTTATAATCTTTTGCAACAGGAAATATCTTGTATGAGTTTCCATCGGTCAACACAAAAACCGAACACTCTATACCAGACAGGAACTCCTCTATCACTACCTTGCTGCTTGCCTTGCCGAACTTCCCGTTAAGCATCTCCCAAAGCATCCTCTTTGCTTCATTAAGTTCATCAATAATAAGTACACCCTTACCTGCAGCCAATCCGTCAGCTTTTAACACGTAGGGTGAAGGAAGTGATTCTAGAAAGGTGTTTCCCTCTACAATATTTTCAAGAGTGACAGTTTTATAAATTGCCGTGGGGATATTGTGGCGAATCATGAAATCTTTGGCAAAATCCTTGCTCCCTTCCAGCTGTGCCCCCTTTTTTGAAGGGCCTATTACGGCAATATGACAAATATCTTCATCGTCATGAAAAAAATCGTAAATACCTTGTACCAAAGGGTCTTCAGGACCGACCACAATCATATCAACATCATTGTCGAGCGAGAATTGCTTCATCGCTTCAAAATCAGTAACGCTAATAGAAACATTTGTCCCCAGCATTGCAGTGCCTGCATTACCAGGAGCAATATAAAGATTATTCAGATAGCCGCTTTTGCGTATTTTCCAAGCTAAAGCATGCTCACGACCACCGGAACCAAGAAGAAGGACATTCATAATGTCAGCGATTCATTTACAATTTTACTTATTCATTGCCTTATCAGAGACATCAGGCAACAGCTTACAAAGCTACTAAAAATATTCTTAAGAAGCAGATAGTAAATTAAAATTTGGATTATGATTAGATAAAATTGATAAGCAAAAGCTATCTTTGCACAATAAACAAAAAAATGAACAGTAACAGGATATCAGCCCTATTTGGCATACGCTACCCTATTGTACAGGCCGGCATGGTATGGTGCAGCGGGTGGAGGCTGGCTTCAGCAGTTAGCAATGCCGGTGCTTTGGGATTGATTGGAGCGGGATCAATGCATCCTGTCACGCTGCGGGAGCATATTAAAAAATGCAAAGCAGCAACTGAAAAACCCTTTGGGGTGAATGTCCCGCTGATGTATCCCCAGATAGAAGAGATTATAAAGATAGTGATGGAAGAGGGAGTACCTGTAGTTTTCACTTCCGCTGGAAATCCAAAAACGTGGACCCCGGTACTGAAAGCCAGGGGAATAAAAGTAGCGCATGTTGTCTCAAGCTCCCTGTTTGCCCAAAAATCCGCTGCTGCAGGTGTTGATGCCATAGTTGCCGAAGGGTTTGAAGCAGGTGGCCACAACGGCCGCGAAGAGACCACCACACTTACTTTAATACCACAGGTAAGGGGTGCAGTTGATCTGCCGCTTATTGCCGCCGGTGGTATTGCCTCCGGAGAGGCGATGGCTGCAGCATTTGCTCTGGGTGCAGAAGGGGTGCAGTCAGGTACACGCTTCGCCCTTACTTATGAGAGCTCTGCCAGCGATGCATTCAAAGAAAAGTGCATCACCTTGGATGAGGGCGATACCATGCTTTCACTCAAGAAAGTAAGTCCCACACGCATAATTAAAAACGACTTTTACCGTCAGGTTCAGGAGATGGAAGACAGGGGGGCCACAGAGGACGAATTACGGCAACTCCTTGGCAGGGGTCGTTCCAAAAAAGGTATTTTTGAAGGTGATCTCAACGAAGGCGAGCTAGAGATTGGGCAGATAGCTTCACAGATCAAACAGATTATCCACGCCGAAGATGTGGTGAGAAAGATGATTGAAAGCTATAACCAAACAGTAATAAGGCTGTCTCAGCAAACTTTTGAATAAACAAGCGTTGCAACCAAACGTAAGCCGGCATGCCAATATCTGCAAATGAGGAATAACTTTATAGATATCCGTTAGTTAATTGAAATGAAATCATATGTAACACTTGTACCATACGGGGGACTTGCAAACCGCATGAAAGCTATCGAATCAATTATAGCTTTAATAAGAGGTACGAATATACAAGCTACGGCGATATGGTTCAAAGACAAAGGACTGAACTGCTCTTTTGAACAATTATTCCAATCAATTGACATACCAAATTTAAGATTGCGCAACGCTGTATTATCGGATTACATACTGTATGACCGTCCCCGTAGGAAAAACCTTTTTATTCCATTTATTTTTGAAAAAGCTGCTTTCAATAACTGCCTGTATGAAGATGATGTAACACAAAGGGTAAGCATGAATTTCGACTTCCGTCAATGGGTGTTATCAAATAAAAAAACTTATCTGTCAGCATGCGTGCTATTCTATCCAGGCGAATCTAAGTTCAGATTCAACTCTTTTATTCCTGTACCCTGGTTGCAGGAACGGATAAATGAAAGGTGCAAAAATTTCACAAACTATACTGTTGGGGTACATATCCGCCGCACAGATAACATTAACTCCATCAGAGAAAGTCCTACTGAATTGTTTATCCAGCGGATGAAAAAAGAGATAGAAAGTGAAAGTGACGTACGTTTCTACGTAGCATCGGATTCTACGGAAGAAAAAAAGAAGCTTACAAGCATTTTCGGAGATCGAATAATAACGGACTGGAAACCCACTTCACGATCTACCCCCGAAGGGATAGAGGATGCTTTAGTGGAACTATACTCCTTATCACGTACACAAAAAATATTTGGATCACATCGCAGTTCTTACTCAGAGACAGCTGCTGAAATAGGCAAGATATCACACGAGAAGATAAAAAGCAAATTATAAGCTGCACATAAAGAGATGCCGGTATTGATTTATTTACTTTATCTTTGTATACAACTATGCAATACGAACTTTTTCAATTGGAACGATTCTCATTTTTCAGCCTGAGCAGCGGGAGTTGCGGCAATTGCTACTATCTGGGTAACAGCCGTTACGGCATCCTTATAGATGCCGGTATAGGGCCCCGCGTTATCAGAAAGCGACTTGCCGAAAACGGAGTTGATCTATCATCTATTATGGCAGTTCTGATAACTCACGATCACTACGATCATATAAAATCGGCCGGATACCTGGGAGAGAAACTGCATATCCCGGTGTATGCAACCCGTGAGGTGCACAGAGGCATATCAAACAGTCCACTTATACGCCACAGCCTCAACGGGTCATCAAAATATATTAAAAAAGGGAACCCTTTTCAGATTGAAGATTTCCGCATTACTGCTTTCAACGTGCCACACGACAGTATCGATAATGCAGGCTATTTTTTTGAATTCGGCAACAACAAGCTTACTCTGGTTACCGATGTAGGTGCCATAACCGATGAGGTAGCATACTATATCTGCAAAGCAAACCACTTGGTTATTGAAAGCAATTATGATGAGGAGATGCTCCGTAACGGCTGCTATCCCTATCATCTGAAACGCCGGATCACATCAGGAGAAGGACATCTCAGCAACCGTGAAACTGCCGAATTCCTAGCTAACAACTATTCATCGGAGCTGCGCAATATCTGGCTCTGCCATCTGAGCGGCGACAATAATAATCCAACACTGGCTTATGAAACAGTAGAGAGACAGCTTTCTCAGAGAGGTATAGAAGTGGGGCGCCACGTTGCGCTACATGTGCTAGAACGAAATGTGCTGTCGAACAAAATAGATTTTTAGCCTATGAACCCTGCTCCTGTCATACTCTTCACATATAACCGTCCTTCCCATACCCGGCAAACATTAGAGGCATTGCTCAACAACAAGTTAAGCAGCCAGAGCGTGCTATATATTTTTTCTGACGGTTATAAAGACAACTCCGATAAGAGTGAGGTGCTGAAGGTACGTGAACTTATACACTCAATAGAAGGCTTCAAGGAGATTCATATTATTGAAAACAAGTTTAACCAGGGCCTGGCAAGAAATATTATCGACGGTGTTACCAGGATTGTAAACGAATATGGCAGAGTAATTGTTCTTGAAGACGATATTGTTACATCTCCATATTTTCTGACGTTTATGAACGAAACGCTTGAGAGATTCAAAGATGAAGAGAGGATAGGTCATATACAGGGATTCTGTTTCCCTTTGCCCGACCTGCCGGATGTCTTTTTAATAAGATGGACAGGCAGCTGGGGATGGGCAACCTGGAAAAGAGCTTGGCAGATGTTTAACCCTGACGGGGAAGCTCTGTTATTGTCACTGAAAAAGAAGAGACTAACAAAAGCGTTCGATTTCAATGGAAATTACCCATATACACGTATGCTGAAAAGGCAGGTTAAAGGGAAAAACGACTCCTGGGCTATCCGCTGGTACGCTTCACTGTTCCTGAACAACGTTCTTTCACTCAATGCAGGAAAATCACTCGTTCAAAACATTGGATTTGACGGAAGTGGAAGACATAGCGGAAGGAACATCGTTTATTCGACCAGTCTCCATAAAGATGATTTAAAGACAGAGATCGGAGTAATCAGAGAAAACAGAGCTGTAAAAAAAGCAATCGGTAAATATTACAGAAGAAAAAACTCTGTTTGGGCAAAGTTAAAGGGAAGGATTAACCGTTTTCTGAGAAGTAGATAACATATGAACATTCTCATTGTAAGCACATCAGACATTTACGGCGGGGCAGCTTTGGCAGCATTCAGGCTAATGAGAGCACTAAATTCCGGTGGAGAAAATGTTAAAATGCTTGTCCGGGATAAAAGGTCAAATGACCCTGATGTGTTTGTGGTTGGCAACCAACTCAAAAGCAGATGGAATTTTTATTTTGAACGGGGAGCGATTTTTTTACAAAACCGTTTCTCAAAAGAAAACTTATTCGACGTTTCTATCGCCAACACTGGCTGCTCAATTACAGAGCTACCCTTATTCAGGGAGGCCGATGTTATTCATCTGCATTGGATTAATCAAGGGATGCTATCCGTAAATGAAATTGAAAAGATCATTGCCTCCGGCAAAAAGGTGGTGTGGACAATGCACGATATGTGGCCGTTCACCGGAATCTGCCACCATGCGGTTACTTGCATTAACTACGAGAGGTCATGCGGTTTGTGCCCCTATTTAGTATCAGCATCGCCTGAAGATCTGTCACACAGTATTTTTCTGAAAAAACAAGCCATCTACGGAAATGGGAAAATCACTTTTGTGGCCTGCAGCAACTGGCTCAAAGAACTTGCAATCAGAAGTCCGCTAACGCAAGGACATACGGTAGTATCCATACCTAATCCCATAAATACTGATGAGTATTGCCAAAAAAACAAATTTGAAGCGCTCAAAAGGCTCAATCTGCCCGTTGACAGGAAAATTGTGCTGTTTGCAGCAGTAAAAGCATCTGATCCCAGAAAAGGAATTCACTGTCTGCTCGAGGCAAGCCGAATACTTGCAAAGAATCACAACAACATACTGTTCATCATTGCCGGCGGCAACGGTGAAGAATTGGAGGAAAAGCTTTCGCTCCCTGCTATTGACTTGGGACTTATTCCGCCTAATAAAATGGTTGATGCCTATAACGCTGCCGATCTGTTTGTAACACCATCGTTACAGGAGAACCTGCCCAATACCCTCATGGAGGCAATGGCATGCGGAACACCCTGTGTAGGGTTCAATACAGGTGGTATTCCCGAGATGATCTTACACGGTGAAAACGGTTACGTAGCCAAATACAAAGACGCCGGAGACCTGGCAAACGGGATATTATGGACTCTTTATAAGGCCGATTACGCAACACTATCATCCAACGCACGCAAAAAAGCACTTAAAGATTACAATGAATCACTGATAGCACAACAGTACATCGATATATATCATGCTTAAACTTTCTGTCATAACTGTTACCTTCAATGCCGAAATGACTCTGGAACGAACACTGAAAAGCGTTCAGGAGCAAACATATCATAACATTGAGCACGTGATTGTAGATGGAGCGTCAAAAGACGATACACCGATGCTCATCAGTCGATATTCAAATGAGAAGATGAAATGGATGAGCGAGCCGGATAAAGGATTATACGACGCAATGAACAAGGCTGTAGCAATGGCATCGGGCGATTATATCTGTTTTCTGAACGCCGGTGATACCTTTTTTGAAAAGGAAACGGTAGAAAAAATGATGCAATCTTTTAAGGAGAAGGCTTCTCCCGATATTCTCTACGGAGAGACTGCCATTGTAAATGGAGAGGGTGAATTTTTACATATGCGCCGGCTGAAAGCTCCTGACAGACTCTCTTGGAAGAGTTTCAAAATGGGAATGGTAGTGTGTCATCAGGCATTTTTTGTGAAACGGATACTCTTTGAGCCTTACGATATCTCATACCGATTCTCCTCCGATTTCGACTGGTGCATTCGAATGATGAAAAAGGCTGCATCAATTTACAACACTCGCAGTACGCTCATCAACTATCTTAACGAAGGAATGACTACTGCCAACCGTAAAGCATCTCTAAGAGAACGGTACCGTATCATGGTGAAATATTACGGCCACCTGTCAACCTTGCTTCATCATGCATGGTTTGTTATAAGGGCTGTTATAAAACGCAATGGGAAAAAGTGATTTAATATTGAGAAATACCTTCTCTGTTTACTTTATTTATGCCTCTTTGGCCTTTGAAAAGGTAACTGAGTATTTGGAAAGGCCATTTGAAATAACAGGAGGATGCGTGCGAATGTTTATCTACGAAAAGGCTATCGAGTGTTGGAAATGACGGATTGATACGATAGAGATGTTTGAGATGATTGAAAACAACAGCATGATAATGAATAAATCTGATGTTTAGTAAAATGAAAAGACGAAAACTTAAGGTTGAAGAGCTGAATCGTATAAGTATTGAGGAGTTTCAGGCTGCTGAGAAAATTCCCCTGGTAATAGTACTTGATAACGTACGCAGCAGGAACAATATAGGTTCTGTTTTTCGCACAAGCGATGCTTTCAGAGTCAAGGAGATATTACTTTGCGGTATAACCGCAACACCACCCGATGCCGAAATCCACAAGACTGCTCTCGGTTCCGAAGACTCAGTAAAGTGGCGCTATTTTGAAAAAACATTATCGGCCGTTCAGCAACTGCGATCTGAAGGCTATACAATCTTCTCCGTTGAGCAGGCTGAGAACAGTCTCTCATTGGAATCAACGGAGTTGGACAAAAACAAAAAATATGCTGTTGTCTTCGGACACGAAGTTTACGGTGTGCAACAATCAGTTATCGATGCTTCGGACGGGTGTATCGAGATCCCGCAATATGGCACCAAGCACTCTCTCAATGTGTCGGTTGCTGCAGGTATTGTAATATGGGATTTTTTCAAAAAAATTTTGCATCCCTAAAATTACACTGCATGAATTGAAGTTCGCCATGTGCGAAGGCCCATTATATGTTTGCCGGGGATATAGCTTCGTAAATCTCGGTACATCAGTTAAAAAGGATAAAACTGATATTTAAGAGTCGTACCTCTCTAGCCTTAAGGTTTTCCCGTTGAATACTGCATAGGAGAAGTATGTTATCCAGTCCCCAAGCATAATTACTTTAGAGCTCTCTGCTATGGGCAGTTCAAGCAATATATGGCGGTGTCCGAAAATAAAGTAATCAATATCAGGAACTTCACTCAGTTTCTGTTTTGCAAAGTTGACAAGATTCTCCTTTTCCTCGCCCAGGTAGGGCTGCACTCCGCCGTAGAGGCGGCTGCTATTCGACCAGGCATGTGCCATCGGTATGGTCCACCTTGGGTGAATAGCCGAAAAACATCTCCTGAGGAATTTGCTGTGGAACACTTTTCTAAGCAGGCGAAACGACCTGGAGTTATCCCCCAGCCCATCGCCGTGAGCAAGAAAAAATTTCTTTCCTTCTATTTCGGTTATAAAAGGTTCGAAATGCAGAATTAGCCCACACTCTTCTGAAAGGTAGTCGGTTAACCATATATCGTGGTTCCCAATAAAAAAATGGACCTCCACCCCTGAATCGGTCACCTCTGCCAGCTTTCCCAAAACACGAGTAAACCCTTTAGGTACAACATACCTGTATTCATACCAGTAGTCAAATATATCACCCATCAGATAAATCGCCTGGGCATCCTGTCTTGCGAAATCAAGCCAACGACACAGCTTCCGTTCCGTCTCAAAGGAATCGTTATGCGATTTTGATCCTAAATGGGCATCAGCGAGGAAATATATCTTTTTATCCACTGTTAATGATTCTGCAAATTTCCACACCAGATTACATCATTCCCAGCTCCAGAAGAGCCTCTTCACTCATCATCGAACGATCCCACGGCGGATCGAAGGTAAGATTGATGTCCACCTTTTTCACCTCCTGTATCGATTCAACTTTCAACTGCACATCCATAAGGATAAAATCTGCAGCCGGACAAGCGGGCGATGTAAATGTCATTTCTATTGTTACATTGCTATCATCATCTACATCCACATCGTAGATCATACCCAGATCATAGATATTCACGGGAATTTCGGGATCATACACCGTACGGAGCATCACCACTATTTTATCTTGTATCGCCTGTATCTTTTCGTTCATAATTCATTTTTTATTATTAAACCGAATTCCGGGCAAATTGTTTCTTTAATCAGATAATTCCTTCATCTGCATAACTGAAATAAGTTTCCCCGCATACTATAATATGATCCAACAGCATGATATCCATCAATTGAGCAGCATCTTTCAGCTTTTTTGAAATATGAGTATCCTGAGGGCTAGGACGGCAATTCCCGGAGGGATGATTATGCCCAAGTATTATACCTGATGCATAATGATTTAGCGCCTCTCGAAGAATCAGACGGATATCCACAACGGTCCCCGAAATACCTCCCCTGCTGACCTGCATTGTGGTAAGTACCTTGTTTGACCGGTCTGTAAGCAAAGCCCACGTCTCTTCATGGTTCAGATCGGAAAGAATTGGAAAGAAATGTTCATGTGCATCGCGTGATGATACTATTTTTCTTCTGTCGGAGATATCCGTATTTTTCCTTCGCCTCCCCAATTCGAGAGCCGAGATAACTGTAACTGCCTTGGCTTCACCTATTCCACGGAAGTTCCGCACCAGGTCGGCCACACTCATACGGGCAAGATTATTCAAATCGTTGTCGGCTTTAAGCAGAATTCGTTTACTCAGTTCTACCGCACTCTCCCTGTCATTACCAGAGCCAATCAATATAGCAAGTAGCTCCGAATCGGAGAGCGCCGATACCCCTTTCATCACTAATTTTTCCCTTGGACGATCTTCCTCTGCCCACTGTTTGATACTTAACCTGTTCATGTTATTATATTTCCGGATTGTAACAGAACAAATGTACGAATAAAAATCATAATGGGAAGGGGACGGCAGTTTTAAAACAAAAGAGGACGGACATTTTCTTTCATGTTCGTCCTCTCTAATACGAAGTTATTTAAATGTTTACTAAGAATCACTCTCTCACACGTTCCACATAGGATCCGTTTCGTGTATCAACTTTTATTTTTTCACCTGTGTTTACAAAAAGTGGCACACGCACCTCAGCACCTGTTTCAACGGTTGCAGGCTTCAAGGCGTTTGTTGCGGTATCGCCTTTTATTCCTGGCTCGGTATAGGTAACCTCAAGCACAACATGCAGAGGCATTTCTGCTGTAAGAATAGTCCCGCTTTCGGCATGGATCTGCACATCCACTATATCACCTTCTTTTAAGAACTGCACTCCTTCAATCTGCTCTTCAGGGATAGGTATTTGCTCAAATGTTTCGGTATTCATGAAATTATATCCCATATCGTCGCGGTAGAGATACTGAAAAGGGCGACGTTCTATACGTACCTCATCCACCCTTACCCCCGAGTTGAATGTCTTTTCAAGCACGCGTCCGGTAGTCACATTTTTAAGTTTTGTACGAACGAAAGCTGCCCCTTTACCTGGTTTCACATGCAGAAATTCCACAATAAAAAAATACTGCCCATCCAAATCGATGCACATCCCGTTCCTGAAATCAGCAGTTGTTGCCATAAAATATTGTCAGTGTTAGTATTACTTATTATTAATTGATTCAGAGCGCAAAAGTAATTATTTCATCTGTAAAAAGCAAATGAAAATGCTTTAGCATTTATTAAAGGTGAAGAAATAGTTTGCAACGAAGTTCCACAGGGTTACGAATGCAGTAGCGATAGCTTTAGATATGTAGAAGTTTATCTTCCCCTTTTCGTGAAGTAGATAAAGAAACAGGTTATTCAATCCTAGGCCAATCACCGAAACTAGGAAAAAAGATAAATATTCAAGTCCCACATCAGGATTTTCGCTTTCAAATGTCCAGATTCTGTTCAAAACATAGTTGGATGTGGCTGCCAGCATAAAACCGATTGAATTGGAAAGAAACTTATTCCACTTTAACTTCTCCTTGCACATCCATGTAAAGAAAAAATCGATCACCGTACCCGACAATCCTACCACGCCAAATTTAAGAAACTTTAAAAACAAATCTATCATCATTCAAAAACTTTATTAATCGGTTTTTCCATTAAAAAAAGATACCAGATGAAGCCTGTACCTAACTACCGTTTTCTGCAAAAATAAAAAGTAAGTCCCGGTAAAACGAATTTTACAGGACTTACTTTCATTAATAGTTATTTATAGCACATTCATCGCATCCAATACCATCTTCACAATAAACAACACAAATATCACCCACATGGTCGTGGAGATCTGCCTGAATTTTCCGCTCAGCGCTTTCAGGAAGACAAAAGATAGCATGCCGAACACGATACCCTGGGCAATACTGAAAGCAAAAGGCATCATCACAATGGTAAGGAAAGCCGGCAGGGCTTCTGTCATATCATGGAAATTGATCTTTACAACTGAAGTTATCATGAACAGCCCAACCAGTATAAGCGCTGGAGCAGTAGCTGAGGCAGGAACCATTAGGAACAGCGGGGCGAGAAACAACGCCAGTGCAAACATTACAGCCGTGGAGAGAGCGGTCAGCCCGGTGCGTCCTCCCACAGCTACGCCAGAAGCACTCTCAACGTATGAGGTAACTGTACTTGTTCCCAGAACAGCACCAAAGGTTGTGCCAAGAGCATCGGCAAAAAGGGCACGTTTAATTTGCGGAAAGCTCCCTTCGTTGTCAGTAAGCCCAATCTTAGAAGCAACTCCCAAAAGGGTTCCAATGGTATCGAAGAGATTTACAAAAAGGAATGTAAACACTACGATCAGCATATCGGGTGTAAAGATATTGTGCCATTCAAACTTCATAAAGATTGGTGATATATCGGGAGGGAGAGCAACAATGCCTCCTTCGGGCAGGTGGACCAGTCCCAGCAAGCCTGCAAAAATTGTAGCGACAATAATCCCTATAAGGAACGCCCCGTGTACTTTTTTATGATACAATACCGCTGTAAGTATAAGTCCCGCCGAAGCGACCCATATATGGGGGTTAGACATCGCCCCAAGGGTTAGCATGGTGTTTTCATCTTTCACAATCAATCCCGCGTTCTGCAGCCCAAGAAAGGTAATGAAAAGGCCTATTCCTACTGGAATAGCATTTTTGATTGAACCCGGAATACTCTTCACTATCAGTTCCCGCACATTAAAGAACGTGAGGATAACAAAAATAATCCCTTCTATAAAAACTGCAGTAAGGGCCATCTGCCAAGAATAGCCGAGCCCTAACACTACTGAAAAGGCGAAGAAAGAGTTAAGCCCCATACCGGGTGCCTGTGCCACCGGCAGATTAGGGATGAACGCCATAAACATGGTTCCCAGTACGCTAGCTAATGCCGTTGCCGTAAAAAGTGCTGCCTTGTCCATACCCGATGCGCTCAGGATATTTGGGTTCACTATTAAAATATAAGACATGGTGAGAAAAGTTATGATCCCCGCCACAATCTCGGTACGAACAGTCGTCTTGTGTGCTTTTAGCTTAAATATTTTTTCCAACATAGATTCTTATATTAAACTTCAGAAAGTCCATTTAGTTGCCAGCGTTGGGATGGCATAAAAATTCTCAAGTCGCACAAAATTGTAGCTTATCTCCACTTCGCTCCCAACAGAAAAATTGGGAGTGACATTGTACCATATCTGCGGTTCGCTCAGCAAAACCAGCCTTTTCCCCGATTCAACACCTGTACGGTCTTTGTTCTCGGACCACAAGTCGAAAAATCCGGAAAGCGAAAGCTTGCTATCAGCCAGCAACGAGTTCCATGTAAAGGTCCACTGTGCGTCGTGACTCACCTCCTGAAACGAATTCAGCTTGTATGCCACGTATGTGTTCATGTGGAAATTACCCAACTGAAAGGGGTATCCCAAACCTCCCAGATAAGCAGCAGGAATGGAAAAGCCAATACCTGTACCTTTTACCAGTCCCAGACCCCCATTATATTCTATATGGGGAAAAAGCGGAAAATCGCCTATCTTAAATTCACGGGCTATCTCTGCATAAACCAATCCCGGGTTCCTTTTATCGAAACTAAAATCAAAGTCCACAAACATAAAAGTATTCCCCCACCGGTCGGGTTTAAACATTTCAAATGTAGCCGTAAGATAATTGACAGGGGCAACTTCATCGCCGTAAAATGAATGGCGGGGATCGAAATGCAGTTGTAGATTCTGCGCCTCAATCACAACCGCAACAGAAAGGATTGCAAGGGAAAGAAAGATCTTCCTGAACATACTGTAGTTGTTTTGATGAGTTAAACAAAAATAAATCGCAAAAGTAATAAAAAACGCAAAACAACACCGGTTACAGAAGACTTTTTTTCCTTTTTTATACCAAATGCCGTTATTACCGCTTAAATTTGTAATTTTGCCTTTTTAAAAAACTAGCCGGTAAAATGAACGAAGAAAAAGCAAAAAGTTTGGTAATCTACAACACATTAAGCAGGACAAAAGAAGTTTTTAAGCCACTGCATCCTCCTCTCGTGGGTATGTATGTATGCGGCCCCACTGTGTATAGTGATATCCACCTTGGGAACTGCCGTACATTCATCTCTTTCGATATGATATACAGATATCTGCTTCACCTCGGATACAGAGTGCGCTATGTACGCAATATTACAGATGCGGGGCATCTTGAAGGCGACCGTGATGAAGGAGAGGATAAATTTGCCAAAAGGGCCAGGATAGAACAACTTGAGCCGATGGAGATTGTACAAAAGTACACCATCGGATTTCATGAAGTACTCTCACTCTTCAACACTCTTCCGCCAAATATTGAGCCCACCGCCACCGGACATATCATTGAGCAGGTAGAGATGATAAAAGAGATTATGGCTGCAGGGTTTGCTTATGAGGTGAACGGATCAGTCTACTTCGACGTAGAAAAATACAGCCGTCACCACGACTACGGAATGCTTACAAACAGAAAACTGGAAGATCTGCTGGAAGGTACTCGCGAACTGAGCGGACAGGATGAAAAACGGGGAAGGCTTGATTTTGCACTATGGATAAAAGCAAATCCGGAAACTCTTATGCAGTGGCCTTCACCATGGGGCCAGGGTTTCCCGGGCTGGCATATCGAATGTTCAGCCATGAGCACCAAATACTTAGGTACTTCGTTCGATATTCATGGTGGCGGAATGGACCTTCAGGCAACTCACCACACCAATGAGATTGCTCAATCGGTAGCCTGCAATCACACTGAGCCTGTAAAGTACTGGGTTCACACCAATATGCTCACCGTAAATGGTACACGTATGTCCAAAACGGCGGGAAACGGTTTTTTGCCAAGGGAGCTGTTCACCGGTAGCCATCCATTGCTGGAAAGAGGTTATTCACCCATGACCGTACGTTTCTTTATGGCTCAGTCTCATTACCGGAGCACACTCGATTTCTCCAACGAGGCTCTTCAGGCATCAGAAAAAGGATATAAAAAATTGATGGAGAGCTTCTCAACAATAGAGAAGATAGAGCCTTCACCCTCCTCTTCGGTAAACATCGCCGATCTGGAAGACAGATGCTACGCTGCCATGAACGACGACTTTAACAGCCCCGTGCTGATTGCCCATCTGTTCGATGGAGTACGTATTATCAACTCAGCGTACGATAAAACAGAATCTCTGACTGCCGATGATCTGGCAGCACTGAAAAGGGTTATGCACACCTTTGTTTTTGAAGTATTAGGGTTGGTGGATGAGTCAAAAAGCGTGGCAGGAAGTAATGTGATTGACAATCTTATGAAGTTGATTCTTGATATAAGAGAGACTGCCCGTGAAAACAAAGACTGGGCTACTTCAGATAAGATACGTGACGAACTGAAAGCCGCAGGCGTGGAGATAAAGGACACCAAACAAGGTGTTGAATGGAGAATGTAAGACAGAATATGTATATCTGGACAGGATATTAAACAATTGAGAAAGCATTATATTGCGCCCTAAACCTAAAATATCAAAAATAATTATTTATAATATAAATACCTTTTTGGCAATTGATATTAAAATAGATTTTCAGAGGAGACTCAAGGCATTGAATGTAGAAAGTAAGATAAACAGAGTATGACGAAAACCGGGATAGTGGTATTCATAGTGAAAAGATATGCAGAAAAGAGATGCAAGGTCAAAACAATATTCAAAGCAGAAGAGTGTAAATAACATCAACAACCGATTGCCAATATTTCACAAGGCGGAAAAATTAATTAAATGAATTTAAACAACGTAAAAGCGAAAAGAAACAGCTGAACCTTCGTTTTAAAGTATTATTTTTGTATTATATATCAGTGATAAAAGTCGCACAGAGATGCAATTACAATATAAATTGTTTCCACCCGGCTCAATCCGGGTCACAGTACAGCTCCCCTCTTCTAAGAGCATGAGCAACAGAGCTCTTATTCTCAATGCATTGAGTTTGAGCGATAATCCTATCAGGAATCTTTCCGATTGCGAAGACACGCAAGTGCTTATAGATGCTTTCAACTCCGACTCCAACGTGTTCGACGTTAAGGGGGCCGGCACCGCAATGAGGTTTCTGACTGCTTTTCTAGCGGGGATGGAGGGCGAATGGATCGTAAAGGGGTCAAAAAGAATGCATGAGCGCCCCATTCATCCTCTTGTAGAGACTCTCATAGCGCTGGGAGCAGAGATTGAATATCTCGAGAAAGAGGGATTTCCACCTCTCAAGATAAAGGGGCGAAAACTCAAGGGTGGCGAAGTGTATCTCTCCGGAAATATCAGTTCTCAATTCATATCGGCACTACTTATGGTTGCCCCTCTGATGGAAAAGGGACTGACCATGCATATCGAGAAAGAAATAGTCTCCAGGCCTTATATCGACCTTACTCTGAACATGATGGAGAAATGTGGCGTTCATGCCAAGTGGGAGGGTAATGATATAACAGTCAAGCACCAGGCCTACAAGCCAATTGAGCATGTGGTGGAGGCAGACTGGACCGCTGCTTCCTATTGGTATGAAATGGTTTCCCTGCTTCCAGGTTCTGAGGTAAAGCTGAATGGGCTGAAGAAAAAGAGTCTCCAGGGCGATGCCAATGTGGCTAATCTTTTCGGCGACCTGGGTGTAACAACTGATTTTGTTTCGGATGGTATTATCATTCGTAATTCAAAGAGAAAAACGAGAAAATTTTTTCACGACTTTGTAAATGAACCTGATCTAGCACAAACTTTTGCGGCTACCTGTTGTTTTATGGGTATACCATTTCTTTTCTCAGGTATCCAGAGCCTGAAGATCAAAGAGACTGATCGTGTGCAGGCATTGATCAATGAGTTGGAAAAGCTTGGATATCTGCTTAATGAAACTGAAATAGGCATGCTTGAATGGGACGGAACGCGATGTTCTCCCGTAAAAGAGCCGTCTATAGACACCTACGATGACCATCGTATGGCTATGTCCTTTGCTCCGGGTGCAATCATTTTAGACACACTGATTATTAATGACCCAAATGTGGTTTCCAAATCGTATCCCAATTTCTGGGAAGATTTAAAATATGCAGGATTTAGAATAGAAGAAAGGTAACTGATTATGCAAAGTTTATTTGTTTTTGCCGGCATCATAGTTTTTTTCATCATAGCACTTGCTGTATCCAACAGCTTACAGCGCAAAAAGGGTAATACGAAGGAGCGGGAAGCCACTCCCCCCTATATCGACTTAAGTGGAGGCGGTTGTTGCGGAGCGCACGAAGTGTGCGAAAAAGACAGCCTTATAGCTGCCTTCGAGGAGAAACCGGAATATTTTGACGACGAGGAACTTGATAAATACTCAAACCGCGACTCTTCAAAATATGCCACAAACGAGATAGAGGAGTTTCGTGAGGTGTTCTACTCTGTTCTTGATGAGGAGAAACCACGCTGGATAAGAAGCCTTCAGATGAGAGGAATTTCCGTTCCCGATCAGATGAAAGATGAAGTGCTTATGATAGTAAATGATCTTAGAGCACAAAAAATGCATGCCTGACAGGGAATAAAGAGATGAATATCATTGAACTGTTTCAGTATGCTTTCTTCAGGAATGCACTTTTGGGAAGCCTTTTCGCAAGCATTGCCTGTGGAATCATAGGTACTTATGTAGTTACAAGACGATTGGTATTCATCAGTGGCGGCATTACACATGCATCATTCGGGGGATTGGGAATAGGTTTTTATTTTGGTCTTCCTCCTGTTTTGTCGGCTATGGCCTTCTCTGTTTTTTCAGCTTTCGGCATCCAGTGGCTATCAAGCAAGCAAGACGTTCGTGAAGACTCTGCCATTGCCGTCTTCTGGTCGCTGGGAATGGCAATAGGAATAGTACTTACTTTTCTTACCCCGGGGTATGCCCCTAACCTGTCGGAATACCTTTTCGGCAACATCCTTACTATTACACGAGCCGATATTGTTTCTCTGTTTGTTTTATCACTTGTTCTCCTGCTTTTCTTTGTACTGTTTTATCATTCTATTGTATCAGTATCGTTCGACACCGAATTTGCCCGTACCCGGCGTCTACCCACCCAATTTATTGAATATACGATGATGCTCTTTATCGCTGTTACCATTGTCCTGAGCATCCGCCTTGTGGGTATTGTGCTGCTTATGTCGCTTATCACCGTCCCGCAGATGACCGCCAACCTGTTCACTGTAAGCTATTCAAAAATTATCTCACTCTCTGTCCTGTTCAGTTTTGTGGGATGTGTTACCGGCTTGCTTCTCTCTTATTACCTGAACGTTCCCTCCGGAGCATTTATCATTTTTATACTGATCTTGATATTTTTTATCGGGAGAACCTTAAAACTCATTTTAAAAAACAAAAACAGGAATAATTAAAAACACGATAAGCATAGAAATGCTATTTAATCCATTAACTATCTGAGAATATGCTTTGCCGAATCTCAGTAGCCTTTCTTTTCGATTGTCAGTTGTTAAATAAACATTAACCTAAATAAAAGTCCCCTCCGATAAGTTTTTTATACACATAATGCACAAAATCACATACTTATTTTTAGCATGTTGCAATCCGTTAATATCGGTTTTCGGGGTTTTCGTGACAATCTCAAGTTTCGATATTGAAAAGCCTAAAACTTTAAGAAACTTATATGGCATACACAATAAAACAGTGTTTTTAGTGTTATTTACATAGAACAACGCCATATCGATATAAAACATATACTCCTCGCTGCTATCCAGCGAAAATCTACTAATATTGAACAAAGTAAATATCCTTATATCGAACACGCGTTGCAATAATTATTCATTTTAAACCGGTGAGTGAAATTAAAAGACAAAATCTGCATAGTTATCTCGGGATCTCTCTGTATAGCCCTCATTTTCGGGTGTTCTACCAAAAAGAATACCCCAGTCACACGTGCCTATCACGAGCTAACCACCCGCTACAACGTTTTTTTTAATGCACAGCAGGCCTATAATGAAGCACTGGCAAATCAGGTGGAAAATTTATCTGACAATTATTATAAACTACTCCCGTTTTACCCCTTGGAAACAATACAGGGGAAGACAACACCAGGCGGACCGTTTGATGGCGTGATTGATAAAACCACAAAAGCCATTCGGGAGCACTCTATTTCAACTAAACCGCGCCGCATCTCCTCAAAGAGATACTCGAAAGAGCAGTTACAGTGGTTTCGACAGGAGGAGTATAATCCCTTTATGAAAAATGCCTGGCTGCTTATGGGAAAAGCCTTTGTGCAGAACCGCGACTATGAAGAGGCGTTATCGGTTTTCGGTCAGATCTTACGCTTATACAAGGATGATGCCGATGTGAAGTTTGAAACAGAGATCTGGATGTTGCGTATATACACTGAGATGAACAGGACGTACGATGCAGACAATATGGCCTATGTTTTGAAGCTGAAAACGGTTCCTACTCATTTAAACACTATTTTCACAGAGACTTACACACTCTATCTGCTTCATAAAAAAGAGTACGCCAATGCTATCCCTTACCTGAAAAGAGCAATCAGTACCGAGAAAAATCACAAACAGCAAAAACGGCTGCAATTCCTTCTCGGGCAGGTTTATGCAATTCTTGGCGAGAACAAAAATGCTTACCAAGCATTCGAAAAAGTAAAAGGGCTCACTACCCCTTATAATCTTTTGCTGAATGCCACAGTTTACCAGACTGCCCTTTCTACCGGAAAGCAACAGCACAAAAGTCATGGAGAGTGGATAAACCTAGCTAAGAGAGAAGTCAACAAAGACACTACCGCAACGGCTTATAAGCTCTATAAGATATACAGTGAACTAGGTAGTGATTATCTCTCTCAAACACTATATCAAGGACTGACAGAAGAGAAACCAAATAAAAAGGAGACCACATTATCTTCCTTGCCTGCACCCCAAAGCAGGGTATCTCTTTTTACCTACCCTGAAGAGGAGTTGTATCAAAAAGCATATGAGGCTTATAAAAAAGGAGTTACCGCAAGTGTGCATAATGCTTTTGAAGAATTCATCGTTAAACATCCCGGATCGGGATTAATGCCTCAGTTCCTTCTGCTTAACGCACTATCTTACGCGCAAACAGGCAATGTGGCACAGACAAATGAATATTTGAACAAGCTTCTTGAAAGCTTTCCGGACTCAGATGCGGCTCCTATTGCCGAAAACATAGTGGAAGCGATATCGCAAGGCCGGACATTGGCAGACAACGCTTCCATGTATGTTGAGTGGAATAACGATTCGGCCGGCTCTCTCAATCAAAAAAAAGTAAAATTTGAGAACACCCTGTTCAGTAACGATAAAAAAGGGCTGCACCTTTTCCTCCTCTTATTTACACATAACTACACTGGTAAAAACAGGCTCCTTTTCGCAACGGCAAATTTCAATTTTTCACACTTCAGCTATCGCCGGTTTAATCTTTCTTTCATCCCTCTCATTAAGATGGAGGCGCTCAGTGTTCAGCCCTTTAACTCTTTTGAAGAAGCTTCACAATATGCACAAACAATATTATCTGATTCCATTTTTATATCTGCGTTGACTAAGGAAGTTTTTCCCGTAGTAATCTCCGAAGAGAACATCTCCTTACTGCAAATCCCGGAAGATATTGAAGAGTATCTTACCTTCTGCCGGGAGTATTTAAATACTTCACCGGCAAGAGTTCAGCAGACTGAAATGATTGTAAAAGCAGAAACAGGTGAAAATTTCGCACAAAAAGAGGAAAAGATTGTACCTTTGGATAGACGGAGTATCCCTGTGGGGGAAGGTTCGGTGAAACCGATCCGGCAAACAGACCGAATTACACCCGATGAGTTGAAACTGAGGCTCGAAGTGAAGGCCGCTGAGGCGATCCGGCAGAACAGGAAAGCCACGGAATCCGCCAGCAGAAAAGCTTTACAGAAAAAACGGGAACGTGAAAGAAAAGAAAAGATCAGGCAACGGGAACAGGAACTGAAGAGAAGGCAGCGCTTGCGTGAAATCGAATTAAAACAACGTGAACGGGAAAGAGATTTAAAAATTCGGAAACAGGAGGGTACCCGGAGAGAGAAGCTCAATGAAAGAGAGGCACTATTGCGTAATCAGAAAAAATAAACAGTTAATAAAAGCATAAACATCGTTTTCATTTGCTTATATGAATATGAATAGTCAACGTATGAAACAAATTGTTTTTGCAACAAACAACAGCCATAAACTCGACGAGATCAGAAAAATTATTAACGGAAGACTGCAAATCCTCAGTCTTTCCGATATTAACTGTCACAACGAGATAGAAGAGACCGGGGGAACCCTTGAAGAGAACGCCCTTATCAAAGCCAGATTCGTTAGAGAAATGTTTGGATACGACTGCTTTGCCGACGATTCAGGACTGGAGGTGGAAGCACTTGGTGGAGCTCCCGGCGTTTACTCATCGCGTTATGCAGGTGAAGGGTGCAATTCTATCGACAATATGAATAAACTGCTCCTGGCATTGCAGGGATTGGGAAACCGCATGGCACAATTTCGCACCGTAATAGCTTTGGTTATCAATGGAGAAGAGCACCTGTTTGAAGGAGTAATAAAGGGACAAATCATTGAGGAAAAGCGTGGGAAAAGCGGTTTTGGTTACGATCCTGTATTTGTCCCCCTTGGTTATGATCAAACCTTTGCCGAACTGGGCAACGACATTAAAAACAGCATCAGCCATCGGGCCATTGCCACTCAAAAACTGGTCGATTTTCTGCTGAAGCAAGAGTAACACTCTCTTTTTATTGAAAAATTCCCTATCTTTGAGAACTTAACAAATAAATTTATAACCTATGTCAACCAATATTCGTACAGGCATCATCGGCTACGGACTCTCCGGCCGCGTGTTTCATGCACCTTTCATCGACGTTGTGGAAGGCTTTGAACTTTCAAAAATAAGCACATCAAATCCCGGAAGGCAGGCCCTGGTAGAAGAACGATACCCAATCACAACAGTTGTTCCCAACGGAAAAGGGATCATCGATGATCCAGAGATAGATCTCGTAATCGTTACCTCTCCCAATACCGGTCATTTCCGTTGGGCAAGAGAAGCGTTGCTGGCTGGTAAGCATGTTGTGGTTGAAAAGCCTTTTACTATAAATGTAGCAGAAGCAAACGAGCTTATTGAGATTGCGGAACGACAAAAAAAGATCTTGACAGTTTACCACAATCGCCGTTTCACCAGCGACACCAAGACTGTAAAAAAACTACTTGAAAGCGGAATATTGGGAGAAATTGTTGACTATGAGACCCATTTCGACCGATACCGAACTGAACAACGTCCTAATGGGGCTTGGCGTGAAGAACCTCTTCCCGGATCGGGCATCTTCTACGATCTGGGTTCTCACCTTATCGACCAAGCCTTGTGGTTTTTCGGCATGCCTGCAGCAGTAACGGCGCAAATCGACTCACAGCGGCCTTGGGCAAAGGCTGACGACCATTTCGACGTGCGCCTCCACTATCCCAATTTCATCGCTACTCTGAAATCTGGAATGATCTGCCGGATACCTGGACCCACCTATATGCTTCACGGCACTAAAGGGTCGTTCGTCAAGTATGGGCTCGACGTGCAGGAGGCAACTCTCGACAGCGGTATAATACCCTCCGGAAAAGATTGGGGGCGTGAACCGGATAACATCTGGGGCTCCATCAACATCGAATATAAGGGAGTGAAAATACAGGGAAAAGTAGAAAGTGAGCACGGCGATTATCGCGATTATTTCATCAATCTGCGTGATGCTATCAACGGTGAAGCCGAACTGGCCGTAAAACCGGAAGAGGCACGCAACGTAATGAGGATCATTGAACTTGCATTCCAGAGTAGCAAGGAGAGAAGGACCATCAAAGTCTTGTAATAGCTATGACAATCAGGGAAGATGTTAAATTGTTATTTCAACATCTTCCCTTCACCATTTTGAAAGTGTGTTTCATTACTATAAAAATGAAACGCTTTCGTATTTAACCTTCTGTCCCGATAATGCCAGCAACTTAATTATTTTCTTTCTGAATTGATTTGTTCTATTCTGATAAAGGCCAAATCCGTTTTATCAAAATCAGAAACAGTAAAGGTAAAAACACTGTTTGTCTCTGAGAAAAATTTCTCAATTTTTTTTTCTTCTTTGGAGGTATATACCTTAATGGCATATTTCCCGGGCATGGTTACAGAACATTGGATAGCTACATCTTCGTTCTTAGCCCCTTCTAAATTATCAGTAATTTCAATGCCGGTAAGGTCGTATATCAGAGCAAGCGTTTTTCCGCCATCTAAATTCAAGTGGCTGATTTTTATATTATCGTCTTTTGCCGTCAGCACAGCATATCCAGGTCCCGGTAGACCCGGGTAAATAATGTCTACATTACTGGTGATATTTGAAAATATTCTCGTCAATGCTTCTCTTTCTGTTACTTTATTTGGCAGTTCTTCTCTTACCTCTCCGTAACAATACACTCCAAATCCTTGCGCAGCACGTTCAAGTGTTTGTGCTGTGAATCGGCGGAAGTAAGGCAAGGAATTGAAAGATCCTATCCCAATCTCTGATGGTATGAGTACAGGCAGTCTGTAATTATACATATTTCCGTAATGTATGTCTAACCCCAAAAGAGCTTTTTCTCCCCAATGTTTATAAAGCATTGTACCTATAGCATCTAAGTTCCCGTCGGCATAAGTGGCAGCACTGGTCCCGGTCATTTCTACTCTTTTCGGGTCATTGGCTTCCGCTTGTCCCGCATCTAAATTAAAAGAGATAATTTTATAGGGGTCGCCTTCGTGATAGGCAGTTGTAAATTGTTTCCACCACCAATCCATAGCATCTTTCTTAAAGAGCGCATAATCTGTTTTGTTTGTCTTTAGCTTCCATTCTTCGTAGAGTGCTGATGTAACCGGATTAAAGTCGCTTTCATCCAAAAAGCTAAATCCTTCCTCGTTCCCCAACTGAATGCCCAATACTGTTGGATCGTCGCGATAATGTACCGCCAGTTTATATAACATGCGACGAATACGGTGAAATATTTCGGGATGCCCGTAAACGTGCAGCGGACGAATTCCGCCATCTTCGAGCAAACTCTTAATATCTTTATATACTTTTCCGTTTCGTTTTGGCCATTGCATTGTATAATTGGCCGAATCTCTATTGTCGAGGTGAAAAGTCCATGCTGTCTCAGGTTTTTCAGTCGGCACTTTGTCACGCTGGGCATGGAGAAACAGTATCCATTTAATTTTGAGTCCTTGCTTTGCGGCAGCATTTGTTACTTTATCGGAAAAGCTGAAGTCGAATTTATTATCCTGTGTTTCAATATCTTCCCAATGCAACATAACATAAGCGGTATTAGCTCCAATCCCCTTCATATCAGCAAACACCTTGTTGTAATCCGTATCCGGGTGGTAGCGTGTGTCCCAATAGCCTGTTTCTATAGCTTTTATGAAGAATGGCTGCATCACACCATTTTCTTTTGACATGTAAACAACTTTCTTGTTAGTAAGGCGTACTAATGAAAATGGTGCGTTAACTGTGTCTTTGTGCTCATAATCTGTTATGATTGCCGATTTTGGAGCAAACGGAGTCATAAAAGGAATTTCTTTGCTCATCATAGACTGAGCGCTGACTGCCAGGGATAAAATTAATCCGGCGACTAAACAAATAAAAGGTCGTATCATTGTATCAATAGTATCTGGCTTTAGAAGGAGCTTCTCCTTTATATTTTTCGTTTGTATAAACCCTGATCCAATCTATTTGCATATTTGGAGGATTACCTGGATTCCAGTCTGCCGGGTTTGCGCTTCCCATCCAGGATCCCTGACTAAAGGAGAATCCGGGAGTCATCATAAAATACCATCCTTCGGGGGTATTCCAGGGCCAGTCGATATTCCCGTTGTCCCCATATTTATGAATAAAATAGCAATCTCCATTAATACCAGCACGTATCTCTTTTTCTGTCAGTTCAATCCAATATATATGCCATTGGTTCATATCGTCAAGATCAAGCGTTTTATGAGTACTTCCATTAGGAGATTGATTATTGAAATTTTTGGAGTGCAGCGTAAACCACGCCTTCTCATTGGGCTTAGCCCGAGGTGTTTCCAGGAGATCTATCTCTCCGCATTCGGGCCAGCCAACGTAAGACGCGCCGCCATCTTTTCCGTAACGGGAGTTCTCCGGCATAAACCACAAGGCATGATTAAACCCGAGTTCGGGACCACACTTCATACGCACCTCATAGCGCATATTTTCTGTAAAAACGCCCCAGTATTGTGGAGATATGGGGGCAACCGTTTGTGTGGAGTAGGTAGAGTATTTCACAGTATTTCCGAAGAAATTGACAACTGAGTCGGGCTCTTCGATAGTAAGAAGATGGAGAACACCTTTTTTTACTCTCATACACTTGCTATTGTCTATTGCAGCATGATTCTTAAACCATTTCATTTGGTCTTCAAATCCGTAAGGGACACCATTAGGATTTACATCTTTGTCTTTAAATTCATGGGCTGTAAAGAAATACCATCCTGTCTGTGTCGGGTGCTTATCACCTGGTTTCAATTTAATTGGTTTGGAAGGGTTGGAATAAATAAGTGTTTCGTCTTCCTTGGGTTGTTTTACTTGTTTTGTCTGTGCTATAAGCGGGGTATAGTTGAGTGTCAACAAGCAGACACTAATAATAGTAAATAATATTCTAATCATAGTTTTATAAAGATTAGCTGTTTATTTGTTTAATTCAAACAAAAAAGTCATCGAACTATTTCTTTCTATTTTTTTTGGCAAATAAATTTTCACTTTGTTGCCTTTTACTTCGCATCTCCCCTTTTATAAAGTTTCAATAGCCCATAATCTGTTAATTAATGGATTACGTGGCATACAGGAACTTTATTACCGAACTGATTTAAATTATAAAAGAGAAAAAAGCACCGGCACTATTGCCGGTACTTTTTAAAAAATTTAGTAGCCAATAGCTCCTGAATTTGAAGTAAGCGGCCAACCGGGATTCTGATAGATTACCGAAGTAGAGGGATCATCGGGATTGGTGGCTGTAATTCGGAAATGCTCAATGTTGATCGGACTCAAATAATGAGCTTCACACCATTTGTAACCATCTTTCACGTAGTTGCTCGCAGTCAGGTTGATGCGATATGGACGGATATATTCGCTCTCATCAGGACTAGAAACGTTAGCTTTAGCAGCCGGAGCAGGAATCAGCACTTTTTTGGCATCTATTTTCCCTTCCGCTTCATAGAGAGGTTTATAATGAGAGCCCCAAAGACGGAATCCTTCGGGCATAAAACCGTTGATATTATCAAGAGCTCTCCATCGTTTCAGATCGTCCATACGAAAGCTTTCTTCCATAAGTTCGCAACGACGCTCTCTTCGGATATTGTAAAGAAGTGAAGATACCAAGTTCTTACCTGAATATTTTCCCCAATCTGACTCTTTACTCAAATCGGTAGCGGCAACTGTAACAGCGTAATCTGCAGGTAGCATTGCACGGGTACGCAGCTGTTTCCAATATTTATCTGCAGTAGCGTCAACGCTGTTTCCACCATTTTTAATGCACGAAGCTTCAATATAGTTAAGATAGGCCTCTGTAACTCTGAAGATAGGACAGCCTTCAACGCACCAGCTACCACCTCCGGCATAGGGTTCGTCCGAAAGGCCTTTGCGGAGAACATATCCGGTTACAGGCCTTACTTCAACCAAATCGACTACGTTGGGAAGAAGTGGCGCTTTGTCAAGGTTATCGCTTTTGGTGGTAAATTTTTCACCGGGTGTCATCATGAAAATCTGCAAACGATTATCGCGGTTTTCTCTTACACTTTCGATTGAAAGATCACCTTGATAAAGCGATGATGCATAAATTGGCTTGCCATCGCTGCAGAGGAATGTTTCAACAAATTGACGAGTGAATCCGTTATTTCCGCCATGACGGAGGTAGGAAGACGCACTGTGATTCAATTTGTCATTACCGCTACCTAAATCTTTCTCATAAGCACGCCAAAAAAGTATTTCAGGATATTTTTCCAGGCTCTTGTCAGCAAATTGTATGTAATAGGGGTTATTGGCATATCCACCGTTGTTTTCTGCCAAAGGAATAGCATCTGCTAGTTCTTTGGAAGCTTTCATACATTCATCGAGAAAGAAAGATATTTCGGTTTCGATATTGATACCTGTTTTTTTGCCAGGCCAACCCGGGCCACCAGGAACAAGAGCTGTTCCTTTATGATAGCTTAACCAGCTTGCTTCAAACAGTGCTACACGAGATTTCATCAACAATGCAGCATTTTTTGTCAGTCTGTTTTTACCTCCAACAGGTGCATTATTCATATATTCAATAGCTTTATCAAGATCAGAAAGAATGAACCGTGCCACTTCATTGCGTGGAGCACGTACGCTTGCCTCGGTAAGAGCAGCCATATCGTCAGGTAATTGAGTTGTGATAATAGGGAAGTCGCCCAATTCTTTCAAACGGGTAAAGTAGTCGTAAGCACGAATGAAATACACTTCTCCAATGTATTGTCTGAGGTTTACATCATTACCTGTCAGTTCTTTTCCTTCATAACGGGGAAGAACTGTTTCGAGGAAGTAGTTGCACGAGCGAATTATTTCAAATTTCCAACTATCATTGTTAGAATCAGTTTCAGGTACACGCCATTGCCCCGGCACCCAACGCGTGCTGTAATCTGCGGAAGTCTGATTGTCGGTATGCCTGTCGTTACCAAATGTCCCAACACTTCCCCACACACCGTGAACCGGGAAAATTGTATACAGATTGACAGCATAGGCGGCAAGATCGTTATCTGTCTTTAAGAACGTGTTTGGGGTGATCTGCGACAGAGGTTCTCTGTCAAGATAATCATTGCAAGAGGATGTTACAAGCCCAAAAAGGAACAGAAACATCACGGAGATTTTAATATTTTTATTCATATCAATATGTCTTTTAATTAAAAGTTAATACTCATACCAACGGATAATGTCCTGACCAATGGATATGTCTTTGTAACACCGGATGCCCAGGTACTGCTATAACCGGTACCCAAGACTTCAGGGTCAAACTGACTGGTCAAACTGGTAATAGTGAACAGGTTTTCGCCTGATAAGAATAATCTGAGGTTATTGAGGTTTATTTTATTCATCATTTTCTTTGGAAAGGTATAACCAATTTGAGCATTCTTCAAACGAATATAGGCCGCATTTTGTAAGTAACGGGTCTGAACATACTGGTTCTTACCGGCGCTTAGGATCGGACGTGCAAAATAAGCATCAAGGTTTGCACCATCGGGGTCTCCTTCCGGACGGAAGAAGTCGAGATGTTGAACAAATCCACTCGATTGCCATTTACCTCCTGCTGCACCAAAGAATGTATTTCCGGCACACCAGTAGTCGCGTTTTCCAACTCCCTGGAAGAAGATGCGAACATCAAAACCTTTCCATGCTGCATCAAGATCGAGACCGAATTTGTAGCGAGGGAGATTGTTGCCAATAATCCTGAGATCACCCGGATCTGTGATAGTGCTGCTCCCGGTATTTATTTTTTTGTCATCGTTGAGGTCGCGATACATAATGTCTCCGGCTTCCCATTTGCTGCCAATTTGAGACTGGTCGGTAGTAGCCAGGTGTTCTTGCATCTCTGCATCAGTTTTGGCGATGCCGATTGTTTCAAATCCCCAGATCTCACCTAAATATTGACCTGCCAGGTATGTTGAGATTGATCCGGTCGGGTTAGGGTAACGGTCAATTTTTTGACGGTCGTCTGATAAGTTTGCTTTAATTCCATAAGAGAAACTTCCTATAATATCGCGCCAGCTAAGGTCTAATTCAAAACCTTTTGAGGTTAAGTCAGCATTGTTGGTACGAGGTACTGCAATACCAAGAATATTTGGAAGCGCTGGTGCAGGCCCTACCATATTCAATGTATTCCGTACAAAGTATTCGGCTGATAAATTTAGACGGTTGTTGAACGCTGAAAGGTCAAGGCCGATATTCCACAAACGGACAGTTTCCCATCCCAACGATCTGGAAATAAGGGCGGGAATGCTCGATATGTTTTGCTTGGCTCCATTAATTATCCATGAATTCCAGTTAGTGTTTGAAGCACCTGCTGTAAAAGGCATAGTCTGTATATACGGATACAGGCTTTCTGTATTCTGATTGCCCAACTCTCCCCAGGATCCGCGTAACTTGAAGTTACTTACGAACTTGTTGGAATCAATTGTTTCCCAGAACGATTCGCGTGCAATGTTCCATCCGAGAGAGAAAGAGGGGAAGAAATTCCAACGTTTTTCCCTTGCAAAACGTGAAGTACCGTCGTAACGGCCACTGACTTCCAAAAGATAGCGCTCTTTGAAGTTGTAGTTGATACGCCCGAAAAAACCTGCAGTAGCCCAATCGTTGATGTTGCCATAAATCCCCGTATCTTTACCTGATGCAGCTCCGATTGCCTGAACCTCCTGGCTGATAAGGCCAGCACGAGTAACCCCAACTTCATTGTACTTGTTCAGTTCGGACTGAAATCCAGTCAAGAACAGAAAAGAGTGTCCGCTATCTAGATTAAGCGCGTAGTTAGTATAAACGTTTGGGTTGAAAAAGTTAGTGCGTGCGCGGCTCTCTGAAATACTTGTAGTGCCTGATGTATTGGCAGGCGTATTTTGGACAGTCCAATCGGTGGTAAATAATGTTGTTTTGTGAGTAAGATAATTATCTGTACGATAGTTCATCTCAGCAAAAATCTTCCAATTCTTTACAAATTCGAATTCCAGCTGCAACTGCTGATAGAAAATATCATTTTGTTGAATATTCCTGCCGCTGTTCATAATAGCATTGGCAAAGCTTCTGTAGTGCCCGTTAGGATCAATTAATGGCTCAGTTGGCCAACGCTTAGCAATATCGTGATAAATCTGGGCATCGTTCATTGACAAATATGTTGGTTTGTCAAGGTCGTTACGTATCCACTTCGTACTGTAATTAGCCTTTAGGTAATCGGTAACCTGAGCATTGATTTTTGCAGTAGTAGTGTAACGTTGCAATTTATCAGGGGCAAAAGAGATAATACCGTTTTGAAGCATATAGTTACCTGATACGTAATATTGGAACTTTTCCGTACCACCACTAATGCTTAAGTTATGCTCGTGTGAGGTATGTGTTTCGCCAAACATGATGTCATACCAGTTATTGTTTGCATTCCCAATCCAGTTCCAGGTTCTTCCATCAGCATTGGCATAAGTCTGATCGGTAATTTTTCCTGCTTGATAGTCAAGAATTAATTTCATCACTTCATCGTTATAGGTGACCCCCTCACCATTATTTATCGCAGCTCGATTGAAGTATTTAGCGAAAGTATAAGAGTCCATTGTCTCCGGCCTGTTAATAGCATTGGTAAAACGGATGTTGTTGTTGTAATTTACAACCACTTGTCCGGCTTTTCCTTTTTTAGTTGTAATCAAGATAACACCGAACGGAGCACGTGAACCATAAATAGCCGAAGATGCAGCATCTTTCAAAACCGAAACACTTTCAATGTCTTGAGGGTTGAGATTATCAATGCTACCTTCCATCCCATCAATAAGTACCAAAGGGGATGCTTTTGAGTCTTTACCGATGGTGCCTGCACCACGAATGTTAATATTAAGGTTATTACCTAACTCCCCTCCGTTTCCACCGTAGCTGAAGTTCATACCCGGAATAGCACCTTGCAGGGCTTGAGTCACAGAGGCGACAGGGCGAGATTCAAAAACCTTGCTGTCAACTGTTGATACAGCACCGGTTAAATTTACTTTCTTCTGGGTACCAAAACCTACCACAACAACCTCTTCCAATAACTCAGTGTCAGAAGTCATAACCACATTAATAGTAGTGCGTCCGTTTACAGAAACCTTCTGCGTTTTCATACCTACGTAGGTGAACATCAAGTTTCCGCTTGCCGGAACATTGTTCAACACATAGTTTCCTTCAATATCGGTAGTGGTGCCTATAGCAGCATTACCTTCCACAATAATGGTCGCTCCTATCACTTCCAGTCCGGTATCGTCTTTCACGTTACCTTTCACCGTAATGGTTTGAGCATACATTCCTAAAGACATCATCCACAGCATGGTGAATATTAGTCCTTTCCACATAATAATTGAATGTTTCCTATTCATTCTGATTTTTTTTAAAATTAATAATTGATTCATAAATCATGGCTGTTTTTATTGTTTTAGAATAGCTTTTTATATTTTTGATTAACTACATATGTTTTGTTAGTTTATAACAACTTCATCCAGATAAACCCATGTTTTTTGTCCTTGTCGCACGTGATATGGCGGACAAATTCCCGGATTTTTCACATCGATACGTATATATCTTGCAGAAATATTACAGAGAAGGAGTGATTTATCTTCACTAAAAGTTCCTTCGCGAAATATTTCCTCATAAGGGGTTTTCAACTGTCCGATTTGATGGAAATTCTCACTGTTTTCTGAAACAGATACTGTGAATTCGGATGGTTGATGCACCCCCATACCACTATTGGTTATGGTGCCAATGGAAAGAAACTGTAACGCCTGTACTGTCCCCAAATCAATAACAAACGAAAAATCAGTATCGTACCAACCCCTCCATTCAGAATCGGTGTGTTTCAAACTTCCCCGAACTCCGTTCACAAGCAACAATAAATTTCCGCTTGTTCCTTTAATTTTTGCTGCTGTAGCTTTGTTGAAACGTATTGGAAACGACAACACCTCTCCCATTCGCAAACCGTTTTTAAATGCGGCGGCTTTTATAAAAGTATACTTATCCACAACTAAACTTTTTTCAAAAATATGCGATTGATGTGTAGGTTGTGACCCATCCACGGTATAATGCACTTGCACATCGGGACGGATACAACTTATCGATACTTCTAATCGTTTATCATCTATTGGGAGCACAAGGTGATCGAGGTTATACATAGATGCGGCAAAGGAGATACGCATTGCCGCAAGCCTATCTGTAAATGCATCAAGCCGTGGTAAGAAATCATTCCAGTCTGCAGCATTTTTATCGCGCCACGCCATATCTGCAAAGGCTATCAAACGCGGGAAAACAAGATATAGTACATCTTCAGGCGATGAGCAAAATTCAGTCCAAAGTGAGGCCTGAACGCCCATCAAGAGGTTTTGCGCGTTTTTATCCCAGTCCGGTTGAACAGGTTCGTAATCGTAAACGTCTTTAAGCGTATTGTTCCCGAAATAGGTAAACGGCTCAAACCACTGAGGCCCCTGATATCGGATTAAATAAAGCTTTTTGGCAGGAGTCATTACAAACCTGTGTCCGAGTTTAGCTGCTTTTATCGCTTCTTGTCCATTGCCCTGCCAACCGAAAATTATTGCATTTTCAGGAATTTTACTATTCGTCAGTTCATCCCAACCCATTACTTCCTTTCCTTTACTCTGAACATATTGACCGACACGTTTCATGAAATAACCTTGCAATTCTTCTTCTGTTTGGATATTCTCTTTTTTCATTCTTAATTGGCATCGCGGGCATTTCTTCCAATAATACTTATTGGCTTCATCGCCGCCAAGATGAATGTATTTTGAAGGGAAGAGAACCATAATCTCATCCAAAACATCTTGGAGAAAAGTGAAAACACTGTCGTTTCCTGCACAGTAAATGTGTGAACGACCCTCTCCACCGCCAGGTATTACACCGAAAAACTCATCATCAACAGGACATGCTAATTCGGGATAAGCTGCCAGTGAAGAAACCGTATGGGCAGGCATCTCTATCTCTGGAATTACATCTATCTGACGATCAGCCGCAAAGCTCACTATTTTGCGGACATCATCCTGAGTGTAAAATCCACCAACTGTAGCCGGTTCATGCGCCTTTTGATTTCGCCTGTTCGGAAAAGGATAAACATTACGGTTTACGCACCACGCTCCAATACCGGTAAGTCTTGGGTATTTTTTGATTTCAATTCTCCAGCCATTATCGTCAACCAAATGCAAATGAAGTATATTGAGTTTAAGCATTGACATTGCCTCAATGATTTTCAAAACCGTTTCCTTAGGAATAAAGTAACGCGACACATCCAACATTAATCCGCGATAGCCGAAACGCGGCTTATCTATTATTTCTCCGCATGGCACTTTCCACTCAATTTTCTTTATATTAATGCTGCCTTCAATATCAGCAGGCAGCAACTGTCGTAAAGTTTGGAATGCATAAAAAAATCCGGCATTTGTTGATGCTGAAATCTGAATTTTTGATGGATATACGTTCAGCTTATAGCCTTCAAAAGGAATTGATCTGTCTGTTTTGAGCTGAATGTCTGATTTATTTGATTCCCCTGATATAATCACAGGTCGAAATCCAGCTGAACTAACAAAAATATCTGCAAAAATTTTTGCAGATATATATTGCTCTTCACTTTCAACCGAAATTGTGGTTTGCGGAGAAAAGTTAAAATAATCTTTGTTGTGCCTATGAGCTGATACAACTGGTGTAATATTATATGCCTTAACTAAAGGACTAAAAGCAGATATTAATATAAATACGAAAAAAAAACTTTTTTTCCTCATGTAATCTTAAAATTAGCATTTTGAAATAAAAGACAAGATCATAGTTTATTAAAAAAACTCACATATAGGGATATATTGATAAATGTCATTAAATGACATTACCGATTAGAACTATTATAATTTGTTTGAATGTTTTTGCGAAATTCTAAAAAAATTCGTGAAAGAATGTTCAAAAACATCTAATCTATTTCAAATAATATCTATTTAACATATTCTCTTGCTTATAAAGGCCTATGATAATATATTGATATGTTTTAGCATTTTATTGATAACATGATATATAAGTCCACTTCTATAAGTATTTTTCACGTAAAGTGGACCAAATGCATATTAAAATTAAATGTATCCTGTTAAATGTACAGGTTTATATTCAACGATGGAATAATTGTCCATGCGTGTATTTACATCCCAACTTATTTGAGATTCATTTAAAATAGAAGCAGGTTTCTCCGCAAATTAAGTTAAGGTTATATCTCCTTTATTTAATTGAGATAGTTAAGGGGTGGATCTGATCTATAAATTAAGTTAAGATAGTAGTTGAAGAGCACAATTATGAGACAAAATTTATTAAGAAAAAAACATCATTTATCAGTTTCAATTAGCTAATTTTGTAGAATGAAAACGAAAGGGGAAAATTTTTATGAGCTATACATTTAGAAACCGGTTTTTAATTTTTATAGCTATCTTATTTTATCTTTTACCGTTATTTACAAAAGCTCAAAATAACAACTTCTACAATTTCCATACTTTTTCTCTTAAGGATGGATTGACACAATCTACAGTATATGCTATTTTACGTGATAATAATGGCTATTTGTGGATTGGCACAGGTGCTGGGTTGAGTCGTTTTGACGGTCAACTAACCACCAGATATTTTGCTTCTATTAATGACAGCGAAACAATTCCCGGAAACCGTATCTTTTCTATCATTGATGATACAATGGGCAATGTATGGATAGCTACTTCCGGAGGATTAGTGCGCTTCGATGATAATAAAAATATCTTTGAGCGTCAGGAAATCAATGGAAAACCAATTATCGGAAACACTTTATCTGTTTTACCTGATGGCATTTTTTGCACCTCTGTCGACTCGTTTTACAAATATGATTACAAAACAAAAAAATGGCAAACACTACCTGTAAAAAGTAAAAATAAAGTTGATTTATTTTTCACAAGTACTGTTATGCTGAGTAATAACAAATTCTTATTAAGCGCCCGGCACAAGAATTTGTATCTTTACGATATCAACACAGGCGAATTCTGTGAAGCTGCATTTTACGAAGGAAAACATGATGTGAACAAAGTTTATCTCGATAATCAAAATCTCATTTGGGTTGCACCATACGGCGAAGGGCTCATGTGCTATTCACAAACAGGACAACTGATTAAAATCTACAATACCGCTAACTCCGGCTTGAACAACAATGTGGTATTAGATATTATTGAGCACAACGGCAGCCTATGGATTGGAACTGACGGAGGAGGGATTAATATTCTGAATACTGCTAACGATGAGTTTTCTCATTTACTGCCTATCCCGGAGAAAACATCTTCATTCCCTGCAAGGGCTATCGCTTCACTTTACAAAGACAAATGGAATAATCTTTGGGTAGGCAGTATTCGCAACGGATTAATTGAAGTCAAATCAGTATTTATGACTACTTACCTGCAAACTACATTTGGCAACCCTCATGGACTAAGCAGTTCTACCGTTATCTCATTACTGCAGGAGGACGACAGTACCATTTGGATTGGAACAGACGGAGGTGGGATTAACAAATTTAATCCTAAAAACAGAAGTTTTGAACATTTTCAGGCTTCAATTGGCGACAAAGTTTCCTCAATTGTGAAACATACAAAAGATGAGTTGTTGATTTCGGTTTTTGGGCAGGGTGTTTATTATTTTAACAAAAAAACCGGTCGGAAACGTCGTTTGATAGTGATGAATGAAAAGGAAGATTTTCGTGTGCTCAGATCTGGCTATACAGCAACCTTGCAAACCAATGATGGCATACATTATCTAATTCTTTCCGATAGTATCTATGAATATGACAGCCGGAATAATTCATTCACAATAATACATTTAGAGAAAAATATCTCTGAACAAAGTCATGTGATACGACAGGTAATATCTGATACTAATTGCAGATTTTTATTCACTGCAAACACCCTGTATTCACGTACTGAAAATAAAGAGTGGAAAAAAATGATTTCATTCCCTTCGGAGGAGATTATTGGGACTGTTGCACTCGGCTATGGTGAGACCTTATGGATTGGTACAAACTACGGGCTTAATCGTTTTAATCCACATACAGATAGTGTGGCACATACAATTCCATTACCTTACGAAAGTTCCATCACATCTCTTATATGTGATTACCAAAATCGTCTATGGATAGGTACAAATGGTACATTATGGGTATATTATGTTAACGAAAACCGTTTTGAACAATTCGATGTGTCAAGTGGAGCCATACCTAATGAGTATATGCCACGCTCAGTTATGATCTCCGGCAGTGGAAATATCTATATGGGTGGAGTAAACGGACTATTGTTTATTGACAAGAATATTATTCCATCAAAAACTACACAACCGGAAATTCAACTTAATGAGGTAATTTGTAACGATAATTTGCGTCAAAAACTTTATACAGCCGGAAAAAATATTGGGGAACCACCACGCTTAAAATTAGCTTGGAACAAATCATCGATAACTATGCAAATAATGGTTCCGGAAAAAGATATTTTCAGAAAACGTTTGTTTCATTACTATATTTCAGGATTTTCCGGTAAGCCAATTGAGACTGAAGACCAAAATATTACTCTGCAGTCACTTCCCTCAGGCAACTTTACTATTTCTGTATCGTGCAATTTAGCTAATGGCTTATGGAGTGACCCGCAAAAAATCCTATATCTTTCCGTATTGCAGCCCTGGTGGAAAAGTAGCTGGTTCATCGCTCTTTTTACTCTTGCTGCTTTGGCTGGTATCATTTTGACTGTATTTTGGTATATTCGCAAAAAAGAGAATGCTCATAAATGGCAACTAGTTATGCATGAGCAGGAAGTTTATGAAGAAAGGCTGCGGTTTCTTACCAATATAAGTCATGAATTACGCACACCACTAACACTTATTTATACGCCGCTAAAACGAATTATAAATCGGTTGCCTGAAACAGGAACAGGAACAGGAACAGAAAATGAAAAAAATGAAATTACCGGGATTTACAAACAGGCAGCAAAAATGAAAGAGATTATCGATATGGTGCTCGATATGCGTAAAATTGAAACAGGTAATGAAAAGCTAAACATCGAATTATATCCGCTGCACGAATGGATTATAGATACGGTAGAGTATTTTTCTGAAGAGATGAAGTACAATGAAATTACCCTTAAGTACAATTTTGACGAACATGTAGATAAAATTTCTTTTGACAAGAGAAAATGCGCCATAGTCTTATCTAATCTTTTATCCAATGCGCTAAAATTTGGCGGATTCAAAGGCAATATAACCATAAGTACCAAGTTGAGCAAAATTGAAAATTGTGTTCGAATATCTGTCTCGGATGAAGGTAAAGGGCTGAATGATTTAGATACCGACCGGTTATTTTCATGGTTCTATCAGGGAAAGCACGAGTATGGGGGGAGCGGTATCGGCTTGGCTTTTTCAAAGAAGTATGTTGAAATGCACAAAGGAAAAATTGGTGCACAAAGCAACAAAAATGGAGTAGGAGCAACTTTTTATTTCGAATTGCCTTTAAATCAACATCAGCTTAATAACGATGTTACCATAAAAGCTCAATGCAACGAGCTAACTGATAACGAGAACGATTCATCATATTCACAATATAAAGCAATACCTCGTTTCAACACCTCAAAGCTCTCTTTGTTGGTTGTTGAAGACAATCCTGAATTGCTCATCTTCTTAAAACAAAATTTCAGAGACACATTTCACACCGTTTTAACTGCAACAAATGGTGTAAATGCATTAGAAATAATTCGCAGTATGCAACCCGACATTATTTTGAGTGATGTTGTTATGCCTCGTATGGATGGTTTTGATCTTTGCCGTATTGTAAAATCGGATATCTCCATAAGCCACATTCCTGTGGTGCTGCTCACTGCACGTACCGGTTCAGAGGATACGTTACTGGGATATAAGCTTGGTGCGGATGCTTATGTAACGAAACCTTTCGATATTGATTTTCTTCAAACCATACTCGAAAATCAACTTAACGCTAGAGAACAAATCAGGGTGCAATATAAATCTAAAGCTACTGTTATGCAACCTCATGAAATAACTTTCAGTAATGCCGATGAGCACTTTATACAAAAACTTAACGCGCTTATTGAAAAACATTTAGATGACTCAAAATTCAACGTCCCATATATTGCCACGGAAATGGGGATGAGCCGGGCATCGCTTTACAACAAGATGAAAGAGTTACTGAATATCGGGGTAAATGATTATATAAATCGAATAAAACTTGAAAGAGCGGCTTTTTTATTAACCTCAAATCCAGATTTAGAGATCGCAGAAATTGCATCGAGAATGGGCTTCTCATCCCAACAATATTTCAGCACAAGTTTTAAACAATACAAAGGTGTTTCGCCGAGTGAATATCGGAAAAGGGAGCCCTGACGTGATGTAACCATTTCTCTGAACCTGATTCCTTTCGGCACTATGATGAAAATGGGCACCAGCACGATCAGTGCGGAGGCAATACATTGGGAAAAACATTGAAAATCCGTCTATTCTCTTTTCTCGGAACAAGCGGAGTGCAAGGATATATGAATATATTCAAAAAAACCACTCAGCGGATCTCTTGAATAAGTTTTTTCACTGCTCTTTCAATCGTCTTTTCACTCTTAAGCAGAGAGATGAATTTGCTACCTATTATTGCTCCCGAAGCTTCCCTGCAGGCAGCATCATATGTCTCTTTATTTGATATTCCAAAACCTATCAGGCGGGGATTCTTTAACTGCATCGCATTTACCCGCCGGAAATATTCGAGACTATCCTCACTAAAGGTGTCTTTGGCGCCGGTCACCGAAGCATTGGAGACCATGTAGATAAAGCCGGAAGTATGTCTGTCTATCTGCCTGATCCGTTCTTCCGATGTTTCAGGAGTAATAAGCATTATCATTCGAAGGCCATACTCTTTAGCAATGAATTTATAAGATTCCATATATTCGGCAAAAGGTAAATCGGGAATGATAAGACCGTCAATTCCGCATCTGGCTGCTTCCCTGCAATAATTATCGAACCCAAACTGAATTACCGGGTTGAGATACCCCATCAGCACCAGAGGGATCGATACCGACTGCCGCACATCGGTCAGTTGTGAAAAAAGAGTTTTCACGCTCATACCGTTACAGAGCGACTGCGCTCCAGAAGCCTGTATTACGGGTCCATCGGCCATGGGATCGCTAAACGGCACACCAATCTCAAGCAAATCCGCTCCATGTTTCTCAAGCGCCTGTATTACACCAACTGTATCGTCTAATTGCGGATATCCTGCGGTAAAATAGACCGATAAGATATTCTTTCCTTTCTCTTTAAATAATTGATCAATCCTGTTCATATCTGATTATTTCACTAAATTTAAACTTATTCTGCCACCTTCGCACCTCACCAAAAACCGGACTTAACGGAAGTGTTCTATTAATATTCTTATTAATTCAATATCTTTAATTGCCGGGGCAATCTCAAAACGACTGTTCACATCGATTCCTATATACTTGGGATGTGAAAAATATTTCACTGACTCTGCATCTTCCGGTGAGATACCGCCACTTAACAGAAAAGGTGTTCCGCCACGGTAATCCAAAAGCAGCTCACGGTTGAATTTCCTGCCGGTACCACCATAAAGCGGTGATTTTGTATCGAAGAGAAAATAGTCGCAACAACCTTCATAACGTTCCGTAAGCACTATGGGGAAGGGCTCATCTATGCTTATTCCAAATGATTTTATCACCGAAAAGCCTTTATCTCTCAACGCATTACAATATGCAGGAGATTCATTTCCGTGCAATTGCAAAATCTGCAAGCGGTTATTATCAGCCAATGCAAGAAGAGAATCGATATCCTCATCCACAAAAATGCCTACTCTCTTCACCTTCTCCGGGATATAGGCCAATTTTCCACCTGTGTAGCGGAGCGACTTCCTGTAAAAGATAAATCCCATCCAATCCACCCCCAGCTGTTCTACTTTGCGAATGTTCTCTTCATCGCGCATACCACACACCTTGATGATCATTTTTCAATTCTTTTATTCATGCTTCATCGTTATTAACTTATACGGCTCCTCTTTATTATCCACTAAATTCAAGTTACTCACTATGAATTACCTGGCATTGCCGTTACTACCGGTAATATCATCTATCATCTCTTTCAGGCTCTTTCCTGGATTATCGCCCTTCATAAAATGTTCTCCGATAAGGAAACCACGATACCCTGCCTCTCTCAACTCTTTAACGATTGCAGCATCAGAAATGCCGCTTTCTGAAATCAGAATAGCCTCTTCCGGAAGTAGCTCTGCCATACTGAACGACTTCTGCAAGTCGGTCACAAAACTTTCCAGATTACGATTATTTATACCGATAAGAGTGTTAAGCGGAGTGATATAGTCCACCTCTCGTTCATCGTGTAGTTCCAGCAAGACCTCCAGTTGCAGGTCGCAGGCCAGTTGAGTTAGCTCTATGCATTCCTTCTTTGTAATAGCTGCCGCAATAAGCAGTACAGCGCTAGCACCTGCCAGTTTTGCTTCAAACAGCTGGTACTCATCTATGATGAACTCTTTCCGCATTACAGGAATCTTCACTCCACAGGATGCCTTTTCCAGATCTTCCATCGTTCCTCCAAAGTATCTCTCATCAGTGAGAACAGATAGTGCCGAAGCACCTGAGGACTCATATTCCTTTGTCACCCTGCTCACATCGGCAGAACGGTACAGCCACCCCTTGCTTGGAGAACGACGCTTAAATTCTGCTATGATTCCTGTTTCTGAAAATTCCAAAGCTGTTTTCAATGAATAGAAGGGGATAACGGCATCCTCAAGCTGCTTTTCCAGGAAGGGGAAGGGCTGCTTTTCCTTTCTCCGGGCAACTTCTGTTCTTTTATGTATAATGATCTCTCTTAATATATCTTTCATCTGTCGTCTGCTTTCTGTTTACTGTTGTCTGATACCGGCTCACCTATGCGGAAAATACTCCGGAACGGATTCAATGAACGTTATCCATATTCTCTTTTCAACTGTTTAACGTTACAAATTTCTCCAGCACCATCAATGCCTTTTTCCCATACAATGAATCTTCGGCCATTTGTAAACACTCCCCGATAGGTTTCTCCTGATCGATTGTCTGAATGCCGAAAGCAGCATTAACCAACACCGCATTCATCTGTGCATCAGTCGCCCTGCAATTAAGAACATTCCGGAATATTTGAGCAGCCTCTTCAGGGGTGTCCCCTCCATACAACGCCTCCTGTGATACACGGCTAAAACCGAGTTCTTCAGGGACAAACAGCTGTTCGCCTTTATTTGAGGACACTTTAAACTGACTTGTGAGAGATACTTCATCATAACCGTCAAGACTATGTACGATACAGAATTTCTTATCCTCCTCCTGGTAAATATAACTGTATAACCGCAACATAGACAGGTTGTAGACACCCAGCATCTGGTATTTGGGTTGCACAGGGTTTACAAGCGGCCCCAGCACATTGAAAAAATTGCGGACTCCAAGGCTTTTTCTCACAGGAGCTACAGCCTTTAATGCCGGGCTGAACAGAGGAGCGTGAAGATATGTAATATGGCAGTTCTCCAGACTTTTTCGAAGAAGATTAATATCGGTAGTAAACTTCACTCCCAGCTGCTCAATAACGTTACTTGCACCACTAATGGAGGTGGCCCCGTAATTGCCATGCTTAACTACGTTGTATCCTGCTCCGGCAACCACAAAGCATGCCGATGTAGAAATATTAAATGTATTTTTGCCGTCGCCGCCTGTTCCCACAATATCCAGCGGACTGTATTCAGACAGATCTGTCGGTAAACGCATCTCAAGCAGTGCATCGCGAAATCCCAGTATCTCATCCACCGATATGCTTCGCATCAGAAAGGAGGTGATAAGAGATGCAATCTGGGTATCGGGAATATCTCCATTTACAATATTGAAAAGTATCTGTTTGGCTTCTTCTCGAGAAAGATAATGAGAGTCAAAAAGCTTATAGAGTATTTCTTTCATACTATATTCAAATATTTTATTATTCAAGTTTCGTATATATAAATTAAAACATATACAGCTAAATATGAGGCCTGTGAAATGTATAGTGGGAACCCATTCGATGAAACAGTCGTAATCTGATAAGCTGTTTGAGCAAAACAAGTGAGCGCTATATTATCATTGTACCGCTTGATATTTATGCATTAAAGAGAGTTGCCGCTTTGTCGATGGCCAGCTTCAACGCTCCCAGCTTATTATTTACTTCGTTCAGTTCGTAAGTATCGTTACTTTGAGCAATTACACCTGCACCGGCCTGATACCACAGATCATTATTCCTGCTCACAAAGGTCCGGATAGTAATAGCCTGGCTCAAATCGCAATTAAGACCAATAAACCCAATACATCCACCATATGCACCGCGGTTGTGAGGCTCTATTTCGGAAATGAGCTGCATAGCCCTCACCTTTGGTGCACCGGAAAGAGTGCCGGCAGGGAAAGTGTCAAAAAAAGCTTTTATGTGATCGGCATTTCCATTGAGAGTTCCGCTCACGCGTGAAACCAGGTGTATCACATGAGAATAAAACTGAGGCTCTTTGAAGAACTCCACCTTTACATCGTGTGCATTACGACTCAAATCGTCCCGTGCAAGATCTACCAGCATCGCATGCTCCGCATTCTCTTTCGGATCGTTCAATAGATAATCCAAAGCTTTCATATCATCCTGGTAGTTACCGCTCCGTTTGGTTGTCCCGGCAATCGGATCAATAGTTATGGTCGATCCTTCTATCTTACAGTGCGTCTCGGGTGATGAACCAAAAATGCGGAATCCGCCGAAGTCGAAATAGAAAAGATAAGGTGAAGGGTTTATGGAACGTAATGCACGGTAAACCTTGAAATCGTCACCCGAAAAGGGTTGCACAAACCTTCTCGAAAGAACAATCTGAAATAGCCTACCACCTACGCAGTGCTCCACTCCTTCACGCACACTATTTTTGAATTGTTCGTCGGTCATGGTGCTGTATTCTTCTCCTTCTATAAAAAAGTTGTAAGTAGCATAGTTACGTTGATTTATAAGTGATTCCAGTTTGTGTAGAGTGCTAAGCTCTCCTTGCTCTTTCAGTTCTATCAGTGTGATTTCATCTGTAAAATGGTTGAAGATCATCACATATTTATATAGGATATAGAGCATGTCGGGGGCATCGTTCCGCTCCTCTATGCTCTCTCGCACAGCAATATTATCCGTATATTTCACACAGTTGAATGTAGTGAAGCCGAATAATCCGCAATGCCCACTTTCACTACCAGTCACTTCAAAATGTCCAATAAAGCTGTTTAGTGCATCGGAGATGGTAAAATCTTCCGAAAGTTGCCGTTCTTCCTCCCGGTCATCAGGAAAGAGGAATCTGCAGATACCCCTGTTCACCTCAACTCGTGCAATTGGCTTTAGTGCCAAATAAGAGATACTGTTCTCATTGGCATGGTAGTCGGAGCTCTCAAGCAATGCCGACTGGGGAAATGCATCCCTTACTTTCAGGTAAGTGCTCACGGGGGTATGCAAGTCACCCATCACCTTTTTGCTGTTAGTTTCAAATTTGTATATCATACGATAATAGTTTTATTATGTTTAGTACTCTTTTTCATACCTGAAATATGTATCGAGATCCTTGTCTCCTCTTCCGGAAAGTGTCAATACAACAATATCACCGGGAGAGAAATCCACTTTCTCGAGCGCTGCAAGAGCATGAGCAGATTCAAGTGCCGGAATTATACCTTCATGCCGTGTAAGGTCAAATGCAGCTCTTAGCGCTTCGTTATCGTTGATAGCGTACACTTTTGCTCGCCCTGTAGCTGCAAGATTGGCATGTACCGGACCTATGCCCGGGTAATCGAGTCCGGCAGAGATGGAATAGGGCTCAGTGATCTGCCCGTCTTCGGTCTGCATCAGCAGTGTTCTGCAGCCGTGCAACACACCCGGTTTACCCAGATGGATTGTAGCAGCCGATTCGCCGCTGTCTATTCCTTTACCTCCAGCTTCAGCCAACACTATGCGAACCTTTTCATTATCCAGGTACTCATAAATGGTACCAGCAGCATTACTCCCGCCGCCCACACAGGCAAAGAGGTAATCAGGATAATCACGCCCCTCTTTTTCTGCAAGTTGAACCCTGATCTCCTTACTGATGACCGATTGCAAACGTGCTACAAGGTCGGGATAGGGATGGGGGCCGATGGTCGACCCTATAATGTAGTGGGTGTCGGCGGGATGGCTGCACCAGTCGCGTATTGCCTCGTTGGTGGCGTCTTTCAGTGTCATATTACCGGAAGTGACCGGAACAACCTTTGCACCCAACATCTCCATCTTTCTCACATTCACCTGCTGACGTTCTACATCGGTTTTTCCCATGTAAACCGTACACGGCATCTGCATCAGTGCACAAACAGTAGCCGTTGCTACGCCGTGTTGTCCTGCTCCTGTCTCTGCAATAATACGTGTTTTACCCATTTCACGGGCTATCAGGATCTGTCCGGTGGTGTTGTTTATTTTATGTGCACCCGTATGGTTTAGGTCTTCCCGTTTCAGATATATCTTCGCCCCGAAACGCTCCGACAGACGGTTTGAGTAATAAAGCGGCGAAGGCCGCCCCACATAATCGTGCAGAAGCCGGTTAAACTCTTTCTGAAAGCTCTTACTCTCGATAATTGCCAGATAAGCCTCCTTGAGGTCTGTTACACACTGATGCAGTATTTCAGGAATGTATGCTCCTCCAAACTCCCCATAATATCCCTTCCCATCAATTGAAAAATGTTGCATATGTTTATTTATTTAATTGTCTTCTGTAGCGGCCCACGAAAGAAGTATCGAATGTTGACAATTGTTTGATCAACCTATCTCCTCTATTTCGTCCAATCCGTTTGTTGTCTGCCTATTGTCAATATCCTGCCTGCAGTTTGTATATGCTAAAAACACAAAGAGCCTGTCGCAGGATTGCGACAGGCTCTTTATATTTTTTCGATTTACTATAAACGCACGATGCTTCTCCTTACGACATTTTGAGTAGTAAGTAGCGCCACCAATATCCGTTTATAAGTAGATTCGTCATTTCGCTATTATTTTGGTTGCAAATATATACGATCGAAAAATAACACGCAACATTTTTTTCTTTTTTAACTTTAAACCATATTCAGGTTAAATTACCTCTGCATCAAAACCGGTTCGTTTCACGGTTTTGATGATATCCTCCGGAACTAGATCTTCCGTTTCCACAACCAATATTTTATCTGGATTGTCAAGCTCCATATTCCATGAATGTATTCCTTCCTTTCTATTCAAAAAAGGGGTAACCTTAGCTAGGCAGTTTGAGCAATTTATATTTGTTTTGAATCTGATAGTTCTCATTTTATTTCCTTATTAAAATTAGATGGAAGCAGCTGTTCTTTGAAACATCAAACTTTCATTTTAAAGACAAATGTAAACCTTTTTTGTTCATATTTCCCCTAAACCAATTGGGAGCTGAAGGGAAATTCTCTTATAATGGTCTGTATTTAGACCATTATAAAACCATTTTAAAACCATAATAACACCAAATAAATACGGAGTATATTAGGAGAAGATACGGAGGATCATAAGACAAACCCAAGCTCGGTTGAGGATTATTTCCTGTTCAAAGACAGGCTGGATCTTCAAAAACATTGAACAAGAAACAAATAACCAAAACAAATGTGATGATTTTGCGGGGCAGAGCGAAAAGATTTGCAATAAATGCATTATTTTTGGGAATGGCAAAGAAACAAAACAGGCTAAAATTTACGCATCTGCTGACAGTTGCAGGGGCGTTGTTTGGAGTGATAATCATTTTCAGCCGCAGCACCCCCCTTTCGGAATGGTATATGCGCCACATATACCCTGCGGTTGCAACCGTGCTATCCATGCTATCGGGGTTATTCCCCTTTTCACTCTACGACCTGTTTATTATGGCAGCGTCACTTTATCTGATAAAGCTGATCCTCTTTGTGATCATTCGGAAGAGTGGTTTTAAAAAGTTTCTTTATTCGCTGGTTCGTTTTGCGACGATTCTGGTCACCTGGTTTTATTTCGCATGGGGCATCTCCTATTTCAGGGAAGATTTTTATGCGAAGAGCGATCTCCAGGAGACTCCATTTGGCGCAGAAAATCTAAAAAACTTTGCTGTTCGCTTTATTGCAGATGCCAACAACGCTTTTGTGGATTTCGATATCGTGGACAAAGAGAGTGTCCGGGAAGAGATTGAAAGATCGTATCTCTCATTGCACCGGAAGCTGGGGATTGCCTACCCCAATGGCAAAAGAAGAGCAAAACCCATGATGTTTGAATCGCTCTACTCGAAAATGGGTGTCTCCGGGTATTTCGGACCTTTTTTCAATGAAATTCATGTGAACGACTACAGCCTGAATTTCACTTACCCTTTCACATTGGCACATGAAATGGCCCATCAGTTTGGTATTGCGACCGAGTCGGAAGCCAACCTGTATGCATTTATTGTTTGCGTGGGAAGCGAAGATGAACGAATTCGGTACAGTGCTTATGTCTCAACGCTTCTCTATTTGATGAACGATGCTGCTTATTTTCTGCCGGATGAGGTTGAGTCATTGACATCGGCAATACGAACGGAAATAATCGCAGATTTGAGAAGAAACCGGGAGCACTGGCTGGTCGTCAGGAACAAGTCTCTCTCGGAGGTTCAGGACAGGGCCTATGATGCTTATCTGAAAACGAACAAAGTAAGCTCGGGGCGTGAGAACTACTCCGAAGTAGTTGGATTACTGATTTCAAGCTACGACATCTACATAAAAAAATAGCAAAGAAACTCCCGGAAGAACCGAGCTAACTAAAGTTTAATTCAGCTGTTATATATAGTAATAACCGGTTATAAAACGGGCATGAATTGCTTGCAGTCGATGAAAGGTAGGTATTCGCTCGCAGTGGCATAGTTCAAGCAGGCTTGACTCTGCTCATTTAGTCTAACGCGGACATTCCTTACACAAATGAAAAAATAAATAATCAGATGAAAAAGCTATTTCTTTTATTTACAGCCGTATCATTCATTGTTGCCTGCTCGGGGCCAAAAGGATTGGTAAAGATTGAACCGAACGGTAGTGAGGCCGCTCCGGAAGATTCCGTGGAATACGAGCTGATTGTCATGGATGCGGGATTCGAGACCTGGTATACACTCCAGGATTCACCGGCCAGGTACCGTTCGCAGCAGTACTACGAAGGCTGGAACCAACAATATGTGTCGGCCTGGAACTATCTGGCTACGCAACCGGGCAGAAGATCTTTTTTTCAGACCATCGTTGGATATGAACCGGGTGTGGACTATGGCTTCAAGCTAAACCACAAACTGTTCTACTATTTTCAGTACGTGGAACATGTTCTGGGTATTCCCATTCTGTCCTACCATCCGGAGGGCGTGGTCTTTTGAAGATATTTGTCCGTCATAACAAAGGGTAGAGCCTAAGGGCATGCCTTTACGTTGCTTTCCGGGATATTTTCCGGAAAATAAGCATTGTCATATTTTTTTGTTCTTCAGACGCAGGCTGTTTGTCACCACACTTACAGAACTCAATGCCATTGTAGCACCAGCAATCATGGGGTTTAGCATAAAGCCTGTGAGAGGATACAATACCCCTGCCGCTATGGGGATGCCAATAATATTATAAATAAACGCCCAAAAAAGGTTCTGACGGATGGTCTTGACTGTTGCCCGGGAGAGTTGGATTGCCTTAGGTATCTTATTCAGATCAGAAGAAATAATGGTCATTTTCGCCACATCCATTGCGATATCGCTCCCCGCTCCCATGGCGATGCTTACATCGGCCTGAGCCAGCGCACCACTATCGTTTATTCCATCTCCCACCATCGCAACTTTTTTTCCCTTTTGCTGGAGTTCCTTCACCATTTCGGCCTTTTCTTCGGGTAAGACACTCCCTTTATAGTGAGTGATGCCCAACTCTTTTGCCAATGCAGCTGCTACTTTCTCATTATCTCCGGTATATATAGCCACGTCAATTCCCATATCGCGAAGTTTATCTATCGCCTCTCTGGAAGTAGGTTTCATTTTATCGGTAATACCTACCACACCATATGCCTTCTTCTCATCGGCAAACAGGGAGACAGTATGCGCAACATTCAGTTCTTCGTCGATTTTGCGTTGCAGTTCAGATGAGATCAATATGTTCTTCTCCTTTATAAACTGCTCATTCCCCACATAATACGTCAACCCATTATATCTCCCCTCTATTCCTCTTCCGCTTACCTGTTGCACAGTCACATCGCCAAGTAATGTACAGTTCTCTTTCAGTGCTCCCGTGATAGCATCCGCCAGGGGATGCTCCGACCTGTATTCAATACTGTAAAAGATGTTATGATAAAACGTAAGAATACCAGGCTCCCACATAACAGAGCTAACCTGCGGCCTCCCCTCGGTAATGGTACCGGTCTTATCGAGCACCACAACATCAATATCCTTTGTCATCTCCAGGCTCTCGGCATCCTTGATCAGAATACCCTCTTCCGCTCCTTTACCTATACCAACCATAATGGCTGTAGGTGTGGCCAGTCCCAGAGCACAGGGACAGGCAATCACCAGCACCGTCACCATCGCCATCAGTCCGAAAACAAAGCCGTTGCCACCACCGGAAATAACCCAAACAACAAAGCTCAGCAAAGCAATAATGATCACTACCGGAACAAATACACCTGCAATTCTGTCCACCAATCCCTGTACGGGTGCCTTACTTCCCTGTGCTTCATCCACGGTTTTTATTATATGTGCCAGCAACGTCTCCTTACCCACCTTCCGGGCCTTGAAGCGGAAGCTTCCTTTCTGGTTGATGGTACCGGCATAAACCTTTTCTCCCGGGAGTTTTTCAACATGAATCGGTTCACCTGATATCATGCTTTCATCTACAAAAGAACTTCCTTCCGTCACCTCGCCATCCACAGCAATTTTGTCTCCCGGCTTCACGAGAACTATATCACCTACAAGTACCTCTTCAATGGGAATCTCTTCCGGTTTCCCGTCCCTGAAAACAATCACAGTGGAGGGCTGCAGCCCCATCAGCTTCCTGATAGCCTCAGAGGTGTTTCCCCTGGCACGGGCTTCTAGCAATTTCCCAAGCAGGATAAAGGCGATAATCACACCCGCCGCCTCAAAATAAACATGTGCTTCCAAACCGCGGTTTTCCCAAAACCGAGGGTAGAGCATATTAAAAAGGCTGAACAGATAGGCGATCCCGGTACTTAGTGCAACCAGCGTATCCATGTTGGCGGTATGGTGTTTGGCTTGCTTCCAGGCACCAACAAAAAAACGTCGTCCGAATATAAACAGGGCAGGGGTTGCCAGCAACCACATCGCTATGTTGGCAAACGGAGCATACATAAAAAACATGCCTATAATCACCAGGGGGACAGCCAATCCCACTGCCCAGATAGTATCACGACGAAGTTTTATATAATTCTCTTCCCGGAGATGTTCCAGATTTTCAAACGAAACCTCTTCCTCCTCTATCAACAAATCGTACCCTATCTCACGAAGGGCAGTTTTCATATCCGAAGGAGTTACAACACCCGGAAGGAACTCAATATTCCCTTTACCATTGCCATAGTTAACAGATGCGGCAAGCACACCCGGAACAAACGAAAGGATATTCTGAGTACTTGATGCGCACGCAGAACAAGTCATGTTGAGCACCGGCCGGATGATTTTTTCAGTTTTTACCTCTCCTCCCGATTTCCTGATGACAGCTGCCACCTCCTGCAGTATCTCTGCTGCAGCATCATTATATTTTTCATCTATTGCTATCGTTATCATTTTCTGTCTGCCGTTAAAATGAAACGATGCAATACCTTTTATCTGTTGAAAGGAGAGTTCAGACATAGCCGGCTCGCCTGTGATATATATTTTGTAACTGAGATTCTCTTTCATAATTAGTTATAACAATTCTGAATAGATGAAGTTCAAAACGAGTTTCATCATCTTTTTCATGAAAAAAATTGTATTTTTGTAAATAAATTTCGTACAAACCCTGCCTGACCGGAACTGGCACTGATAAAAATTTATTTTTGTTATGTTTAACAACAAGCCTGGTGTTATCCTGAATGAGAAAGCTTGAGCTGAACATAACACAGTGTCACTTGGTAAGCCAATTTTTGAATGCTTCACAGCGGAGTGTTATACAATATTGGCAAGCATCAAAACAGTGAAATTCTCTCGATCTACCTTTAACAGTTCTTTGAGCACTGGCCGAGAGATGATTACGCTCTGGTATAGATAAATAAGGGATTGTAATTTACCGGGAAAAGACAAATAAAAAATTAGTTGCCTGTAAGAGATGTCTGATGAAGTAAACGATCTTATTGAATTAAAGAACGGCTCGGAAAAAGCTTTTGAAACTATCTACAAACGATACGCCGGAAAGCTTTACAACTTCATTATGACCATCTCTCATGGAGACCGGTATATGGCAGAAGAGATTGTTCAATCAGTATTCGTAAAACTGTGGGTAATCCACCAGCAGATTAATCCAGAGAAGTCTATTCTTTCTTTTCTATCCGTTATCGCGAAAAACATGCTGCTTAACAAGTACCAAAGACAAACCGTTGAATTCTTGTATCATGAGTATGTTTCAAAAGAGCAGCCGGTTCATGACACGGTAACCGAGAAAGAAATTGATAGAAAATGGCTTGAAAACTACATAAATGAGCTTATCGAGCAATTACCCCCATCTAGAAAAAGGATTTTTATATTAAGAAGAAAAGAAGATTTATCAACTAGGCAAATCGCGAAGGTAATGAAAATATCCGTCAGCACTGTAGAAACTCAACTTTCACTGGCAACTAAATTTATACGAAAGGAGTTTGAAAAGAACTACGATAAATTGTTTCTCTTGGGACTCTGTTTGTTAATTTAACATAATGCACAACGTATGATTAAGGTAATTCCAATCACAAGCTGTACTATTTAATAAAGGAGCTTCAGGGTAGTCAACTGGTAAATACATTACACCCCCCATAACTAACAACTCGATCAAATAATGGAAAAAGAAAAATACATATTGCTTTTTGAGAAATATCTCCGGAACGAGGCCTCTGAAGAAGAGAAAGAACGTCTACTCACTATGCTTCGGAGGGACAAATACATCAATCAATTATTGGAAAAAGGACTTGAAAATAGCGAATCGGAATTCGATGAAGAAATCATAAACCGTATGTATGAAAATATTCGCACGACTGTTTTCCCTTCAAAAAAAAGCACGCGCAAGCTCATACAACCTGTATGGCGAAAAGCCATGCAGTGGGTAGCCATCATAATGCTTCCGGTTTTATCAGCATTTTTAGCATATTATATCACTATAAACCAAACTTACAACAACAATAATAATGTAACCGTCACTGCTGGCAATGGCGAAAAGGCCGATATTATGCTCGCTGATGGTAGCCACGTATGGATAAATTCCGGTTCTTCGCTTACTTACAACGAAGGTTTCAACCGCAAAGAGCGTAATGTTTACCTTGAAGGCGAAGCCTATTTTGAAGTGGCTAAAGATGCTGAACGCCCGTTTATTGTAAGAACCGGTGAAATGGATATCCAGGCGTTGGGTACTGCTTTCAACGTGAACGCATATAATGATGAAAGATATGTTTCATCCGTTTTACTGGAAGGAAAAATCAAAGTAATAGCGCTGGGGCAGGAACACATACTAACGGAAAACGAACGCGTTACAATAGACAGATCACTTCAAACGCTTTCCACTGACAAAGTTTATGCTTCCGATTTTGTGCAGTGGAAAGACGGAAATATCTATTTCGAAAATCGCTCCTTTGAAGAAATTGCCAATACGCTATCACGCGTTTTCAATGTAGAAATCAGGTTTGCCTCCGACAGCCTTCGCCCAATTCGTTTTTCGGGAACCCTCGGAAACAGCAGTATTCGCAATGCAATGGATATATTATCACTCACATCGCCCATGTACTATGAAATGAATGGTACTGTTATAGAGTTATATTACAAAGAGTAGTTCACGATCAGGTCTTTCTTAGTTAATATTATGGTAACACGCCAAATCAGGCACAGACCTTTAGCTGTACGCTTGGGGCCTTTCTCCGCCATTATTAAAGTAACACTCCAAAACAAATAGTCGTTTAAATGGCTTTCTATTTATCCTTTTTCAAAAGCTATCTGTTTTCTTAAAAACCGGTCAGTTAAATATTGCTAATTATAGTTAACCTATTAGCGGAATCATTTTACATTCCTGTACTATTATTAACAGGCGGGATAAGCACACTGGAGAAAAAACCTATTATATATTTTTCATTCATCGGAGATAAGAGTGAAACCTAATATGATTTTTTATCCCGGCGACCAAGGTCAACACTTAAAAAATTTAATTTATGAGGCAAAAACAATTTTTCAAAAGGTCCCCATTAGCAAGGCTTGCCATACTCTTGCTTTTATGGGTTGTGACAAATGCTACCTTCGCGCAAATTACCGTGAACGTGCAAAACAAACCATTGCGCGAAACATTGAAAGAAATTGAAAAAGTGAGCAACTACAAATTCTTTTACAACGAATCGCTTCCCGGATTGGACAAAAACATCACCGTCCGGCTCACCAATTCCGGTATTGATGCAGCTATGCAGCAATTGCTTTCGGGTACAACCATCGAGTATCGGAAAAACGAAAACAACATCATAGCATTGGTAGAAAAAGGTGCGACGAATCTGCCAAGCGCTGATCCCGCACAAAGCCGGCAAACTCCTGTCAAAGGACGTATTGTTGATGCTTCCGGTGAGCCTGTTATTGGAGCAACTATTCTCGAAAAAGGAAATCCAGGTAACGGAACTGTTACCGATTTCGATGGAAATTTCACCATCAACGTTGCTGCCGAAGCTATATTGCAAGTTTCGTATATCGGCTATCAGGAACAGGAAATTTCCACAGCCGGAAAAACATCAATAAATGTTGTGATGCGGGAAGATACACAGCAGTTGGAAGAATTGGTGGTAATAGGATACACCGTGCAACGTCGCGAAAGTTTAACGGGTTCACTTCAAACAATTTCTACCGAAAAGCTAAAAAACATAACAACTCCTTCCGTTGAGAATATGCTTAATTCCAAAGCACCGGGGGTATATGTTGCACCCGGTTCGGGACAACCCGGCTCTGTAGGAACCGTCGTTATTCGCGGTAAATCAACCGTGAATGGAAGTACCGATCCACTTTGGGTTATAGATGGCGTGATTGTAGGCAACAGTTCGGGATCTTTGAATCCCGCGGATATAGAAACGATGACCATCTTGAAAGATGCTGCCTCAACTGCTATCTACGGCTCGCAAGGTGCAAACGGCGTAATTGTGGTAACCACAAAAAATCCCAGAGCCGACAAATTGTCCGTGACACTTTCAGCAAAATCAGGTGTAAGTAACCTGATAAAAGGCAACTTGCAAGTGATGAATGGCGCGGAATTATATGACTATTATTCATCTATGGACAATCAGGAATCAATTGTTTTTCCGAGATGGAATTCAGACTTAAGAAATAGTGATTTTAACTGGTGGGATCAGGCTACGCAAACAGGAATTGTCCAGGATTATAACCTGTCTATTTCCGGCGGTTCAGAAAAAATGCGTTCATTAGTATCAGTAGGTATTTACGATGAAACCGGCTCTGTGAAGGGTTACGATTTTGTGCGATACAATTTTTTATACAAAACTGATTATCGTCCTACCAACTGGTTGACAATTAAACCGTTTATCTCAGGCTCACGTCGCGATATCAACGACCGGCAGCATTCTGTTTCTGCAATGTATTCAGCCCTGCCGTGGGACAGTCCTTATGACGACATAGGCAATGTTGTTCCAAATCGCTCACCGTTATGGGTAAACAGCAACGGCACAAACTATATGTACGATTTGCAGTGGAATTTTTCGAAATCAACAACGTACGAATTTATGGGAAATTTCGATTTCGATATCAAACTTACCGATTGGCTCACGTTCTCATCCGTAAACAATATAAAATACCAGGGGTATGCTTCAAAAGCGTACTACGACCCGCGTTCGTCTTCAGCAGAAGGTGTAAATGGACGTATCCAGGAGTACCGTTCGGAAATGACGCGACGCTACACCAACCAACTGCTTCGCTTCAATAAATATTTCGATAAACATTCCATTAATGCCCTCTTGGCATATGAATTTAACGATTACAACACCAATAATGTGGATGCAATAGGAATAGGTTTTGTGCCCGGATTCGAAATTCTCGACGTAACTGCAAAACCAGAAAAGACCAAGGGCGGCGTATCTGAATGGGCTGTACAGTCAGTGTTTTCAAATATAAATTATGCATATGACAACAAATATTTGGCTCAATTATCATTGAGACGCGATGGTGCATCAAATTTTGGAGACAATGCCAAATACGGAAACTTCTTCTCCATAAGTGGCGGCTGGAACATTCACCGCGAAGCATTTTTTCAAAATGATATTGTGAATGAACTTAAGCTGAGAGCTTCGTATGGTTCAGTCGGAAACCGTCCTAAATCGCTCTATCCTCAGTATGATTTATATTCTGTTTCTTCCGGATCAAGCTATAACGAAAAATCGGGTGCACTTATCTCACAAATTGGTAACCGGAATCTCACGTGGGAGAAAACATATACTACGGGAGTGGGGATCGATGCGGCTCTCTTTGACCGCGTACGTTTAACTCTCGATTATTACGATAAAAACACAAGCGACCTGCTTTACCAGGTTCCTGTATCCGGATTAACAGGTGTTACAAGTGTTTGGCGTAACGTGGGTGCAGTACGTAATAAAGGATTTGAGGCTACCGCAAGCATAGACGTCATCAAAAACAAAGATTTGCTATGGACTATTGACGGGAATATCGGATTAAATCGAAATAAAGTAACTGAACTTTACGGGCAACGGGATCCGCAAACCGGGAAGATAGCTCCCATAATTGGTGGCAGCGGCGTTAATATTGCAGGCGCAGCACAGACCATTCTGCGTGAAGGAATTGATGCCGACACATGGTATATACAAGAATGGGCAGGGGTTAATCCTGAAAACGGTGCACCCCAGTGGTACAAGACCGTAACCGATGATAAAGGAAATAAAACCAGGGAGGTGACGAGCTCGTATGCAGAAGCGGACCAAGTAGAATTAGGAGCTTATACGCCTAAATTCTTCGGAGGTTTTTCCACATCGCTTTTTTGGAAGCAATTTGATGCTAATATGGTATTCGGTTACTCCGTGGGTGGAAAAATTTATAATTACACCCGACTCGAATACGACTCTGATGGCACATATACCGATCGCAACCAGATGCGTTTAATGCCATCGTGGAGCCGGTGGACAAAACCCGGAGATATCGCCACTCACCCCAAAGCCATTTATGAAAATGCCACGAAATCAAACAGTGTCTCCTCTCGCTATCTAGAAGATGGCTCATACTTGAAACTGCGCAGTATTTCGCTGGGATACAATCTGGAATTGCCTCAATTTAACTTAAAAAATGTAAGGTTTTTTGTAACAGGTGAAAACCTTTTCACTATCACTAATTATTCGGGTGTTGACCCCGAACTTCCAACTTATGACGATGGTACAGGGCGCAAAATAGTAGGTGTAACTACCACCGTTTATCCCTCTACCCGCAAATTTTTATTTGGAATCAATGTAACATTCTAAAAAAGATCTAAACAGATGAAAAAAATAATTCTATATAGTTTACTCATTGCAGGCATCTTATTTTCTGCTTGCGATATAGATAGGTTGCCCTACGGCTCTATGCCCGACGAAAAAATAAAACAAGACCCTGACGGTTCTCTTGAAACGTTGCTTACCGGTACGTATGCACAACTGAGAGGCTGGTCAGACGTGATGCACCGCTGCGGTGAATACGCAGGCGATAACATCATGATTCGCGGATCATCCACCGATGCATTTTACGAATTTATTTCTTACTCGCGCACACCAAATAATTATCGTTTACAGAGTTTTTGGGACAATAGTTACAAAGCCATCGCTCAATCGTCAAATATCATTAAACTGATCAAGGAAGGACAAAGCCCCGAAGTTGACAATCAGCTAGGCGAGTGTTATTTTTTACGCGGTATGCTCTATTTTTACCTGTCGCGTGCTTATGGCCGACCCTACGCACAGGCTCCGGACAAAAATCTCGGAGTTCCCATCGTCAACGGAACTCCAGACGATGTCTTCGGTAAACTACCCGATCGGTCATCAGTCCAGGACACGTACAAACAAGCTATTGCCGACTTGGAGAAAGCCATTACATTATTAACTATCGACAAAGGGCCGGCTTATGCTTCCAAATCAGCTGCTCAAGCTTTATTATCACGTATTTATCTGTATATGAGCGGAACGTATGACAATCCGAATACCGAATATGCTAACTTGGCAATAAAATATGCCGACGAGGTAATTAATTCCGGTAAATACAGTTTGTTACCACGTGCAGACTTTATGAAATACAACACACTGAAACCCGAAAACAACAAAGAAAGTATTTTCGTTGTAAAACGTGTAGCTACCGAATTTTCAGGTTATGACCATTATTACGGCATTGGCGGAATGTACTCCAATATCGGTGGAATGGGCTGGGGAGAAATGTACGCAAGCGCTAAATACATCAGTTTACTCGACGAAACCGGACGTAACGACTGGGCAAACAATAAACTGGTAGATGCGCGTGCCGCATTTATCGAGCCACAGTATTCAAACGACAACGTAATGGTTTTCCGTTTCATAAAAAATTTGTATAACGCTTCCGGGGTACAAACTAATTATAGTTATGTACAAGCCCCCATTACAGTATCGGCCAACACCGTAACCTGTAAAGAGGGAGATAAAACATATTCATTAACACCGGTCGATGCTTCGCAGGGAATTTACTCCATAAAATATGAAGACGGGAAAACATATACCGGCGTTATCGACAAATTAATGAAGCTCAACCGGGCTTATCCGATGTTTTATATTGTAAAATGCTCACGTGAGGGCGAAGATTCCCAACTCCATTCGCCCATCATTACCCGATTGGCCGAAATGTATTTGAACAAAGCGGAAGCAGCCGCCAAAACCGGAAAATATGGAGATGCACTGACAGCCTTGAATATCATTCGCGAACGTTCATTGCCTGGCGAAGGCTATTCCGCGCTTACTGCCGCCAATGCCTGCGAGTTGATCGATAAAGAACGTCAATTAGAACTCGCTTTCCAGGCAGAACGAAGCTACGATGTATTTCGCAACGGCAAGTCGCTAACGCGTCATTATCCAGGGCCACATAATGCGATGGAAGAAGTGAAAGCAACCGATTACCGGGTAGTGTATTACATTCCCCAAAATGCAATAAACGCATACAAAGGTTCGGGTAGTACATTGACACAGAATCCGACATCAAATTAATTTTTCATTCCAAACACTTTTATTAATCTGTGAGGCAGAACAAATAACTGCCTCACATTTTTTCATTTTCTTTCAAAAAACAATCATGACAAAAATCATCAATTACATCTTTATCGCCTTACTTGGACTGATGCTATCTTGTGCCGGAAACGGAGGACAGGCGACAACTGTAAAATTAATAGAAACAAATATTCCGTAACGTCCTCCCGGGCAAGAGGATATGTTCAACTTTGCAGCGCCAAAAATGGATATGGTACGAGTAGGATTCATTGGACTGGGAATGCGTGGTCCGGGAGGCTACAACGTTTTACCCACATTCCCGGTGTTGAGGTTAAAGCTCTCTGTAATTTACACTCCGAACGCGTTGACAAAGCGCAGAAAATTCTGGGAAAAGCCGGATTTCCCGAAGCTGCTTGTCAGGCACTCGATATCCATCGTGGTGACAAAATGAATATTCTCGTAGCAATGAGACAAAGACAATTGTTCTTCAGTCGGTTAACCTAATGAAGTCGCAACGAAACATGATACTGACCGTAAAAAACTATCTGACGAAGAAAAAATAAGGATTAAAAACCTCGTTGCCGCATTGCTTCAAACGTGAGCACGGCAGTGGAGACCGAGACATTCAGCGAATCAATCTTACCGCGCATGGGGATTTTGATTCGCTTTGTCGCATTTTTCAGCCAGAATTGGGTGAGCCCGTCTGCCTCGGTCCCCATTATAATAGCTGAAGGTTGTTTAAAGTCTATATTTTGGTAAAAATCAGAAGCCTGTAATTCTGCTGCATAAGAACGGATATTATGCGCCTGCAGCCATGCAAATGCCTCTTCGGAAGAGCAGGCGGCCGTCTGCACGGTAAAGATGCCCCCCACCCCTGAGCGGATCACATTTGGGTTATACAGATCGGTCTGTGGATCACATACAATCACCGCATCAACAGCTGCAGCGTCGGCGGTGCGAAGAACAGCACCCAGGTTGCCTGGCTTCTCAACCGATTCAAGCAGTATAACAAAAGGGTTGGAGGAGAGATGTATGTCACATAGTCTGTGATGTTTAGGCTTTGCAATTGCCACAATCCCATCGGAATTCTCTCGATATGCTATTTTCCCGAATACCTGTAGTGATATATCGAAAATATTATTCCCGGGCAACGATTTCAGGATGTCGGGATATTTCGACTTTTCAAACATCTCGTAGCACACGTATACCGACTCTACCTTATATCCGCTCTGCAAGGCCAGGGAAAGCTCCCTCGCACCTTCAATCACGAACAGCTGTTGCTTTTTTCTCTCGTTGCTCTTCGACAGTTTTACAATGTTTTTTATCGAAGTATTTTGCAGACTTGTGATCATTCTCTTATTTTTGTGTGTAGTCCTGAAAATAGACAATCGCCCAAACTTTTTTTATATGGTTCAAATAAAGTCCATCACTCTTTCTATTGTTTAGGTATAAATAAAAAAGTCAAAGGGCAGACTTATTATCTTTTTTCAGCAGAAATGTATCAATAACCTCCCTGAATGATTTTTTTGGCAGAGCACCCATCGCCATCTGAGGTTGCTCTTTCATGGGAATAAAGAGGAAAAGGGGTATGCTCTGCACACCAAAGACAGACGCCAGCTCTGGCTCTTTGTCCACATTGATTTTATATACATGGATATAGTCGCCATATTCTGCAGCCAACTCTGCAAGTATGGGAGATGTTATCCTGCATGGGCCGCACCAGTCGGCATAAAAATCGACTATTGCCGGCTTATCACCCATATATTTCCAGGCTTCTGGATTCTTTTCATAGTCGAAAACTTTTTCCAGAAATGCAGCCTTTGTCAGTTCTATTGGTTTTACGGTCTTTTTTTCCTGCGGCTTGGCAGCCGATGCCGCAAGCACAATCATAAGTGCTGCGAGGATGGTTGTTATTTTTTTCATTATAATTTCTCTAAAGTGTGATTTCAAAATGCCCACTCATTTCAACAACAAACCATTGAAAAAAGTTTATCGGTAAGGTTTAATAACTCTCATCAGTTACAATTCGATAAGGTTTAATAACTTTCATCAGCAACAAACAGGATAAATTAAAATGACTTCCGGTCTTTATATTTTATCGTGTTTGGGCCCGGCACACCGAATTCTCTTGCCGATACATTTTCAAACTCAACCTTCCATATCTTTACATTATTAACAGAAGGTACCGAATAACTGAACTTCCTGCCGGAGTATTGGCGCATAATAATATCCAGCGCTTTTACTTTCTCATCATACTCTTCTTCGAAAACTACCTTACCTTTACAGATCACACTATAGGAGCGCATCCGGTAACTGCAAGCCACTTCCTCATTCTGCCACACAAGCGTGGGGTCTGTACAGAAGGTAATGCATACATTTGGATTTTTCTCAATGATAGAGATTGAATGCCCTTCCTGTGCCGAATGAAGATAAATAATTCCCTCTTCGTAACCGAAGTTCATTGGTAATACATACGGAATTCCGTTTTCATCAGACATCCCCACATAGCACAGCCTGCATGCCCTGATCGCATTATCTATGCGTTCTTGCTCTTCAATTGAAATGGTTCTCATATTGTTGTCTATCTATAACTCTTTTTGGTTTGTTGAGGGGCCATCCACGGTAAGCATAGGAGTCCCCTTTCCCATCTTTTTTCATATCATAGAACATTTTCTGAGTTTTTCAACTTATCTAATTCTCTCTCTGCAGGTGCTTGCAGAAGAAGCGGAAATAATTGAGACACTATTTTTATCATGCCGTAGGTTGAAAGCACAAACTAATTACCGAATACCAGCTGTTACGGATTTAAACATGGAAACGGCTTACGAAACTGTTGTTCCACTGCTATCAAAAACAGTTATTCTTTTTCCGCAAAGATAAACAAAAAAAGGAAAATCTTCTCCAGATCCTCCCTTTCTATATTTTTACCGCCTGTGTTCGGGCCGGTTATTTTACCTTATCCACTATTGCTTTAAACGCTTCTGGATGATTCATTGCCAAATCGGCAAGAACCTTACGGTTGATTTCAATCTCATTTTTGTGCAAAGCACCCATAAGGCGGGAATATGACATACCGTTTTCACGGGCTGCCGCATTGATACGCTGTATCCACAATGCGCGGAAGTTGCGTTTTTTGTTTTTACGGTCACGATAGGCGTAGGTAAGCCCCTTCTCCCACGTGTTTTTTGCTACGGTCCACACATTTTTGCGGGCACCAATGTAGCCTCTTGTTAATTTCAGAACTTTTTTTCTGCGGTTGCGTGAAGCAACATGATTTACTGATCTTGGCATAATGTTACTTGTTTTGAATGTTAGCGTCTCTGTCCTGCAGAGCTCTTGGGAGCGTACATCCGGTTATTAAATCTCTTTACTGGAAACGTCGGTTATTTCAGCCTTAACAGTGTTTTAATACTATTCAAGTCTGATTTGTGAACAAGTCCCGTATGCGTAAGATTTCTCTTCTGCTTTTTTGTCTTTTTCGTCAGAATGTGACTCTTGTACGCATGTTTCCGTTTGATTTTTCCTGTTCCGGTAAGGGCGAACCTCTTTTTAGAACCGGAATTAGTCTTCATTTTTGGCATTTTGCTGTTCTCAAATTTGTTATTACTAATATCTTTTCCCAATCCGCAATACGGCGAAAAAGTTTGCAAAAGTAATGATTTTATTTTCTTTAAGCAAACAATTCTTTAATTTTTTACAGATCGGGGTACATAACTAATCAGGCCGCCTCAGTGGCCAGGATATCCAGGATAAAGTGCTGAAAACGTTACTCGCAATCAGAAATCACTTGAGAAATTCACTGAGATATCCAGGATAAAGTGCTGAAAACGTTACTCTTCTTTGTTCTCTTTCTTAAGGGCAGGGGAACCTTTCTTAGGGGTAAGCATGATAGACATACGTTTTCCCTCCATAATAGGCAAATGTTCCACTTTGGCATAATCCTCAAGGTCGTTTGCGAAACGCAGAAGCAACACTTCACCCTGCTCCTTGAAAAGTATGGAACGCCCTCTGAAAAAAACGTATGCTTTTACTTTTGAGCCTTCGCCCAGAAAATTCATGGCATGTTTCAGTTTAAAGTTATAGTCGTGATCATCTGTTTGCGGACCAAACCGGATCTCTTTCACAGTAACTTTAACCGCTTTAGCTTTTTGTTCTTTCAGCTTTTTCTTTTGTTGATACATAAATTTCTGATAATCTATGATCCTGCATACAGGCGGTTTAGCCATGGGAGCAATTTCAACAAGATCCAATTCTTTTTCTTCGGCAATTCTCATTGCTTCTCTCGTAGAATAAATACCCTCTTCTACATTATCGCCTACTAATCGGACTTCCGGTACCCGGATTCGTTCATTGATACGGTGCTGGTCTTTTGAGTCTTTTCTCATTCAGAAACTGTTAATTTTTTCTCTGTGTTGTTGTAATTAATTTTAATTTCGTTGTTAAATCGATATAAATCATCAAAATTTCGCAGGATTCATCATTTCTTCAACCTCCCTTGAAATTTCTTTTGCAAATGTAAGCAATTTTACCGAACCTTTGTCTTCTCCGCCCTGTTTTCTTACCGAAACCTCTTCATTTTCTGCTTCTTTCTCACCCACGATAAGCAGATAGGGTATCCTTTTTAATTCATTATCTCGAATTTTTCGCCCCACCTTTTCATTGCGGTCATCTACCTCTGCCCTTATACCAAACCTTTTCAGCTCTTTTACTGCATTTTTTGCATATTCATTGAATTTCTCACTAACCGGAAGTATCACTGCCTGAGTGGGAGCAAGCCACAATGGAAACTTACCGGCGGTATGCTCTATGAGAACCGCCACAAAACGCTCCATTGATCCGAAAGGTGCCCTGTGAATCATTACGGGACGGTGCTTCTGATTATCGGCACCTGTATATTCCAGCTCAAACCTTTCAGGGAGGTTGTAATCCACCTGTATGGTTCCCAACTGCCAGCGTCGCCCCAGAGCATCCTTCACCATAAAATCAAGTTTTGGGCCATAGAAAGCAGCCTCTCCAGTTTCCACTTTCGCTTTTAGCCCTTTCTCATTACAAGCCTCAACAATTGCCCGTTCAGCTTTCTCCCAATTTTCATCAGATCCTATATATTTTTCCCTGTTTATCGGGTCGCGAAGTGATATCTGAGCTTCAAAATTTTCAAAATTCAACGCTTTGAAGATTATAAAAATAATATCCACCACCTTCAGAAATTCATCTTTTACCTGATCGGGTGTACAGAAGATATGTGCATCATCTTGCGTGAAACCTCTTACACGGGTAAGGCCGTGCAGCTCTCCGCTCTGCTCGTACCTGTACACTGTTCCGAACTCTGCCAGCCTCAGAGGCAAATCTTTATATGAGCGCGGAAAGGTTTTATATATTTCACAGTGATGTGGGCAGTTCATTGGTTTCAAAAGGAACTCCTCACCTTCTTCGGGTGTTTTTATCGGTTGAAAAGAGTCTTTACCATATTTTGCATAATGCCCCGAAGTGATGTACAGCTGCTTGTGCCCTATATGAGGTGTAATTACCTGGTCGTAATCAAAATCATTCTGAATCTTTTTCAGGAAGTCTTCCAACCTAAGCCTCAGCTGCGTACCTTTTGGCAACCACAAAGGCAATCCAGCACCTACTGTCTGAGAAAAAGCAAACAGCTGGAGCTCTTTTCCTATTTTTCGGTGATCTCTCTTCCTGGCCTCTTCAAGTATCAAAAGATACTCATCCAGCATCTTCTTTTTCGGGAATGTGATCCCATAGAGCCGGGTGAGCTGTGGGCGTTTCTCATCGCCGCGCCAGTAAGCTCCCGCAGATGACAGAATCTTTACGGCCTTTATATATGATGTATTGGGCAAGTGAGGGCCCCGGCACAGATCAGTAAAATTACCCTGTGTATATGTAGTTATTGAGCCGTCATCGAGCTCTTTGATGAGCTCTACCTTGTAGCTCTCGTTTCGTTCAGAAAACATTCTTACGGCATCACTCTTGGATATACTTTTTCTCTCAATATCCTCTTTGGCCGTGATAAGCTCCATCATCTTTTTTTCAATAACAGGAAAATCTGACTCCTTAATGGTAACGCCCTCACCCGGATCCACGTCATAGTAGAATCCGTTTTCAATAGCGGGGCCTATACCGAATTTAATCCCCGGATAGAGCTCTTGCAGTGCTTCTGCCATCAGGTGAGCCGACGAGTGCCAGTAAGCGTGCTTACCCTCATCATCTTCCCATTTCAGCAACCGCACAGTTGCATTATCCTCTATCGGCCTTGTCAAATCCCATGTTTCACCATTCACACTTACTGCAAGCACTTCCTGAGCTAAACGGTGACTTATACTCTTTGCTATATCTAATCCTGTTACCCCTTTTTCATATTCCCTTACTGATGAATCGGGAAATGTAATTTCTATCATGTTATGCTGTTCTAAAATAACTTTTTTCTTATGTGACTGCAAATGTAATGATTTTGTGAATTACGAGATAGCAAATTCACAATAAAAATGTTTCTGGAATGTTAATAAGGGACCTCTTTACTGCATTCTCTTAATAATACTGTATGATTGAACAACACCCAGTTCACCTGCTTTGCGGAGGTCGTCTAGCCCATCTTCGGACTCTCCGATAGAGAGGCGTGACAATCCCCGGTTAAAATAAGCTTCGGCAAACTGAGGTTCTAGCTCAATAGCCTTGGTGTAGTCGGCTATCGCAGCACGAAAATCTTTCTCAAGGCTGAAGATCTCGGCACGGTTGTAATAAGCGTATATGAAACCGGGATTTAAGCTGATAATCTTTTCATACTCTTTCAGTATCTCTTCATATTCAATCGACTTTGTTGATATCTCCGGCAACTTAGCCTTTCCAGGCATTTTACCCAGATCAGGCAGATCGATCCCTGACTGTGCATCCATCAGTAGCGGCTGTTCAATCAGATGATCATATTCAATTTGTTTTGTGCGGATAATCGCTTTTGCAAAATGAGCTACCAACATGTCCGGCATCAATTCAAGGACCCTGCTCATGTCCTTAAGAGCATTTTCATAATCCTGAACAAGCATAAAATCCATTCCTCTTCCGAAATAGAGAGCAGCGTTAGCGGACTCATGTTCAATCCTTCCAGAATAGTTGTCAATAGAGCGGAAATGTGTTTGTATCTGCAACTCATTTAACGACGCCTCGTTGTTGGTAACTTTCAGAAGCCAGGTAAGGTAAAGCTCTTTGTTTGCCCTGTCTATAGTTTCTGAATAGTATACCGGCCTGCGCACCTCGTAATCCCTTTCATAATAGGTGAGTACAAACTTTGGCTCAAGCTCGACCGGGGCTCTCATATTCTGTACTTTTCCCCTGCTTTGACGCTGATACTTGCTTTTCTGTGAAGTGTCTTCATCTGCCACCACCAGCAAGTTGAACTTATCTATATCCTGATCGGCCTGATCGCGGGTATCTCTTGCATCACCCTGCTCTCGTGCCTGTTTAAATGGTTCTGGATTCTCTGTGGCCACCTTTCTCGCTTTAGCCTCTTCTGAACGGGCCAGCATATAATCACGTTCTGCACCACGGAGATCGTCCAACTCACGCTTCAACTGCGAACGCATATAATAACCGGTAAAAAAATCGGGATGTTCCTCCAACACATAGTTCAAATCGTTCAATGCATCGGTTTTATTTCCAATTTCGTTGTTCAGCATAGCCCTGTTCAGATATGCTATTGTGTTGCCTGGCTGCAGCTCAATAACTTTATCGAAATCCTTTATCGCCCTGTTGTTATCTGCAACCTGAGCACGCAACAGCCCCCTGTTAAACCGGGCAATAAGGTTACTCTCATCCATCTCTATTACCCTGTCGTAATCGGCCATCGCTCCGCGCAGGTCGTTAAGGTGGTATTTCACTAACCCCCTGTTGATGTAATTCCCTTCAAAATAAGGATCTAGCCGTATAGCCTCATCAAGGTCGGCAAGAGCCCTGTTATACTCGTTCTGCTGGAAATAGAGCAGCCCTCTTGCAGAAAAAGATTGAGAAGTATAGGGATCAATCTCGATTGCTTTATTCAGATCAGCCATTGCATTGATGGTATCTTTCAGTTCAAGGTACATCTGTGAACGTGTAATGTATCCCGGTGTATAATCAGGGAAACGGCGGAGCAGCACGTCGAAAAACTTCTCAGCAATATCGTATTGCTTCATCTCGATATTCACTATCCCCATATTTACCAGGGTAAGCCTGTCTTCAGGAAAAAACTCAAGGCTTCTCTGATAGTCGGTGGCGGCCAGCTCATACTTTTCCTGATTTTGCCGGGCTGCACCGCGAAGCTGATATGCAGCGGTATAGTAGGGATTACGAACCAGACAGTTAGAGGCATCATCCTCAGCCCCTTTAAAATCATCGAGCATAAATTTTGCGACTGCTCTAAAGTAATAGGGATCAGCGAGGTATGGTTTCGCAGTTATTACCTGATTAAAATATTGAATTGCCAACACATAATCTTCAAAATAAAGCGCGTTTTTCCCTATCATCATTACGCGGTCTGTGTTTACCTGTGCCGATACCGACAGAGTTGAGAAAAATAGAAAGACAGCTATGAGAATTTTCTTCATTTGTAATTTCTTCCTTTATTTGTGAGAGAAACTCACTTTATTCATATCTTTTTTTCACTACCAGCTAAATTGACTGTGTCTTCTTAAGCCCTTTGGATGTGCGAATATATAGAATTTCCTGCATTCACAGCATAAAAAAAATCTTTAAGAGTGCTTTTTTTAATTATTCAACATAGTAACACCTTTATTGTTGTCAGATGCGCCGTACAATCCTGCTTCCATCGCTCTCTTCACATATTAACATTTTCACGGTATTCTCAGGTAAAACAGGCTCTATCAGCTCGGGCCACTCTATAAAGCAGCGACTACCACTGTAAAAGTAATCTTCACAGCCTAAATCAAAAACCTCTTCAAGCTTGTTGATGCGGTAGAAGTCGAAATGAAATATTGAGTCCCCGTCTCTGTCTTTATACTCATTGATGATAGCGAAAGTTGGACTTGTAACAGTCTCCCTTACCCCAAGTTCCTCGCAGACTGCTTTAATAAATGTTGTTTTCCCTGCACCCATGCTCCCATAAAAAGCAAAGACCTTGTCATCACCCATATTCGCGATGAATTCACGTGCAGCAGATCCTATTTTTGTTAAATCATTTATTTTTATATCCATATAATTAAAACTATTTACTTTGACCGGAGCAACAATTGCATATATTTAAACTGAACTATCTGGGAGAAAGTGTGACAAAAGGCACTAGCATCTCTTCAAGGGAAATTCCGCCATGCTGGAACGTATTCCCGTAAAAAGACGCATAATGATTGTAGTTGTTTGGATATACAAAAAAATCATCGTTCTGCGCAAAAATATATCTGGTAGTGATGTCGGGAGACGGCAACCCGAAATTTTCAGGATGAATAATATCGAACACCCTCTTTGGATCGTAGGCCAGATTTCTGCCCAGCTTGTAACGGAGGTTGACATTGGTTTCTCTGTCACCGATTACCTTTACCCCATTTTTAACACGTATGGCGCCATGGTCGGTAGTAAGCACTGCCCTGTAACCTTTCCGCGATATATCTTTAAACAACTTCAGAAGCGGTGAATGCAAAAACCATGTTTTTGTGAGTGAACGGTATGCAGACTCATCTGGTGAGAGTTCCCGAATCATTTTTGACTCTGTTCTCGAGTGTGCAAGCATATCAATAAAGTTGAATACTGCAATATTCAGGCTCTTGCTCTCAAGTTCCGAAAAACGGGCGTTCAGTTTTTCTCCCTCCAGGTTGGTATTCACCTTGTGATATGAAAACTTAACATCACGCCCCGACCTGAGTAAATGTTCATGGATGAGTCGCTCCTCCATCATATTTTTACCTTCTTGATCAGTTTCGTCAATCCACATTTCCGGATATGTTTCCGAAATTTGTTTTGGCATCAACCCTGAAAAAATGGCATTCCTTGCATAAGGAGTTGCTGTTGGCAGAATACTGAAGTAAAGAGTCTCATTGCATGAGAAGTACTCACTGACAATATCTTTAATTGACTGCCACTGATCGAAACGAAAATTATCGATAAGAATAAAAAAGAGTTTTTCGTTTTTTTCTAAAATCGGGAAAACAAATTTCTCGAAAAGGCCATGGCTCATCACGGGACGCGAAGTACAGTTTATCATCCACTCTCCATATCTTTTCCTTACAAACTTAGCAAATAGCCTTCCTGCTTCTGCCTTCTGTGCAAAAAGCATCTCTTTCATCGGGCTCTGTATTTGGTCAAGGACCATTTCCCAATAAACCAGCTCTTTATAAACAGAGATCCAATCGTTGGGCAAGCGGCTACTTCCAATTTCAACACTCAGCTGATTATATCTATCACGATAATTACCAGTCGCTGCTTTTGAAATAAGTTCTTTTTTATCTAAGATTTTTTTAATAGCCATCAGCACCTGGTTAGGATTAACCGGTTTTATCAGATAGTCGGTAATTTTGCTGCTGATCGCCTGATCCATTATGCCTTCATCTTCACTTTTGGTTATCATTACTACAGGCATATCAGGCTGCAATGCATGAATTCCTGCAAGTGTTTCCAATCCCGACAACCCAGGCATATGTTCATCAAGAAAAACAATATCAAAAAAATGTGTGCGGCACAACTCAAGTGCCTCACGCCCATTATTTACGCATTTCATCAGGTACCCCTTCTCTTCCAGAAAAAGAACATATGGTTTCAACAGGTCTATCTCATCATCCACCCAGAGAAACTGCGCCTTATCCATCTTTTAATTGTCTTGTAATTGTTTTAGATAATTAAACAAATGTATCTATTTATACTGTATCACACAATATTTTTTACTTTTTTAGGAACATATATGTATCCTGATGCAGCAATTTTGTAACTGCTATTCAGATGTATATATTTCTTGTTATTTTTATTGGTTTATGCTGATTATATGCATAAAAAGTGTATTTTTGTAGAAACTGGTATCTATATCAATAACTTAAAACCTGAAGAAGTTGAATTACAATTACCGGGTGAAATATTATTCGGAGTACATGAAGACAATTAATACTACTAAAAAAACAGAATATATGACAGCATCAACAAAAGCAGGGCATTATATTGACCTGGAAGAGAAATACGGAGCACATAACTACAACCCGCTGCCGGTAGTTCTCTCGCGCGGAAAAGGCTGTTACCTATGGGATGTGAACGGGAAGAGGTATTACGATTTCCTTTCGGCCTACTCTGCCGTGAACCAGGGACACTGCCATCCAAAAATTGTGAGGGCACTAAAGGAGCAGGCCAGGACACTTTGTCTTACATCACGTGCATTTTATAACGACTGTCTGGGACCATACGAAGAGTATATTCACAATTATTTCGGATATGACAAGGTTTTGCCAATGAACACCGGCGCAGAAGGAGTGGAAACCTCACTAAAGCTGGCTCGTAAATGGGGTTACCTGAAAAAAGGAATCCCTGAAAACGAGGCAATAATAGTGGTTTGCGAAGGAAACTTTCACGGAAGGACCATAACTATCATCTCCGCCAGCACCGATAAGGATGCTCGTGCAGATTATGGACCCTACACCCCCGGAATTGAAATTATTCCATACAATGATCCGCAAGCACTTGCTTCGATATTGGAAGCAAAAGGCAACCTCATAGCCGGATTTCTGGTAGAACCAATACAGGGTGAAGCAGGTGTAAATGTACCTGATGAAGGATATTTGAAGGCTTGTTACGAACTGTGTGAAAAACACAACGTCCTTTTCATTGCCGATGAGGTTCAGACAGGCATTGCCCGTACAGGTGAAAAACTATGTTGCGACCATGAAGGGGTGCGTCCCGATATTGTGATCCTGGGCAAAGCAATTTCTGGAGGGGTGCTGCCTGTTTCTGCTGTACTCGCCGACGATGAGATTATGCTTACTATCCGTCCCGGCCAGCACGGTTCTACATTTGGCGGTTTCCCATTGGCATGCAAAGTTGCTAAGGCTGCGCTGGAGGTAGTCAGAGAAGAAAATCTTGCAGAGAAGGCTGCTCTTCTGGGTGGCATATTCCGTGAGGAGATGGAGAAAATACACAGTCCGTTTATAAAACAAATACGTGGAAAGGGTTTGCTGAATGCCATTGTTATAGAACCTCACAACGGCAAAGAGGCATGGGATATATGCCTTAAGATGGCCGGGAACGGATTGCTGGCAAAACCTACCCATCGCCACATCATCCGTTTTGCCCCTCCGCTGGTAATCAAGGAAAAAGAGTTGAGAAAGGCAATTGAGATCATTAGAAAATCAATCAAAGCTATGGAATAATATTTTTTCCGGCAGTTTGATTTAAGAGCGATATCACTTGTTTTTAAACAGCTGAAGTAAAATTAAATCGAAATGAGTCAGATTAAAATTCGGTAGTTTTATGCAGACAACTTCCAAAATATTAATGGTACGCCCTGCACGTTTTGCATATAATGAGCAGACTGCCGGGAACAATTATTTTCAACATAAATCAGATTCTGATTCAATTGCAGATACAGCATTAAAAGAGTTCGATGCACTTGTGAGTATGCTCCGCGGTAAAGATATTGATGTGACTGTTGTTCAGGACACACTTGACCCGTGGACGCCCGATTCTATATTCCCAAACAACTGGTTTTCATCACACATAACCGGAGAGCTTGTGCTTTATCCAATGTTTGCAGAAAACCGGAGGTTGGAAAGGAAACCCGAGGTGATGAACCTGCTTCGCCGGAAGATGGATCACCGCAAAGTGGTGGATCTTACACACTGGGAAAATGAGGGTGAGTTCCTGGAGGGTACGGGTAGCATGATTTTCGACCGTTACAAACGGATAGTATACTGTTGCCGCTCAAAACGTACATCGGAAAAAGTTCTGGCTGATTTTTGTTCACTTATGAATTATGATGCCGTTGTTTTTGATGCAATAGATAAAAAAGGCAATCCGGTCTATCATACAAACGTGATGATGTCGGTGGGGACACAGATAGCAGTGGTGTCACTTGAATCCATCAGAGAGGAGAAAGAACGCAGCAAGGTTATCTCCAGCCTTGTTTCTTCTGGAAAAATTATCGTGAACATTTCGTTGGATCAGGTTGCACATTTTGCCGGTAACATGCTTGAGCTAAAAAGCCGGGGCGGACATCCGGTCATGGTGATGTCTTCATCGGCACGTGGTGTGCTGACAACGGCACAGGAAACCATCATCTCTACGTACAATTCAATTGTTTCGGCAGATCTTACAACTATTGAGACAAATGGTGGCGGCTCCGCACGCTGTATGATTGCAGAAATATTTCACTAAAGTTAGATATTTGCTCACCATGGCATAATATAAGTAAACTTATCTTCTGCTCATACGGCTTAACGCAAATAGTTCACTAAAGTTAGACTATTTCTCGCTATGGCATAGTCCAAATAAATTTGTCCTCTGCTCATTTAGCTTAACGAAATAGTTCACTAAAGTTAGATATTCCAATTTTTTTATTTACTTTGTGTAAATATGATTTCCTCAACTAAATTAATCAAAAAAACTATGTCATTTAAATCAGAACTCAAAGAATTTTTAATGCGCGGCAGTGTTGTGGACATGGCCGTGGGAATTGTAATTGGCGGGGCATTCGGGAAGATAGTTACTTCTTTCGTGAACGACATTTTAATGCCGCCTATCGCTTTAATCACTGACCAGGGACAATTCACAGACCTCAAGCTTGTTTTAAGACAGGCGGTAATGGAGGGAACCGAGGTGATTTCACCTGCTGTTACATGGAATTACGGAGCCTTCATTCAGGCAGTAGTCGACTTCCTTATAATCGGCACATCAATCTTCCTCGTTATCAAAGGTATGAACTCACTTAAACGCAAAAAAGAGGAAGAGCCAGCACCGGAAGCTCCGGCAGAACCGACAAAAGAAGAGTCATTGCTGACAGAAATCCGGGATTTGTTGAAAAACAAATAAGATTGTTGTCACCGGAGTGTAGAAAAGTAAGGTGTTGCTAAACAACATGCTTGCAAATGTTTTAAACCATGCAATGTTCAGTTGAAGGGTAACGGGTTGCTTAAACAGCCCGTTATTTTAATATTAACCGGGTATGTAAACCATTTGCAAACAAGAATATGTTTAACAGATAGTTCAAATAAATTTAATCGACAGCCATACCACGGGAAACCTTATCTGTTTGGGCGTTCCGGTGAACCTCACCTGGAGATTTACATTGTGTAAATTATGGAATAAAAGAGGTGAGGTTATAACAAAACAGGTTATGCGATATGTTTTGTGGCTATTGACAAGCATAGAACTGAAAACTATTATTGAAAAAATAATTCCTGTTTTTTGTAACCGCACGGGTGAAGTTGCAGTCATATCAATGTAAACAAAGTAAAAATCTTTAAAAACTATTTGAATTATGGAAGATTTAATTGCTATTATTGCTATAGTTTGTATCTTTGGCCTGCCGGTTATTGCCGGTATAATCCTGGGAATGAGAGCTATCAAAAGTCGGAATGATGAACGGATGGGATTAATTAATCAGGGAATTATTCCTCCCGACACTCCAAAAAAGAAAGCAGCCCCCAACAGGCTCGTGTCACTCAGGAACGGGATTGTGCTTGTTGCTCTTGGAATAGGGATAATCGTCGGATTCCTATGCTCAGAATACCTGGCAATCGGAGAAGGGAATGAGTTCTGGGTAACTGGTGCCAGTGTGGTTTTCTTTCTCGGGATAGGTTATCTGATCTATTTCCTGGTAACTCAAAAAATGCCGCTTACGCAGCAAAAAGAGGAAACAGAACAGGAATAAAATCAGTTTGGATGAACGAGAATCAGCGTATACAACAGGTGCTTTCGGGAAACACTTCCGCGTTCGCATACTTTGTCGAGACCTATCAGGTTATGGCTATCACCATAGCCTATCGGATCTGCGGTAATATACAGGATGCGGAAGATGTTGTGCAGGAAAGTTATGTAAAGGCATTCAGGAATCTGCGCAGTTTTCGCTCCGACAGCAAATTTTCCACATGGTTGTATCGTATAGTTTACAATACTGCTATTACGCATACAAAGACACAAATGTGGATAGGTGTCAGAGAGGCAGGGATCGAAGATGCGTCTCATCTGGCTGATAATACACTGGAAATGAACATGGATGAAAAGGAAAGGAAAGAGATTGTTGCAGACGTAATGCAGAAAATGCCTAAGGGAGATGCGCTTTTACTAACGCTTTACTATATGGAGGACAATCCAGTAAAAGAGATTGCTAAAATAACAGGTTTAAACGAACCGAACGTCAAGGTGAAACTGTTCAGGGCAAGGAAACTTTTCAAGGAGATGGTTGTTTCGAGTTATGGAATGCAGGTTACAGGTTCATAAAAATGATAATAATGATGGAGAAATACAGTAATCAAAAAGAAGACGAAAAAATTCGTCAAATGTTGTTATCCGTAAAAATGGATGCACCGGAAAACCTGAAGCATCGCATAATGCAGCAGATAGAGACCGAGAAGGCACTTACACCACAGAAAATAAAAGCGAAAAAAGAGACTGGCAGTGTATTGATAGAGCTGGGTACTATCTTTGGCACCATGTATGCCGTATTGGCGGCAATGATTGCCGGGGTATATTTCCTTTTTGGCAAGGAATTTCTGTTTTCAGCACAATTTTTAGGAGCGGTGATCCTGGTTGCCTCAATATTCAGCCTGTTATGGCTTATATCGCGCTTAGATGCCCATATAAGGGAAAAAAAACGGGTGTTATCAAAAAGAGAATAGATCAAAAATTAATCACTTTCTGCTTAACTGCCCTACATTACTGCCAACGCCTCTTAATAATCCGTTATAGCGGTTATCATCTGAAATAATCTTCAATCCTTCCAGAAAGATATCATTTTCTTCGTTGATAATCCTAAAAAAGGCCGATGAGTCAAACAGGTCTCTAGCCATCAGTGCCTTAAACTGAACAAAAATCAAAGGGCGGGAGGTAGTGAACTCATCATCGTTCCACTCAACATTTTCTTCTTTAGCAATATTTTTCAACCTTCCCACCACCTCGTCAGATATAATGTATCCTTTGTTAAAAGAAAGCACATCTGGATATTTCTGCAACAACACTTCACGTTTAATGTCCACCTCAGAGATAGCAGCCCTGTTGATAATTCCTTTCGCATTAAGGTTCGCATGAAACATTGTTCCTGAAGTAGTATCCATGGGCACAAAATAATCCGGCATTATCCCTCCTCCACCGTATACAGTACGTTTATTCACCAGTGTTGTATATCTGAGAGAGTCGGGAAAGCGAATGCTGTCTGCAACAAAAAGTTCACCGTGATTGTAACGATTCACAAAATCACGGTTATAGGCATCAATGTTTCCCGTTTCATACGGTTTCTGAATACTTCTTCCTGTAGGGGTATAATATCTTGCAACTGTAAGTCGTATCATAGTACCGTCAGGTAGAGGCAGCTGGCGTTGTACCAGGCCTTTACCAAAAGTCCTTCTCCCCACTACCACACCTCTGTCCCAATCCTGAATGGCTCCGGCGAGGATCTCACTTGCTGATGCCGATGCCCCGTTAACCAGTACCACCAGCTTACCTCCCTTCAATTCATCGTTGCCGGAAGCGTTCATTGTAAAACGGGGCTGGTTCTTTCCTTCGGTATAAACTATCAGTTTATTCTCGCCCAGGAACTCATCAGCTATCTCATTAGCAGTTTGCAGTATACCTCCGCCGTTATCGGTAAGATCGAGAATAAGATGCTTCATCCCTTTTGATCTCAACTCTCTTTCTGCCATTTTGAACTCAGTTCCTGAGGTAACACCAAACCTGCTGAGACGGATGTACCCCACATTGTGTGTAACCATGTAGGAAGCATCGATACTTGTGATAGGGATTTTATCCCTTACGATACTAAACTCCATTAACCCGGGAACACCCCTGCGCTGAATCTTTACGTTGACAACTGTCCCTTTAGGGCCGCGAAGGCGCTTCACCACTTCCTGATTACCCATTTTCACGCCGGCAATAGTGGTGTCATTCACCTGAATGATTTTATCTCCCGGGAGGATACCTACCTTCTGTGACGGGCCACCTGAAATCACCTCCATCACGTAAAGGGTATCAGTAAGCATATTGAACGATATGCCTATTCCGTTGAAGTTCCCTTGTAAGGGTTCATTCATAGCCAGCACCTCCTCTTCGTTAAGGTACGACGAGTGGGGGTCGAGCTCTGCAAGCATTGCGCGTATTGCTGCTTCGGCAAGTTTTTTTGAATCTACATCATCAACATACAAGCTTTTTATAAGTTGAATTGTTCTTTCCAGTTTTACCCCATCGGGTGATGGCCTGAATTGCGCAAATAAGTTACCCCAAGCAAGGAGTACGCTTAGGGCAGTAATAATTATCTGTTTATACATCTTTTCTTTTTTGAAGATCAAATCTTCATCCCTTTTGGAATAAAGCAGCTGACATCATGGCCGTAACGCAGCAGTTCCCTTACGTGTGAGGAACTGACGTGTGTTAAAGCGGGTTCAGTGAATAATACAAACGTTTCTATTCCCGAAATAGTTCGGTTCATATCGGCAATTGTTTTCTCGTACTCGAAATCCACTACCGACCTTATACCACGCAGAATGTACCGTGCTCCAGTTTTCCGGGCGAATTCGATTGTTAGCGAGTCGTAGCTTTCAACCCTTACACGGGGTTCGTTTTTATATAACTCGCGAATCATTTCAAGACGTTTGTCCAAAGTAAAAAATGAGCTTTTTGATTCATTGACTCCTATCGCGATTACAATTTCGTCCATTAAAGACAATCCGCGGCGTACCAGCGACTCATGGCCAGTTGTGAATGGGTCAAAAGTGCCTGGAAAAACAGCAATCCGTTTATCGGGTACAGTTGTTTGGAACATTCTACTATTTTAGTATTGCTATAATATTAATAATGGACAAACTAAGCCACCTCATCCTCTTCCACAACCAAATTCTCTATAATAAACGATTGGCGTTCGGGAGTATTCTTACCCATGTAAAATTCAAGCAGTTCCTTAAGAAGGTCCTCTTTGCGCATGGTCACCCTATCGAGGCGAATATCTTCTCCAATGAAATTACGGAACTCTTCGGGAGATATCTCTCCCAAACCTTTGAAACGGGTTATCTCCGGGTTAGGGCCTAGCTCCTCAATTGCGCTGAGCCGTTCCTCTTCGGTATAGCAATAGAGAGTTTTCTTCTTGTTACGAACACGGAAAAGTGGTGTCTGTAAAATATAAACATGCCCCTTTTTAATTAGGTCGGGGAAAAATTGCAGAAAAAAAGTAAGCAGCAACAGCCTGATGTGCATACCGTCGGTATCGGCATCGGTTGCAATAATCACTTTGTTGTACCGCAGCCCATCCATGTTTTCTTCAATATTGAGTGCTGCCTGCAGCAGATTGAACTCTTCGTTCTCATAGACAATTTTCTTTGTCAGCCCGAAACTGTTAAGAGGCTTCCCGCGAAGGCTGAACACAGCCTGGAGATTGGGATCGCGACTCTTGGTGATGGAGCCACTTGCAGAATCTCCCTCAGTAATGAAGATACTTGATTTTTCCCGGTCATCACCTTTAGCATCGTTGTAATGGATTCGGCAATCGCGTAATTTTTTGTTGTGAAGATTGGCCTTTTTAGCTCGCTCCTTCGCAAGCTTGGTTACACCGGCAATTGCCTTACGTTCCTTTTCGGAGTCTAGAATCTTTTTCTGCAGCACATCCACCATATCAGGATTCTTGTGCAGATAGTTATCCAACTCTTGCTTTAGAAAATCGTTTATATGCTTGCTCACTGAGATACCGTTAGGTCCCATCTCTTTTGAACCAAGCTTGGTCTTTGTCTGAGATTCAAAAACCGGCTCTTCCACTTTTATGCTGATAGCTGCAACTATGCCATTACGAATATCGGAGTACTCAAAATTCCGGTTATAAAACTCCTTGATCACACGTGCTACAGCTTCACGAAAGGCTGTCAGATGGGTCCCTCCCTGTGTGGTATGCTGCCCGTTTACAAAAGAATAATACTCCTCTCCGTACTGGTTGGTGTGAGTGATCGCTACCTCAATATCATCGCCGAAAAGATGAATAATGGGATAGAGTTCATCAGAAGTTAGATTTTCATTCAACAGATCTTCAAGTCCGTTTTTCGACGAGTATTTTTTACCATTAAAAACAATGGTTAAACCTATGTTCAGAAATACATAATTTTTAAGCAGCGGTTCAATATGCTCATCCCGGTAGTAATACTCACCAAAGATCTCTCTGTCGGGTGTAAACTCTACATGAGTACCGTTCTGATTTGCACTGCTCTCTATGTCCCCTTCATGCGAGAGTACACCTTGCTGGAATTCCACAACTTTTGATTTCCCGTCACGCGAGCTTACCATAAGAAATGAAGATGAAAGTGCGTTTACTGCCTTTATCCCCACCCCATTGAGCCCTACTGACTTTTTAAATGCTTTGGAGTCGTACTTGGCACCGGTATTCATCTTGGAGCATACATCCTCAACCTTTCCCAGGGGAACACCCCTGCCGTAGTCTCGTACTGTAACTTTATCGCCCTCGACACCCACCTCGATAGTCTTGCCAAAACCCATCATATACTCATCTATTGAGTTATCAAGTACCTCTTTCAGCAACACGTATATACCATCATCGGAAGATGAACCATCTCCCAGTTTTCCGATATACATACCCGGGCGGCGGCGTATATGTTCCTGCCACTCCAGAGTAACAATATTCTCTTCTTGATAGTTATTTTGAAGTATCTGTAATTCTCTTTCTGTTTCGTTCACTTTTTATTAATTCCTCTATAAATTTTTTATAAAAGCTCTGCGCCTTTTTGTCTGTTTAGCTTCAAGGTCGTCCCACAATGATTGTACTCTGCTGTTCAGTTCCAGTTCTGGATTGCTCTCTGCATATTCAAAACCCAATTGAATGGCAGCAGGGATAAACTCATTGAATAACAAAGCATTTACTCCTTTGCCTTGGTATTCAGGATCAACAGCTACCAGCAACAGATCCAATACATTGTTCCCTTTTCCCTTTAAAGCTTTATACAGATGATACCATCCTGTAGGGACAAACCGCCCCCTTGCTTTCTGTAAAGCTTTGGCAATACTTGGCAGGCCTATTCCCACACCAATCAACTTATTGTCTTCCTGCCTTATTACTAGGGTCAGAAATTCCAGACGAAGCATTGGAATGTACATATCCACGTAATAATCGATCTGTCTCTCGGAGAGCTCTACAAAGCCATACAAATCTTTATATGCGCGATTGATTAATTTAAAAATATCTCTTGCATAAGGAATTACATCCTTTTTACTCTGGAGATGTTTTACAGCCAAGCCTGAACGTTTTTTTACTATCTCAGTTGCACGGATAAACCGTTCAGGCATCTCTTTAGGGATAGTGATGAGATACTCCACCCAGTCCTGATCCTTAACATAGCCCATCCTTGCCATATGATCCACATAGTAGGGATAGTTATAAATGGTGGACAAAGTGCTCATCTGATCGAACCCCTCAACGAGCATACCCTCATGATCGAGATCGGTAAAACCCAGCGGCCCGTGAATTTTCTCCATGCCTCTGGAACGTGCCCAACTCTCAGCTGCGCCAAAAAGTGCGTCAACTACTTCACTGTCATCAATAAAATCAACAAAACCGAAACGGGCATTCCTCTCATTCCATATCTCATTCGCTTTGAAATTGATAATTACAGCAATCCGTCCCACTATCTCTTCATCGCGGTAAGCAAGAAAATATGATGCATCGCAATGATCAAATGCAGGATTCTTGGTTCTGCTGAGCGTATCTCTCTCATCATAAACTAGTGGAGGAACAAAATATTCATTGCTCTCATAGAGATCGATGCCGAAATGGATGAACTTCCTTAAATCATCCTTCGTAGTGACTTTATTGATTATGACTGACATTTTTTAAATTCTTTTTTATTTCCTTACTTCGCAACTTACTTACAACTGTTTTAACATTGACACAAAGATAATGATTTTTTTGTTTATCAATAAACAGGTAATTTATTCTTTCACTTTCTCCTTATAGAATTCCCATCTACCAATTACATTCCTTACATAATTTACTGTTTCATCTCCCCTGAAATATCCGTTCTTACACACAGGATCAGCATAATACTGCTTCAGACGCTTCAACAGGATATACTTTTCCACGTTACCTTCCCACACATTCTTATCCGCTTCATACTTCTCTGCCAGTGCCCGTGCATCGAAGACATGCCCCACCCCGGCATTATACGATGCCAGAGCCATTTTCAAGCGTTCGTCAGGGTTCTCAACAGATCTAAAAAGTGCAAGCAGGCTTTTAAGATATTCAGTACCGGCACGTATATTGGAGTCGGGATCAAGTATCCGGTTTTGATCAAGGCCCACTGAAGCTGCCGTTTCAGGCATCAGCCCCATCAACCCTGCAGCGCCTGCCCAGGATTGCCCTTCAGTATTGAATGTTGATTCCTGGAACGCAATAGATGCTAACAGCCGCCAATCGATTTTCTTCTCTTTACCATACTTTTTAAAAAATATATCGAAAGGAGATATTACCCCCCGCCCCAAAATATCTCCATATGTAAACCTGTCACTTGCGGAAAACCCTTTCGCTTCTTCAAAATAACGTTTTATAATATGCAGAAATTCGGGCTCGGCCGCCTTGTTTTCAATCCAGCTGTCAAGTGAGTCGGCCAGCACCGGCATATCCTTCCTCACCATCCACGATGAACGCTGATCGAAACTTACCTGAAGATCAACATTCAGGTTTCTGAAATAGGTCTGGTTAAGCCTGGCAAGATCATCATCAGCAACCGTATAGGCCAGTTCTCCACGGGAAACCATTCGTATAAGGTCCTCCACGACAATAGTGTCTTTGCCTGCATGTTCAATGTAAATGCCTCCACCCAGCTCATTGTTGAGATTTTCCATTCTGTCAATATACTTTGACCCTTCAATAACCGTTACACTCTTCCCTATAAGCCCTGTCACATCGGTAAGAAGTGTATCGCCTCTCATTGCACGTTGAACAAGCACCTGGTGCGAGATCTGCTGAAGCCCGCAATAGATTACCGAATCTTTCAATGCATTGGTTACAGGCATATTATATGCGATAACATCACCCTCTCCACTCTGCAACATCTCCAAAAGTGCTTTTGGATTTTCTGCGACAATAATCTCCGGGATAAGGCCGTGATACCTGCTAAAATCAACAATCATATCATAATGATAACCCATCGGTTGATCACGATAGATAAAATATGAAGTAGATGTGTTTAGCGTAAGAACACGCAGGGTGCCGGACTGAAGGATTTGATGAAAATCACGCCTGCTGTCTTTCTGTTTCCCACACCCGAGGCATGACAGCACCAGCGACATTAACGCCAGCGACTTCAAAACCATTTTGTTCATGTCGGTCAATTTTCATTAAAACTGCGGCAAAGGTACGAAAAAGATCTTATATGAATATGATATCTATTTTATAATCATTTGTTTGTGAAAACATAAAATAATGGGTTATATTTGTAAATAGTCTAACTTTAGTAAACCCTAAATTGAGTATCCGTAATGAAGTACATGAAAATATTTACTCTCTTCTTATTCATTATTGGATCCATTGCCGGCATATATTCCCAGGATTCAAATTGGCGCATATATGTGGAGCATATGGCTGAGGAAGAAGGGATAAGTGAAACCACCATTGAGAACATATATGAAGAGTTACTCTATCTGGAAAATAATCAGATGAACCTGAACAGCATAACTCGCGATCAGCTGGAACAATTTCCTCTCCTTTCGATTGAGGAGATTAATGCCATTATGGGTTTTCTTGAGAAAAACCGACCCCTATACACAGTTTACGAGCTTAGGAACGTACCTCGCCTGGATATAAAGACTGTTGAATTAATTCTCCCATTCTTCTATACGGGAGAAACAGATAAAACCACAGCTAAACTGTCGTTGCCCGGGATAGCGAAAAAAGGATTAAACGAGCTTCAATTCCGACTCGACAAAACAGTTACACCCCGTGCCGGTTACGGCGAGTTTCCTGATAGTATTCTTGAACGCTACCCTAACCGAAAATATTGCGGTGAGGATTTTTATACATCACTCAGATACTCTTTTCGTTACCGAGATAAAGTACAGTTGGGTATGACTGCCGAAAAAGATGCCGGAGAGCCTTTTTTTAAATCAGATCATCCTAAAGGGTACGACCATTACGGAATTCATATGATCATAAATGATATGGGGAGATTAAGAACAATTGCACTGGGTGACTACCGCCTATCTTTCGGCCAGGGATTGATTCTTAATAACGATTTTATGGTAAGTAAGGCATGGAGCAACGATAATATCGCACGGCGTACACAACATCCGAAACGCCACTTTTCTACTGCCGAAAGCGGTTTTTTCAGAGGGATGGCAGCTGTTTATGAGTATGACAAGATATCTGTAACGGCCTTCTATTCCAACAGACGCATTGACGCAAACCTTTCCGGTGATGGCGAAATCACTTCGTTCAAAACCGACGGATTGCATCGCACACCTCTGGAGATTGATAAGAAAAAGAATACCCGGGAACAAGTGGTAGGGGGAAATATCAACTTCAGGAAAGAAGGGATACGGGTCGGTATAAGCGGATTATACAATACTTATGACAGAGTATATAACCCACCGGAACAGAATTACAACATCTACTATCAGAGGGGCTCTTCGCATGCTAACGCAAGTGTGGACTATTCCTGTCAACTCCCCGGATTTATCTTTGCCGGGGAAACAGCAATAGCTAAAAACGGAGCTATAGCCACACTGAACACGGCACAATACCGTCCCTCGCAAACTCTCTCCTTTACGTTGTTGCACCGATATTTCCCTATCTCATACAATTCTCCGTATGGACAGGCTTTTTCTGAAGGGAGCAGGGTGCAGAACGAAAAGGGTCTATTTTTGGGCAGTGCCTTTAGCCCTTTCCGGAAGTTTTCGGTTGACACGTATATCGACTTTATACGTATTCCATGGCTTAATTTTGGCATAGACACTCCCTCAAAAGCAGTGGAATACTATTTTCTGGGCAATTATGCAATATCTCGCCAAAATTCACTGGATATCCGCTACAGATACAAACAGAAGGAGAAGAACAGGCGCATTCCCGGTGAACCGGTTGCTTTGGTACTGCCCTATGCCACACATAAACTCCGCCTGCGGTATGTTCACGAGCTCAAAAACGGGTGGAATTTTCGGACAACAGCCGATATGGCACATTATACGGAAAAACATTCACCAGCTGAAAACGGATTTATGATCTCCCAAAATACAGGTTACCGAGGCAAAGGGCGAATCACCGGCGATATATATCTGGCTTACTTCAGTGCTGACACCTATAACGCACGGCTCTACTCGTATGAACGAAATCTGCTTAATACATTCTACATGCCTTCATTCTACGGACGAGGATACCGGCTGGCAATCTCGGCAAAATATAATATTGCCACAAATCTGTCATTTTCCGTGAAAGCAGGATACACACACTATTTCAACCGTGATACTATCGGAAGCGGCACGGAAAAGATTAACGGCAATAGCCGTACCGACCTGTTCAGCTACCTGAGGTGGAAGTTCTGATAGCTATCATTGATTTTTGTCCGACTTGAGAAAAATCGGCAATGACACAGGAAAAGCCTGGCAACTTATGTCAATAGTTTTTTGTATTTTTGTAAAAATTATTGATAGATGCCCACCCCACTCCTGCAGATAGACTCACTCACCAAAAGCTTTGGAGACCTCCTTCTCTTCAGTGAAATCTCTTTCGGTATTGCTGAAGGCGACAAGATAGGACTGATTGCCCGGAACGGATCGGGCAAGACCACCCTGCTGAATATTATTGCTGGCCAGGAGTCTTACGACAATGGAAGGGTAGTATTCCGTAATGATATCCGGTTTGCATATCTGGAACAATCTCCCCGGTTCGACCCAAACCTGACGGTACTTGAAGCTTGTTTCAGTACCGGCACCGATATAGTGAAACTGATATCCCGGTATGAAGAGATAATCTCCTCCAGTAGTCAGGATGGGCTCGATGAGGTACTTACCGAGATGGATTTACATCATGCCTGGGATTATGAACAACGTATCAAACAAATTTTATCGCAGCTGAAGATCACCAACCTGCATCAGAAAATGGGCGAGCTATCGGGAGGACAGATAAAGAGGGTGGCGCTGGCAAATGTGCTTATCAGCGAACCGGAGCTGTTGTTTATGGACGAGCCGACAAACCACCTCGATCTTGAAATGGTGGAGTGGCTTGAGGAGTTCCTCTCACGGAACAGCATGAGTCTGCTCATGGTAACACACGATCGCTATTTTTTGGATAGAATCTGCACGCAGATACTTGAGATAGATGAAAAACAACTATTTTCCTATAAGGGTAACTTTTCTTATTATCTGGAAAAACGCGATGAACGAGTATCTGCACAGAACACCGAGACAGACAGAGCAAGGAACCTGATGCGAAAAGAGCTGGAATGGATGAATAGACAGCCTCAGGCACGCGGCACAAAGGCTAAATCACGCATTGATGCATTCCACTCACTCGAAGAGAGAGCCCGACACCGGCGTGAAGACCAAAATATACGCCTGGCAGCAAAAGGTGTGTATATCGGGAATAAGATCTTTGAAGCAAAGAACGTAAGTAAACGCTTTGGCGATATAAAGATCACGGAAGATTTCAGCTATATCTTTTCACGCTACGAGAAGATGGGAATAGTAGGGAATAACGGTACAGGTAAATCTACCTTTGTTAAGATGCTCCTAAACGAGGAGCAGCCTGATAGCGGCAGCTTCGAGATTGGCGAGACAGTGAATTTCGGTTATTACAGTCAGGAAGGATTGTTGTTTGATGAGCAGATGAAAGTGATTGAAGTGGTACAGAATATAGCTGAAGTTATTGACCTCGGCAATGGTAATCACCTCACCGCCTCGCAGTTCCTGCAACATTTTCTCTTCCCCCCCGAGAAACAACATAACTACGTGTACAGGCTCAGCGGCGGTGAAAAAAGGCGCCTCTATCTCTGCACTGTGCTGATCAGAAATCCCAATTTCTTAGTTCTGGACGAGCCAACCAACGATCTGGATATCATCACACTTAATATCTTGGAAGAGTATCTTGCCAACTTCAAAGGATGCCTTATCGTGGTATCTCACGACCGGTTCTTCATGGATAAAGTGGTGGATCACTTGCTTGTTTTTCAAGGAGATGCCCAGATAAGTGATTTTCCAGGGAACTACACACAATACAGGGAATGGAAATCAGAGAATGATAAGATACAATCCGAAATGAGCCGTATTTCTAAACCTGATACTAATCAGCATAGAAAAAAAACTGAGGAAAAAAGGAAGCTCACATTCAGGGAGAGAAAGGAGTTTGAAGCACTGGAACAGGAGATTGAAGCACTGGAGTCTGAGAAAGAGTGCATAGGCAGCGAACTATCATCAGGGAGCCTTTCCCCTGATGAACTGATGAACAAATCAAACCACCTGTCGGAGATCATGCAGCTGATTGATGAAAAAACTATGCGTTGGCTCGAATTAAGCGAACTGGAGTGAAACCGTTTTTATTAAATATGCCGGAACAATGCTTCACTAAGGTTAGACTATTTCTCGCTATGGCATAGCCCAAATAAATTTGTCCTCTGCTCATTTAGCTTAACGAAATAGTTCATATATTTATAATCATTCTAAATAAATAATGCTACCCTTTTATTTTTTTATTTTAATCTCAAAAATGATTATTTTTGTAAGCTGACGATACTGAAAGGATTAATAAAAACAAATAAACTAAAACTTATGAAAAGTGTAAAGGGAACACAAACCGAAAAAAACCTGATGCAGTCATTTGCAGGAGAGTCGCAAGCCAGAATGCGTTATACCTATTTTGCCAAACAGGCAAAAAAAGAGGGCTTTGAACAGATTGCCGCCATTTTTCAGGATACTGCCAACCAAGAACAGGAGCATGCAAAACGTATGTTCAAATATCTAGAAGGTGGAATGGTAGAAATTACCGCTGCCTTCCCTGCGGGTGTGATCGGCACCACTGCAGAGAATCTAAAGGCTGCAGCTGAAGGTGAAAACGAAGAGTGGACCGAAATGTATCCTAAGTTTGCTGATATAGCCGAAGAAGAAGGATTCAAGGAGATCGCCACAATGTATCGAATGATTGCCAAGGCAGAGGCAATTCACGAAGAGCAGTACCTGAAGCTGCTGAACCATGTTGAAAATGATACAGTATTCGCCCGTGAAGAGGAGATAGAGTGGCAGTGCCGTAATTGCGGTTTTGTCATCAAGAGCAAAAAAGCTCCGAAGACATGCCCTACCTGTCTGCATCCCCAGGCTTACTTCGAGCCCAAAAACGACAGGTACTACTAAAAAATTATTCCACGTATTATAACGCTGAGGGTGTTTCACAATGTGATTCCACCCTCTTTTATTTGTACTCCCCGTCAGGGAACATTACCTGATATTCAATTCTTAGAGACTTATTTCTATTCTGATAGCCTGTTTTTATCTGATTTATTACTACTTTTGCACGTTATTTAATCCTGGTATGGAGTATAACGAAATATTTGCCCGTACAGAGCTGCTTATAGGAAAAGATGCAATGCAAGCTATCACCACAAAAAAAGTAATTCTTTTTGGGGTTGGAGGCGTTGGTAGCTGGTGTGCCGAGGGGTTGATACGAAGCGGTATCATGCATCTTACCATCGTGGATTCAGACAGAGTTGCAGCAGCAAACATAAACCGTCAACTGCCGGCTACCACAGGAACAATTGGAGAGCTTAAGGTAAATGTGTTAAAAATGCGACTGACAGAAATAAATCCACATGCAATCATAAATACAATACCTGAAATTTATAATGCCGCATCGTCCGGTTCGTTTCACCTTGAAGAGTACGACTATATTATAGATGCAATCGACTCCCTTTCCAACAAGGTTCATCTCCTCATTACAGCCTCAAAAACCGGTGCAACCCTGTTCTCGTCGATGGGTGCAGCGCTCAAGATAGATCCGCAGAAGATTCACGTAGCGGAATTCTGGAAAGTACGTGGCTGCAAACTGGCATCGGCTCTGCGTCAGCGGATGCGAAAAGAAGGGAAGCCGCAAAAGCCCATACTCTGCGTCTACAGCGAAGAGCTGCTTAATAACAGGGGGGAGGATGTGTTGACAGATGCCGGCGAGCATGGCAGTTTCCGGAAAGCGCAGATTAACGGAACCATGGTGCAGGTAACTGCCGTATTCGGATTCACCCTCTCAGGACTGGTTATTCAGGATATAGTGAAGAATCTGTGAACTTTCTTCCATTTTTCTTACCTTTGTCCATTCAATTGAGAGACAACATTTGTATGAAATGGGAATAAAAGCCTTTCACACAAATTAGCATACAAAAATATTTTCGATAATCTGACGAACAGTAAAAACTGTTTTTTTACTGTTTTAAAGTGTAGAAAACGACTAACTTCAGTGAAAATAAAAGCTTTAATCGTATGAATATTGAACAGATACTCCAGGAGGCTATCAAAGGAGCAATCAGGGAACTTTATGGTACAGATGTGGAAACGTCGCAGATAACTCTGCAGAAGACAAAAAAAGAGTTTAAAGGACACTACACGCTGGTAACATTTCCCCTGCTTAAAATATCGAAAAAAAATCCTGAACAGACAGCGCAGGAGATTGGTACCTATCTGGCAAAAAAATCTCCCATCATCGCTGAATTCAATGTAATAAAAGGGTTTCTTAACCTGAGCATCGCTTCAGACACATGGGTAAAACTGCTCGAATATATTAACGCACAGCCAGAATACGGCTTCACACCGGTGGCCGATGATGCACCACTCTATATGGTGGAATACTCCTCACCCAACACCAACAAACCACTTCACCTTGGTCACGTACGCAACAACCTGCTTGGACACTCACTGAGCGAAGTATTGAAAGCTAATGGTAAACGGGTGGTTAAAACCAATATCGTGAACGACCGGGGTATCCATATTTGCAAGTCGATGCTGGCGTGGCTAAAATGGGGCTATGGAGAAACACCGGAATCATCGGGAAAAAAGGGAGATCATCTCATCGGGGACTATTACGTATTATTCGACAAAAAATATAAAGCAGAGCAGGCCGTATTACAGGATAACGGGCTGACTAAGGAGCAGGCCGAGGAACAGTCGCAACTGATGGAGGAAGCACGTGAAATGCTCAGAAAGTGGGAGGCCGGTGATGAAGAAACTGTAAGCCTCTGGAAGAAAATGAACAGATGGGTATATGAAGGCTTCGATGAAACATATCATCAGATGGGTGTCTCGTTTGACAAGATCTATTATGAATCGGAAACCTACCTGGCAGGAAAAAAGGAAGTATTAAGAGGTCTGGAGAAAGGGCTTTTCTACCAGAAAGAGGATGATTCTGTATGGGCCGACCTAACTACTTACGGTTTGGATCATAAGCTCCTGCTTCGTGCTGACGGCACCTCTGTATATATGACACAGGATATTGGTACTGCAAAACTGCGTTTCGATGATTACCCCATTGACACGATGATTTACGTTGTGGGCAACGAGCAGAATTATCATTTTCAGGTGCTTTCAATACTGCTGGATATGCTGGGGTTCGAGTTCGGAAAAGGACTGATACATTTTTCCTACGGAATGGTGGAACTGCCTGAAGGGAAAATGAAATCGCGCGAAGGGACTGTGGTAGATGCCGACGACCTTATGGTTGAGATGATTGAAACCGCCAGGGAAACTTCAAAAGAGCTTGGAAAGCTTGATGATGTGTCGCCAGAAGAGGCAGAAGCTATTTCCCGCATGGTGGGGATGGGCGCACTCAAATACTTCATCCTGAAGGTGGATCCGAAGAAAAATATGACATTTAATCCGAAAGAGTCAATCGATTTCAATGGTAATACCGGTCCGTTTATTCAGTACACCCACGCCCGCATCAAATCAGTTTTGCGCAAAGCGGAAGAGCAAGGTATTGTAATTCCTGAAAAGCTAAGCGGATCAATACCGTTATCGGAAAAAGAGGAAGGCTTAGTACAGATGCTGTCTGAATTCGGGGCAATTGTGAAACAAGCCGGAGAAGAGTACAACGTATCACTAATCGGCAACTATGTGTACGATATGGTGAAGGAGTACAACCAGTTCTACCACGAATACTCCATCCTTCGCGAAGAGAACATAGCGCTGCGTGATTTCCGGCTGGCACTCTCAAAAAATATTGCATTGACCGTAAAAAAAGGGATGAAACTATTTGGTATTGATGTTCCCGAAAGAATGTAATGGTAGCGAAGTCGCTTTATAAGGTAAGATATGTCCTGTCCTACTCCATATGAATGTGCGAAAGAATTTGTAACCCACACCGGCAGGAATATTTTTATTACCGGAAAAGCCGGCACGGGTAAAACAACTTTCCTGCACCAGTTTTGTGCCGAGACTACTAAACAGACAGCCGTGGTGGCGCCGACGGGCGTGGCGGCTATCAATGCCGGCGGGGCAACTATCCATTCGTTCTTCCAGTTGCCATTTACCCCGTTCACACCGACTCCTGCCGGACGCGAATCGCTGATCGCCCGCATTAAAATGAACAGTGCCCGCCGTCGCGTGATCCGTGAACTGGAAGTGTTGGTTATTGATGAAGTCAGCATGGTGCGGGCTGATGTACTGGATGCCATAGATACGGTTCTTCGCAGTGTACGCCACAGGCACTCGGAGCCCTTCGGTGGCGTACAGATGGTTTTTATAGGGGACATGTACCAACTGTCACCAGTGGCCAAGGCCGATGAGTGGAGGATTTTGTCGGATTATTACCGGGGAATATATTTTTTCCACAGTCAGTCCATTCAGGAGCATCCGCCGGTTTACGTGGAGTTCGACAAGATATTCCGTCAGTCAGATAACCTTTTTATTGACTTATTGAACCAGGTGAGGAACGATTCTCTTTCACCAGAAGGGTTCAACCTGCTGCAAAGCCGTTATGATCCGCATTTTAACCCATCACCAGATGAGAATTATATCACGCTTACCACGCATAACTTCAGCGCAGATGCGATCAACAGCGCCGAATTGGAAAAAATCAAAACAACCGTTCACCAATTCAAAGCTGTTGTTAAAGGTGAATTCCCTGTGAACGCTTTTCCCACCGATATGAATCTCGAACTTAAAGAGGGAGCTAAAGTGATGTTCGTGAAAAACGACATGGAGGTACCACGACGTTATTTCAACGGGAAAATAGGCAAGATCACCCGCATCATGGAAGAGAGCGTAACCGTGCTCTGTCCGGGCGACAAAGATGAGATCACCGTTTCACCCGTAATATGGGAAAATATCCGCTACACTACCAATCCCGAGACCAACGCGGTGGAAGAGGAGATAATAGGCACTTGCAAACAAATTCCCCTTCGGCTTGCCTGGGCCATTACAATTCATAAAAGTCAGGGGCTCACATTCGATAATGCAATTATCGATGCTGGAAAAGCCTTTTCACCGGGACAGGTGTATGTGGCGCTAAGCCGTTGCCGATCGCTTGACAGCTTGGTGCTGAAAAGCCCTATTAACCGCTACAGCATAGAGGTAGACGAACAGGTTGTCCGGTTCTCCTCGTCAAAACCCGATGAAAACCATGTTGCCGAAGAGCTTCAATTGGCAAAGGAACAGTTCAAAATTAACTTACTGCTTCAACTATACAACTTTGATCCGATTCTTCAAACAGCACACTCGTGGTACTCCGATACAAAGGAAAACGAGTCTTCCTTCAGTGAAGAAACTGTTCCCTTCGTGGGTGAAGTCTGTAAGAAGTTAACTGAACTGGAACAGGTAGCCAGTAAATTCAGGATACAACTGCAGCATATCATCCGGCAAACACCTGTCGACAAGGTTTTTCTTACAAAACGGATTCGTGCATCCTCCTTATATTTCAACGAAAAAATTGAAACATTGTTGCGGACGTTACAGGAATCTGCAGCAACCACCGACAATAGGGCTAATGCAAAGGAATACGATGATGGCATCACTTCCCTGTTTGCAGCTGCAGCCCTGAAAACACATCTGATTTCCGCCACAGCCAATGACTTCAGCGTAGAGTCGTACTACAAGGCTCGCAGTCAGTTCAGGAAACCCCCTTTCTCCCTCACATCGTACAGCCGCGACAGCACCGGAACACAATTAAAATCGAACCACCCCGAACTTTTAAGTGAACTGGTTCAACTCCGCAACCACATCAGCAAAGAGGAAAATCTGCCGGTATATATTGTGGCATCCGTAAAGACACTGGTACAAATGGCCGATTACCTGCCGGAGACAGAAAAAGATCTACTGAAAATTCATGGTTTCGGAAAGGTTAAAGCAGAACGTTTTGGTGCGAAATTTCTTGAAATCATCAACAACTATATCACGGCATACGGAATTGAATCACAAATGATTCATTTCAAGGAAAACAAAAAGCAGAAAAAGAGGAAAAAATAAAAAAGAATCCGGCTTCGGATGAGTCACGGATCAGATTCAAACACTACTGATTCAGACACCATGTCAGATTCACTCGAATGTCCACAGCACATGGTCAGATTCAGACACTATTGAGCAGCGTAAAAACGTTTAATATTTACCTTTCTCTTCTTTATCTCGATTCTGAAAAGCGGGATTCGAGTTGTTTCTCCTGCTTCAACCCTGAACAGTTGTGTTGGCTTTTCACAGTAAGTATGTTCAGCAAGCGTATTTTGATCGAGAATTATTGTATACTCCCCAACAGGTAAAAATGTGAGAAATTTACCTTTGTTATCGGTAACCACATTCTGAATAACAGAGCCACTACTATTCATGATGGTAAACATCAGCCCTTCATACCTCGGAATAAAATCATCATATTGTTTATCAGATAAATATTTAACGCCGCCCTGCAATGATCCGCTCTCTTTGAGAGGAATATCTATTACAGTTCTTGAACCGTTAACGACAACCTCTTTTGGATCAAAAAACCATCTTCCTGTTTCAAAAGGCTTTATACAGTACTTTCCATAAGGTACCAGAGAATAAGAGACTTTCCCTTCCTCATCAGAAATAAACACCTTCTCACCAATATTCAACAAATATTTACCGGCAGTTTTTTCATCATCGTCAAATTTACCATTGGCATTAATGTCATAAAATATCCGTGCTGCCACACGGCTTTTTCTTCCGCTCATTGGCTGCGTTCCACCAAGTTTAAAGGTAACACCAACCTGTGCGTTGAATATATCGCCTCTGCCATGCGCACCATAAGCGTACCTGTACCAATATGAATTAAGGAACAAATTAATATTGCTTTTTGGAATATAGTTAATATTAATATGTGCAGATGGTACGCCTCCCTGGTATTTATCTTTACTATAGTTAATACCTGCTGATAGAAATAGTTTATTGGAAAGCTTTTTGTTGGCTGAAGCTGAGGCTGTGAAGCGTCTAAATCGCTCATTAAGGCCTCTCGACATCATATACTCGTAAAGATAATAAGCACCATTTTGGTAAGTGGCATTCAGATCAAGCCACTGATATGAATAACTTATGGTTGCCCTTGTCTGGTATTGCATATCATCTCCCAGAGGGTTTTTAAAAAACCCTCCATCGAGTGTGCCCAACAGAGAATAAGCGATATCCCGGCTTTGCCATCCCCACTGCCACCCCAGGCGATGCGACTTCATCTGCAAATTTTTACTTCCTGCCGGCACCATGGGAGAAAGCACCCGTGACGGATTACTTTCTCCCTGATGCTGGTAATAAATCAATGACGATAACCTTTTATGGGCTGGTAACGACATAGTTATATTTCCATAACTATTCTCCGATTGATAATTGTAACTATGACCATACGATTTTGGTTTAATCTTACTGTATGAGACACTCCCGCTTAAATGCAGCTCGTTACTGAGTTTAATATTTGCTCCCTGGGAAAATGAGGCTGTTCCCTTTCTGTTACCCGGGAAATAAGCATCGCTGAAATATCCTTCGCCATTTAATGTGAAGTCGCGTGTAATTCTTCCTCGATAAAAAAATTCTGCAGCTCCTGAAAACCTGTTACCGCTTTTCATACTGTATTTACCAATTGTTCCGTACCCTTTTAGAAATATATTCCAGTTTTGCCCTATACCGCTTCTAAGCTCCATTCCTGCAACATGAAAATATGCACTCTCATAAGGATTTTTCTGGTATATATAGCTTATTTTTGCACCCTTGTTATGATTATTTGCACCCAGTTCGCTCTGTAGATATATAGAATAGTAGTTTGAAAACCAAGGCTGGCTCCCAAGCAAGTTAAAATTCTGATCAATAGCGCCAATTATCAACCTTTTGTTACTGTTTCTATCAGAAAACATTGCTTTTGCTCCTCTTCCGAACATAGGTAGTTCCGTCTGTTCACTTATATTACCTATGATGAATTCATTTTCGTAAAGTTTATACATCAGCGAAGTGTTGGTGACCAGCGGTGTAGATTGGGCATTGTATTTGTTTATATTGCCTTGAAGCTGCAGATATCCTGCAGGCAGGTTTAAGTGACCTCTGCCATGAACCTGAATCATGTTTAATGATGAATTATACTGTTTATAGCTTAGCGATATAGCATTTTCCGTGGCTGTTATTCCGGGTATAGTTGAATTGTAGGGAGGAGTGTCAATGTACCTGCCTGAACAATGCACGTTTTGGACAGATATGGTTTTATTGCCGAACAAGGTTTTCTCACTCCCTTTCATTCCTGTTACATATACAGGGAACTGGCTTGATGCAAGCAGGTTGTCGCTGGGAACAAAGCTGAATAAAAATCTTTTACTTTCTCCAGGGACCAGGATATCACACTGTTCGGTAAAGGTATGCGCCCCTCTCAGATTTGGCACATTAAATACCATAGTCACCTTTTCAACAGTATTTCCGTTATTACTTACAGTTACCTGAACATGTACCGAATCTATGGGGTGAACAACCATAACAGGCGTAGGGTCAGCCATTAAAAAAAGTATCGATTTCTCTTCCACCTCCTTGAAAATCTCCTTGTTTGCCAGCTTAATCCCATCATCGTTTACAAAATCATAGCTTACGGCCCTCCTCCCGGCTCTCATCCATGTTTCTACTGTAAGTTTGTATGAAACAAACAGTGAATCTCCCGGCAACAGTAACACCTTTCGTTCCGGCCGTGAAATTATGCCTGCTTCGGAATTAATTTTTATCACTCCTCGCAAGGTATCATTCGTATTGTTTGTAGCTTTAATTATATGATTAATAACCTGCCCATTAAGAGACGATTCACGTATTTCAAGCTCAACCGGAACTAGCGATTGGGCATTCATACCCCGGGATATAAGCAACGCAATTAACAGTGCTTTAAATGATAGAATTAAGTATTCGGGGGAGCACATTATTATTGAGGCGTTATTTCATAAATCAGAGATGTTCCATACAGGTTTGATGATGCATCATAAAGCCGGTAATCATTAGGCTGTGTAGAATATATGATATTAAAAGTTGCTGTTTCATTCCCAGTTGACACACCCCGGAATATGGTTTTCGATTCGGTTGATAAGGTTGCAGGGACAGAAGTTCCGGCACTTCCTGAAAGATGCAGCTTCACTACATCAAGAGGTAGGGAACTTCCTTCTAATGATGAGAAGTTTGCATCTGTAGATCTGACAGATATCTGGTAATCTGTTGTTGCTGTAACCAACAAGCCATCGCTGTACGTAACATTTTTACCATGAATATAATCGTCCATACTGTTTAGTTCAAGTAATCCGTTTGATGCTTCAGCCGAAACACGTATTGAATACTCGTTTTCGGGTGGAAGTGTGCCTGAGAGTCTATGGACATGAATAATAAAAAAAACATCCTGATATCCGATAACACTATTATCCGACCGGTAAGCTGTAAACCTTAAAACTCCGTTAAATATCTTATTCCTTAGAGAGTTAAGATATCCACCTCCTGCAACTACGAAATCAAATACCATTCTGAGATTATAATATGAATTCCACTGGCTCACGTTGTATAGAGGAGCGTTGGAAGAGGGCACCAGAAATACCTCGTTATCATCTGAAAGGATAACCGGAGATATCATACCTATCTGTTGAACGGTTGGTAGTGGTCCCGGATTATTTGCTCGACCTTCAGTATATACCGGGACCAGGCTTAGTCGCTTCAAAGGGAAAGCTTTATTACCTGCGGTGAAAGGTTCAATTATCCTGACAGACAGTTTCCACCCGGGAATATTCAGGTTGGTTCCAATATAAGTAAAACCCATGGTAAACCCATCTGCAGCCACTGCTCCATTATAGGAATATACATTCAGGTAGTTATGGCTCCAGCCGTTGAACATTAGCTGCCCGTACGACATAGCTGCAACTGATAAGAACAGCAATATATGTGGAATTTTTTTACTCATTGCTAAACACCAGCTCTGCAGCTTCAATTGTTGTTTTATCACCATAATCGAGCATTACGGTTGCAATAAAATCGCCCTTCACCAGAGGTTTTGTCATAGGAATACTCAAGGTACGTTTATCTCCCGGCAATGTATAAAAATCTATCGGCTCTAATTCAACCTCATTACCTGTGGACTTGTTAAAAAGGCTGCTGCTAACCTTTCCGTTTATCCATATATTGCCACAGTTAGTGAAAATCAGATAAATAGATCCGTTCTCCCGGTCTAAACCAAGATTCTCTATTTCCAGTTTTTTTATCTCCGGAATGCTACTTCTTCTGTATATCTTAACCCCTTGGCGGACATTAATTTTTATGGCTGCACCTTGTGAATCAGCGCCATCAAGGGGATTCATTTGAGTTACATAGAGCATGGCCGTCTGCACTTCTCCTTTTATACCTTCTATTGGTACAGTCATGTTTAGGTCTATCTCCCGGTTCTCTCCGGGTTTAAGAGAAAGGTATGTTCCTCCGGGGAGTGTCAGCCATCCGGCACAGGAGTTATCAAGTGAACCGGGTGGAAGCATAATGTTGTTACCCTTGTCGTCATATTCCCAGTCCCCGAAAGTTATTGACAGGTTCAGCGCATGCTCTTTGCTGATATTGCTTAAATATATTTTTTGCGAGCTTGTTTCCCCAGGATTAAGATTATAATAGGCCCTTGGCGGGGAGACTGAAATACCGACTTGCGAAAAGAGATTCTGCGATATAAATATCAATGCTCCCGTAACAAAACATATACACAAAATCGACTTGTTTTTTACTGGTAACATAAAGCTGAATTCTTTAAAGGTGAAAGTTAAAAAAGGGAAAGTTAGATATAACAATCACTCTTTCCCATTTATTGAATTCCGGTTTAACCTCTAATTTGCAACTATTGTATAGGTAACATCAGCAGTATATATAGACTCTGGGGTATCAGGATGGGTATATTTGTCGATATATTTATATCCTCCACCTGCTTCGTTGTTATAAGTTATATTGTATTTCAATTCCGATCCACCTTTTTCAGAAGAAATCAGTGAGGTTTGTGTAGTCGATAAGTTAACTGAAGAAAAAGTCCCACCACTTGTGTTATCAGATCCGGCTTCAGCCAAAACAACCATATCGGAAGCTGCAATATTTTCAGTTCCTTTTGTGAAATCACCATTAGTCTGCACTGACACCGTAAATCCACCTGTACTGAAAACAGTAAGATGGTCTTCTTTTGTAACAGAAACACCATTGTTATAGTCATCCTTAGTGTAATACTCAATATCCACATTCTTTTGGGAAGGATTAACCAAGATAGTTTGAATAGGCTTGAATTTGATATTTAAAGTTACATTGTCGGCATTTGCAGGAGTTCCTTCAGCCATCACCTCATTTACACTCACTAAACCGCTAATTAAAATAGCAGCGGTTAAAAATAAATTTTTTGTTTTCATCTTTTTGTTGTTTGATACTTTATAAAAAATTTGAATTATATATGATTCGAATAAATTCACATTACGGACATTTCGTTATATTTTCGAGACATCTGGTCAGCACACTATTATATCGCAAAAAACATAAAGGCCAAACTGTGGAATACCTTCAGTTTTTTACTTGATAAAAAACAATAATAATTATACTATTGCGACACTATCTTCACTTTTAAGACAACTACCAAGAGTAATTTTATTATTGCCGAAAATTTATTGATTATTATTTTCGATTATTATCTTAAAATTAGGGACACGATTTTTAAAATTTCGGCGGAACACATTCCGGAGGTAGAAGGACAAAGGATAACCCTTGATCTAAATACTGTTCAATGATTTGGTTCTAATAGGAGACTAACATAACAACATTACAATTTTTTAATTCTAAAAAAAACATCAATAACGCTGTACTGCAATGTACATAAGGGATAGCTCAGCTTTAATATTTTTAAGCGTAAAGTCCTATTCTATAAGGTATTACTACCCGACACCCAAAAAACGCTGCAAATGTACATGTTTTTTTTGTAACATTCGTGTTTTTAACTTTGTTTAAGTTTATTTACAACTGATAAACATTGCGATTTGTAAAAGAAAAAGTAGCCGGATAACCGATGAATGCTTATCTTTGGGGAAAAAAATTGTTATGTCTAAAAATTTTTATTTAAGCTGGTTGTTAACAGCTATTTTTTCAGTTACAACACTTTATGCATCTAAGGTAGATACCGTAAAAGTGTTCAGCCCTTCAATGAAGAAAGAGATCAAGGCGGTTATAATAACCCCCACCTCCTGCTCAGCGGATACCCCGTCTCCTGTACTTTACCTGTTACACGGATATAGCGGGGATTATAGCAGCTGGGTGAAAGCATTTCCTGTAATCAGCGAGCTGGCTGACAAGCATGACATGATGATTGTCTGTCCCGACGGGGCATATGGAAGCTGGTATATGGACAGTCCCGTTGATCCTGATTTTAAGTATGAGACCTTTGTCGCTGAAGAGTTGATCTCATGGATAGATAAAAATTACAACACTGTTGCATCACGCGAAGGACGTGCCATAACCGGACTTAGTATGGGAGGCCACGGCGGTTTGTACCTTGCCTTCCGGAATCAGGATCAGTTTGGTGCTTGCGGAAGCATGAGCGGGGGTGTTGACATACGCCCCTTTCCAGACAACTGGGATATTGCCAAAAGATTGGGAACACAACAGGAGTTTCCCGAACGATGGGAGCATAACACCGTGATGGGTTTACTTCATCTGCTTACTCCCAATAAGCTCAGTATTATTATCGACTGCGGGACTGAAGATTTCTTTTACGAAGTGAATGAACGCTTGCACAGAGAGCTGCTGTACAGGAACATTCCTCATGATTACATTTCCCGCCCCGGCATTCACGACTGGAATTACTGGGCAAATGCAATAAAGTACCAGATACTATTTTTCAGCGAGTTCTTTAAAATCAGTAATTAAACACACTATATAATTACGATTTGCAAAATTAATCTGTAAAAATCTCAGGTCACCCTGCCCGTATTTTGCACCGCCTTAAAAGGTCGAGCCTGAACTGGCATGACCTGAGTCGTTTATGAGAAGCCAGTCTTTTGTAAAGCCAGCCTTTTGTACGGCCTTAAAATATCTAATAGACAACTAACAATAAAAAAAGCAAGTTATGAAGAAGTTTATTTCACTGTTTTTGTCCATTTTTGCAGGAATTGCCATTTTTGCCCAAGCACAGCCTGAGGCCTTCAAATTTGCACTTATAACCGACACACACATTGGAAGCCCTGATAATAATGAAGACCTTTTCCGTACAGTGAAGGATATAAATTCACAAAAGGATATTGCTTTCGTGATTGTCTCGGGAGATGTGACCGAATTCGGTTCCTATAACGAATTACGAATGGCAAAATGCCTGCTGGATGATCTGGATGTGCCGTGGCATATCCTGCCGGGGAATCACGATTCCAACTGGTCGGAGAGCGGGACAAACGATTTTTTGAGGGTGTTCGGAAATGAAACGTTTGGTTTTGATTACAACGGTTATAAGTTCATCGGACTTGCTTCCGGTCCTAATATGCGAATGGGGCCCGGGCAGATACCACGTGAAAACCTTACATGGTTTTTTAAAGAGTTAAAGAAAACCGACACCAATACACCTATTATCTACGTAAATCATTACCCCATGGATAATTCACTTAACAACTGGTACGAGGTGATGGATGCTTTGCGTCCCTACAATGTTCAGTTGATGCTTTGCGGGCATGGACATACCAATAAAGCAATGAATTTTGAAGGCGTGCAGGCTGCTATGTGCCGATCCAACCTTCGTGCAAAAGAGGATTATGGCGGCTACAATATAATAACAGTCAACCCGGGAGAGGTTTCTTTGCAGGAGCGGATTGTCTCCGGAGAAACTCGTGCTCCGTGGCTCTCCTGTTCAACACATGGCCGTCCACGGTGGGAAAGCGATTCTCCCAGGCCCGGCTACAGCATTAACATAAACCATCGTTACGTAAAAGAGGCTTGGAGCATACAGGAGGAAAGTGATATGGGCAGCGGTATGTTCATCCATGAAGGAGTGTTGATTTACACCAACACTGCCGGAGAGATAAAAGCTGCGAATAGTGCTGACGGCCAGACTATATGGATCTTTAACACCGGAGGTAAAATTTACTCCACCCCCACGGTATACAAGAACAAAGTATGGTGTGCTTCTTCCGACTCTTACCTGTACGGACTTGATGTGCGAAACGGTAAGCAGTTATTTAAACTAAAAAACAACAAGCCGGCGGTCTCATCTGCCGCTTGTGCAGATAATATGGTAATGATTGCCGGTGGCGACGGTTGTTGCCGGGCATGGGACGTAAACACAGGAAAACTCCGTTGGAAGTTCGACAGTGTTGAAAACTTTGTAGTGACACGTCCGCAAATAATAGAGGGCCTGCTATTTTTCGGAAGCTGGGGAAATGAGTTTTACGCAATAGATATCAAAACCGGCAACTCACGGTGGATCTGGAACAACGGGCATACTAACAGAATGCTGTCACCTGCACAGGTTGTTCCCGTAATTACACACGGGCGTATTTATCTTGCCTCTCCTGACAGATTCATGACTGTGCTGGCAGAAAAAACGGGAGAGGTAATATGGCGGTACAACGATCCGGAGCAACGGGTGCGCGAATCGATTGGAATTTCTGAAGATGGCAACACGGTGTATGCCAAAACAATGGATGGAAATATTATTGCTATTGATGCAACCGTTCCGGAAAGGAGGGTGAAATGGGTTTCATCGGGTGAAGATATGGGTTACGAACTTACCCCCACACCGGTTGTGGAGAAAAACGGAGTTGTTTACGCTCCCACCGACAAAGGGCTGATCTACGCTTATCGCGCATCTGATGGCACCTTTTTATGGAAGTACCGCATCTCAAGCGGACTGATTAACATGATCCTGCCCACAGAGAAAGGCGAACTATATGTCTCTTCAATGGATGGGAAGCTAGTGAAGTTAACGGTTTTATAGCGTGGCACCCAGGCTGCTTCCTTCAATACAAAATTTAGCGGGAACGATGCTCTGCAGTTCTCCCATCATACCATTAGCAATCTCTGGCACGATACTATAGATGCTATAGTTATCTTTTTACGTTTCTGAACATTTTAACGATTCGTTCAACACCTTTAACAAGCTTGTCTGCTTCCTCTTTTGTGTTGTAGAAGGCAAAGGAAGCTCGTACGGTTCCCTCTATGCCAAGCTCATGCATAAGGGGTTCTGCACAGTGGTGCCCTGTTCTTACCGCTATACCCATCTTATCCAACAATGTACCTATATCGTATGGGTGAATACCATCCACCAGAAACGAGATCACACTGCTTTTCTCTCCGGCATTGCCTATTATACGTAGTCCCGGTATGGATAGTAGTTTTTCAGTTGCATATTGCAGTAACTCATGTTCATATGCGGCTATCTTATCTATTCCGATTGAAGTGAGATAGTCAAGAGCGGCAGCCAGGGCCGCTGTTCCCACAAAATCGGGTGTCCCGGCCTCAAATTTAAAGGGCAGGCTGTTGAAGGTGGTTTTATCAAAAGAAACGCTTTCAATCATCTCACCTCCCCCCTGGTATGGAGGAAGATCATTTAACCACCGCTCTTTACCATACAATACCCCTACACCGGTAGGGCCGTATATCTTGTGTGAAGAGAAGACCAGAAAATCACAATCGAGCTGCTGTACATCAACCCTGCAGTGCTGTACAGACTGGGCTGCATCAATAAGTACAGGCACGTTTTGTGCATGCGAAAGCTTTACTATCTTATCTACAGGATTAATTGTACCTAAAACATTGGAAACATGTGTTACAGAGACAAGCCTGGTACGAGGCGTTATCATTCTCGACAGTTCATCCGTCAGCAGCTCGCCATCAGCGTTTATTGGGGCCACTTTCAGCTTCAACCCGTAATAATCGCACTGCATCTGCCAAGGAACAATGTTGGAATGATGTTCCATTGCGGTAATCAAAATTTCATCACCCTCCTTGCAGAATTTACGGCAAAAAGAGGAAGCGACTAAATTTATCGATTCGGTTGCTCCACGCGTAAACACAATCTCGTTGGAAGAAGCTGCGTTGATAAATTTCTGTACCGTTCTCCTTGAGGCCTCATGTTCATCGGTAGCTGCCTGGCTAAGAAAATGCACCCCCCTGTGTACATTGGCGTTTTCGAGACAGTACATTTTAGTGATCTTGTCTATCACACACTGAGGCTTTTGCGTTGTTGCCGCATTATCCAGATAGACCAGTGGATTCCCGAATACTTCACGTGAAAGTATCGGGAAATCGTCGCGTATCTTGTATATATCAGCTTTATTCAAATTACTCCTCTTTTCAACATTACTATCAACTATTTGCATACATTGCAGTTCCCGCATCGCATCAGTTCGCCCCTGAAACGCTTATCAATAAGGTTAACCAGCCTCTCCTGAAGTGTTTCAATACGTATAAGATCCACCACATCACGAGTAAAAGCCACCATCAGCAGAAGTCGCGCCTCTTCTTTGTCTATTCCCCTTGCGCGCATGTAGAACAGCGCTTCATCATCTAAATGGCCTGTAGTAAGTCCGTGAGAACATTTTACATCATCAGCATATATTTCAAGCTGTGGCTTTGAGTACATTCTGGCATCTTCAGATGCGCACAGATTCCTGTTAGTCTGGTAAGCCTGCGTTTTTTGGGCATCTCTCTCCACCAATATCTTTCCGCAGAAAACCCCTGTCGATTTATCCTGCAAAACAGTTTTAAAAAGTTCGTTGCTCGTACAGTTAGGAACGGAGTGATCAAGAAAAGCGAAATTATCGATATGCTGTGATTTATCGCATATGGCAAGTCCTCCCGCGTGAGCTTCGGCATGTTCGCCCAGAATGCGGTACCGATAGTTGTTACGGGTATATCCGTTATGGAGGGTAATACCGCTTGTAACAACATTGGATTTCTCTTTCTGTTCACTGAACAGGTTGTTCAGGCGGGTCACCTTCACTGAGTTTTCCTCAAGCTCATACATATCCACTTGTGCAGACACATCGGCAAAGATCTCTGTAACCTGCGTCACCACAAAATTAACATCGTCAACCGTATGATCACACACCAGCAGTTTCACGTGTGCATTCTCTTCCGCAATAATCAATATTCTCCTGTTCACATTCAGATCTACGCCTCCGCGTAATATATTGATAAGCTGCAAAGGTTTATCAACAGAAACATTTTTAGGAACATATACTACAAATCCATCCTGAGCAAACATAGTGTTGTATGCCACAACACCATTATCCGAGTAGTCTGCAATTTTCGCATAATATTTTTCAAACTGTTTGGGATAATTAACAGAAAAAACCTGCAAACTGCCTACAAAAACACCTTCTGGTAAAAACTCCGGATGCTGGTTTTTATCGTAATACCTGTCGTTTATAAGAAAATATAGGTTTGTAGAGAGGTTGGGCACATCGCATTTGAAGGCATCGTAAGGATTAACCGGAATAGGAATATTCCGTAGGTTCAAACCTAAATCAGCATCAAAAGCTCGTGCAATATTCGAGTGTTTGTAATCTTCATTCTGTGAAGTGGGAAATCCAATATTCTTAAAGGTTTCAAAAGCAGCATCTCGGTAACTGTTCATCGCCTCTGAGGAATATCTGTCCAGCTCACTCCTGTATTGTTCAAACAGATCTATATATTGTTGTTCAATCATTTTTACAGATGGGTTTTGGGATATGGAGTTATCAGCCAGTCATAGCCTCTTTTTTCGAGTTCGAGGGCTAAATCGGGGCCTCCTGATTTAACAATCTTACCCGCATACAGCACATGCACAAAATCTGGTTTGATATATTCAAGCAAGCGTTGGTAGTGAGTGATAAGAATGGTTGCATTCTCTTTGGTCTGGAGCTTATTCACACCGTCAGCAACTACCCTCAACGCATCAATATCAAGTCCTGAGTCGGTCTCATCAAGAATAGACAAGAGTGGGTTTATCATAGCCATCTGAAAAATTTCATTTTTCTTTTTTTCTCCACCTGAAAACCCCTCGTTTACCGAGCGGTTAACCAGCTGGCTGTCCATTCCCAACAACTCTCTCTTATCGCGCATCAGTTTCAGAAAATCGGAAGCAGTAATCGGCTGTTCATTCCTATATTTCCTTTGTTCATTAACAGCAGCACGCATGAAATTAACCATGCTCACACCGGGTATCTCAACCGGGTACTGAAAACTAAGGAATATTCCCTCACGTGCACGATCCTCGGGTTCCATATCGAGTAGATCTTTACCATTGAAAATTATACTGCCCCGGGTAACTTCATACTTGGGATTTCCGGCGAGCACAGACGCAAGGGTACTTTTCCCTGAACCATTAGGTCCCATAATAGCATGAACCTCGCCGGGTTTTACTTCCAGATCTACACCTTTTAATATCTCTTTATCTTCTACTATCGCATGCAGATTCTTTATCTTTAACATATTTGTAATCACGTGTAATATTATTAAATAGGCTGCTCTATTTAACGCCGCCCTAAAATAGTTTATTTGATAATACGAGTATGACAACAATTGCCACACAAGGATAGAATTCTCGAGACTGATAACAAACGATCCTCCTGAAATGTTTGATTTGTGCCTTAAATAATTGCTCACCCATTATACTAAATCGGGAACCGTCTCCTTTTCAACGCATCTATCCCTTTTCATCTTCGGCAATTATATCTTCCGCCTCCTTTATCTTCTTAAACAGATCAGATGCGAACACAAAATCGTTAAGCTTTACGTTATCAGCATCCATTATTTCCGACCTGTTTCCTTCCCACTCCTTTACCCCTTCATTGATAAAAATAACATTGTCTCCAATATTAATTACCGAATTCATATCATGAGATACAACTATTGTTGTCATTGAAAAATCTGTTGTGATATCATGAATCAGCTCGTCTATAAGCTGAGATGTTTTCGGATCGAGCCCCGAATTAGGTTCATCGCAGAAAAGATATTTCGGATTCAAGGCAATTGCTCTCGCAATAGCCACCCTTTTCTTCATTCCTCCGCTTATCTCTGAAGGATAAAGGCTGGCTGCATTAAGCAGATTGACTCTCTCGAGGCAAAATTCTGCACGTTTTTTGCGCTCACGCTTATTCTTCCTGGAAAACATATCAAGCGGAAACATCACATTCTCAAGCACTGTCTTTGAATCAAACAGTGCTGCTCCCTGAAAAAGCATTCCAATATCGCGACGAAGTCGACGAACCTCACCTGGTTTCATGCCGATGAAATTCTTTCCATCATAACATATCTCTCCAGATGTAGGAGTAATTAATCCGACAAGGCATTTAAGCAGAATCGTTTTCCCCGATCCGCTTTTCCCGATGATCATATTAACTTCTCCCTTATAAAAGGTAGTATTTATATTGTTAAGAACAACGTCGCCGTCAAACTCTTTTGTAAGATTTTTTATTTCTATCATACAGCCATTCCTTTACCCCAACACCAACTGCGTAAACACCAAGTCAGTAACAAGAATCAAAACGCTGTTTATCACCACCGAATTGGTACTGGCCTGCCCCACCTCTAGAGCGCCACCTTTTGCTGTGTACCCAAAATAGGCTGCCACAGATGCAATTATGAAACCAAAAAGCATCGATTTAAAAATGGAATACCAGATAAGTGACTCTCTAAAAAATGCCTGAATTCCATATACATAAGTATCAACTGATGGTATCCCCAGAACAATACATATGACATATCCTCCAAACATTCCCGTAAACATGCTAAAAACGACCAACACTGGCATAAATGCAACAAATGATGCTATCTTTGGCAATATCAGGTAATTTGCAGAGTTAACTCCCATTATTTCAAGTGCGTCAATCTGCTCGGTGATGCGCATTGTTCCAATTTCAGAGGCTACATTAGAACCCACCTTGCCAGAAAGGATAAGGCACATAATGGTGGAGGAAAATTCCAGCAGAATAATCTCTCTCGATACAACACCCACGGTAAACCGCGGCAGCATAGGTGAGTCGATATTCAAAGCTATCTGCAGAACAATAACAGCTCCTATAAAAAAAGAGATAATAACCACAATCCAGATAGAGCTGACACCCAGCTGATAAACTCCTTTCATGAACTCTTTCATGAACTCTCTAATTCTATCCGGCACTGACAATACTTTCTTCATCAGCAACGCGTATTCCCCTACACTTTCTATTGAACTGATAAAACTCATGTGCCTTTTTCGTTCGCTAATTATTTTTGCAAAGATAAATAAAATTATTCCTGCGACTTACAAATCTTTCAGCAAGACATCATTTTTGTCATCGAACATACTTTTACGGGTATTCTCCAAAGCGTTCCAGTGATCCCGAAACTCCTCTTCTATATCTATCATGAAATCTTCCGATCCATGCTTATCAAGTTTTGAAATCAGGAGGTTCACCGTAATCTTATTAATATCGAATGCGGGCTGGTATGCGGGCACTCGCTCATCTGACGCTGAAGGAGTGATTGAGATAATTTTCAGTTCAAGCAGTTCATTCAAGATGTCGTTTGTAAGCCGCACCGGCACCTTGCACCACACCGAAAGGTGATCAGCAGTAAGTGGTGGTTTCCCCTCAGCAAAACGTTGAACTATCTCAGTGGTGATCATAAGCGTGAAAAAATCTTTATATCTGCGGCTAATATTTCGCGTCTCCTTCTCGAAAGAGAATTTCCTTACATTTTGTGCTGCATAGGATATCTCTGCGCCAATAAGAACAATAAACCACGATGTCTGAATCCAGAGCAACATTAGAGGGATAGCGGCAAATGTACCGTAAATGGCATTATAGCGGGTAATCCACAACTGACCGCTCAAATAGAGCATCTGAAAAAACTGAAATGCTGTCCCCGCAATTATTCCTGCAAGCAAAGCATTAGTAAATTTCACTTTTGTATTCGGCAAAAATTTGTAAAGTACAGTAATCAGAAGAATGATTAAAACAAAGGGTACAATATTCAGCAGGCGGGGTATAACAGGATACAATATATAGATAATCTTCAACGTATTGTTTTGAGGATAGCTGATGATACTCAAGGTATTGGCAAGAACAAAAAATATTGGCATCAGCAGTATAAACGCGGAATAATCGGTCACTTTCCGTGCAATACTTCTTCCTTTAGGCACCTGCCAGATTTTATTCAGGTTATTTTCAATATCACCGAAAAGGAGAATTATTGTATATAGAAACAACATAATACCCACTCCTGCAAATATTCCCCCACCCTTCGCCTCTTCTAACGACTTTTTAATAAGCAGAAACAGCAGGTTCAGAAACTCGCGGGTTCTCTCCTCTGCGGTCGCATTTTCTCCGGGTATAGCGGTAGTTATATCGGCTGAACCGGGGGTACCAGTGATATTTGAATTTCCTAAGTGTACCTGAACAGCGTTCACACTGTCGCTTGGTGTTTCGGGGATGGGTACTATTACCTCTCTATGATGAACATCGCCAAGCATGAAGTTAAAGATACTGCTCTCCATTATATTCTCTATTCCAAATCCACGAGCAATGGCAAAAATTACTGCCAGCAACGGAACTATAGAGAGTAAAGTTCTGTATGTAAGCGACCGGGAACTGGCAGCAATATCAAGCTCCTGCACATTACGGACAGTTAGCATAACCGTCTTTATGGAATCATAAAGAATATTTTTTTTATTTGAAAGGGTTTCGGGATTCTGACGCCATATATCGAACGACAAAAATTGGATCAGTTTTTTTATCCTGATCCTTAAAAGATCGAGTCTGCCGGGTTTTTCCTCCTCTTCGCGATCGTATCTTTTGTTTTTTTTTGCCATTTTTTTCTTAATAAAAAAGCAGCTGGCCTGTAAGCCGGGTTCTGTATCCCGAAGAGTCGGGATGTCTGTCATTTATCTGCGGATAAGTGTCGCCACTCTCCTTTAGCGGCCTACCCCTCGGCATCGGGCGAGCAACCCTACATATCCGATATACATGGCCTTGCAACCCATAACACGTACGGCATGCTGCATTGCTGCAACATCCGGTGAGCTCTTACCTCACCTTTTCACCCTTACCCGCGGCATAAAACCCGAGCGGTTATTTTCTGTTACGCTTAACTGCCCTCACGAACAGCTTCCCGTTAGGAAGTATGGTGCTCTGCGTTGCCCGGACTTTCCTCCACGACGTTAAAAGTCGCAGCGACAAACCGACCTGCTGCAATTGCAAAAGTAATACTAAATTAGCGATTTAACCCTATTTCTTGAGGTTTTTTACATTTCAGAATATGATTTAAGATTTAGATTCTTTTCTCAAACCAGCAGTATGGCAAAAAAGTTTCAACATATCACGCAATTCAATACCCAATAGCAGATGGCCAGGTAATAAAATACCGCGATACGCCGCATAATCGATTAACTGCAAATATAACAGGCCAGAATAAAGGCAAATATCCCTTTTCGCTGATTATATGGCGATTAAGCAAGCACCCGCCAAAGGGTTATTAAATTATACGCTGCTTTCCGTTATAGGATGAAGGACGCACAAAAGTAACAGCCAAAGGATTATTAAATTACACGGTATATTGTGAAAATTTATTCATAAACTCTTCATAATAAGTCTTTGAGACAGGGATATCGGGTGTGCTTTCAGCGTCAAGCTCCAGGACAAGCCCTCCTTTTATCTTCTTCAATATCTTAACCTTGTCAATATTCACTATGTAGGAACGGTGGCAACGAACCAAAGGGGTCTCTTTAGTTAGGTTCTCCTCCATCCACTTGAGCGAGTTACGAATTAAAAAACGCGACAACCTCGATTTGTTCAGATAATAAATGGTCGCATAATTATCTGCAGATTCAATATAAAGTAGATTCTCCAGCATAATAGATATCTTCAGATCACCTTTTTCATCAGGGAAAGCGATTAAAGTTTTCGCATGTATATCGGCAATCTTTTCATGTCCTATATGCTCTAACAAAGCACTTTTCTCTTTCCATGAAAAATATAGCCAGGAGATTAAATACGGCAAAAGTAACACCAGTGTAGTGTTGAAAAGGCTCTGGCGGAAAATTTCGGATATATCCCTGACGATCCCATCCTTGGGAAAGAATTTAGCAAATAGGGTGTAGAAGATAGCCATAGCCACTATCTCGCAGAGTATCCATAATGCGTATTGCCAATAGAGTACATCCCGCCTGTTTGAGTAAGCTATAAGAATCACACGGCTGATTACAACAACCAACATTCCTGTAAGTATTATCAGACTCGAAAACGCAAAATATTTAATATCTGAAATACCTGGATACCAGTCGCGGGAGCCGAAAGGTTGAAAAAGATTGATAAACAATAGCGCGAAGAGAGCCGTAAAAAGAATCATTCTAAGGCTGTTCTTCTTATCATATAGATATGCAGGGATCTTACCGTCCATCTTATCATCAAATTTTTTCCTGTTCAATACAAAATTAAATTTTTATTGAAGACTTACCAAAATAATTGAGGATGCGGAGGAGATTTTTCACCCCTGCATATCAGATTTCACCCCATATACAAGAATATATCCCTAAATTGCTGCCACTTTCCCTTTCATTTGCTAATAAGTGAAAAAGCCTGTTCTTTTACCGAAAAAAGGAATTATGACAAGTTATTTGAAACAATACAAAGAACTTAATCAATGTTTCAAACAGGGGATTGAATCTCATTTGGAGAAAAACAATATCGATATCTGTTTTTTCAGTTTCCACAGTTTTTCAAATGAAGGTAAAAATAAAATATCAGAGTACTGGGACAACAATATCACCGAAAATTTTTCTTTCGAATATCCGGTCTTTACTCCTTCTGAAAAAAAGAAATTTAACGAAGCCATCGTGCTTCTGCACGGGCTTAACGAGAGAAGCTGGAATAAATACCTGCCATGGGCTGAATATATCTGTAACCATACTCGCAAACCGGTAATATTATTCCCGTTAGCTTTCCATATAAACCGTTCTCCGCTCTCATGGTCAAACCCCCGTAGTTTAAGCCTGTCGCAACTGTTAAACTTCAGAAGGGAAAAATTCAACGGCGATCGTTCTATCAGCTATGCCAATGTAGCTTTAAGCGACCGCATAAGTCAGTTTCCAGAAAGATTTTATCTGTCGGGGCGTCAATCCTGGGAAGATTTAACTATTCTCTTCGAAGAGATAAAAACAGGGCATCATACGCTTTTCGGGGAAGGAGCCCAAATAGACATCTTCTCATACTCCATAGGTACCTTTCTTTCGCAAGTTACCCTTATGGCAAACGATAAAGATCTTTTTTCCGACTCCCGCCTATTTATGTTTTGTGGCGGAAGCATCTTCCGTTCCATGTTTGGCATATCAAGAAGCATTATGGATAAACCTGCATTTGAGAAGTTGCAACACTATTATATTAATGTTTTCGGTAACGAAAAAGCACCAATATGGAAACAAGACAATGGCTTTAATGCATTTATGCGAATGATAACGCCTGAAAGGATGAAGAGCAAACGCGAAAAATTATTTTCAGGTTTGGCTAAACGAATAAAAGGAATTGTACTCGCCAAAGACCAGGTAATACCTTACAAGGGAGTTCTGGAAGCTTTGGGTCGAAAAACCGCGGAAGCCACTGTCCAATTAATCGATTTCCCTTTTCCCTATACACACGAGAACCCGTTCCCCATTAACACAAAGGATGCCTCATCGGTGAACAGAGCTTTCGTCAATGTGTTTTCACAGGCAGTAGAGTTTCTGATTTAAACCATCATTAATATATTTGAGATTTGTATTAATTATAATATTTTTATATTTTTGAGGTTCAATTTCTCAAAAAAACTAAAAATAATTTTCAGGTGCAATCATCATCGGGATACAAGGCTCAATTTGAAGAAGTGTATGTTTCCAACTATGCACGAATGAAACGATTTGCACAGCAATACCTAATCCACGAGGAGGACGCTGAAAATATTGTGCACGACATTTTCTCAGAGCTTTGGGAGAAAAAGATGGAATTCTCTTCTTTCGTGAACTTTAACGGATACTTATTTATGATGTTGAAAAACAGGAGTATCGATTTCCTCCGTCGTAAAACCCTTGAACAACACGCTATCACCGAGATGCAGGATGAATACACCCATAGCCTGAAACTGAGACTCGCATCTTTGGAAGAGCTGGACAACAGGCTTCTCTCAGATAACAATATCGATACCATCATCCAAAAAGCAATTGATGCACTACCCGAAAAATGCCGGGAAATTTTCGTGATGAGTAAAATAGAAGGGAAAAAACAAAAAACAATCGCAGAAGAATTCAACATCTCAATCCACACCGTTGAAAGCCAGATGGGCATAGCCTTCAAAAAGCTGAGAGAGGCATTAAAAGATTACATTCCACTCTTTATCTTCTTTTTTATTTAACTTATTATCAATGGATTTAATCTTCTCAGATTTTATTTCACCATCTCTATCAAACCAATCCTTTACAAGACGAAGTTGCAGCAAGTTTCTTCTTTGCCCGACCGGTTTAACGAAAAAGTTTCCACAACTGAATATTCCAAACTATTTTACCCTCTATACTTGCCTAAAGAAAAAAATTTACTCTTTCATTAGCGGATTTTTACTTTTCATTCGTTTTATTAATAACAAGCATTAAAATGGACGAACAACTATTGCGATATTTTTCTGGAGAATTAACGATTAGCGAACAATTGGAATTGACTCTCCGTATTGAAAACGACGACCGGTTAAAGGCCGAATTCATTCGTTTACAGAATCTAAGTGCGGTTTCGGAACTTTCATCTCACCCCACAGACCGTAGTGAGGGAGACAGACATTTCAAAACATTTATCTCTCGAGTCAAACGTAATGCCAAAAGAAAAATCTTTGTCAATATTGCGAAATATGCAGCAATAGCGCTTATTCTGGTCGCTTCAACCGTTTGGGCTACGCTCTGGATCACTGACTCAGAGGCAACGGCAATGAACACGTTATTCGTACCGGCGGGACAACGGGCGCAACTAAGGTTACAAGACGGAACCGAAGTCTGGCTAAATGCACAATCAACTTTGAAATACCCTTCTCGCTTTTCTAAACGAAAGCGGCAGGTAGAGATTACAGGTGAAGCTTTTTTTGATGTGGCAAAAGATAAAAATAAACCTTTTATCGTTACCACACAAAACACTCATATGAAGGTGCTTGGAACACAATTCAACGTGTATAGTTATCCCGGAGCAGGATACATTCAAACAGACCTGGTAGAAGGTTCAGTGAAAGTCTATCAGGAGTACAATGAGAATATCAGTATAGTCCTGAAACCAAATGAACAAGTGATAATAAAAGGAAGTAGTATGACTGTCGGCAATATCGATAATCCCGATCATCTGCTTTGGAGAAATGGAATTTACTCTTTTAACAACGAATGTTTGATCGATATCATTGAGAAATTGCAGCTATACTACGATGTGAAAATTATAGTGGAAGATCCTGAAATATTCAATACAAGATACACCGGAAAATTCCGCCAACGCGATGGAATTGACGAGATCATGCGTATTATACAAAAAATTCAGCCATTTAAGATTGAAAAAGACAAAGACGAAAATATCATCACCTTAACAAAATAAAATAATGAACTCTCTAAAATATAATTGCCTATGAAGAATCAGATTCATAAATAAAAAAGCGACAGGTGCGCCAACACCTGCCGCTAAGCTTAAAGCAAAAATTCAACTATTTCGTTAAGCAATACGTGCATAAGACAAACTTGTTGGAATTATGCCTTTGTTAGAAATAGTCTAATTGTAATGAACTATCACTTAGTATTCACTTTAAACTCATACAAATATATGATAAAAAACATTTCATCGGATCGCTTTTTGCTAAAAAAAAGCGACTTTAAAGATTTATTTAACATCATGAAAATCTGCTTATTTCTATTGTTTGCCTTCGCATTTCAACTGATGGCAACAAATACAAATGCCCAGGATGCAATAATTGAACTGAGATCCAACTCTGTAACCGTAAGTCAGCTGATCAGTGAAATTGAAAAACAGACGGACTATCTGGTCGTTTACAGCAACCGCGAAGTAAATACCAACAGAATAATTACTTTCCAACGGAAATCGGATAAAGTCTCCGAATACCTTAACGAAGCTTTTGCAAATACTGATATCGGCTACGATTTTGAGAACAACTATATTGTCCTTTCAAAAAAAGCCCAACAAACAACTAACATTCTTACTAATTTGGAGCAAACAGCCCAACAGCAAGGAAAAACCGTAAAAGGAACCGTTACCGATTCAAACGGAGAACCAGTTATTGGCGCTACGGTTATAGTGCAAGGCGATGCTAGCAAAGGTACGGTTACCGATATCGACGGAAATTTCACCCTTTCCGGAATTCCGGAAGATGCAGTCTTATTGTTCAGTTATGTTGGAATGAAAGCGCTGGAAGTATCTCTTAAAGGAAGGAGTAACGTATTGGTGGTGATGGAGTCAGATTCGGAGATGCTCGAAGAGTTGGTGGTAGTGGGATACGGAACACAAAAGAAAGCAAACCTAACCGGTGCTGTAGGGCAAGCTGATCCGAAGCAAATTGAGAACCGCCCAATTCCCAATATTGCTGTTGGTCTTCAAGGCATTATCCCTAACTTGAACATTAGCATGTCAAGTGGAGTGGCCACAGAGGTGCCTAGTTTTAATATACGTGGAATGACTTCGTTGACCGGAGGAACTCCTTTAATTGTCATTGACGATGTGCCTTCAACAGTAGAACAACTGATGAAATTGAACCCCAGTGATATTGAAAATATATCTACATTGATGGATGCTGCATCGGCAGCAATTTATGGGGCTAGAGCGGCCTTTGGTGTGGTGTTAGTGACCACCAAAAATGCCCAAAAAGAAAAATTGATTGTGACTGTAGGTTCAAATGTTTCTTTCCGCAGGCCTATCACTATCCCTCAATTTGTAACTGAGCCTGATACCGTTGTGTCATTACGGGTGCTTGGAAGTGGTTTGTGGTATTCGGTAAAGGATATCTATGGTTCGAATGATATGGACTATTTACATGCTGTAGCCAGAGGAGAGGCCGACCCAATAAGATTAAATCCGGAACAACCAGATCGGTGGCAGTATGCAGGAAGTACCGACTGGTTTAAAGAAGCAGCCAAAAAACATGCAATATCTCAAAACCATAATTTCTCAATTTCAGGAAAAGAGAAAAAGGTTAATTATTATTTCTCCGGAGCCTTTAACAGGCAAGGTGGTTTGTTTAAAATTGCAAAAGAGGATTTTGACCGTTACAATCTTCGGTTTAAAATCAATTATAATTTGACTCCCTGGTTGGTACTGTCGAATAATTCTGGATTTTCCTACGATATATACGATGAATCATCCCGAAGGATAGATGTTCAAACCTTGTTTGAAACCCCAACTTTCGATATGATCAAAAATCCTGATGGTTCTTGGACTGCAAGAGGAGCTTCCGTGTTCGGAGCTATAAAAGATGGAGGGAGAAGGGTCTCCAAAAATAATAATTTCAACACAACATTTACAGCGAAAGCCACCTTATATAAAGACCTGGTTTTTACAGGTAAAGCCTCTTTTCTGAAAGCCAGTTATGACATGTCGGCATTTTGGATCCCTATCCCCTACAAACTGGGACCCGATCATGTTGAAATCTATCGCCCTTTAAAAGAGGCTCAGCGTGAAGCTCAGTCAAAAAACCAAAACGTTTTTGATTTATATTTTGACTATGATAAAGAAATCGGCAAGCATAAAGTGCATTGCTTGGCGGGGTATAATCAGGAATATTATTACAATAACTGGTTTTGGGCATCTAACAAAGACTTAATCAGTGAGAATGTGCCTTCGATTAATTTAGCTACAGGCGATCCTTTAGTTGGGGAAAACATTGACGATTGGGCTACCCGGAGCGTTTTTTACCGATTAAATTACAACTTCGATAACAAATACCTTTTTGAATTTAATGGGAGATACGATGGGACCTCTAGGTTTCCAAGCAACAAACGATTCTGTTTTTTCCCTTCAATATCGGCTGGATGGAATTTATCGAAAGAAGAATTTTTCAAACCTCTTAGTTCCTATGTGAATTATCTGAAACCCAGAATTTCTTATGGTAATTTAGGAAATCAGGATGTGAGTTCCTATTTCTACTTACCCAGTATGTATTCCGGTAAAACCGAGGCGATTATTTACGGTGGCAATAAACTTGATCAACTTACCACTGTTTATGCACCAGGGCTGGTATCCCCCAATTTAACCTGGGAAACAGTTAGCACAATAAATTACGGGGTAGACATGGGTTTTCTCCAAAATCGTCTGAGCGCAACATTTGACTATTATCACCGCAACACATACGACATGCTGACCCCGGGTAAAACACTGCCAGCTGTTTTAGGGACTTCATCTCCAAAAATGAATGCTGCCGATTTGATTACCAAAGGTTGGGAACTAACGGTTTCATGGCGAAACGAGGCGAAAATACTGAAATCACCCTTTAATTATTCTGTTAAAGCAATTCTTTCAGACAGTCGGGCATGGATTACCAAGTATGATAACCCTGACGGCAAATTAAGTGATTACTATGTTGGTTATGAAATTGGGACAATCTTTGGCTTTGTTTCCAACGAATTATTCCAATCTCCCGATGAATTAAAGAATCATGCCAATCAAGGAATGTTGTGGACTTATCCTGACAAAGTACCCCCTGGACCAGGTGATATTAAGATTGAAGATCTGAATGGCGACGGAGTAATCAGGACAGGCAATACCATTTACGACCTGCAAGATCAAAAAATTATTGGCAATTCATCTCCTCGTTACCGGACCAGCTTTATGTTCGACTGTAATTGGAAAGGAATTGACTTGAGCTTGTTTGTTCAAGGAATCCTGAAGGGAGACTATTATCCTGGCGACACATATTTTTGGAGCGTTTATCAAACTCCCTGGATGAACGTAACTAAATGGCATCTTGACAATATGTGGACTCCCGAAAATACCGACGCTTATATGCCCCGCTTAAAAGGGTATGCCGCTTCGTGGTGGGGTGGTGGCGAACTGATTCGGGCAAACACCCGCTATTTACAGAAAAGAACTTATATGCGACTTAAAAATGCCAGCTTGGGATATTCCCTACCAGAATCCCTAATTCAAAATGTGAATATTTCTGGAATTCGATTCTATGTCAGTGGTGAAAACTTGTTTACATGGACTGCATTTGAAAACAAAAATTGCGATCCCGAGACATTGGCAAAATATCCACTTCAGAAAACATTTTTATTTGGTGTGAATTTTACATTTTAAAAGAATTAAAGTTTATGAAATCAACATGGAATCTTAAAAAAACATACACAACCTCTCACACTACTGGGAATGAGAAGAATGAATGACCATGCTGGTTAAATAAAATAGCATAATCAATAAACAATTTTAATGAGATGAAAAAAACATTATGCATAATAACAGCTTCAGTCGCATTGCTAGCCTGCAATGATGATTTTCTGGAGCGTTATCCTCAAACGAGTATCGTAGAAAAGAATTTTTTCAAAACAGTCGCTGATCTTGAAACTTATTCAAATCAGTTTTATGACTATCTATATGTCGAAAACATCGACCGCAATACCGATAATACCACTATTGAAAAAGGTAACATCAGGTCCCTTATGCTAGGAACCATCACTGCAGATAATGCTGGCGGATGGGACTGGGGCTCTTTAAGGGCCATTAATACGCTGCTCGATAATTCATTAAATATAGAGGGAGATGATCTGGAGATCAACAAATTTAAGGCTGTTGGTAAATTCTTCAGGGCACGTTTTTATATCGACAAGGTTAAAACCTATAGCGATGTTCCTTGGTATGGGAAGGTACTTACTGATACCGATATTGATTTGTTATACAAAGCTAGGGATACCCGTGAGATAGTCGTTGATTCAATTATTGCCGACCTTGAATATGCCACAAAATATATGGGGGAAAGCAAGCATAAAACGCGATTTTCAAAGTGGGCTGCCTTTACTGAATTGGCAAGATTTTGTCTCTACGAAGGAACTTATAGGAAATACCACGAAGGAGAAGCTGATTTGCATGTGGTGAAAACACCAGAGTATTTTCTAAATAAAGCCATTGCTGCTGCCAGTGAGGTGATGGAATCCAAAAAGTTTGATATTTATTCAACCTCAAACTTTGACACCGACTACGGTAGCCTTTTTAAATCGTATGAACTGAATGACAATTGTGAAGTTATCATGTACCTTGCTCACGAAGAGAATAAGCGGGAAAACAATTCAGGAAAAGTACTTGATTATGAAAACGGGATTAGCCGTTCCTTTGTCGATTCGTATCTTTACAAGGATGGATCCTTTGTTCCCCGTAGTGTTACCGATACTTTACAGATAAATTATATTTTTGAAAATCGGGATCCAAGGTTAAAGCAGTCAATCATGTATCCCGGCTATGTGCTGTACAAAATCAGGGCCCACAAATTGCCCATAAACAAAACCGGAGGATACGGACAAATCAAGTTTTTACCCGATGAGAGCAAAAACCATTTGGCCATTTATGTTTCGGCTTCCACATCACTCCCTTTATACCGGTATGCTGAATTATTACTGATATATGCAGAAGCAAAGGCTGAGATGGGAGAACTCACCCAGGCTGACCTGGATAAAACGATAAATGTTTTGCGAAGAAGAGCCGGTATGCCCAATCTATTTATGAACCCTCCTATCGATCCTATGATGGCTGAAATGTACAACAATATTAAATCAACACAAAGTGCTGAACTGTTAGAAATTCGAAGAGAAAGAAACATTGAATTGTTTGCCGAAGGATTTAGGTATGACGACCTGATGAGATGGAAAATGGGCAAAGTTTATGAGTTCCCTCAGCAGGGAATATATGTGCCTAAATCGGGACTAGTTGATATTACTGGCGACGGAAGTCCAGACTATTACATCTGTGATACTGACGAAAATATCCCTTCAGACTTGCCCGGGGATATTTCAATTGAGATTACCTCGAAAAGCAATATTCCGTATTTTCTTGAATATGGAGATCACGGACATATCATGTTCAAAGCCGAAAAAAACGGATTAGGTAGTTTTGTCGAGCCTAAGTATTACTACCGTCCTGTCCCTACTTCTCAACTTAATTTAAATAAAAATTTAAAACAGATTTTTGATTGGGATTAATATTAGTTAAAAAAGATAGACATTAAAATAGGCCACGTCAAAAAACGAATAGCATTTATTGTACATGGCGAATTTTATCGAAAAAACAAAAATTAAATGAAATGAAGAATATTTATAAAATCATACTGGGACTATCTTTGATAGTAGTGGGTTGCCAGCAGGGAGTAGATATTGATGTGTCAATTATTCCAGACAAACCATTTATAAAATCAATTACTCTTGCCAATATGGATTCTACCGGGATTATTCGAAATCCCATAAGTCAAACCAATGTGATAGACACCATTAACTTTATTGATTCGGTATTTGTAAAAGACCGTTCGGTTAATTTTTCAAATATCTGGGCACAGGCATCTCTCGAAGAAGGTTGTACAATAGAACCTCTTGGCGATTCCCCGGCTTTTGGTGAATATGGAGATTTCTCGAAACCCACAAAATATAAAGTTATTTCCCCTACCGGAAGAAGTGCCGAATGGACCGTCGTGGTTGACTTTGAAAAAATTGTAATTAATTGTAAAGTCGATAACTGGGTAGGTAATATTTTCTGTAGCGATGGCATCTGGAGCAGCTACAGTCCGGGATATTGCACAGGCACTAAAGTTTCCAGCAGTTGTGACAGATTAAACCTGACATTCCCTTTTTGGGACGACGAAGCACTAATGGCAACTTTCGAACTGGAGCTAGGGGATTATGACCCCGAGTTATTTTCCGGAAAAATCACCCTTTTAGACGATGTACACCTTGTTGGTTCAGGATATGATGTTACATTCCATAAGGGTGATGCGGGAACTTATAGCCTACTTTCGGGGGTGATGGAGTTGGTAATTGACTTTAGCGGATACGATATAGGTGACGATAAATATAAATTTACTATTAAAGGACAATAAGTAGAATATTAACAATAGAGGTATTACCCAATTACGGCTATCATTCAATAAGCAGTGATAGCCGTAAATATCTCGATACGTGCATCTGTTCCGATTGATCCTCTAAAGGGTTTAATTTTTAGATGGTGCTTGATCCACTAAAAAACTATTTCTATTAAAGCAACTGTTTAATTTTAAAAAATGCCATATTTTGAGCCACACAATAATTAATTATAAATAAAATGAACACAATTGATGTTTTTACAAATGAGTACAAGGTAACAAAAAAACAAATACGATGGGTTGCATTATTAACCTTTATCTGTTCGCTGTATATTCCACTTGCTTCTTTTGGGCAAGAGATAAAAGTAATGACATACAATATCTATCATGGGGAAGAATATTATTCTCCGGGTGAGAAAAATTTGGAAAAAATCTCTGCAATTATCAATAAATACAAACCTGACTTTGTTGCCATGCAGGAAGTAGATAGCATGACCAATCGTACGGCAACAATAAATAACGGGGTAAAAATGGATGTTATAAAAGAACTTGCTGCCATGACCGGGATGTATGGTTTTTTTGGTAAGGCTATTCCTTACAGCGAAGGAGGTTATGGCGAGGGTGTCTTATCGCGTTTTCCCTCCAAGTCCATGTCTTATAACCTGCCGACTCCATCAGGTGGTGAAGGTCGTGCTTTACTGATGATAGAACATACTTTTTCAAACGGACAAAAAATTATATTTGCCGGGACCCATCTGTGCCACCAGTTTCCCGAAAATAGGCTGGCTCAAACCAAGGCAGTCTGCAATATTCTCAAAGACTCAACTATTCCTGTAGTTATGGGGGGAGATTTAAATTTTACACCAGATTCGCCCTCTTACCAAGAAATAACTAAATATTTTGAAGATGTAGCAAAAATGAGGGGGAAAGCCAAGTACACATTTTCTTTTGACGAACCCTCTTCCCGGATCGATTATATCTTTGTCTCCAAAGGCCATAAATGGCGTATTAAAAATGTAAAAGTGATAAAGGAGAATGCCTCTGATCATATGCCGGTTTTAGTCACTTTGGAGCTGAAAAAATAGGTTTTTAAATACAACCATATTGGTCGGATTTGGTTAAAATTGCAGCAATAAAGAAATGAAAAATAGCTTGCTTTTGGTTTTCTTATTTAATTAAACTGAATTCCTATGATAAAAAAACATATTGCAATTATATGCCTTTTTTGTATGGTATGGTCATGCGCGGGCATTAAAAACGAGATTGGAAAGCCCTATGTCGGATGGAAAAACGGCGAGATGGACATCCATCATATTTATACAGGAAGGGGAGAGGCAAATTTCCATATCTTCCCTGATGGCACATCGATGCTGATAGATGCGGGGGACTGGGATCCTTCCGATTACGACAAGATGTGCGAGCTGCTGCCCGACTCTTCACGTCGTTCAGGCGAATGGATTGCCCGCTATATAGAGCAGGTGAATCCATTTAAAAACCATGTCGACTATCTGGTGGTTTCCCATTTTCATAATGACCACACCGGCGATTGCACAAATAAAGCCAAGCAGACCTCAGGAAGAAACCCAGATTACGTTTTAACTGGTATAGCAGAAGTTGGAGAAACTATTAGTTTCAGCAAGATGATAGACCGCGGCTGGCCCGACTATCAATACCCTTTCTCTGTTAATGACTTGGACGTAGACAATTACCGTGCCTTTGTCGACTGGAAAATTGAGACGGAAGGATTATACCCCGAGCGCTTTGAAATTGGCAGCAACAAACAGATTGTGTTACTAAAAAACAAAGAGAAATATCATGAGGCATTCAGCATTCAAAACCTGGCGGCAAACGGGAAAATATGGACTGGTGAAGGCTTGGAGACGACCGACTACTATGAACTTCATCTCGATAATAAAACAAACTGGCAAAATGAGAATACCAAAAGCGTAGCCATGCGAATTTCGTACGGCCCGTTTTCCTATTATACAGGAGGTGACTTAAGCGGACAGTTGCTCGACGAAAAGGGAAATCCGGTTGATACAGAGGAGGAAGTTGCTAAAATATGTGGCACCATAGATGTGTGCAAAGCCAACCACCATGCATATAAAGACGCAATGAGCGAGGGTTTTGTCAAAAACATTGGAGCATTTGCATACATAATCCCGGTGTGGGATTACGAACACATTCAGCCGGTTGTCATGGAACGAATTATTTCCCTATCTCCACATGAAGGAGGGCCAAAGATATTTACGACTCAATTCCCAGTCAGGCTCAGAAATCAATACCGTAAAGAAAAATGGCTAAATTCGGTTTGCCAGGAAGACGGGCATGTTGTTTTGAAGGTGTTTGATAAGGGCAGAAAGTACAAAATTTATGTACTGTCGCCACGTGATGAAAACCAGATAGTAAAAGGAGTCTATGGACCATATTATGCAAAATCGGATTTGCAGAATTAATAATTATACAGATGCTTCGTTTTAGAAAATAATATTCTGTGGCTCTTAGTATTTTCTTTCATAATGTCGGTGATAATGTCTAAAAAAATAAATTTAAATGATGAGAGCACCAAATGTTTATAGACTGGCCTGTTGCTGTATCCATAAAAATAATCAGAAGCGAAAGTCAAATGGAATTTATAATACACAAATAAAGGTTTTGACAGATTAGAATCACTAATTAAACAATAAATACAAATAACTATGGCAATTAACAGAAGAGAATTTTTAAGAACATCTCTAGCGGGAAGTGCTGTAATACTTGGCAGCAAGCTAAATGGAATGAATAAAACGGTGTCGGACCTGGATATGGTAAACATTACCGACGAAAATAATCCTCCTGCAAAAGGAAAATCAGTCCTGGGGCTCCGCTGCAAACATATTCCTACAGTCCGTATTGGGGTAGTAGGGCTGGGCCGGGGAGGCGCTGCAGTCAATCGGCTTAGCCTGATTGAGGGTACGGAAATAGTGGCTTTGTGCGACCTGAATCCGGAGCGAATCAAGAGCAGTCAGAAATCGCTGAAAAACAATAAGCGAAAGGAAGCTGCCATTTATACGGGAGATGAGAATTGGAAAAAAATGTGCGAACGTGACGACATTGATTTAATCTACAACGCAACGCCATGTAACAGAGATAAATATCCCGACTTCTCATCCATGTTGCCGTCGAAGTCGTCTAAATCCTCGCCACATCCGCCATCTCGTGGTGTAAAACCTCCTTTTGGTGGAAGCCATCCAATCGATGGCAATGTTTTATCACACATGAAATGTTTTAAATCACGGCCGATTTAATTCGCCCCAAACATTATTTATGGGTACTGCTTGTAAATTTTCACCTCCGAATCCGCCTAACACCAGCTCTCCCGTATACAGTAAGATCCTTTTTTATTAAATTATGTTGCTGGTTGACACTCTTTGGGGTTTCGCACCTCCAACCGCTTAGCACCCCCCCGCGGTGTTTTTCATGGTTTTGTTTAAAAAACCTATGTAAAACTTACCGGTAAAGTTGCAATTCTAAAATACCAGATAGCAATCTTTAATCCGATCTGTCATCGCCTGTTTGAATGAACAGAATAATAATTCACATTTTTTTCATACATTTGTAAAATCAAAGCAATCAATTTGCAACTTTTTTGCAAACGGTCACTAACAGATATTACAAATCTGACAAAATGAGCCTTATCTGAAATGAAGGGTTTTTTCTATAAAGTATAAAAGTGCTTTGAAGAACAAAACAATAGATATAAACTCACGCACGCTTCGCCTTCTGCAGGAAGGAGATGAAAAGGCCTTTGAACATATTTTTCATTTCTACTACAATCAGGTTTATACATTTGTACTAAACACGCTTTTCAATAAAACTTTTGCAGAAGACATTACACAAACTGTCTTCATAACGCTCTGGGAGAAAAGAGAAACAATTGATCCCGATACCAATATTGCACCTCTTCTTTATACCATTGCCAAAAATCATGTTTACAGACAAACGGAACAATTGCTGCGAAAATACAAATATGAACAAACTCAACAGGAAATTATGCCGGAAGAGAGTAATCCGGAAGAAGATGTAAATAATCTTTTTCTGGAGAAAATTCTTTCAGAATTGATTGAAAAACTTCCCACAGCACGACGTAAAATTTTCTTATTAAGCCGAAAAGAGAATCTGTCAAACAAAGATATTGCTTCCCGTTTAAATATTTCAGAAAAAACAGTTGAAACACAAATAAGACGCTCTCTTATTTTTTTAAATGAAAAACTGAAACACTACCTCAATTTGCTGATATTTTAATCTGTCGGTTGCTATAATTCCGGAAACCTTATGCGTCATTTTTAATATTATATTGTTAAATATAATTAATATTCTTGTTAAAACCGAAATCTTTGTAAGGGTTTTACCTTCCTCACGTATATAACAATAAATATGTCAGAAGAAATTACAAATTTGGTTGGGAAATTTCTCTCCAATACCCTATCGGAAGAAGAAATAGGTAAGTTGCTCCGTGCTTATCAACAAAAGCAGATAAGCGAAAAGCAATTTGGAGATTATTATGCAAGCAAATGGGAAGATGCCGGCCAGCATCCGTCCCGGCTCGCCGCAGAAAACAGGGAAAAAGCATGGGAACAGTTTAAGATGTATATGCGTCGAAATATCCAAACCCTTCCGAAACACAAAAGCAGATGGATTGCAATGGCGAGCATAGCAGCCGTAGCTATACTGTTTTTTATACTGGGCCTCTCGCTCCAACGGATCCGTAATCATTCACAACAAGAACTTGTGGTAATGGTTGAAAACGGACAAAAGGCAAGCGTTCAGCTTCCCGACGGTTCCCGGGTGCGCCTCAATTCGGCCAGCGAACTGCGTTATTCTCCGGATTTCGGAGAAAAAAACCGAATGGTAAAACTGGAAGGAGAAGCCTATTTTGAGGTACAAAGCAACCCAAACAACCCGTTCATCGTGTTAACACGTGACCATCTGCAGGTAAAGGCTGTGGGGACAAAGTTCAACATTAAGGCATATTCCAATGATGATCAAATAACCGGAACACTCATTGAAGGCAGAATTGAAGTAAGCAACTCATTGTTATCCGAAGTGCTGGCTCCTAACGAACGGATTTCATTCAATACTAAAGATGGAATGTTCAGTAAGTCCCGTATATACAATGTAAATGAAGCCATTTTTTGGATGACCGATCAATTCGTGTTCGACAAAGAAACATTAGGAGACATTGCCAAAATACTGGAAAGAATGTACAACGTAACTATCTCTTTTACATCACCCGAAATAACAGAGATACAATATAGCGGAAAAATCAAGAACAACAGTATGGAGAATGTACTGAATCTTATCACTGTTGTTTCCCCGCTACAGTACACAATGTCCGGATCGCACATTACATTCAGTAAAAAACAGAATTAATAACTCACAAAAAATAGACGTGTATGAAATAAAACAGAAAACAACTCACCTGATTACAATAGAAAAGCCGGAGCAATGTAAGGGCATCACTCCGGTTAAAGAATGCAATATTCCGCTAACAGGATAATAACACAACAGCAACTTGCTGATGGCCGCATTCATATGGGGGACAAAATTACTCAATCATAGTGAACTTCGTGCCTTTTTATCCTTAATTATATCCTAAAACAAGCTAAAATCTAAAAAAATTTATTCAATGAACGTACAAATCAAACGAATTGGCGTGAGCTGTTTGCTCCTGCTGCTACTAAGTATCGGGCAAAGTATGGCGCAATTGAGTATTTCTGCGACAAATACGGAAATAAAAAACATACTTCGACAAATTGAGGAAAAAAGCAGTTACACTTTTTTCTATAGCGATAATTTTCTGGATTTAAACCAAAAGGCGACCATCCAAACTAAGGACGAGACAATTGAAAACATACTAAACAGGTTGTTCCGGAATACGAACATCGACTATCTGATCAACAACACACAAATAGCGCTATCCGAAAAGCGCGCGAAAGAAAATCCCGTCAACACCGCCCAACAACAAAGAGGGAAGACCATATCGGGAACAATTCGCGATAACGCCGGCGATCCGGTTATAGGGGCAACCATCGTGGAAAAAGGGAATCCTTCACACGGAACAGTTACCGATACAGACGGTAACTTTAGCCTTCCCAATACGCCTGAAAATGCTATACTCCAAATTACATATGTAGGCATGAAGCCGCAAGAAATAGCTATCAAAGGAAGGACAACAATACATGTCGCTATGGAAACGGACTCAGAACTGTTGGAGGAGTTGGTGGTTATCGGATACGGAACAATGAAGAAAAAATTGGTGACGGGTGCTACAGTTCAGGTAAAAGGTGAAAATATCGCACGATTAAACACACCCAACGTATTGGGGGCTTTACAAAGCCAGGCACCGGGGGTTAACATTACACAGGTCAGCGGATTTATCGGGGACGGTTTTAAGGTAAACATCCGCGGTATCGGTACCAATAATTATTCAACTCCTTTGTATGTAATTGATGGGGTTGTAGGCGGCAGCCTCGACGGACTAAGTCCTAACGATATCGAAAGTATTGACGTATTAAAAGATGCGGCAACCGCGGCAATTTATGGTTCAAGGGCTGCTAATGGCGTTATTCTTGTGAAGACTAAAAGTGGGCAAGCAGGAAAACATGAAATTACGTATGACGGTTATTACGGGATACAAAATCTCTATAAAATACCCACTGTCCTAAATGCCCAAGAGTTTATGAGCATTCAAAATGAAGCCCGGATCATGGATGGCCTGCCAATATATAATTGGAATAATTTAATTCCGACCAGAGATCTGGCCTCTATTCGTGACGGTTCATGGAAAGGAACGAACTGGACAAAAGAGATCCTTAATAAAAACGCCCTTATTCAATCCCACAGTATCGGCATCAACAGCGGAACGGAGCGATCTGTTTCATCCTTGGGCCTTACATTCCTTCAACAAGAAGCTACAATGGGCGTACCTTACAATATTCCCATTTTAAATCGGTTCAATGCGCGAATCAACACGGAATCAATTATCCTTAAAAAAGGAGACCTTGATATATTAAAAGTGGGTGAAACGCTTAATTATCGTTTTAATCGTTCTCAAGGACAGGTCGCTCGGGATGATATATACTGGAACACAATTCACAATACATTAGTGATGAGCCCATTGATGCATGCATACAATAGTAAGGGCGAATACTATACCTTTAATGACCAGGTAGCCGATGGTTATAATTGGGATACAGCAAACAATGCGAATAAAAACCCGATTGCATACATGGATTATATGATGAATCAAAACCTCAGTAAATCTCATTTCTTGCAAACCAGCGCCTACTTGGATCTGCAACCTATCAAGGATTTAACGTTCCGGTCACAGTTCGGTTATATGCTAAATGCATCCAGCTATAGATCATATATTCCTTCTTTTGGAAAATTAACGGCAACTCTAGAGCAGGTGCAAGACCGCGTAACCCAATCCATGGGGCAATCTCAATATTGGACATTGGACAACACGATCAATTATGTTATGACATTTGGAGAACATAATCTGGATGCGCTCTTGGGACAAGGTATGACACGCCAGATGCTAAGCGAATCAATGAGCGGCTCAAACCAGGGGTCTATCTTTTACGATTTCGACCATGCCTGGCTAAGTAATGTGCCTGGTTTAAATACAGTACAATCTCTTACCGGTACCCCTAACCTGTCAAGTGGCTCCTTATCTGCATTTGGACGATTGAATTATAACTATAACGAAACATATATGGCTTCGTTTATTTTACGAGCCGACGGCTCTTCAAATTTCGCTCCAGGGCATAGATGGGGATATTTCCCTTCCGTTTCAGCAGGTTGGGTAATAAGCAACGAAAAATTCTGGAATGAAAACATAAAAGGTGTAGATTTCCTGAAGTTACGCGTATCTTATGGTTCAAACGGTAATGACCGCGTTGCATCTTTTCAATATGTTGGATTGATAACTTCTAACAATAATAATGGCGGTTATCCTTTTGGCAATTCAATGGGAGATGCAGCCACGGGTTCATATGCTTATCGTGGGGTAAATCCAGATCTGAAATGGGAAACACAAACTATGATTAATTTGGGAGCTGATGCCAGTTTTTTCAACAACTGTATGAGATTGGAACTTGATTGGTATAATCGTATTACCAAAGACTGGTTAGTAGATCCCCCTCAGCCGGCAGATTTTGGAGTTTCCCCTGCTTTTATTAATGGCGGTGATGTTCAGAACACCGGGTTTGAAATAACCTTAGGCTGGAACGAGCAGGTAAGTAAGGATTTCTACTTCGATACAAACCTCTCGTTGAGTTATAATAAAAACAAGGTTCTAAAAATTGCAAATGCGGAGAAGATTCTTCGGGGGCCTATCAGCGTATTGTGGGAAGGATCAGACGAAAGCTATCGTTCTGAGGTAGGGAAACCATTCGGATATTTTTATGGATATAAAAGTAGCGGCATTTTTCAAAATCAGCAACAGATTGATGATTATAAAGGAGCCAAACTTCTGGGAGATAATACACAACCGGGCGATGTTATCTGGCAGGATATCGATGGAAACGGAACCATTAATGCCGATGACCGCACAGAAATAGGAAATCCGCATCCCGACTTCACACTGGGTTTTTCTTTTAACATAGACTATAAGGGAATTGAACTGAACGTGAACACTTACGGTGCATTCGGTCATCAGATATTGAAATCTTATCGTGATTATGTAGCCTCTCCAATGGCCAATTATACAACGGATATTTTCCAACGTTGGCATGGAGAAGGGACATCTAACAAATATCCGCGTGTATCAAGTTCGGTAAACTCAAACTGGAATAGGATATCCGATATTTACATAGAGAACGGCGATTATTTCAAAATAAAAAATGTATCCCTGGGATATGACTTCAAAAGAGCATTTAAAAGACTCCCTCTTAGTCAGTTAAAGATATATGTGACTGCACAAAACCTGTTTACATTCACAGGTTATACAGGAATGGATCCTGAAATTGGGTATGGAGCAGGAAATACCTATGCACAAGGAATTGATTTAGGATTTTATCCGAGTTCGAGGGTATATATGATTGGTATGAATATCAAATTTTAAAATAGAAAAACAATGAAAAAATATATCGCATTTATCCTATTATTGACCATTGGTTCCTACATAAGCTGCAGTGATTTTTTAGACAGTGAAAGCTTGACAACCAAATCAACCGATAATTTCCCGTTTACTGAAACGGAAGCTAACGAATTGATTACAGGCATATATGCCAATATGTTATTCCAGGATCCGGAAACATCCTCTTATTTCTATCTGGCGCAATTGGCGAGTGACGATTGCTTGGGCGGGAACCTGGAAGCATCGAATAACTGTGCGACCAACTTTCTGATGTACACAAACCTGAATATGCTACAACCCTTATATGCCCGGTGTTATAGGCAAATCAACCGTGCAAATGTAGCCATTGAAACATTAGATAATGTAGCAAAGTGGTCGAGTGAAACCGAACGAAACCGCTGCTTTGGTGAAGCCTATTTCCTACGCGCTTTCGCATTTAATGAACTGGTACAGGTTTTCGGCGGCGTTCCTTTACGTACAGACAGCAGAAACCCGGATAAACTACCGCGTGCATCTGTCGATGAAGTATATCAACAAATAGCTTCCGACCTGAAAAATGCCATTGAATTGATGCCGGACCGCATTTATCTGGATGGTTCGCCGATGGTGGGGCATGCTACCAAATACGCGGCAGAAGCCTTAATGGCACGTGTATTCCTTTTTTATACCGGGCGCTATGATAAAACCGAGCTTCCCGACGGAATTACCAAAGCACAGGTCATTGAATGGATAGATGATTGCGTGAACAATTCCGGTCATGATCTGGTTTCAGATCAACGCAACCTTTGGGCTTATACAAACAAAGCCTCCCAGGATAATGACCGTGAAGAATATAAATATCAATATGTGCTGAATAATAATCTGGATTGGGCCGGCTTAAGCCCCATCGAAACCCTGTTTGCCAACAAGCATAAATTAAAAGGCAACAATTGGACATATACATGGTTTAGCAATACAGTGTCGCAATTTTATTCTCCCTCGGCCGATAATTCAAAAGCAGAAGATGGAGAAGGTTACCCGTTTGGCAGAGGTTGGGGAGCCGGTCCAGTTTCGCCAGCTATGGTAAATGACTGGATAGAATGGTCGGAACAACAGTCCTATTTGAACGGAGCGACAGAAGATCCTCGCCTGACTGGTTCCATCTGGTCGTATCGTGCACTTGATCCGAATAATACAGGAAGCGTATTATTCGACCGGAGATTAACTCCGGATGAGCCTGATTACACGGTTTCGTATCGGTACTATGAACAGACCGGTTATCATCAGAAGAAATATATTAATGTTATGTCATATCAAAACATTAACGCCAATGATCCAGGAAAAAATCCGGTTTACGGAATCCGATCATTCGCTCTTCAGCTCTATCCTCAAATAACCGCTGATGTTATAAGCCAATCGCTGAACAACATCGCTGACTTAATCCATATTCGTTTTGCGGACGTATTGTTGATGCAATCAGAATTAAAAGAAGATGCCACCGGACTTAATCGCGTACGCGCCAGGTCGAATTTGGCGCCAATTGCTTATTCACTGGCAGCGATCAAAAACGAACGTCGTTGGGAATTTGCTTTCGAATCCATACGATGGTGGGATTTGTTGAGATGGTCAGGACCATCTTTGGAGGAAGCAGGAGAAGCGCTAAACAAACAAAAAGGATTTACCTTGCTTAATGCAGGCGTAGAAGTTCCAATGGTAAATTTTGACTACAAGGCTCGTTTAAAACAGACGCAAGGTTGGTGGCCTATTCCACAGACTGAAGTAGATTTATCGGGTGGTTTGTTTGAACAGAATCCCGGTTGGGAGTCCAGCGCTTTGTTTTCCAGTTGGAATAGATTACAATAACTTAAAAAATGATCAAGTATGAAAACAATAATAAGAATTTTTCTGCTGGGTATTTTATTCACTTATGGATGCGACCCGATTGAAGACATGGCACTGCGTGAACAGTTTGAAAATGCTGGAGCTCCTATAAGTCAAGCCGAATTGGATGCTGCTTTATCTGTTACACAACCTATTCCTAACACAGATGACAAAGTGGAAGGCGATCAGTATGTCGTATTGAAAAACAGTCGCCCCGATGTTGGCGGTGTATGGCACTTGGGATGGAGTACCGGTGAAAAAATTGTAGCATCCGATGACATTACCGTTATTTATGATGCTAACGGCGAATATGAAATCTATTATACCGGCATTTCCGCCAATCAGGTTGTTACGTCTAAAAAATTCAACATCAGCGTAACCAACTGTTTCGATGAATATGATCGTTTGTTATCAGGCGCAAAAGACAAAGCAGACAAAACCGCAAAAAAGACCTGGACATTTTTACAAGTAACAGGAGCCCTTTATAATGGAATGTATGGTAACTGGAAATATTATGATCCGGTTCCCGGACAGAACTCCTGGGGGACCGTAAATACCGCAACCATACCGGAACAAACCATGGTATTTGAATTTAATGCCCATAAAATGACTACTTATTTGGGATCCGGAGCGGTATCAAAGGAGGGAACCTGGGCCTATACGCATAACAAGCCCGAAGGAGTAACAGGTGAATTGATAACCACTGCTCCTGTTATAGGCACCAATATTAGCTGGAGTGTCTGGAAAGGGGCCTCCACTCCATATTGGATAACGTATATTAGCGAAGACCTATTGGTGTTATGTTTCCCACAGACTTACAGTAAGCCTGCAGATGCAGCGGACTGGGATTTTTATGGGACCTATTTTTACCTTGTACCAAAAGAGGAATAAGTAGGTTTATCAATTGCCGGTAACAGGTATTGTTCTTGTTATAGGCACATTTTTGTGATTTATTGTTTTTCTAATAGATAATTCACATTTATATTCACTTATAATAAATGCTATTGGTTATTACTGTGAATAATAGATAACTTATGAGTTATATCATATTGATTCCAAACAGAATGTTAGTAAAAAATATAACAAAAACCCTTTATGTTGTGTTTGCGCTTTTGTTGTTTACAACTTGTGAGAAAGACGATTATGAAGCGGGATTAAAAGCTCCCGATAAGGACAGCAATATGCCTGAATTAGTAGAAGGACGTATCGCACTGGCTTACGTGACATCCTGGAGTACGGTGATCCCCGATCCCCAATACCTGACAAATATCAATTACGCCTTCGCCGAACCCTATATGGAGGGCGGAGTCTATAAAGGAATCTATGTACTGGGCGACGAAAACCGTTTCCGGCAGATCGTAAATCTGAAGAAGGCTAATCCGAATCTGTCCATTTCCATATCATTAGAAAATTCACAAGGGGAAGGTTTTTCACAACTTGCCAAATCGGATGAATACCGCAAAGCTTTTGCCAATGATTGTAAAGCTTTCCTGCAAAAATGGGGCATCGATGGTATTGATATGGACTGGGAGTTTCCCGGCCTCTCATGGAGCGGTGATCCGAATGCTTATGATGCGACAGTAGATGTAGCGAACCATGTACTGTTGATGAGGCAACTGCGTGAAACCTTAGGGACCCAGTACCTGCTCACCTATGCCGGCTATTGTATGGATAAGCAACCGATTACGGGAGGATGGCGCTATATCGACATTGCAGCCGTTGCCCCTTACGTCGATTTTGTGAATATTATGACTTATGATTTGGATGCGGCCCCCCATCATCAATCCGCACTGTATGATCCGTCGGCGGCTTCTGACTGTTCCCGTGCCGTTCAGGCCTATCTGGATGCCGGCATGCCGGCCAATAAACTGGTGTTAGGCGTACCTTTCTACGGGCGCCACTCATGGACGGAAGCGATCAACTACAAAAAAATCATCGATCTCGACGCCCGATCCTATAAGATCGACAATTGGGACAATGCGGCTTCCGTTCCGTACGTCACCTACAACGGGGTTTACTATTGCGGATACGACAATGAGAAAAGTATCGGAATGAAAGGCGAGTGGGTTCTGGGTAAAGGGATGAAAGGCCTGATGTTCTGGGATTATGACGGTGACGACAATCAGGGAACTTTGCGAAAAGCCGTATGGAAGTCTGTAATGAAGAGCAAAAAATCATAACTATAATTTATTGAATATGTCAGTCAAAATACAAAATTTTAAATTACATCTGCTTTTTATATTGTTTTTGTCTATCGCGATCGGAGTTCAGGGACAAACGAAACAGGAAGGAATAGATAAAAATTTCTTTCCTTTCTCGGTATGGTACAGTGGCGGCAAAGCCAGAGCTCCAATGCTGTCTGAGATAACAACAAAGTCGGAGCAGGAATGGAGAACCGATCTCCGGCAGATAAAGGATCTCGGATTCAACACTGTTCGTACATGGGTTGAATGGGCAGCCTGTGAACCGGAACCCGGTAAATACAATTTCGCCAATTTGCACCTTCTCATGCGACTCGCCAATGAAGTGGGATTAAAAGTATTCATTCAGATATATGTGGATTCCGCTCCGGACTGGGTAGCACAAAATTATCCTTATGCGCTGTTCGAAGCGCAAAGCGGAGATAAGGTACACCCCCAATCGGCTCCAGGAGCCTGTACAGATAACAAAGCCGTGGAAGATGCGGTACTCAATTTTTATTCTGAAACAGCTAAAGTAGCAACTTCATATCCCAATTTTTTTGGATGGGATCTCTGGAGTGAACCGCATATAATCAACTGGGCATCTCTCAATTATATTCCAAATGTTCAGTTCTGTTTTTGTGACGGGACACAGGCAAGATTCAGGAAGTGGCTTGAGAAAAAATACAGCTCCCTCGAAAATTTAAACAGAGCGTGGTACCGTAATTTCACAGACTGGCCGCAAGTAGAAGCTCCAAGGTTCAGTACCATTTTAAGTTATACCGACTTCATCGACTGGAAAACTTTTATATATGAAAAACTGGTTCAGGATATGCAGGCGCGTTATGACGCAATAAGGAAAGTTGACAAGACTCACCTGATTACTGCTCATGCCGTAGGTGCATCGCTCTTTCAGTCTCCCCATGTTGGCGCGGGAGCAACGGACGACTTTCTTATGGCCGGTCCGTTGGATTATTATGGGGTATCACTCTATCCCAAACACAATCATCCTCAAAATGCATGGTCGGTGACAACGCTACGTACCGTGATGGACTTCACCAGGAGTGCAAACCGTGAAAAAGGTGGTTGGTACGTTGGAGAACTGCAGGCAGGATTAGGTACTATTGCGCTTCAGGTGAGTGACCCGGTGACCTCCGGCGACCATCGCATATGGGCCTGGTCGGCTATCGCCAAAGGGGCTAAAGGAGTAAATATCTACGCCTATTACCCAATGTCGTCAGGATATGAAGCAGGAGGGTATGGCTTGATTAATCTGGATGGAACCTTAACCGAAAGAGCAATAAAGGCAGGGGAAATAGCAGAGGTGGTGAACCGAAATCAGCAACTCTTCCTGGGTGCTACTCCTGCAAAGGCTGAAATTGGCATTGTATATAATCCGCTGACCCAGATGGTAGGAGGAATGCAGCGCAACGATTTTCCGGCAGCATTGAGCCAATCACTGATTGGTTATTTCCAGACATTTGCCAATCACAATATCCCTGTAGATTTTATCCACAGAAAACATATAGAAAACCGGGATCTTTCGCAATATAAATTGATCATAATCCCCTATCCTATCATGTTCACCCGAGAGGCGGCATCCGGATTGCGTGCTTTCGTGGAAAATGGAGGATATGTATTGGCGGAAGCCCGTATCGGCTGGAACGATGATCGTGGTTATGCTTCGGAAATTATTCCTGGTCTAGGGATGCATGACATTTTCGGTGTAAGGGAAAATGAAATCAGAATGCGTGACAATATTGAGTTGACAATTTCAGATGAAAATCACCCGGCACTGCAAGGACTTGAAGAAGGAAGTAAACTCAAAGGCTCTTTATATTTGCAGTCGTTAAGTATTCTTCAAAACAAAAATGTAAATATTTTAGCTATAGACGAGAAGGGACAACCGGTTGTTGTAAGTACTCAATTTGGGAAGGGCGAATCGATGCTCGTAGGATCTTATTTAGGGATGGCCAATTTTAAGGAGGTGAGCCCTGAAAATGACAGGTTCTTTGTCAATTTACTGAAATGGGCTAAAATTAAAAGACCTTTTACAACATCTCTTGACGGAAGAACTTCTAATCAGGTGGAAGTCCGGCTGCAGGATACAAAGGACGGTCCCCTTCTTTTTATCATCAACCATAGTGCCGGTAGTGAAGAAATTGATATAGTTCTGTATATGGACTCTGACGGTGTATATACCCTGCGGGATGTAATCAATGAAACGCAAAAAGAGGTGCGAAGCTCCGGTAATACGCTGAACATCAACACCCGTATTGACAGCAAAGATGTCCATGTGATTGGAATAACTGCAAGCAATCAAATTTCAAACAAAAAGAGATAACTCATGGCTGTTATAGGGATAGATCTGGGAGGTACCAAAATTACAGGCGCCCTATTTGATGAAAATGGCAGGATACTCTGCCAGGTATTGTGCCTTCTCGAAGAACGAAAAGAGAGCGAGGTAGGCCGGCTGGTTTTGCATACCATCGATGAATTAATTGAACGACCGGAGGGACGCAGGGATGCTGTCGAAGCATTGGGTATCTGTGTCCCGGGTATAGCGGACAGTAAGACGGGACTCATATGGGCACCCAACATAAACGGTTGGGAAAACTATCCGCTTCAAAAAGAGATAGAGGAGCATTTTAATGATGATAAGGTCACAATTAATATTGCCAGCGACAGGACCTGTTACATTCTGGGAGAGAAATGGAAGGGTGCAGCAAAAAATGCCACCAATGCAATATACATCTCAATAGGTACGGGTATTGGAGTGGGAATTCTGGTTGATGGAAACATTCTACACGGACATGGAGATATTGTTGGTTCTGCCGGATGGTTTGCAATTGAGACTCCCTATAGAGAGGAATTTGAGAGATATGGTTGTTTCGAAAGTTATGCATCTGGAGATGGCATTGTACGCCAGGTAAAAAGGCTACTGGAAGATGGGACTCTGTTTAGAGAGAGTGAATTATATAAAAGAAAAATTGGGAGCCTGTCAACAAAAGATATTTTTGAAGCAGTGAATAACGAAGATCCCCTCGCATTGTTTGTTATTGAAAAAGCAATTGAAATGTGGGGTATGGCTTCCGCCAACTTAGTCAGCTTGTTAAACCCCGAAATAATCATATGGGGTGGAGGTGTTTTCGGACCAGCCATAAAATTCATAGAACGCATTTATGAGGAAGCTGCCAGATGGGCACAACCCATTGCTATGAAGCAAGTAAGATTCGAGAAATCAATTTTACAAGGTGATGCAGGACTATATGGCGCCGGTTACCTGGCACTTGCATCCATTAACAATAGCCTCAAGATGGGATAAAATAAGCAAAGCCTGCTTTATCTATGTCATGGCAAACGAAAATCTAACTTTAGTGAAAATCAATAATTTTAATTTCGTGAAATACAATAAAACATACGTATATGTAGCCGCCTGTATAGGCATGGCTTTTTTCGGGATTGCATTTATTGTCATGGGGTCCGTTCTGCCCACATTGACTGCTGAATATTCTCTTGATGAAGTAGGATCATCTTCCCTAGTTTCTCTACTGCCAGTAGGAGTACTTGCAGGTTCACTCTTGTTTGGGGTTATTGTAGATAGATTTGGATATAAATTATTGCTTATCGTAAGCACACTGTTTACATTATCTGGAATCGAAGGATTGTCGTTTTTCGAAAACCTGAATCTTTTGCGTATATGTATATTTCTTATCGGTTTAGGTGGAGGTATGCTTAACGGCTCCACAAACGCGCTTGTTTCAGATATCTCAAATGACAAAGAGCGTGGTTCAATGCTAAGTATCCTTGGCGTTTGTTATGGCATAGGGGCGTTGGGGATGCCTCTTTTACTGGGAATGTTCTCCAGAACATATTCTTATCAAATAATATTGCAAGGTACGGGATTGTGTATGATGGCTGCCGTTCTATATTTTATTTTGATTAATTTTCCAGAACCAAAAATCAGACAGGGATTTCCAGTGAAAGAAGCTGTTAAATTGATAAAAGAACCTTTGATCCTTTTTTTAAGTTTTTTCCTCTTTTTCCAAAGTGGTGCTGAGGGGCTTATCAATAACTGGACTACCAGCTATCTTGATGGCAGAGTTGCATTGAATGGTAAAGATGTGGTTCTGAGCCTGACATTCTTTGTTTCAGGAATGGCTGTCTCCCGTTTATTTCTCGGTTATTTATTGCGTATAATAAAAAATGAATATGTTCTTCCGGGAGGAATAATAACTGCCATCATCGGAATAATCATGCTCAATTACGCATGTAATTTACGATTAGCCTCAATCAGCCTTTTTATTACAGGGTTTGGCCTTGCAGCGGGATTCCCGGTTATTATAAGTTACATAGGAACGGCATACAAACATATAAGCGGGACAGCAATCGGATTTGCAATGGTAATTGCGTTGATCGGAAATACCCTGATGAATTATGCCATGGGGTTTATTTCAAAAACATTTGGCATTTCCTCTTTTACACTCGTTATAATTATTTTACTACTAATACAGTCAATTATACTTTTCACTAATTCAAAAATAATTAAAAATATCAATTAAAATTACAATTATGACACTTTCACTTGAATGGTTGGCAAATGCAAGAGGCATTATGCGAAAAATCGAAGAAACACAGCTCGAGAACATTAAAAATGCTGCAACTGCAATGGCAGATAGTATAGAAAAAAACAGATGGGTGCATACATTCGGCTGTGGACATGCCACGATACCCGTAGAGGAAATGTATCCGCGCATCGGTGGCTTTGTAGGATTTCATCCAATGGTAGAGCTACCAATGACTTTCTTCACCGGTATAACCGGACAGATGGGAATCCATCAGTTCTTGTTTCTTGAAAGAGCGGAAGGTTATGGTGACGCGATCATGAAAGCATATAACTTCAGTAATGAAGATTGTATATGGATTTTTTCACACACGGGGATTAACAATGTAAACATAGATGTGGCGCTTCATGCGAAGAAACTGGGACTGAAAGTAATTGTTTATGGATCTGCTGTAGAAGCCAAGGGCAAAGTAACCCGTCACAAAAGCGGAAAAACACTTTTCGAAATCGCCGATATTGTTGTTGATTCGTGCGTTCCGGTGGTAGATGCCTCGGTTGTCCTAAAAAATCACCAAGACAAAATAGGACCGGTATCTACTCTCGCTTTTGTCACATTAGTGTGGATGACCGTGACTAATGTTGCAGAAATTTTGGCAGACAGAGGTGTAAAATTATTCATCCATCCGTCACACAATGTTCCAGGCGACACCACGGCTCAGGAACGGTTAGATGCATGTCTTTCCGAATATAAGCGCCGAGTTTCATCGGTCTAGAGAACAATAACATCGGTCTAGAGAACAATAACAAAGGAACTTTTTATCTGAAAGGCGATTTATGTAGATAATATTCAATCATTGAGCAGAATTTCAAGAAAGATTTAAATTATCCAGGTCAACGATCTGATAAATACCTTTTGTATGCCAATTTACAAAAACATTGTCCTATGTTGGTAACTTAGACTGATTTTGAAAAAGATCAGAATGACAACTACCAGGCATTGATAACCTGTCCAGCCCTTCATCATCCCAGATATCATTGATAAAGCATTTGAAAACAGGCAAGTTGCATGACCTTTGCCAGATAGAAATTACTTTTATGTAAAGAAACGAAACTGCTGACCGGTTAAAATTTAAGTAAAAAGATTGTGCTACTGATATAATGTTTCGTCGTTATGTTGTAAATTTGCTTTTCTAAACGATATGGACAGAAGAGATTTTTTAAAAAGATTATCAGGGGGGATTTTATTAGCAACTTTACCTTGTCATTATTCCTGTAAAATACTTACACGCTCTTTGCGTTTTGGTATTGTTTCCGATATCCACTATGCAGATCGGGAACCTTGGGGTACAAGATTTTATAAAGAATCTATCGCCAAGCTTCAACATGCGATTGACCTTTTTAATAAAGAAGATTTAGATTTTATTATTGAATTGGGTGATTTAAAAGACCAGAATATTCCAGGCAATAAAGAAGAAACGATAGGATTCCTGAAAAAAATTGAATCTGTTATTAAATCATACAAGGGTCCGTCCTATCATGTTTTGGGCAATCATGATATGGATTGCATTTCAAAAGAAGATTTCCTGCAATACACATCTAATCCAGGAAATGCAGATAAAAAAACATATTATTCTTTCGATGTTCGAAATATTAGATTCATTGTACTCGATGCCAATTTCAATGAAGACGGGACTCCCTATGACAGTGGAAATTTTGACTGGACACAAGCTTATTTGCCGAAAGAACAGTTAGAATGGCTCAGCCTTGAACTTAAAAAGGATGACAAGTACGTTGTTGTTTTTATTCATCAGCTTTTGGATAGTTTTTCCGACATCTACGAATCGGTGTGCGTAAAAAATGCAAATGAAGTGATTGCTCTTTTGGAAAGTCGAAAAAATGTGTTGGCAGTATTTCAGGGCCATCATCATGAAGGGCATTACAGTTTCCGAAAAAATATTCACTATTGCACAATAAAAGGTATGATTGAAGGAGAGTTGCCCGACAACAATAGTTTCGCAATAGTTGAAATTCATCCGAATTATGACATTTCCATCTCAGGCTTTTACAGTTATGCCTGTAAAGAGATGAAACACTTTCAATTTGGCGAATAAGTTTTGATGTTCAAGAAGTCTGTAATCTGAAAAACAAATCCACTGTAATAGAATGGATCAGCTGGATCCATGGCCGGGAATCGATTAGTACGGACGCGATTATGTTGTTGATGAATCTTCCTCACTGACGATACGAACATGTGACTGGAAATATACAGAACCCAATAACGGTAGTGCATGTTACAGGCTTGCCAATACAGAACTGGGGAACAGACAGATCAGCTCTACGATATGAGCTCCGAAAAGGATGAATTTTAAAACGTTGCACATAAAAACGAACTGATACTGCGATTTATGAAGCAGATACTGTGAAATGAGGAGAACAAAGGGAATATGCAATTTCCAATTTTTTAATGTAACTTTAAAAATGAATAAGAACGTAACAATATGAATAACAATTTTTTTGCCGCAGGGATTTCCTTAGCTGCATTTGTACCAATCATTGCCCAACAAAAGCCAAATGTGGTATTTATCGTTGCAGATGATTTAGGGTATGGCGACTTGAGCTGTTTTGGCCAGGAAAAGTTTCTGACTCCCAACATAGACAGGTTGGCATTAAACGGAACCCGTTTTACACGAACCTATTCCGGTACAACAGTGAGTGCTCCCTCGCGAGCCAGCCTGATGACAGGATTGCACACCGGACACACGCCCATTCGCGGGAACAAGGAAATAAAACCTGAAGGCCAGTTTCCTCTGCCGGCAGGAACATTCACTTTATTTCACCTGTTTAAGAATGCAGGCTATACCACCGGTGCATTTGGGAAATGGGGGCTAGGACAGCCTGGTTCTACGGGAGATCCTAACAATCAGGGCGTGGACGATTTTTTTGGATATAACTGCCAGCTGCTGGCCCATAATTACTACCCCGATCACTTATGGCATAACCAACAGCGTGTGAATCTTCCCGAAAATGACAACGGTCAGTTTGGTTCTTTTTCGCAAGACCTTATTCAAGGAAAAACGCTGGAGTTCATTGATAACCACAGTAAAAATCCGTTTTTCCTCTTCGTCCCGATGGTCCTTCCGCACGCCGAACTGGTTGTGCCCGAAGATTCCATCATACAGAAAATAAGAGGAAAGTTTGATGAAGAACCGTATAAGGGTACCGATTCCGGTCCCGCTTTCAGAAAAGGCGGTTATATGTCGCAGGAATATCCGCGAGCTACATATGCCGCCATGGTAATGCGCATAGATATGTACGTGGGACAGATTATCGAGAAGCTTAAAGAAACGGGAGTGTATGAGAATACTTTAATCATTTTCACAAGTGACAACGGCCCGCATTGTGAAGGTGGAGGCGATCCGGACTTTTTCAACAGCAATGGCATCTACCGGGGATATAAACGTGATCTGTATGAAGGTGGCATTCGTGTTCCAACAATTGTTTCGTGGAAGGGGAAAGTACCGGCAGGTAAGAAAAGTGATTTCGCCTTTGCATTCTGGGATTACATGCCTACATTTGCCGAGCTGCTGGAACGTGCAACACCCGGCAATACAGACGGGATAAGCGTTCTACCTGCAATATTGTGCAAAGAGGGACAGAAAGAACGTGATTATTTCTATTTTGAATTTCAGGAGATGAATGGAAAACAGGCCGTCATCAGAGGAGACTGGAAGCTTATACATCAAAATATCCGCAAAAACCCGGTATTTGAGCTGTATAACCTCGCTTCAGATCCTTCGGAGAACCATAACATCGTTTCACTCTATCCTGAAATTGCCATTGAAATGAAAGAAATAATGAAATCAGCCAGGACTGAGGACCCTAATTGGCCGCTATTTTAAAAACATTATCAGTTTGATCATAAATATAAACTTAAGACTTATGACCCACCAATCAATGAGATCAATTCTAACTTTCGGAGCCTGTATAGCATTGCCAGCAACGGCACAGGATGGAACTCGCGAACCTTTGAATGAGAGACCCAACATAGTGCTGATCTACGCAGATGATCTTGGGTACGGCGATCTGTCTTGCTACGGTGCTACACGAGTACAAACACCTAATGTAGATGCACTGGCTACAAACGGCCTGCGATTCCGCAATGCTCATTCTGCTGCAGCAACCAGCACACCATCGCGTTACGGATTATTTACGGGTGAATATCCGTGGCGAAGGAACGATACGGGAATTGCTGCAGGCGATGCGGCACTGATAATTAAGCCACATCGTTTCACATTGCCCAGGATGTTCCAGGAAGCAGGCTACACAACAGCAGCCGTTGGAAAATGGCATTTGGGAATGGGAGCCGAAAACGGCAAACAAAATTGGAACGAACGTGTTGCGCCGGGACCGGCGGAAATAGGGTTCGACTACTCCTACATCATGGCAGCAACGGGAGATCGTGTACCGTGTGTTTATATGGAAAACCAACGCGCCGTTAACCTCGACCCGAACGATCCCATATCTGTAAGCTATACTAATAACTTTAAGGGCGAGCCAACCGGAAAAGAAAATCCCGAATTGGTATACAAACTTCGTCCAAGCCTCAATCACGGCCATAATATGAGTATAGTCAACGGAATTTCGCGAATAGGGTATATGAAAGGTGGAAAATCGGCGCTATGGGAAGACGAAAACATTGCCGACAGCATCACGATACATGCGGTAAGATTTATTGAAAAGAACAAAGAGAAACCGTTCTTCCTATATTTCGGGACTAACGACATACACGTACCTAGATTCCCCCACGAACGCTTCAGGGGAAAAACCGAAATGGGACACCGCGGCGATGCAATCGTTCAGTTAGACTGGTCAGTAGGAGAGATAGTACGAGCTCTGAAGGAAGCTGGCATCTTCGAAAACACACTGATCATAGTCACCAGTGACAATGGACCCGTGGTAGACGATGGTTATATGGACGAGGCCGTGGAGAAACTGATGGACCACAAGCCCTGGGGACCGTTCCGCGGCGGCAAATACAGCACCTTCGAAGCAGGAACAAGAGTCCCTTTCGTAGTGCACTGGCCGGGAAATGTGAGGGAGGGTGTCTCCGATGCGCTGGTATCGCAGATAGACATGCTAGGGACAATGGCGTCGCTGATAGGCAGGGAGAATGGAAGCAGTATCCCGGAAGACAGCCGGAATCAACTACCCGCATGGCTGGGGATTGATCCGGACGGCCGGGATTATGTTATAGGTGCAGCTTCCTCTCTGACGATTCTCACCCACGACTGGAAATACATTGAACCAAGCAACGCCAGTCCTTATAACAGGCTCACCAATACCGAGTTGGGGAACAGGCAGGCAGACCAGCTCTACGACATGCGTTCAGACAGGGGTGAGTACGATAACGTGGCGGAGAAAAACAAACTGATTTTGCGCTTTATGAAGCAGATACTGGAAGAAGAGAAAAGCAAAGGTATGGGGCTCAATCTCTGAAAATATTCATACATAAAATTATAAATTAATAGCAACAACAACTTTCAGCTGAGAACAATCCCAATGGATAGAATAATACATTTTAACCTTGGTATATAAGAAATAATGAATAGCAAGAACTGGAAAAATTATTAACCGGGTTTATGCCCACAAAAAAGAGGCTTGCATAAAACAATAGCATGTTTCATTATTTGAAAAGGGAATGTTGATGATTGTGTGGTAGCTGAAAACAGACTATTTTTGCTCGTGGATAAAAATATGATTCGACATCAATAATCAGAAAATGTACGACGAGAAACTTCTTTTGAAACAGTTGCAACAGGGTGATGAGAAGGCATTCACGTCGTTGTTCAGGAAGTATTACAGGGATTTGGTGATGTTTGCCGGTTCCTATCTTCCTGAGAAAGATTGTTGTGAAGATATAGTGCAAACAGTTTTTGTTAATGTGTGGGATAAACGAAAAGATTTGAATTACGAAGTCTCTTTAAGATCTTTTTTACTGACTTCCGTAAAAAATAGTTGCTTGGATGAGTTGCGCCATAGAAAAGTGATAACAAAGTACCAACAGAACTACGATATATTGTGGAATAGCATGGATGTGTCAACAGAACAGCATGTCCTTTATTCCGAATTGAAATCTCATCTTGATAAGGCGTTGTCACTGTTGCCAAAAAAGCAGAGAAAGGTGTTTGAAATGAGCCGCTTGCATGGAACAAGGTACAAGGATATTGCACGTCAGCTGAACATATCGGAGCGGACCGTAGAAGACAGAATAGCGAAAACAATGAAATCACTTGTCAATTACTTGAAAGATTATCTCCCTTTTCTGTTTATTTTACATTTTTTACAATCATGACAAATGTGGAATATTGATTATGGCACGTCTCTTTAATGTATAAAGGTAATTAAAAACGTAACATTAAAAATTGACTAAAGAATTTGACATATTAGTTGCAAAAGATTTTGAGGGAACCCTAAGCGACGAAGAAAAGGAAAGGCTGAGCGAGTTGTACAATCAAAACGACTCTTTCAGGCACCTTTATGTCAGCTACAAAAACATACGGTCTGTCACTCATCCTCCATTTAACCCCGATTCTATAGATCTTGGGGCAGCAGAACGTTCCGTAATACGACAGATTCACAAACACAAAAGAAATGCACATTCACAATTTCTTGTCTGGTGGCAGAAGATTGCTGCAATCCTGCTAATCCCTCTGCTTGCTGTGACTCTCTATTTGTGGATGAATAAAAGACAAGGGGAAGCTCAGGCAGAATTGATTCACGTTGTCACATCCTTACCGGGAACACGCTCAAAAGTTAATCTTCCTGATGGTTCTGAGGTCTGGCTGAATTCAGGCAGTACCCTTACATATCTACTTGATTTCAATAAAAAAGAGAGAAGAACCATTATTGAGGGAGAAGGATATTTCATTATAGATGCAAATCCAGATAAACCTTTTTACATCTCAACCAATGGGATAGAGGTAATGGTTACCGGAACGGAACTGAATGTGGAAGGATACCCGGGTGACAGCCTCAAAAGGGTAATCCTGGCCAGCGGAAGTGCAGCTGTTACAACAAAGGGTAATAAAACAATCTCTCTTAAACCCGACCAATGCTTCACACTCAATACGCTTACCGGTCAGACTGCACTCAAAACCACTGATGCAGCTCTCTACGGCAAATGGAAAGATGGTATCCTCGCCTTTAGGGATGAGACACTTGAAAACGTATTCAAACGAATAGGGCGTACATTCAACGTGAATATACGAGTAACAGACTCACGTTTGGCTGCACATAAATACAGGGCTACCTTTGAGGATGAAAGCCTTCAGCAGATTTTAGATGCCATACAACTCTCTGCACCTATCAAATATAATTATTTTAAGCAGAATAATGGAGGCCGAAATTATGAGATAATTGAGGTCTGTCATAATTGATATTTTTATTGAAGCGTCACCTTATCTCTTTTCCTGTTGATAAGCGCCATGATAGAAATCGATGGAATGTGGATTTAAGTTATTACCACTTACCTGAAATGTTAAAAATAGAATTAGAATGTGGATTTTTCCAAACAGCACGTCTTATCCTATAGCAAGTGCAAACATTAATTAATCTATTTAATTACATTAATATTTTTTAACTTATGGCGAAAGAAAAACTATTCCTGAAAAAAAATGAATCAGGGGTCAGAACGGAGAAAATGAATCCCTTCATCCTGTTGTACTTCATTTTCTTTATGATCACGGGGACAATACATATTCAGGCACAAAACAGAGTGTCGCTCAGCCTGAATAATGTAACACTGGAGCAGGCAATCAGCACAATTGAAAACCAAACCGACTATCGTTTTCTTTTCAACAAAAACCTTGTCAATGCCACACAAAAAGTGAGTGTGAGTGTGAACGGTCAGACCATTGAAGCTGCATTGGCCCAAATTCTTATGGGGACCGGTATCGGTTATATTGTTAACGACCGACAGATTGTCTTGCACCCATTGAAGATAACGCAGAACTTATCACAGAAGACTGAAGAGAACCGGATTTCCGGGAGAATTGTAGATGCAAACGGTGAACCTATTATCGGGGCAACCATTATGGTGAAAGGAACTGGCAGAGGCAATGTAACTGATTACGATGGAAACTTCATTATTAGCGCAGGACCTGATGCCGAACTGGAAATATCTTATGTGGGATTTCAAACGCAAACCGTTTCTGTTGCGGGGAAAAACACAATAGTTATTGTGCTGCGCGAAGATACACAAACACTAGAAGAATTGGTGGTTGTAGGATATGGAACACTTAAAAAAGCCAACCTCACAGGAGCAACTACATCGATAAATATGAATGATGTATTGGGAAATCGCCCAGTAGTGAATGCCTCAACAGCCCTTCGTGGAACTGTCCCTGGCCTGCAAATTGTAAATGGAACGGGAGAACCCGGTGCCGAAAATGTGATGTCTATCCGTGGAGCAACAGCGTCAATCAATGGAGGAAGCCCTCTCGTGCTTGTTAATAATGTCGAGATGGACATTAATATGCTCGATCCGAATGATATAGAAAGCGTTACTGTATTGAAGGACGCTGCATCTTCTGCTATTTACGGAGCACGTGCTGCCTTCGGGGTGATTCTAATCACCACGAAAAAAGGGCTCACCGATGATAGATTTCAAGTAGATTATTTCAACAATTTCGCGTTTTCAACCCCCCGGAATTTACCACAAAAAGCGACTCCCCTGCAAACGATAACCATGTTCAAAGATGCAGGATTGACCAACTGGAACAATAACAATATCGATAAGTGGATCGAACTACTGAATGAATATAATACAAATCCGCAAGCTTATCCCAATGGTTCTACTACTATTGATGGAGTTATATACAATCTTCGCGAATATAATTCAATAAAAGATATGATGTCATCGAGTGGGTTTCAGCAAACACATAATGTTTCAGCTACCGGGGGAAATGCAAAATCATCATACAGAATGTCTCTGGGCTATGTCAGTGAAGATGGAATTCTTATCACAGATAAAGACTCATACAACCGTTACAACATTTCAGGATATATAAATTCGCATGCTATTTCATGGTTCAGGCCTGAATTGGATATCAAATATACTTCTTCAGAACGGAAACTGCCTGATACCAACGCTCCTTACGGAATCTGGGGAAGTGCAATTGCCTTCCACAGCTATTACCCAATAGGATCGACGATGGCAGATAATGAAGAATATTTTTACAATTCACCGTCATATCTAATTCAAAAAGCATATCCAACAACAACCGGACTGGATAACATCCGCCTTGCCGGAAAAATTACTATTATACCGATGAAAGATTTGAATATTATCGGTGAATATACTATCAACAAACAATTCTCCGATAAAACCCAATTCAATCCTATTTTCACCTACATGAGATCACAAGATAATATTATTGAAAACAGTACTACACCTGCAAACTCTAAATTCTACCACACAAACGAAAAAAGCAACTATAATGCACTTAATATTTACGGCGATTATACTTACAAGTCAAAACAACATACGATTAAATTCATGACCGGATTTAATCAGGAAAAATATTCTTGGCAGCAATTCTATGAAACGAGGGCAGAGATGATTAACCAAAACCTGCCATCGATTTCAGGCGGAACCGGAGAGGTTTTTGCTGACGATGCTTACTCGGAGTATAGTATCAGAAGCGGTTTCTATAGAATTAATTATGATTATGCCGGCAAATACTTGTTAGAAACAAATGGCAGGTACGATGGTTCTTCAAAATTCCCCAAAGTATCCCGATTCGGATTCTTCCCTTCTTTTTCCGCCGGATGGAGAATAAGCGAGGAGGGTTTCATGAAGTGGAGCCGGGAACTTATCAACAGTCTCAAAATCAGAACATCTTGGGGTAATATAGGAAACCAGAACATCAAACCATATATGTTTGTACCCGGGATGGAATCTTACGTGACAAACTGGCATATCGACAACCGAAGAGTCTATTCATTGAAAATGCCTTCTCTTGTGAGCAGTTCTTTCACATGGGAAAAGGTGCAAACACTCGATTTCGGACTCGATTTGACCATTCTTGACAACCGCCTGAATGCTGTTTATGACTGGTATCGACGTGATACGAAAGGTATGCTCGCAGATGGGGCCGAACTTCCTTCGGTCCTGGGAACCGGTGCTCCACGTGAAAACGTAGCCGATTTACGTACACAAGGCTGGGAAGCATCAGTTGAATGGCGCGATCGAATAGGCAATGTCAATTACAACCTGGGATTAAATTTATATGATTCGAATACAAAAATTACCAAGTTTGACAATGAGGCCGGACTTTTACCAACTTATGACAGCTCGGGAAAGATAACACAATACTATGTTGGGATGGACGTTAATGAACAATGGGGATATACTACCGACCGTTATTATACCGAAAATGACTTCAATACCGACGGCACTTTAAAAGAAGGTATTGCAAAAGTAGAAGGTTATACACCAAACATTGGTGATATTTTATATGTTGATTATGACGGAAATGGAGTTATAAACAGCGGTTCAAATACACTTCAAAACCCGGGTGATCGCAGAATTATCGGCAACAGAACACGTCGTTACCAATACGGTATAACCGGAGGGGTCGATTGGGAAGGTATATCGTTTTCGTTCATTCTACAGGGTATAGGTAAAAGAGATGTTTGGTATGGCAATGAACTTTTCTGGCCATGGTACGATGAGTTCAGCACACTTATGAGCAGCCAGCTCGATTATTGGACACCTCAAAACACAAATGCTTACTTTCCACGGGTATATGAAAGGGCAAAAGGAAACTCTTCCGCCAACAGATTCACTCAAACAAAATATAAACTGAATGGAGCTTACCTATCCGTAAAAAACATCACGCTTTCGTACTCTTTCCCAAAAGCAACCATAAAGAAATACAAACTAAACAATCTCTCTGTTTTCACAAGTGTAGAAGATTTATATAATTTCAACCATTTACCTAAAGGTATGGATGCAGAAGCCGGATCAAAAGCTCGAGGATGGACTTATCCTTTCCTCACAAAATGGGCTGTGGGTATGAGAATTGGACTTTAACAACAAAAAAAATGAATAAAATGAAAACAAAAATAATATCCATCTGTCTATTAATTTTATTAACTATCAGTTGCAATGATAGTTTTCTGGAGTTATATCCAAAAGACGAACAAACGGAAGCCACTGCTTTTGTTACATATGAGAATTTCAAAACATATGCCTGGGGACTCTATGAAGTCTTTCCTGGTTATTCAGATACATATTTCACAGGTGATTTAAACGGTGGATTGTTCACAATGATGACAGCAGGTGGACAGACACCGTGGTCGATGGGAAATGTGATTGTGCCCGCTTCAGACAATATTAACTGGAATTTTTCTTTTATCCGGAAAGTCAATATTATGTTGGATAATATTGACCAATCGGCGATGAATGAAACAGACCGTAAGCATTGGCGATCGGTAGGGCTGTTTTTCAGATCATACAAATATATGGATCTTCTGAGCAAGTTCGGTGATGTGCCATGGGTAGAAAACACACTGACTGAAAAATCTCCCGAATTATATCAACCCCGCGACTCTCGTGATGTGGTGGCAGCAAACATCCTCAGAGACCTGATAGAAGCCGAGCAAAACATCAAAACAAACGGTGATGGGGCAAATACAATAAATAATTTGGTTGTAAACGCATTAATTTCACGATTCGGGCTGTTTGAAGGGACATGGAGAAAATATCACGGTTTGAACGAATCTGAAAAATATCTCCAGGCCGCCATAAATGCATCACAAAAAATAATCGCGAAAGTACCTAATGTCTATAACAATTTCGATCTTTTGTTCAATTCTGAAGATTTATCAACTGTCGGAGAAGTGCTCCTTTACAAACAATATTCACCGGGTTTAACAGGACATGCACTTACAAGACGTGTACGAACAGGAGAAATGCAAGTGGAAGGAACACGCTATCTGGTTGACAGCTACCTTTGCACAGATGGACGTCCAATATCAACAAGCCCGCTATATGCAAACACAACCGAGTATGATAATTTCCGCAATCGTGACAGACGTCTATACCTAACAATTTGTCCTCCCTTTAAGACAGGTGATGCTTTCTCGGGTAATATTACATCATGGACCCGCCATGCCAATCCGGCGTTTAGTGAATATATAGATATAATCAACAATGCCTCATGGAAAGGCGGAAAATCACTACCTACATCCAACTTTCGAAACTTATATTGTACGCGTATGCCCAATTTGGCAAGCGCAAAAAATGGTGTTTTCAACTGGGGCAAAACATGGATGGGGTATTTTGTTTGGAGGTATTACAACACGACAACAGACGTATCTACCAACACCGACGTAGGAACCACGGATGCTCCCATTTTCAGGGTAGGAGAAGTAATGTTAAATTATGCTGAAGCCGCATTTGAACTAGGTCGATTTACACAAGAAGTTGCCGATGCTACAATAAATAAACTGCGCGCACGGGGTGGAACCAAGAACATGACAGTAGGCCAAATAGATGCAGGTTGGGACACAAAACGTGACTCAGACGTTGCTCCTGTCCTTTGGGAGATCCGTAGAGAACGAGTTATGGAGCTTGCTACGGAGGGTTTCCACTTCGACGATTTGCGTCGATGGAAAAAAGCGGAAAAAGTACTCAACAAACAACCCCGCGGAGCATTTATCAGTAAAGCAGATTATGGGAACAGCAGCTCTACCAAATTGCAGGATGAAAACGGAGTTACTATAACCGGCAACGATACACAAGGTTATTTATGGTATCATGGCGTCCCCAGCGGATGGTTGCCGCATTATTATCTTTACCCTTTGCCCCTGAATGATCTGGCTCTAAATAAAGAGCTAAAGCAAAATCAAGGATGGAGTAAATAAAATATTAAATCCCGGGAAACCACTTCATGTTTTTGAAAAAGTTTCCCGGGACAAGTATTTTATACCTTAATGCTAAAAACTCTATCTTTGCACTCAAAACCTAATATTATTTCTTTCAATGAACAAAATTATCTTTGCCACACTTGCTTTGTGTGTTTCATTACTTTCATTCTCTCAATCCCGCCAGATAATAAATATCAATAACGACTGGCAATTCACGCCCGGCTATGAAGTTCACAACAATATTTTTACCAAAATTACGCTGCCACACACATGGAATATGGATGCCATGAGCGGAAAAATAGATTATTACCGCGGATTCGGCAATTATCAGAAAAAAATATATGTGCCTGAAGATTGGGAGGGTAATGTGATATTTCTGCGGTTTGGGGCGGTAAATCACACCGCAACGGTGCAAATCAACGGTGAAACCGTGGGAGAACACCAGGGCGGATATTCAGCGTTTGACTTCGATATATCCGATAAACTAAATTATGGTACCGAAAACACAATCTTGGTAAGGGTTTCTAATGCCCTTGATCTGGGTATTATGCCATTGGTAGGCGATTTTAACTCCTACGGTGGAATCTATCGTGACGTGGATATTTTGCTTCTACCTAAAAATCACATATCTGTCAATCGCTTTGCGTCTAATGGAGTACGCATCATCCAGAAATGTGTAACAAAGAATAGTGCCGAACTTGTGGTACGCATAGCAGTGGAAGGAAAAGGGAGGTTGAACGTGAAGTTAAAAAATAAAGAGGGAATAACAGTTGTTTCTACACAACAAAATATAACTCAACAGAGTGGTAAACAAATAATTGAAGTGCCGTTTTCACTAAAAATGCCGCATCTGTGGAACGGTCGGAAAGACCCTTACCTCTATTCAGCTGAAATTGAATTTGGCACCGATAAGGTAATACAACCTTTCGGATTGCGCTATTTTGAAGTGGATGCACAAAACCGCTTCCGACTAAACGGTGAACTGTTGCAACTGCACGGCGTCGGACGTCACCAGGATAATGCCAATGCCGGAAATGCCATCTATAGGACGCAAATGGAAACCGATATTCAAATCATGTTGGAGATGGGCGTAAATGCTGTCCGGCTGACACATTACCCGCACGATCCCTACTTCATTGAACTTTGCGACAAAGAGGGCATAATTGTCTGGAGTGAAATTCCATTTGTGGGACCTGGCGGTTATCGCGACAAAGGTTTCGTGAATACCAGGCGCTTTCGTGAGAATGGGAAACAACAACTTGCCGAGATGATTGAGCAGCTATATAATCATCCTTCAATCCTATTTTGGGGCATTTTCAACGAATTAAAAGAAGAAGGCGATAATCCCTTAGAATACGTAAAAGAGCTGAACACACAGGCAAAAGCTGATGATCCTACACGCCTGACCGTGGCGGCGAGTAACCAAAGTGGCGATCTGAATTTTATTACCGATCTAATTGGCTTTAACCAGTATTTCGGCTGGTACGGCGGCAATCCTTCCGACGTGGGCTCCTGGGCTGTCGGGATGCACGAAAAATATCCCGGTATAAAGCTTTCCATATCTGAATACGGAGCCGGAGCAAGCCCTTTTCATCAGCAGGAAATATTGACAAAACCTGTCGCAACAAGCCGTTGGCACCCCGAAAATTGGCAAACCCATTTTCACGAAGAGCATTGGAAAGTTATTAATGAACATAACTATTTTTGGGGGACTTTCGTTTGGGTAATGTTCGATTTCTACGCCGCACATCGCACCGAAGGTGAACGCGATGGAATCAACGACAAAGGGCTGGTAAGCATTGACCGTTTTGTGAAAAAAGATGCTTTTTATTTCTACAAAGCCAACTGGAATAAAGAGAATCCTTTTGTCTACGTTTCTGAACGTAGAAATTCGAGAAGAAAAAACTCCCTGCAAACGCTGAAAGTTTATTCCAACACCGAAAGTGTTGAACTGTTTTTAGATGGAAAAAGCATTGGAAGACGCTTAAATAACGGGTATGGAACTTTTGTCTGGGAAAATTGCCTGTTGAATAATGGGAAAAATACCATAGAAGCAGTTTCTAAAGATAAAAATGTTAGCGATAAAATTGAAATTGAAATAATATGAAACTAAAAAATATTATAATAGTAATCCCGTCGTTTCTGCCGGCAATGGCAGCGCTGCCCCAACAATCTCAAAAGCCAAACGTCCTTTTCATAATTGTTGACGACCTTCGACCCGAACTGGGATGCTACGGTTTGGATGCCATAAAAACGCCCAATATAGACAAGTTGGCAGGGAAATCAACAATATTTCAGAATGCTTACTGCAACATCCCGGTTAGCGGAGCATCACGTGCAAGCCTTTTTACCGGTATGTATCCCAAATTCCCAAAACGTTTTGTCAATTATACCACACGTGCTCAAACAGATGCCCCAGATGCCGTGCCATTTTCACAACTGTTCACCAATAACGGATATCATACCGTTTCCAACGGAAAAGTATTTCACCATATAGACGATCATGCCGATTCGTGGAGCGAACCTCCCTTCAGAACACATCCTGATGGTTATGATGTATATAATAATGAATACAACCGCTGGGAAATGTGGCTGAACGAAGAGTCAGCAAAATATATTAACCCGAAAACTTTGCGTGGCCCATATTGCGAATCGGCAGAAGTGCCTGATTCAGCATACGACGATGGGAAGTTAACCCTTAAAACCATTGAAGACCTGAAACGTCTTAAACAAACAAACAAGCCCTTCTTTTTGGGTGTAGGATTTTGGAAACCACATCTCCCGTTTAATGCTCCCAAAAAATATTGGGATATGTACGATCGCAATAAAATTCCTTTGCCCGACAATCGGTTTCGCCCCTTGGATCTCCCCGATGAGGTACAAGGATCGAGAGAAATATATGCATATGCAAGAGTTGAAGAACCGACGGATACAGTATTTTTGCGCGAATTACGCCATGGATATTATGCTTGCGTGAGTTACGTAGATGCACAAATCGGTTTAATCCTTGACGCCTTAAAAAAGCTTGATCTGGAGGAAAACACGATTATAGTGCTGTTAGGAGACCACGGATGGAACCTCGGAGAACACAATTTTATAGGTAAACATAACCTGATGAAAACATCCACACACACTCCTCTTATTGTACATGTACCTTGGTTTAAAAACGGAAAATCACTCTCTATGGTAGAATTTGTAGATATCTATCCCACATTGTGTGAACTGTGTAACCTGCCTGCACCCCAAAATCAGCTTGACGGAAAAAGCTTCGTTCCGATACTCAAAAATCCGAAAACCAAAACCAAATCATCCGTTTTTATACAATGGCAAAGTGGTTATAGCATTGTGAACAAACGCTATAGCTATGCTGAATGGGAAAAAGAAGATGGTAAAACATCAGTCATGATTTTCGACCACAAAATAGATCCAAAGGAGAACAAAAACCAGGTCAATGAATACCATTACAAAAATCTGTTGATGAAATTTTCAAAATATATAAAATTAAAAACCAGCCAGATAGTTAGTTACAAGTCTGCCCCGAACTGACTCTGGGAGGTGTGAAAACGTCAGATATTCTCACAGATTAAAAGTATGCCTTAGCCTTCAAATCAAAAAACTATCTCGGAATAAGATACGATGAACACTGGGCAACCTATACAAATGACTCATATACCGGATTCTTTATGGATGGACTTCCATACAGCGTTGATCCACGCTTTTTCGATATATATGCTTTGCCATGTGATGATGGGCATAGGTATAATACAAATACCAAAAGCTTTGATTTGGTAAAGGTTGGCGAAACTGTTCCTGAAGGAGAGAAACCCACAGTAGTTGCCACAGTGAACGTAGAATATGCGGTAAATGGCTTCAATAGCGGAGATTGGGGAGATGCTGGTGCGGCAAACGGGGTTTTGAATAATTATTACAAAAGCGCTCCATCGTTACAGAAGAAGTCAGGATAAGCAGAAAAATTCTTTTATAAATATCCGGTTGCATCGGAAACATTTTATGGGAAAAATCTGAATGATCAGTTAAGCAAGATTATTACGCAAAAGTATATTGCGCAATTGCCATGGCTACCATTGGAAGCATGGTGCGACCATCGCAGGCTCGGACTGCCATTCTTCGACAATGTGGCTGTAGATAATCCGCTTAGTAGAATGTCATGGCTTACAAAAGAAAATGTAAAGAACTCACAGAAATACAATTTCTTCCCTCAAAGGTTGAGATATCCCTCATCATTGGAAAACAGTAATCCTGAAGGTTATAAGCAGGCACTACAGCAGCTTGGAGGAGAGAACGGTATCTTTACACCATTATGGTGGTCAAAAGGTAAAAATGAGAAGTAATGGGAAAGTAATAAAATTTCAAGAATAATCTTAATTTTTCAGGTAGGGGGAAAACTTTGTTGTTTTCCCCCTACTCTGTACTTGATAGCTCGATAAAAGTTTCGAAACACAACGTAATAAATTAATTATCTTCAGACTGGCCATTTTTGAAACAACGTGGCCTTACTTTCAGATTGTCCGTCATAAAAATAAACATTAACCACAGTATTGTAAAACCGGTTACTCTGAAAATATTATTCTTTTTAATCAACCTAAGTTTTTCACCTAGATAACAACTTTTGTTTTATTTAGAAACATGCTTATTCAAAACTTGCCACATATACAATTTTATTTGTTAAACTCGCTTAGTTTTTTCATCTTTGCAGTGTTTACAATTAAATAAAGATCCTTAATAATATTCCACATAACTTTTTTATGTTGGAAATAATTGTATATAGATTTAATTGTTAATTAGTTAAATGCGCACTCGCCGAATTGTCGTTAATAAAATAAATATATAAACAAACCTCAAACATAAATTGTCAAATGAAAAGAACGTTCCTGCTTTCAATACTGCTTTTCTTATCGTTATTAGCGGTAGAAGGGAAGACCAGAA
>ENA-UOOI01000041-UOOI01000041.1-fermentation-metagenome-genome-assembly--contig:-NODE-41-length-163108-cov-91.425211_pt1 | contig 163108 bp, 145 predicted proteins | sample MGYA00245779_ERZ724027 | MGnify/ENA primary metagenome ERZ724027 (study PRJEB28704, sample SAMN03018318) | fermentation metagenome | biome: anthropogenic terrestrial biome; feature: soil...
TGTTGCAGATTGTATTGTGGCAGATAAAAATTGTATTTTAAAACCGCTCGGTTTATTTATAGTATATTTCAATAATGATATATGGATATATACGAGTCAGTACAGACAAACAAACCGTTGAAAATCAGCGGTTTGAAATTGAACAGTTTTGCAAGAAAAACAACTTATCAATCGACTGTTGGATCGAGGAAACAATCAGCGGAACGAAAGAGCCTGACAAGCGACAGCTTGGCACTTTACTGCATAAAGTAAAGCAGGGAGATTTGATAATTTGTTCTGAGTTATCGAGACTGGGGCGTAGTCTGTTCATGATTATGTCGATTCTCAATTTACTTATGGAACGGGGTGCAAAAGTATGGACGATAAAAGATAATTACCGGCTAGGCGATGATATCGAGTCAAAAGTTCTTGCCTTTGCATTTGGACTATCGGCAGAAATTGAGCGTAACCTGATTTCACAGCGGACAAAAGAAGCTCTGGCACGGGTTAAAGCGGAAGGCAAGCATGTCGGCAGATACAAGGGTAGAATCCCGTCACATTATAAACTAACGGGAAAAGAGGACTATATAAAAAAGCAGCTGAAGGAAGGAATTTCAAAACGACATTTATCGTTAGAATTTAATGTAACATGGCTCACCATGAATAAATTCATCGAACGAAACAACCTTTGTTAAATAAAAGCGCCGCAGCCTGTTCGGGCTGCGGCTGAACGATATCAGACTATATCTTATATTAATCATATTATAATAGTCATTTTCTGCAAGAAAAAACAGTTAAAAACACTAAAAAACAAGATATTTTATCAAATTAAATGACAATTTTTATCATTTTCCGCGTTCCGTTACACTATGAAAAAAAGATTTGTTTCAGCAATGTTTGTAATTTGTGCATTACTCTTGGCTGCGACGGGATGTCAGGCAACCGTCAGTTCTGATTCACCGGATTCCGGTACCGGTAATTCATCGGACGGTGATGATTCAAGTGAAATCGGAACGACGACAAAAACTGATTCTTCGGCCTCCGCTACAAACGGAAAGCTTGACATGGTAAACGGCGGCGATACGATTGGTTTTAAAAAATACTGTACGACTGATTTCAGTGTCGGCGTCTGGTATTGTTACGATCTTGATTGGGATGATTCAACGACTACTGATATAGATGAAGGTCTGACCGCTGCTTTAAGTAAAGGTACGGACGGCGGATATCATATTATCACCCAGAAACGCGCATGCGGCGCAACGTATTTCGGCTGTAATCTTGCAGGCGGTTCGAATTACGGCGCTGCCGCCGACATTAACGGAGCCGGCTTTACTCAGATAAAATTCAAAATACGTGGTACTGTCCCGGCGTCAAGTCTGTATGTCGCGGCTATATTAAATCTTGGCAGTGATAAATTTGTAGTCGGTGCTCCTGTTTCCTCCGGGGGAAAACTTCCTGCTGACGGTAAAGATAATACGATGGCAAGTCGCTGCTCCGGTTATAATTCAAGTTCATGGACTGAATGTACCGTGCCGATCAGTCCGAACGGAGCGGCAAACTTTGTGTACAGTTCCGTTTTTACTATTGCAACTATAGACGGAATTCCCGACAAATCATGGGTCGAAGTAAAGGATGTTGAATGGCTTGATTCGGCAGGCGAAAATGTTGCGCCGTATAAAATATGATGAGATTAAGGGTGAGTGAAATATGAAAATATTATCCTGCAGAATTATATCGGCAGCAGCGGTTTGTCTGATTTCGGCGGCTCTTTTCTGCACTTTGTCATGCAGCCAGTCGCCATCCGGTTCGGGCGACTCTTCAGAGACTTCTGCCGACACAGACGGTTTGAAATTAGTATGGTCCGATGAATTCAATACAGACGGAACAAAATCAGCCGATGCATCGGGAAAATGGACGTACGAGACAGAAGACCCGGTCGGAAACGGATGGGGAAACGGTGAAAAACAAACATACCGTGCAAGCGACGCAAACGGATATGTCAGCGACGGCACGCTTAAAATAACCGCGCTTAATTCCGGCGGAACATGGACGAGTGCGCGCTTGAACAGCACGGTTTCACTAAAGCACGGAGTAATTGAGGCCCGCATCAAAGTACCTTCCGGGGAAGGCACGTGGCCCGCATTCTGGCTGCTCCCTGAAAAGAAGGGATGGCCCGATACCGGTGAGATTGACATTATGGAACATGCACCTGCATCGTGGGGCATAGGACATATATTAAGTTCGTTGCATGCGAAGAATCATTCCGGTGACGATTGTGTCCATATAGGAGATCAGACTGATGCTTCTTTTGCTGACGAATTTCACACGTATTCGGTGAAATGGTCTGCGACAAGCATTGCCGCATATTACGACGGAAAACTCGCCGGCACGCCCTATGTACGGACAGATTCGATGACGAGTGACGACTGGCCGTACAGCGACGGAAAATTTTATATTCTGCTGAACCTTGCAATGGGAGGAACAGTCGGCGGAACTATTCCTGACGACTTAAAAAGCGCCACGATGGAAGTTGATTACGTGCGCATATATCAGTAAACAATAATTTAATAAGTGTGCTCCTTATTTTGCAGATACACCGGATGAGGTGTATCTGCTTTTTTATCTGAAAAAAGCAGAGTGTTCCGAAAAAAACTTACTTTCGATTTTAAATAGAATGTTTCAAGATAATATTTAAGTGTTACGAAAAAGGAGCTGGCAATGAAAAAGTTTTTTTATCGTGTTCCGAAAATGTTCGGTATCTGTGTTTTACTTTTACTTCCCTTGTTATGGGGTGTGTCATGCAGGATAGATGTATCTTCCGATTCCGACGGTGCGGCCAACGAAGAACCGGGAGGCAGCGACACTTCGGATGATTCCGGAGGGGACGATACACTTACCGATAATTACGGTACGTCCGGTCTCTATCTTGATACGGCAATGACGTGGACGACGTACGGGCTTATGAGCAGGGGTGCAAAAGCGAGCGCATTAATCAACACGTGGGAAAGCGCCTCCGTAGGTGTCGACGGCGACAATGTTGCAACAATAACAATTAATAAGGATAACGCCTGGCGCGGTGTTTCGCTCTGCGAAGTGCCGTACAATACGTCTTCCGGCAGCTATTACGATTTTACGGATGTAGCGTCGATTACGTTCTGCGTAAAATCGGCTGACATTACGGCAGATCACATACGCGTGCTGCTTCAGAGCAGAGGTTCCGATATGGCTGATTTCAGTCAGAAGCCGCTGAGCTCATACGGGGCGGGAACAATCACCGACTGGACGAAAGTAAGTATCCCTGTCGCGTCGGCTGACAGGATTTCGACGGTAAGTACGGCGCTCGCCGTGACGTTTTATAATGAAAGCGGAGTTTCGAGCGGTGATACTGTTCAGATAAAACAAATCGGTTTTCTCGATGCATCGGGAAATGTTACGAGCGTCATCGGAAAAATCAGCTATGAAGCGGCCCCTGCGGAGACATATCAGTCGAAAGGTTTATTTCTTAATTCCGCACATACATGGGAGACAGCGTGCCTCGATCAGAAAAAAATGTATCTGGGCAGATGGGAGGCATCCTATGTCGGGGTCGCGGACGAGATTGCGACGTTTACTGCGAAAACAGGAAACGTATGGAAAGGTGCCGCGCTCGCGCAGGTTCCGGTTAATGCACTGGCCGGCAGTTATTATGATTTGAGGAATGTTGCGAATATTAAATTCAAAATCAAATCGACCGATATACTGCCGTCTGATTTGAAAATCATGATTCAGGACAACGGGCACGACCTCGGCGACTATCCTTCGAACGGTGCGGTTAATCTGACAAATTATTATATTGGTGATACATCGACACACGTGAGCGATATTACGGACTGGACTGAAATCCGCGTACCTGTGACTGCGGCTGCCCGCACGAATACGATATCGACGGCGCTCGCACTCGTTGCATTCGGCAACGGCGCGGCAGGCGCGTCGGTTGATTTGAACGATACGGTCAAAATTACCGAGATCGATTTTCTTGATGCAGACGGTAAGAGCGTCGATATTGCGGGAAACATTACATATGATCCCGCTTTTGACGCAGGCAGCAGAACGCTTGTATGGAACGACGAGTTTAACGAATCGACGACGGACGCGGAAGTCTGCCCTGATTCTGCAAAGTGGAACTACGATACAGGTACCGGCCCCGGCAATGACGGCTGGGGGAACAGCGAGGCGGAAGTATACACTGAAAGTACGGAAACAAATCATCCGAACGCGTATGTAAGCAACGGTACTTTGAAAATAAAAGCAATCGTTGCGGATGACGGCTCCGTCACGAGCGCGCGTATGATTACGAACGGAACGAAGGACTTTACCCATGGGTATATCGAATTCCGCGCAAAGCTTCCGACTCAGCGCGGAACGTGGCCCGCGCTCTGGCTCCTCGGCTCAAGCCTCAAATCAGGCGGTTCTTGGCCGGCGTGCGGTGAACTCGATGTCATGGAGTATTCGACTAATTTCTGGGATAATCAGGTATTCGGCACGGCGCACTGTCCGGCAGGATACGGCGGAAATCCTGTCGCGACGAACGGCAGTCCCGTTTACAACGTCGACACCGAATGGCATACATATGCAGTCGACTGGCAGAGCACATACATCAAGTGGTACGTGGACGGCAAATGCCTGCTCACATATAATAATCCTGACGGTACGTTCAATAATAATTTTTATATTCTTATGAACGTTGCCGTCGGGGGCACGCTCGGCGGAGATTGGAGCAGTTTGAAAACAGGGACGATGGAAGTTGATTATGTCCGCATCTATAATTAAAAAAATTACGCTCCTTCTGCTTCTTGCAACGGCAGGAGTATTGAGTTCTTGCATTTTTCTTCCTTCCGACGACGAGTATGAAATAACGAATGCTCTGTACGGTATAGGGACAGGTACGTACGGTGCGAAGCGCGGCATGTGCTACGAAGGCATGAACAGCGCGGAAATGACGGCACTCGCTTCCGGTACGGTGACATGGGCGTACAACTGGACGGAGGATCCGTACCGTAAAAACGACAGCTCCGTCGACACTCAAATCGGTCCGGGAAAGAGTCTTGAATTTGTACCGATGGTATGGGGCGGTTCGTTCGACGAGGCAAAACTCCGCTCATATCTCGATGCTCACGCCGGCGTGAAATATCTGCTCGGATTCAACGAACCGATGATGACCAATACGTACGGCGGATGTGCGCTTACTCCGGCCGAGGCGGCGGCTTTATGGCCTTCAGTGGAACAGATAGCCGACGACTACGATCTGTCCCTCGTGTCGCCGGCGCTTACGTACGGCTTTGAAGAAATCGGCGGAACAGTGTACGGCACGCCGGAATCGTGGATGGACGCGTTCATAGAGGCGTATAAAACGGCGAACGGTAGAAATCCCCGCTTCGATTATCTTGCGCTTCACAGCTATATGGATTATCCGAGTGCGGTACTCGGTTTCTGCGACAGATATGCCGCAATGTACGGGAAGAAAATATTTCTCACCGAATTCTGCGCATGGAGCGCGGACGAATCGCCCCATTTAAGCCTTTCCGGACAGATAACAACCATGACACAGAAAATAGAGGCGCTCGATCAGGACGACAATGTTGCAGGCTACGCATGGTTTATGTCGCACGGCAGCGTGTCGTCCGTCCCGTACAATTCCGTATTCCAAAGTTACGACGGCGACGGAAGTCTTACCGAACTTGGAAAAATCTACTGTTATATGTCCGATCACGATACCGGAAGGTGGTATGCCGCGGGCGAACATATACCTGCGGCCTCGTACGTGAGTTCAAGCAACTACAACACGGGCGTCGGGACTAATGCGTCGGACGGTTTACGGTACAACACGGGACTGAACATCGGATGCAGCACTGACGGCGGAGGCGAAACCGTTCTGGAACTGGGTACGTTTACGTCCGGTCGTTTTGCCAATTATCAGATTACAGCTGATAAAGCCGGGACGTACACTCTTACGCTCCGTTATCTTTCAGACGACGAACAGAAATTCGCGGCGTTCGTGAACGGCAGCGAAGTCGGCAGCAGCAGACTGAGTTCCACCGGTTCGTCGTGGAAAACAGCGTCGTTCAGCGTGGATTTGGCAGCCGGACAACAGATACTTCAGCTTGCAAGCGCCGGCGGCGCAGACACCGTGAAACTCGGCTGGCTGAAAATTGACGGACAATAGCGGTATTTTCCGGGAACAGGAAAACTGCGTTCCTGAGAGGAGCATATCAGGTGATGGTCAAACCTGTCCATGTGAGAGACATAAACATGTCCATGTTTGAGATGTAAACCAGTCCATGTGTGAGGGGCAAACATGGACATGTGTGAGGGGCAAACATGGACTGGTGAGAGGCATGAACATGTGCATGTGAGAGTGTCCCACAAGCCCGTGCGGGCAGACTTGGCTGACCCATCCTGTATTCCTGCGGAATGGACGGAAACGGATTGCGTTCGTGATAAGCAGGTACCGGAATACGGGGATTTTTTCACAAAAAACTGCATGATTTTGTACTTTTGCGGCAATAACTATAGGGAACCTCTAAAAACTTCAGTTTTTAGAGGTAACTCTGCCCTATAGCAGGGGTACTCATGAAAAGTCAGGGGCGTACTCTTCCGTGCAGCAGGGAGCTGGATGAACTCATCAGCCGGAATATTGCACAGGGAAAAGAGCTTGATATCCGCTGCGATGTCGTCTTTAAATCTCTGTTCAGTAAAAACACGCCGGAATCAAACGGTGCGCTCTGCTGGCTGCTTGGGGCGGTAACCGGGCAGAAAGTCGAAAAAGCGGAAGTCGTGAACGGAGAATATTATCATCATGTCAGGCAGTACGATCAGTACGGAAATCCGTACGATGGTGGCTTTCAGCTGCATTTTTTCGAACTGGAGAAGCTGAATGCGATACTGAGAAAACCGGTGGCGGAGTTGTCCGATGCGGAAATCTGTGGTATCTTTTTAAAGTACGAGGGGACACCGGAATACGGGGATAAACTCAATGAAATCTATAAGAGCAGGGAGGGTGTGCGGATGGCAAAGAATGCGCTGAATAAAATGAGCAGGGACTGGAAAGAATGGGCGCAGCAGGAAACACGGCACCGGTATGAAACGGACTATATGCTCGCGCAGCTGCATCAGAAACATCCGGCGGAGAAAGCGATAAAAGAAGGACATGAAAAGGGCCTTCGGGAAGGCAGGGAGGAAGCTGCACCCAACCTAAGGAAACTCGGTGTGCCGGTACAGATAATTGCGCAGGCTACAGGACTTTCCGAAGACGAGATTGCAAAGCTGTAACCGCGTAAATTCATAAAGTTACTATTAACGTGTTCGGGGGCTCTTTCGGCTTATCTTCATAATAAGCAGTTGAAAATTTTATCTTTCCAAATTATTCAGCTGTTATTTTTTTGAAGTATTTGAAGTAATCGAATCATTTGCAACGTTCAGCTGATTTTTATAAATACCTTAAATTATATATTTCCCATTATAATTCGCAGTAAAGTGCCGGTTTCAGGAAATTTTTCCTGAGCCGGCTGTTTTTTATGTAATTTTCCGCCTTAAAAAAACTGCCCTTTACGGCGGTTACTCACTCTTTCTGTATTCCGAAAAAATAACACTTTTCTGAAAACTGCAGGACTACCGGATTTTATTAAAGAGGATGAGAATATTATTACGAAGAAATAAAAAAGAAGGAGGATTCTATGAAAAAAATTGTAACCTTAATTACGGCTTGCAGTCTGCTGTTTGCAGCCGCAATGTTTTCAGGATGTGCGGCGGATGCGTCTGCCGACACAGGGGGCGGTGACGACGATAACGGCGGCAGTAGCACAGCTACTGACTTATATGTTAATTGTGACGGTTTTGATATCGCCCCGTGGGATAATTGGGATAGTAGTGGCAATATTTTAGCAACCGTTACGAATGGCAGTGATGGCGGAATTCGTCTTACGAATAACGAACGGAATGATACGGGCACTTATTTTGGAGTAAATGTTGCCGCCGGCAGTAACAGCGGTGCCACAGCAGATATTAACGGTAACGGTTTCACTCAAATAAAATGTAAAATTCGCGGAAATGTTACACCGTCTTTGTGTTCTATCTATATCATTAATGGAACCGGTACAGAAGTTGGGAAAGCTACTGTTCTTTCTACTTATGTGTCATCGCTTTCCGAAACTGATTGGACAACGATTACTATTACAGGTTTGACGAGCACCAGTACAATGGCGAGTGCATTAACCTTTTTCTGCGATACAGGTGGAGCTGCAATCGGTGATTGGGTAGAAATTAAAGAAATTGATTTTTTGAATGCAAGTGGGGACTCTGTATCACCAGCGTATATTACTGACTGAAATTGCTGTCGGGCATTGTCCCACACGCAGCGAATAGCATAAATTTATTAAAAACAGTCTGTTTCAGTACAGACTGTTTCTGCAGGCTTGAATAATAAAAATGGAAGAATGGTTGAGGAGAAACAAATGAAAAAAATAATAACTTTTGTGGCTGCCGCAGCACTGCTGCTCGGTCTTACGGCATGCCAGAACAACGCCGGCGGCGGAGATGACGACGGCAATAAGAACACGAAAACTGCGCTCAGCTTTTCGACTCTGTCGCTTGAAACTGTTTCGTACGGTTCAAGCGGTGAAGGTGGCGAGTCAGCTGTTGCGGCAACACCCGGGACAGTCGGTTTGTGGTATGATGCCGCCAACTGGACGGGTGCGACCGTTACTCCGAGCAACGTTACTGCTGCAACTGACAGTTTGAGCTTCGAATACACAGTGAGCGGTTCCAGTGATTACGCCATTCAGCTGTTCGACACAGTCAGTGCGGACGGAACGTACCTTGTAACATACACCGTTACGGCAGGAACGTCGCAGGATGTTGTGTGCAACGGACATACGTATTCGCTTACGGCCGACACAGCGCAGGAAGTGAGCGCATTTGTGACAGTTTCCGGCGCAACTTCTACAGCGGGCGGCACGGTTATAAGCATCCAGATTCCTGTAGACTCGTCTAATATTGCTTCAAGCAGTTCTTTTGCAATTACGAACGCAAAATATGCTCCCGTAAGCGAGAGCAATTTTACAATCAGTGCGCTGACGCTTTCTTCAACGGCGGAAACGCTGGCTGCAGAGGACACGACGGACTTGACGGTAGAAGGCACGTATACGCTTACCGATACCGACTCTCACGTGTACACCGTGTATCTCACTCCTGATTCCGATGACGTGACGTGGACTTCTTCAAACGAATCTTATGCAACAGTCACCGCAGGAACAGTGACAGCAGTAGCGGCCGGAGAAGCAACGATTACGGCAAAAGTCGGAAACAAAACCGCGACATGTACGGTCACAGTTTCGTCTTCATCTGAAAAAAATTACGCAAAGTATTTCAGTACGACGAGCTGCGAAAACGGTGAAAGCGCTATGGTTTCCGCACCCGGATACATGGGATTGTGGACCGAAGCACCGTCTTATATTACAGCGACGACTGCGGCTGAAACAGAATATTCGGTGACACGCAGTGCTGCAAGTTCCAACTGGTACGGCACGCAGTTCTTCTATGCGTCTGCGGCGGGCTCGTATGCAGTAAGTTTTAACGTTAAGTCTTCAGTTGCCGGTGATGTTACTATTGCAGGAAGTGTATACACTTTAACAGCCGATACCGAACAGACCGTTTATATTTATAAGACACTGTCTGCAACAGGCACGCTTATATCAATACAGCTCGGTAAGAACGGTACCTCTGTTCTCGATGCCGGCACGTTTACGCTGAGCGACCTGTCTATCGCTTCCTGCGCTGCGGATCTCGTCACTGCAAAAGGTAATCTGTTGAGTGAGGTCACTACGGCACAAACTTTGTACAATAACGCAACGGAAGGAACCGACGAAGGTCAATATGCTGTAGGTTCAAAGGCAACGCTTCTCGATGCGATTGAGACTGCTCAGACCTCGTATGAAGATACAAGTGCAACGACGAGCGACACAACAAGCGCATACGACACGCTTGTGGCTGCGGTAACGACATTTAAGGCCGGGAAAGTAGCATCCTCTGTTTCAAATCCTGCTGATGTTACTCTTCAGACTGGTGTAGGCGGTGCTTGGATTCATATGAAGGCGACATGGACCGATGACACATATGCAATGACGAAAGACAGTCTCGATATTACGACAAACGTTCCAGCCATGGATACAGGGGATACTTTTGTAGGTTTGATTGATGGAGAATGCTCTTCAGGAACCAGTTTTTACACATGGGGACTGAACTTAAGTTCAGCAGGATTTGTTGCTGCAACTCAGCATTCGCTTGTTGTTTATCTGACATCCGGCGGAGATACGTATAAAGTAACAATTCTGTTTGAAGGCAAGTCGGCTTCTGATAATTCCGAGTTTACTATTGATTCCACTACTTGGGAAAAACAGTAATCTTTAGTCGCTGACGACACACACTTAAACCTTAATTTAATTGCCGGTCGCTGTCCTGTGAGCGGCCGGCAGTTTTTTCATATTGAGAGCCGAAAAATAGACACCGTTTAAAAAATATGGTATCTTTTGATAAACTGAAAACGGGGAGGGATATGAAGGGGGAACTGATTACGACTGCCCGTCTTTTTAATAAACGTATGGAATTTTCTCACAGGCTTGTTTTCGTATACACGTGCATCATCATCATTCCGCTGCTTGCGCTTTTTACGTATATAATAGTTTTGACGGAACATACGGAGTCCGCTGAACTGAATGCCCAGTGTGAAAAGGCCATTCGTGATAACGCTGCAAAAATAAGCGATTATATACACACATTCAGTCTGCTCGAAACGATGATAGAGACAAACAACGAGCTCATGCTTTTTTACACAATTCCCGAGAATTGTGATGAGGCGGAAATCATCGAAACGACGAACAGGGAAGCGACAACCATAGAAAGGCTGCAGACTGTTATGCCGACAATATACGCGGTTCGCATTTTTGCTGATAATCCGCTCATTCCCGAACGCTGGCCGGTAATAGTAAGCTCACGACGGACTGATTTGAGCAGACTTAAAGAATGGGAGTTGAACTATTCCGCAGAGTATATGGGAAATCAGAACGCACTGAAGGGACTTTCCGTATGTTCAACCCGCAGGTTAATCAAAAGCAGACGGGAAATCGGCTGGCTGCAGATTTCAATGAAAATGAGTGATTTTTTTCCATTCCTGTATAAAACGCCGGAACCGTATCAGAATGATTATATATTTCATACACAAAAAAATAATAATGGAATTAATCTGATTCCTGTTACCAATTCTCAGATTAATAAAATTAACACGCCTCTCGGAAAAAAAGAACTTGAGCGGCTTTCTGCCGCATATGCGGAATCGGACGGCAGCGGCATCGGAAAAATTTCGGGGAACGGCAGAACACGTATCGCGTCGTGGAGAACGGATCCTGTTTTAAATATTGTTACTGTTCACACATGCTCGACGGAAATGATAACGGGATCGATTGTCAGAATCGCCGTTATTGCCGTTTTCGGTTTGCTCGCTTCCGTACTCGTCCTGTATTATTTAATAAACAAAACGACGTCACGTCTGATGTCCGGCGTTTACTCTGTCATAGACGGGATGAAGCAGGTGCGTGAAGGAAGGTTCGATGTGCAAATTCCCGTTACGAGTACCGATGAAGTCGGTGAAACTCAGAATACGTTCAATTCGATGACTCTCCAGCTGCAGGATCAGATTGAACAGATAAAGAACGAGCAGCAGCTCATAGCCGATACGGAAATGAAAGCGATGCAGAATCAGATCAACGCGCATTTTCTTTACAACGTACTCGAAACTATCCGCATGCAGGCTGTTCTTGCAGACCGTGACGACATCGCGGAAAGTATCATGATTGTCGGTAAGATGCTGCGGTACTGCCTGCGGTGGCGTGTGCACAACGTTACTCTTGCGCAGGAAATAGAATATATTAATTCATATATCTATATTCTGAATATCAGGAATGATTATATTATTTCCCTTGAAACCGACATACCGGAGCAGTACGAAACGCTTACAATTCCAAAAATGCTTCTGCAGCCGTTTGTCGAAAATGCATTCAATTACGCGATCGAACCTCTTGCGAAGGATGCAGTTATCAGGATTTATGCGGAACCGGATCCCGGCGGAAAGAAGATATGGCTGTGCGTGCAGGATTACGGCTGCGGTATGAGTAAGGAGAAACTTGAAGAAATCCGCAGGTATCTTGCCGACAACACGTATGAACGTATTTCAAAAGGAAATATCGGTATAAAAAATATACAGCAGCGTCTGACGATGTTTTTCGGGAATGATTATCGGCTTGAGATTGAATCTGAACCGGGGAAAGGAACGCTTGTCAGAGTTCCTGTTTCGCTTGCATTTAATACGGAGCTGCCGGCTGGCGGTACATCCGTTGAAAGGATGAACAAGGAATGATAACGATTATTATTGCGGACGACGAGAAATTAATCCGTGCCGGTATAAAAAAAATATTGATGAACGCATTCGGCGACGTCATTGCGGTGCTGGAAGCGAGGAACGGCAGGGAGGCATACGAGCTCGCCTTGAAAGAGCAGCCGGATGTTATTATTACTGATATCCGTATGCCGGAAATGGACGGCGTTGAACTGATGCGGAAGTTGACGGGATTGGAACACAAGCCCGCCATCATTGTGCTGAGCGGTTACGACGAATTTACATACGCAAAGGCTGCGATAGCAAGCGGTGCGTTGTCGTATATTCTGAAACCTGTCGATACGGAAGAACTTATCAACTCCGTGAACAGTGCCATTACATCGGCTCATAAAGAGGAAAAAGAGCGCAGCGAGCAGGCGCTCCGTACAATCATGACGGAAGGTGTGTTGAAAAATGACACCGAACTGCCCGGTTATAAATTCCCGAACGGCATGTACTGTATTTCCGTCCGCGGAAAACATTGTTCGGAAGCGGTAACGACGATTTTAAGTCAGGTGCAGTACTATACTCTTGAGCAGAAAAAAGACTTCGTGAGTATGGTGATTCCGCGGGAGGCTTTGTATCTTATAGAGTCCGATATCGGCTTGTCGTCGTTTATAATAGGAATCAGTTCTTCTGCGGACAGTGTTATGGAAATACGCACACTCCGGCGGGAATCTTATTCCGCGCTGCTGCAGTATTTCTTCAGCGTAAAGACGGATCAGCATCACAAATCAGGTATATTTTATTATACGGAAAAGAATGCCGTCTCCGATTTTTCCGATATAGACGCGCGTTATGAGAAATGTATCGGATGTCTCGACATTCTTCCTACGGAGGATGTACAGAAAGCGCTCGGAGCTATGTTTGATTTTTCGTCTTTCAGACCCGATCAGCGTGCGGAATGTTTCCGCTATTTGTATGAAAAAATAGTTAATAATTTATTCAAACGGTATCCCGGATACAGCGATTCGGATATGTATCTGCGCCTGAAGGCTATCATGATAGAAAATATCTGGCAGTCTGAAACTTTGACCGAGTGGGAAGGGTACGTAAGCGATTATACTGTGTATCTCGCCGTAGTGCTGAAAAAACATTCCGAACCGTATCCCTTCATAACGAAAGCCGTCGACTACATCAATAAACATTATACCGAAAATATTAATATGTCAGTCGTCGCAAATCAGGTCTCGGTGAATTATTCGTGGTTTTCCGAAAAATTCAAAGAACAGACCGGCGTAAATTTCAACGAGTATTTGAAACGTCTTCGTCTCGAAGAGGCTGAACGTCTTCTTGAGAAAGGGTGCTACAAAGTGTACGAAGTTGCGGAACGTTCGGGTTTCGGCGACGTAAAGTATTTTATGAAGACGTTCAGGACGGGTACCGGTATGTCTCCGACGGAATGGAAAAACAAGCATCAGGAAAAGTGAGAAGGCCACGGGACTCATCGAAGCCGAAATTGTAAAACTGTAAGCAGCAGTCGGTATAATCGATTTTATTAGACAGCCGGATATTCAGGGTGTATACTTATTAATAAATACTGAAAAAATGTGCGAGGATTGAAATGCCGATTACTGAATATCTCGAACGGAATGCTGCTCTGTTCGGAACCGACGTTGCGCTTGTCGAATTGAACCCGGAAGTAAAAGAGACGCGGCGCGTCACGTGGAAGGATTATGACCTGATGCAGCCGGAACCGTTCATGCCGTACCGTCGTGAAATCACCTGGCACGTGTTTAATGAAAAGGCGAACCGTTTTTCGCATCTGCTGCTTGAACGCGGTGTAAAGAAAGGCGATAAAGTCGGGATTCTGCTTATGAACTGTCTTGAGTGGCTTCCCGTTTATTTCGGCATTCTCAAGACCGGAGCACTTGCCGTTCCGCTTAATTTCCGCTATTCGCCGGATGAAATCGATTACTGTGTAAATCTTGCGGACGTCAGCGTACTCGTGTTCGGGCCGGAGTTTATCGGACGGATTGAGGAAATTGCGGATAAAATCATGCCGCACCGTCTGCTGCTGTATGCCGGCGGCGGTACGTGTCCTACGTTCGCGGAAGATTATTTCCAGCTTGTGATGAACTGCTCGAGCCGGAATCCCGATATAAAAATATCCGACGATGACGACGGTGCAATTTATTTTTCGTCGGGAACGACAGGCTTTCCGAAAGCCATATTGCATAAGCACCGTGCGCTTGTGCAGTCAGCCGTATGCGAACAGAAACACCACGGACAGACCCGGGACGACACGTTTCTCTGCATTCCGCCGTTGTATCACACCGGTGCGAAAATGCACTGGTTCGGCAGTCTGATTTCCGGGAGCAGAGCAGTGCTGCTGCGCGGGACAAAACCCGAGTTCATCCTAAAAGCCGCATCGGACGAGCACTGCACAATCGTGTGGCTTCTCGTTCCGTGGGCGCAGGATATTCTCGATGCGCTCGACCGCAGCGACCTGAAACTGTCCGATTATAAACTCGATCAATGGCGCCTTATGCACATCGGTGCGCAGCCTGTCCCCAAAAAACTCATTGAAGACTGGAAAAAATATTTTCCGCATCATCAGTACGATACGAATTACGGACTTTCCGAATCGATCGGACCGGGATGCGTTCATCTCGGAGTAGAGAACACTGATAAAATCGGTGCGATCGGCGTACCGGGATACGGCTGGCAGGTGAAGATTGTGGATGAAAGCCGTAATCCCGTCGTACAGGGCGACGTCGGCGAGCTTGCGGTAAAAGGACCGGGCGTTATGGTCCGCTATTACAAAAATCAGGAAGCGACGAAGGAAGTGCTCACGGACGACGGCTGGCTGCTTACGGGAGATATGGCAATGCAGGACGAGGACGGTTTTTATTTCCTTGTAGACCGCAAGAAGGACGTCATCATAACGGGCGGTGAGAATCTGTACCCGGTTCAAATAGAGGACTTTATCCACAGGATGGATGCGGTAAAAGACGTCGCCGTCATCGGTCTTGCCGACCAGCGTCTCGGTGAAATCGCAGCAGCAATTATCGAAGTAAAACCGGGCAAATCGTGTACGGAAGAAGATGTTAATAATTTTTGTCTTTCACTTCCGAAATACAAACGTCCGAGGAAACTGATATTTGCGTCCGTGCCGCGCAGCGCAACAGGAAAAATTGAGAAGCCGAAGCTGCGCGAAAAGTACCGCACAGTGGATCCTTTTGCGAGCATGATGAGAGATTAGAACACAGTCCCGCCACGGACGGCGGGTAAGAGTGAACGGGAAAAGCAGCAGGCTTTTCCTGAAGAAGTCAAAAAACAGGAAGTTTTTTGACTGACGATCCCTTTGCGAGCATGATGAGAGATTAAAACACAGTCCCGCCACGGACGGCGGGTAAGAGTGAACAGGAAAAGCAGCAGACTTTTCCTGAAGAAGTCAAAAAACAGGAAGTTTTTTGACTGACGATCCCTTTGCGAGCATGATGAGGAGTTAAAGAATGAAAAATAATTTACAGTTGATGCTTATTGGTTGTTTCGTTTTTATTTGTGCGTGGAATCCTGCCTTTTCACTGGATCGGGAAGATCTTTATAAAAAAGAGAATGTCATAAGTGGCAAAAAAATGCATGACGTATGCAAAAAACCGGGAAAGGGAAATGTGATTATTGTTGGCAAAGTAGTTCTAACAACTGATGAAAATCTTGATTTCCTTGCAAAAACACGCGATGTGTGTGAAGAAAATCTGAAAAATGCAAGTGTTTTTACTATGCCATATCAGAATGACCGGTTTTATGCTGACGGTGAATGTTTCTTTCTTGAATATGATATTGATAACGACACAGACTGTGTTGAATTCCGGCAGAATGCTGTATATTATTTTTTCGCTGATAAGAAAACGGAACTATATTTACCACTGGGATTTAAAATAAAAATACCGGAAAAGGCAGAATATGTATATATCGGGACATTAAATTATAAAATAACAGGTGATAATTTTTCGATTGCTTCTGTAATTGCTGTTGATGAATATGACGATGCACTGGCAAGTCTAAAAAAAGAAACGGAAAATAATAATGTGGAACTTGTGCGTGTTCCGATTATGTCTCTCAATGATGGAAATAACTGAAGAATAAAGCAGTTGACAAATTAAAAATCATAAAAAATAATACAGGCTGTCCGGAGAAAACGGACAGCCTGTATTTATGCATAAATAAGCAGAATTATTTAGTGAAATTCAATTCTCCGCGCACAAGTTCCACTTCTTTACCCGTCGCGCGGTTTATCAGTTTCTGTGCGTCGTCGAATTCGTCAAAATGTTTGAATCCCGTTACGCGGAGAGCATAATCAAGATCATATTGGAAGTCTCCGACGTAAACGAATTTAGCTCCTTCAGGTATGACTATTTTTGCCTGCATCGGAAGAATGAAATAGTTATATGTAAGTCCGAAAAGGAATCCCCTGGCCGTATCAAGCGTAACAGTACCGTCTTTTTCCGGTTTTGCTGTATAGTAGAATGTCTCACCAAGTTCCCATATTTCCCCCAGAGAACCTAAAGACGGTTCTCCGATTGAATAACAATTCTTATCTTTCGATACTCCGATGTTAATAGTGTTTTTCCGCATAGCGGTGAAAGTATCTTTCCTTGCGTCGACATCGATTGGAGATTTGAATGAAATTCTTCCGACCAGAATCACTTTGTTTCCACCCGGGACTTTTATTGATCCGGCTTTTACATCATCGGCAGAAACGACGGCTGCACATAAGAAAAGCGAACAAACAAACGATGTGATAAATTTATTTTTTTTCATTTTCTATCTCCTGAATACGGTTCGCAATGACGGATTCCCAGTCGGTTTCCGTAAAATACGACTGCATCGATTTAAGTGATGCAAGTTCGTTTTTGTGAGCAGTGTCGTTTTTATCGTAGTAAACAAGTCCAGGTTTTGTTAATTTCATATCTACTCCGGCAATTCCGCAGTAATTATTTATCGTGGTTTTCCCCGCCACAGATGAGTATTCATACACTGCCAATTCACTTCCGATCGGAAGCGGCTGAATAAAGAACATCGATGTGGTTTTTGTGAGCGTAAGGAACCCGATCGCGTTTGAATTGGTTTTTCCCCGAACCTGCGCATCGTATAATTTATAGCCGAACTTCGGGTTCTGCTGTAAAACAATGAAACCAGTGTAATCGCTTCCGAAAATAAGTGCAGTGTCTTTCGGTCCTCCCCAGCTACCGTTTGAAAAATTTTTCTTTACTTCGCCTTTACTCTCGCCGCCGCGATACGTTGTCGTCATGCAGCTTGTAAAAAACATTGCAGCCGTCAATGACGCTGCAATGACTAGCATTGCTGTTTTTTTCATGAAAAAATCTCCTTTATTCTTTTAATTAATTTTGAAAAACTTAAGACCGGCAGAAATAATCAGGCTGTTGGTTTTTTCCGTCAGACCGTAAAACTCGTGCATATATTCCGCACCTATGGCAGGACTCAGAATGTCGTTGATGTTATAAGAGAATTCCAGTCCGCATCCGACCGCAAAATGAAGACGGGAAGAGCCGTCTGTGAGGAGCGAAGTTATATTTGAAAGTCCGAGACGTGCTGTACCATAAGGATTTATTTCGAATTTATTGAACGTGAATGGAATCTGGATACGTGTTAAAATGCCTCCGGTCGTCATCGTAGTCAGATTATTTGAATATTCTGTCGATGAATCATCTGTTTTTGTTGAAATAATCGCTTTTTCAGACTGAAGATAAATACCGAAAGCTATAATTTTATTATTAAACAGGAGGGTTGATGAATATCCTGGCGTCTGTGTTTCGAACGGAAGTAAAATTCCGCCTGACAGTGAAATGAAGTACGGTTCTCCAACTGAAAAATCGGAATTTTTGTTTGCGTCCTTTTTATCCTTTTTCCCGAGTTTCGAATTTTCAATCGTATCGAATTCAGTGATCTTCCAATTTCCCTGCTCTGTATTCCAAAGCGTCGCAATACTTGTTTTACCCTGCGGTGTCAGAGAGATTTTTTTACCGTTTGTAGAATCTTCAGCCGTGCCGGCCTCCGTTGCAAGCGTTCCGTCTTCGCCCTGAAATTCCTTCCAGATTTCATATGCGATTGCATACCGCAGCCCTTCGATGGGATCGTATTCGAATATGTCGACGACTGTTGAGCGTACGGAAACAGGAGCCTTAGCAAGGACAGAAAAGAATGCATCTCCGCCTGATTTCGAGATCATATTGTTGGAAACGTATTTTCCGAGAGCGAAGAAAGCAAGATCTTTATCGCCTGTCGCTTTTACGAATTGTTTGATCCGGTCGTCAATATCACCGGCGGATTGTTTACCTGCAACGGTTTTTTCGACGAATGACTGAATTACAGGGGCAGGGATTGAGAAATTCGTTGCTTCCCGATATACGGCTTTCCATGTATTGAGTCCGACAACCCGGTAACCGGACGAAGCTTTTGTGTCGGCGATCATGAGAGGTCCGCCGGAGTTGCCCGGGTCGACTTGCGCCGAATGCTGGATAATCGTCGAAATATCAGGTGAAAGCAGTTCGTTTATTTTTGCATGAGAATTGGAAACGATTCCTTTTCCGAGCTGCCATACAGGATCATTGCCGAGTCCGGGGAATCCTGCGGACCAGACATCTTCGCCGTCTGTAACCGGCGTAGTACTCAGTTCAAGTCCCTTACGGCTGTACGAGGCAGGAAGCGCTATAAGTGCAATATCTATATCCTCGTCGGCAGCAATTATTTTCAGCTCCTTATATTCGGAGGTCGAATCGTCTTCATTCTCAAACTGTACATTAGCTGTGTCTGATTCAGCTATGACGTGCCGATTTGTGACGACATACGGTTTCCCGTCTGTTCCGTAGTAAACAAAACCGGAACCGAACGATCCCTTCAGATATGCGTCGATTTCTTTGGAATAAGTCGAATACCCCCGACTGTCCAGCGTGTCGCGGTAATCTTCCAGAAATTTTACTGTATCTTTAGGAAGATTTCCGCGAACGATACAAACATAATTACGTAGGGGCTCGGAAAAGATTAATACACCCGGTAAACAACTTAAAAACATGCAGATAAATATTCTTTTTAATCTAAAAATCATGATATACAGTATAAATCTTATTAATTATTTGTCAATATTTTATGGGAGAATACTAATAATTATTTTATTATATATTAAATATTTTGGAGAGATAGCTTTTATCAGTATTCTTTTTTCACCTTCGGCAGTTCCCGTTCCCAGACCGACGCCATGTACGCGTATCCTTCGATATTCGGATGGATGCCGTCCCCGCACATGAGGCTCCGGTAATCGGGAGCTTCAAGCAGCGCCATGCGCATGTCGACGAACTGTACGTGATGTGTGACGGCGTACTTTACGATGTTCAGTGAATACAGTTCGTGCACCGAATACAGTTTGAATGTGTCGTTGTGAAGAAATTTTCTGATGTTTGTTTCGTTCTGCCCGCCGGTGATAGTCGCGTACCAGCGGTCGAGCACGAGAGGCGGCATCGTCATGAGCAGCGGCGTGATTTTATGAGCGCGCAGCGTCCGGACCATTTCATCCATCATGCGCAGAAATTCCGGCAGCGTGTTGCGCGGATTATGCGGCGAATCGGGATTTTCGCTTATCTGAGTCCAGTCGTAGTCGCAGTCGTTGCCGCCGCTTTCGATAATTCCGAGGTCGCACGTAAGTCCCCGTTCCATATCCCTGTTGAGTGTGCGCTGTGCTTTGTTTATGATATTGCCGAAAACGCTCTTATTCGTAAGCGTAAATCCGAGCTTCTGCGAGGCGAGATACAGACTGTTTTTGTCGTCGAGCACGTCGAATCTGTTCGCGCTGTATCCCGTGACGGCACCTTTTAATATTGAATCACCCCAGACGGTGACCGAATTGATACCATTTTCCATACTTTTTAGACACCGCAAAACGAAATATGTTGCACCCCTGTAGTTCCGTTTTTACACTATGACGCCTTTTGTCGACGGTATTGCTCCGTTACGCCTCGGGTCGATTTCCACTGCGGCGCGTATTGCACGGGCTGCGGCTTTGAAGAGTCCTTCCATTTTGTGATGGTCGCTCCGGCCTCTGATTGTGTCGAGGTGCAGATTGCAGTTTGCGTTGTTTACGAATCCCTGCCAGAAATCCTCGAAGCAGTCCGTCTGAAAGCTCGATTCCTTTCCGTCTGCGCCGATTGAAACGAGCGGTATGCCGGTGAGCGATGCGTTGCATACGAGGTACGGCCGGCCGCCGAAATCGACCGATGCCCGACATAATGATTCGTCCATCGGGTAAATGAAAAATCCCGAGCGGTAGATTCCTGCGCAGTCGCCGAGCGCTTTTGAAAAACACATGCCGAGCACAATGCCGGTATCTTCTATTAAGTGGTGCTGATCGACGTTGAGGTCGCCTGCGAGCGAACCGCTCAAATCGAACAGACCGTGTTTGCAGAATGAGCGGAGCATATGGTCGAAGAATCCGATGGGATTGTGCACGTCGCACTTTCCGCTTCCGTCAAGATTCAGCGTCAGACTGATTTGGGTTTCTCCGGTTTTTCGTTCTACCGTTGCTATGCGTGCCATTTTTTCCTCCGTCGTTAATCTTCGTACCTCATTAGACTCAGGCAAGAACCTTTCTGAGCTCGTATTCAAGAATATCAGTCGCACCGAGCTTCTTGAGTTTCGGAAGCAGTACCGGTACTTCTGATTTATTGACCGCAATCTTGATTGCGTATCCGTCGTCGCCGTAGAGCGGAGCGACGGTCGGGCTTCTCATTGCGGGAATGCCTTTTACAAGCGTGTCGAATTTGTCTTTTGAGCAGTTCATTTCGAGCATGACTTTGTCGCGTGCGTCGAGAACTGCCTCGAAGAGCATTTTCAGCTCTTCGATTTTCTGTTTCTTCGCAGGATTTTTAAGCGCTTCCTTTGACGCGAACATGCGCGTTGAGCTCTCGAGAATCGTGTCGACGATGCGCAGTCCGTTTTCCTGAAGCGTGCGGCCTGTCGCAGTATTGTCGACGATCATGTCCGCGTCGTCGGGCGGGAATACCTCCGTCGCACCGTACGTGCGGACGATGAGGTAGTTCATTCTGCGGTTTTCGAGCCAGTCGCGCGCTATCTGCTCGTATTCCGTCGCGACGATAACGCGTTTGTGAGCGAGCGTATGGTCGTCGATTGCGTTCGGAACCGCGGCGACAATCCGTACTTTATCGAAGCCGAGATCCATGATTTCCTCGACATCGGCTTTCGTTTCAACGATCCAGTCGCGTCCGGTAAAACCGACGTCGTGGGCGCCGAGTTCAAGCAGTTTCCCGATATTCTGCGGTTTCATTACTTTAGCTTCAAGGTCGTCCTGATTCACAGTCGGGCGGTAGGCGCGCTCGGGCAGATCGACTTTTATTCCGGCTCCGCCGAGCAGGCCGATGACATTTTCATAAATTCTTCCTTTCGGAAGCAGTATTTTCAATTTGTCCATAAATACTCCGCAGCTGAATTTACTTCTATTAAAGATAGTATACTATATATAAATACCGGTAATAAATCAACAATAGAATGATACGAACGACAGGCTCAATTGTTTTTATTTTAAATTCAGAGTATAATGCAGCCACATATTACTTGATTGGAGGAAATTCATGAAGAAACTTATTGTTCTTTTTGCAGCGTCTGCAGTTCTGGCTGTCACGGGCTGCGGAACTACATCTTCCGTAAAAGGCTCCGGTATAAAAGGTGAAGAGCCGGAAATGGCGACTTCGAAGGCGAGAATTGTTGACTATCAGGGTTCGGCATTCGGAACCGAAATTCCGCAGTGGGTTATTCAGGTTGCGCAGGGAGAATACTCCGAGTCTGCTCTTTCGAAGGTTATGCCCGATCTGAAAGGCCGGAAGATCTTCGTTACGATGGCGGACGGCGATAATCTTGAATTTGTAAAACAGTGGACTGATCTTGTGGACGTTGAGACTCAGGTCGGCGATACGATGCAGCGCGTTGTCGGAAAAGTCGTATCAGCGTCGGAAAACGCACAGGCAAAAGAATCCGGCAAGGAAACCGATCCGACGGAAGTCGAGCGGAAACTGAAGCTGTATAAAGAAGCTGTTTCGGCGGTGGAAATCAACGGTCTTGAGAAGACTGCAAGCTACTGGGTGGAAAAGCAGACCGGTTCACAGAAGGACGGCAATTACAAAGACGTCTACGAATATTATGCCGTATGGTCTATGGACAAGAGTATATACGATGCGCAGCTCAATGCAGCGCTGCAGAATGTTAAGGACAATACGTCGGAATCGGAAACACTTAAGAAAATGCTGAAAGACAAGCTCAGCTCTATTGTTCTCTCTTCCAACGATCCTGCAGCAGAGGATTCTGCCGACTGATACTCATTTTACTTTGTTCAGCACGTGGGATTCGGATGTGCTCCGGATCCCTTTTTTATGGCCTCTGTTGTAAAGAACATAAATGTGTTATATTTTATAGAATAATACGGAGCTTATATTATGGATGAAACTGAAGAAATCCTTGATCTTTTGCGTGAAAATGCACGTCTTTCGGTGGAAGATATTTCCGCTATGACGAGAAAAACACCTGAAGAAGTGCGCGTCATCATCAAAAAACTTGAAGACGGCGGTGTAATCATGAAATATGCCGCTATTGTTAATCCGGAAAGAGACGGCGAAGCAAAAGATAAAGTGCGTGCTGAAATAGAAATTCAGGTAACGCCTGAGAGGGACAGAGGTTTTGATGCCATCGCCGACCGTATTTACCGTTTTCCGCAGGTGAAATCGCTCTATCTTATGAGCGGCGGATATGACCTTAAAGTCATCATCGAGGGGGATACGCTTAAGGAAGTCGCGTTTTTTGTTTCAAGCAAACTTTCCACGCTTGAAGGTGTTCGTTCGACAAAGACTCATTTTATACTCAAGACGTATAAAGAGAACGACATCGTATACGTCGAGCAGGACCGCGACAACCGTGAAGGGGTCACCGCATAATGAATACGAGAGAAGACCGTTTCTCCCGTAAGATGCTTGCAACACCTCCGTCGGGAATCCGCAAATTTTTTGATCTGATAATAGGCCGCGACGATATAATTTCTCTGGGCGTCGGCGAACCTGATTTTTCAACGCCGTGGTCTCTCCGCGAGGAGGCGTTCTATCACCTTGAGAAAGGACAGACGTCGTATACGTCGAACTGGGGACTGCTGGAACTGCGTGAACAGATTGCGAAATATCTGGAGCGCTTCGGCATGTACTACAGTCCGAAAAACGAGGTGGTCGTCACGATCGGCGGTTCGGAAGCTGTCGACGCTGCGCTGCGCGCAATACTTAATCCCGGCGACGAAATCATCGTGTGCGAACCGTGTTACGTTTCCTACCAGCCGCTTGCGGAATTGTGCGATGCGAAACTTATACACCTGGATACGAGCGTGAACGGATTTTACCCGACTGCTCAGCAGGTTGAAAACGCGATTACGCCGCGGACGAAGGCGCTCATGCTGTGTTCGCCTTCAAATCCGACGGGCCGCGTTATTCCGGCCGACGAGCTGGCGAAGATTGCGGAAGTCGTAAAAAAGCATCAGATATGGTGCATCAGCGACGAGATTTACTGCGAACTTATCTACGACGGCCGCAAGCATGTTTCCATCGGAGGCTTTCCCGGCATGAAGGACTACGCGGTCGTCATCAACGGATTTTCGAAAGCGTTCGCCATGACGGGATGGCGCATCGGGTTCATGGCTGCCCCCGCGGAACTTTCGAACCAGGTGTGCAAGCTGCACCAGTACTCGGCTATATGCGCTCCGATCATGAGTCAGTATGCGGCCGTCGAAGGTCTTAAGAACGGCTGGAGCGAAGTTGAGCGCATGCGCGTTAGTTATCAGCAGCGGCGCAACCTCATGTACAAGGCGTTCTGCGACATGGGCCTTCCCTGTACGGAACCGGAAGGAGCGTTTTATCTGTTCCCGGATATCCGTTCGACAGGTCTCACAAGCGAGGAATTTGCCGCGCAGCTCATCGGGAAATATCAGGTGGCCGTCGTACCGGGAACGTGTTTCGGAAAGGGCGGCGAGGGATTCATCAGATGCTGCTATGCCACCGATATTAACAAAATAAAAATTGCAGTTGCGCGTATTGCAGACATGGTGAAGGAACTGCGGAAATAAGGGAGATAGATGGATACTATATTACCGGTTCTTATTGCTATTATCACAGGTTCCGCACTTCTCGTTCTGATAATGATCCTGCGGTCGTTATCGGGAAAAAGGAAAGGCGGCAGAGCGTCCGGAGCGGTACGCCGGAAGGACCGGGCCGTTATTATCCGTGAAAGTACGAAGCGGCTTACCCACGATCCTCATAACATCAATGCGCTGCAGCAGCTGGCTGATTTATATTTTGACGAGCAGAACTGGGGAAAAGCGTTCCCTCTGTATGATTCCCTGTATGAGTTGTCTCTTGTTCATCCCGAAATTAATATTCAGAAAGACGCTCTCCGGCAGGGAATGTGCGCACTCAAAATTAATAAACTTGACGAGGCGGGAAAAGGCCTCTTTTCCGCTCATAAATTATTACCGAACGACTTCGATACGAATTTTTACCTTGGCCTGTTTTTATATCAGAAAAAAGATTACGATAAAGCTATCGCTTGCCTTCGCAAGGCCCACGCTATCCGTCCGGATATGACTAATGTCAACCGTCCTCTCGGTTTTTCATATTATAAGTCCCAGCATTACAAGGAATCTCTTCCGTATCTCCGGCGGGTTCTTGACGAAAGCCCGGAGGACAAGGAAACGCTGTTCTCTCTCGCTTCCGCGATGGAAGAGGCCGGGTTCGGCGATAAAGCGCTTAAGGTGTTCGTACATCTTCGTCCCGATCCTGATTTCGGCGCCCAGTCGTGCCTTTCCGCAGGGCTTATTCACGAACGGTCGAAACAATACCAGCAGGCCGTACAGGATTACGAAATAGGATTGAAGCTGGAGAACGTTCCGTCCGAGCTGCAGACGACCCTGCGCTATCGTCTTGCGGGTTCGTACATTTCGATGAACAATATCGGCAAAGGTCTGTATTACCTGAAACAGATTCAGAATACAACGCCGAATTATAAGGACGTTGCGGCGCTCGTTCAGCGCTATCAGGAACTCAACTCCAATTCGAATCTGCAGACGTATCTTATGGCCGGTACGAGCGATTTTGTTGCACTCTGCCGTAAATTTGTGGAAGCGTATTATCCCAATGCAATTGTAAAAATTGAGGATATTTCGGTTGCGCCCGAATCGATTGAAATTTTGTGCAGCGTTGAATCAAGCCGCTGGGAAGATACGGAGCTGTTCCGCTTTTACCGGAATACTGGAGCGGTCGGCGAACTGTACGTGCGTGATTTCCATTCGAAACTCAGGGACATAAAAGGGGACCGCGGTTTCTGCGTTACGGCCGGAACGTATACGGATGAAGCTCATAAATACGTCGAAGGCCGTCCGATAGACCTCATCGAAAAAAATATGCTCGTGTCGGTTCTGAAAAAGATCGATATGCTCGGTTGACGTACGCTATTTTTTAATAATGACGAGATTTCGCTCTGTGTCCTGCAGATACGGGACGGAAAGTTTTTCTATCTTGTAATTTCCTGCGATGTCTTTTATTCCGTTCATTTCCTCGTCGATGTTCGACCGTTTTGCCTTGTATGCCGCGAGATAACCACCGTCGGCCGTGAGTGCGAGCAGCGTCTTAATCATTTTTTTATCGAGCGGGCGGAACGCCCTGAACACGGTGATTCCGAAGCTGCCGGCTTTTACGTTCTCGGCTTCCGATTTCAGCACCGAAACGTTCTTCAGGCCGAGAACGGCGGCACAGTTTTCAAGGAACGCACAACGCTTGTCCATGCGTTCCACGAGCGTAAAACGGTGCTGCGGAAAGGCCGCAGCAAGCGGAATGCCCGGAAGTCCTCCGCCGGAACCGATGTCGCCGAAAGACGTGTCCGACTTCTGCTGTTCCGCAAGTGCCTTTAATAATTTCCACGGAGCAAGACTGTCGAGGACGTGGCGTACGACGAGTTCGTCGCGGTCGTCCGTATTGACGAGATTGTAGGCGGAGTTGAAAAGCTGAAGTTCCTTTATGTATGCTTCCATCTTCGGCGCAAGAATTGCTGCCGTTTCAGGTGTGAAATCAAGTTTTATTAATCCTTCCGTCAGTTTGTCCGTCATTTATTATTTTTACTGCCTGTGTCGATAAGAAGATCCATGTTGTATACCGGCTCATTGATGCGCATTGTAATGAGATTGCCGGTCTTTACCGCGGAAAGATTTGCTTTCTGTGCAAGTTGATAGACAAAGGAATATTCATTTGCGTAATCCTGCACGACTGCCGGTTCTACAATATACTGTGTGGAAAAACCTGCACTGCCTTTTGTTTTGAAAAGCAGATAAAATGTTTCGCCGCGCGTTTTACCGTCCGACACGTATTTACGGTCGCCGGTAAGGAGGAAAGTACCGTCGTTTTCCCTGTCGCTGAAGTAGATTGTGCGGCAGGTTGCGAGAACGTCGTAACCGTTTACCGTAAAACGGAGAATGGCGGGCTGCGTGCCGTCTTCACGGGCTGCGGAACTGTTTGTAACGTCGGCGTTTTTTTCCGCCCGGGAATCAGTGATTACGGATTTGTTTTCCTGCTTGAGTTCCTTAAGCTGCTGCAGAATGTTTGTAAGCAGCGTGTTTGTCGAAGACGTATCGGTCGTAAGCGGACTGTTGAGCGACGAATACAACGATCCGAGCAGCCCTGCGCCGTCGAGCGATGTTAAATCGGACGCGGTGACGGAAGAGGAAAGTCCGTTCAGACCGAGGGATGAAAGCACCGCTGCGTTTTTTACAGTCGATGCGGACGGGGATGCAGGTGCCGTCGCTGTACCCGAAGAGGCCTGCTGCGATGAAGCTGTTTCCGAAGACGACGCTGCGCTGCTGTTTTTTCCCGGCGTATAGAATGAGCTGCCGAGCGTCGGAGCGCTGATTGTCGGCATCGACGGCGAAGAAACGGAAGGCATCGTCGGCATGCCGGGCATCACCAATGATGTGTCCGAACCGGTCGTTTCGTCTGTCGAAGCCGCCGCCTTCACACCTTCAGGGAAAACAAAAAACGAAAGTGAACCGACGAACACGGCGGAAAAAATCATCCGCAGTTGTTTACATATTGCCAAGAGCGTCCTCCACATATTCGAGCCGCTGCTGCAGCTGTGTGATCGTTTTTTCAAGGCGGGATTTTTCCTTTTCAAGTTTCGATTTCGGATCGTCCGACCGCGAAGCGTCGCTGCTTCGCTTCATCATTTCACGTACGGTAACGGGACTCTCTCCGTTCATAAGCTGTTTTTCCGCCGCGCTTCTGTCTTCGGGTTTTCTGATTCCCGCGACGAGCTTCATGTTGTCGTATCCGAGCGCGGGATTCACAGGTACGATGCCGAGTTTTACAACGTCGCGCGCGGTGGTGCGCGGAAGGCAGAGTACGCGGTCGACGTAATCTTCATAGCGGATGTTCGCCTGTTCGCACAGTTCGTGCGCTTTTGCAAGCAGCCTGCCGAATTCCTGCATGAGCCGTCCGTTCTTTTCAAGATAGTTCGTGCGTATTTCTTCAGTGAGTTTTTCAAGCTCAGGAGAATTCTCAATGCCGATGACGTAGTATCCTTTTTTTTCAGCGATTCCGATAAGCTCGTTGAATTTTACCCAGAATGCCTGATTGTGCACTTTCGCGTTAATCGGTGCGCTGCTGCCTGAAACGGCGAGCGTTTCTTCAGTAATCAGGTGATGGGCATATTCGTGGACCGCGGTGTAGACGAGCTGATTATCGGTTTTGAAGTTTTTGTTGTGCAGCAGAATTTCGTGCGTGTCGGGTTTGTACAATCCGTTTACGCGTTTGCTGTCTTTCCCGGTCTGAATGACGGTGAAGTCAAGTTTGGTGTCCTGTATATCGAGCAGAATCTGTTTGATTTTTTCATTATCCATAGAGTGAATGTATTATAGCAGATGTGCGGCGGGAATTCAAACTCGTCCGACTGAACCGGCCGGAGGGAAGGGCCGTTCCGTAAGTGGCGTATCCGGAACGGTATGCCCCGCAATGTCCGAAATCGAAGTTTTCGGACATTGCGGGGCGGACAAAAAATTAATACGGCACGCCGTCTGCTGCGGGTGCCGACATGTGCTTCGACGAGAACACGAGCGCTATGAGCGTGACTGCATACGGGAATACTTTGAAGATGACTGTCGGAACGGAGCCGAGCGCAGGGATTACCTGCGAGACGTTCGCGAGCGTCGTGAAGAAACCGAAGAAGAACGTCGCACCGAGAATGCCGAGCGGTTTCCATTGTCCGAAAATCATTGCGGCGATTGCAAGGAATCCGAGTCCGGCAACACTGCCGTTGAACTCGCCGCTGTACGTGACGAGCATGATGCCGCCGCCGAGACCGGACAGCGCGCCGCTCATCAGCACGCCGAAATAGCGCATTGCATACACGTTGATTCCCGCGCTTTCGACGGCCGACGGATGTTCACCGCAGGCACGGAGCCGGAGGCCGAACGACGTGCTGTAAAGCAGCCACCAGGAGAATGCCCATATGCCGAGCGCAAGCCACGACGACCAGTATGAGCGGGTAAAAAGAAGCGATCCGACGACCGGTATTTTCGACAGCACCGGAATATTGTCGGGTATAATGCCCATGAGTATGGGGATGTTGCCGCTGCCGGTAATCATGCGCGCGGCATATACGGTAACTGCCGCGGCGAGCATGTTTATTGCGGTTCCCGAAATCGTCTGGTCGGCCTTCAGATTAATGGACGCGAACGCATGAAGCAGTGCGAAGAGCATGCCGCAGACGACTCCTGCAAGCAGACCGAGCGCAATGCACAGATTGTGCGGCATTGTGTTCTGGACAAGCTTGATGAAGAACGCCGTCGCAAAATATCCCGACAGCATAAGACCTTCAAGGCCGAGGTTCGTGACGCCCGAGCGCTCGCTGTACAATCCTCCGAGACTCGTAATGAGCATCGGAATTGTGTATACAATGACGTATGGAAATATCTGAACAAAAAGTCCCCACATTATTGAACCTCCTGAGGTGATTTGTCTGCCGCCGCCGCTTTTTCTTCCTGCCGCTCGTGAATTTTGTGGAAAAAACCGTTCCACAATTTTTCAAAAAGAATGCTTGTCGCCGTAAAATAAATAATTACGGAAATGATGGTGTCGGCTATCTCCGGCGGAACGGACGTCATGGCGTTCATAAATCCTTTTCCCGACTGAAGTATGCCGAAGAAAATGGAAGCGAGCAGAACGCCGACGGGCGTGGAGGCGCCGAGCAGCGCAACCGCGATGCCGTCGAACCCCTGCGAGGGCATGACGCCTATCTGCATGTTGAGCGAATACCCGGTGTAGTACGAAAGCCCTGCAAGTCCCGCAAGCGCACCGGAAATCGTCATTGAAAGCACGATGCTGCGCTTCACGCTGATGCCCGCGTACTCCGCGCAGCTTTTGTTCGCGCCGACTGCCTTGAGACCGAATCCGAGCGTCGTGCGGCTGAGCAGGTACTGAATCAGTATGATTGCGACGGCCGCTATGAATATGCTGCCGTTTATGTACGCGGAGCCGGTGAAGATTTTCGAAAGCCACGGCGAACGAAGCGACTGGGAAACGGCGATTGAAGAACTTTCCGTTTCAAGCGACGGTCCCTTGAGATAGGCGGGAATATAATAATAAATGCTCCAGTATGCGATCCAGTTCATCATGATTGTGGAGACGACTTCGTGCACGTTGAACTTCGCCTTGAAATATCCGGGAATCGCCGCCCAGACTGCACCGCCGGCGATTGCGGAAAGAATGAGCACTATGAGATACAGCGGACGCGGCAGAAAAACGTAATGTGCGACGATCGTAGCCATAAGCCCGCCGACGAGCATCTGCCCGGAGCAGCCGATGTTGAACAATCCCGTCTTATACGCGAATGCGAAGGCGAGTCCGGTGAAGAGCAGCGTCATCGCCGTCGCAAGTGAATTTCCGATACGCTCCATGTTCATAAGGCTGCCCTTGAACATGAACGCATATGCCGCAAACGGATTTTCCCCGATTGCGGCCATGAGTATGCCGCCTGCAATAAGCCCCAGAATGACAGCGCTGAACGCAATCAGGAACGGACTGCTTTTGTGTTCTTCTTTTACTTTTATCTTGTCTGCCATTACTGTGCCTCCTGCTGCCTGACGCCCGCCATCATAAGGCCGACTGCATGTTCATTTGTTTCAGATGTATCGACAATGTTCATAAGTTCTCCGCCGCTGATTACTGCAATACGGTCGGACAGGTTGAAAATTTCGTCGAGTTCGAGAGAGACGAGCAGAACGGCATTGCCTTTGTCGCGGTGTGTGACAATCTGCTTGTGGATGTATTCGATCGCGCCGACGTCGAGTCCGCGTGTAGGCTGAACAGCGATTAATAATTTCGGATTCATGGCGATTTCCCGGCCGACAATCAATTTCTGCTGATTTCCGCCGGAAAGTTTGCCCGCCGGCGACCTGATTCCTTCTCCCGAACGTACGTCGAAGTGGTCGACGACGTTCTGCGCGTACCTGCGCATGTAGCCGTCGTCGAGAATACCGTTCCTGCTGAACGGAGGGCGGAAGAATTCCTTTACGGCCATATTGTCCGCAATCGATTCGGTCGGTACGATGCCGCGTTTCTGCCTGTCTTCGGGAATGTGCCCGATGCCGAGTTCGTTGCGCTCGCGTATCGTAAGATGCGTAGCGTCCGTTCCGTCGATGATTATCGCGCCGCTCTGTACCGGAACGAGACCTGTAATCGCTTCAACGAGTTCGCTCTGGCCGTTGCCGTCGACGCCGGCGATACCGACGATTTCCCCCGCGTGAACGGTGAGGTTGAAATTTTTTACGCCGAGCACGTTCTTCGCGTTCATGACGCAGAGATCCTTAAGTTCGAGAACAGGCCGTCCCGGCTGCGCAGGAGCTTTTTCGACTTTGAAACTGACGGGGCGCCCCACCATCATGGCGGCCATATCCTGCATGCTCGTTGAGGCGACATCGACGACGTCTATCATTTTGCCGCGGCGGATGACGGTGCAGCGATCTGCCGCCGCTTTTATTTCGTTAAGCTTGTGTGTAATAAGAATGACAGATTTTCCTTCCTTTACGAGGTTCTTCATAATCTGCATAAGGTCGTCTATTTCCTGCGGTGTAAGCACGGCCGTAGGTTCGTCGAAAATCAGTATGTTCGCGTCACGGTAGAGCATTTTAAGTATTTCCACCCGCTGCTGCATACCGACGGAGATGTCTTCAATCTTCATATCGGGGGCGATGTTGAGCCCGTACTTTTCGCTCAGCGTTTTTATTTTCTGAGATGCTTCCTTCCGGTGCAGAACGAAACTGCCTTCCTTGCCGAGAATAATATTCTCGGTGACGGTGAAGTTGTGTACGAGCTGGAAGTGCTGATGAACCATACCTATGCCGAGACGGGTTGCATCGTTCGGATTTTTGATGGTGACTTCTTCTCCGCGCACTTTTATGGTGCCGCGGTCCGGATGATACAGTCCGAAGAGAATACTCATGAGTGTGGATTTGCCCGCTCCGTTCTCTCCGAGTATCGCGTGAATTTCCCCTTCCTTGACCTGCAGCGTAATATCGTCGTTCGCTACGATTCCGGGGAATTCTTTTCTGATATGGAGCATTTCAATTACATAGTTGTCGTCCATCAATGCCTCCGAAAAATTTTCATTAGTATATCATATTTACGGGGATTTCTGTATAAAAAAAGAATGTCCAAAAACTTCGTTTTTGGACATTCGGAGAATAAGGTTTCAGTCCTGTAAATTATTTAATGAGTCCGTCTGCAGAGGCTGCAACGGTGATTTTTCCCGCTTTGATTTCGGCGAGAGCCTGCGAAGCTTCTTTCTGCGCTTCGTCGGAAAGATTCGGATTCGTTTCCGGAATACCGATTCCGTCGTTGACCGCAGAGAGTTCAAGTTCCTGTCCGCCGGGGAACTGTCCCTCAAGTTCGTCTTTTATCATGTCGTATGAAGCGCGGTCGAGGTATTTCATAGCCGAAGTGAGGACGGCGCTCTTTCCGTCCGGCATAACGCCGTCGTTATACTGATCGACGTCGACGCCGACCATCCAGACGTCCTTGCCTGTTGAGCGGCGTGTTTTCGCCTCGTTGATGACGCCGACTCCGACGCCGCCTGCCGCTGCAAATACGACTTTTACACCCTTATCGTACATGGAAGCCGCAAGCTGCTGTCCTGCCGCAACGTCCGAGAACGTTCCCTGATAAATGACGTTTTCCGGTTTGATTGTGATTTTTGTGCCGAAGTTTTCGTTGGCGTATTTAATACCCTGCTGCCATCCCCAGTTGTACTTCTGAACGGCAGGAATCTCCATACCGCCGATGAATCCGAATTCACCTTCTTTAATCTGAACGGACGCTGCAACGCCTGCAACGAAACCCGATTCCTGCTCGAGCCATGAAACAGCGACGGTATTCGTTCCCGTCTTGAAAGTTGCGTAATCGGCAGTGTGCGGTTTTCCGTCGAGGAGAACGAATTTTACGTTCGGATATTTATCCTGTGCCGTGTAGACAGCAGTTTCGAATTTGAAGCCCGGGCAGATAATCATCTGATATCCGGCGTCGGCGAGATTGCCCATCTCTTTGAGATAGTCGGCTTCCGTCGTTCCTGCCGGTTTAAGATACTTGCAGTCGATTCCCAAATCTTTCTGGGCGCGGAGAATTCCTTCCCAGGTTCCCTGATTGAAAGATTTGTCGTCGATTGTACCGGAGTCGGTGACCATACCGACTTTAAGTGCTGCTTTCTGTGCTGCGGCCTGTTTCTTTGAACAGCCGGTAACAGCAAGTGCTGCTGCAACAAGCGTGCATGCAACTGCTAATGCTTTTTTCATACTATGAACTCCTCTGAACGTATTGTCGTTCTTTTTATCAGCTTATGAATATAATAACTTAATTATCCGAATAAGTGAAGTGGTTGTTTCGTAAGTAAAACTTACGAAACAACCTGGCGAGTTTGGAAAATTACGTCTTTGCATTGGAACGACGTAATTTTCCAAACTTCGGGACTTTCTGTTTTTTCTATTTTCCTATTGACAATTCTTTTGCACCTGTCTTGACGTCTTTCGGAAGTGTGTTCAAATTTCTGAGCGGAGTTACCGTAATACTGTCTCCCGATTTGAAGCCGGTGCCCGAGGAGTCTACTGCAAGCGTCAGGCCGAGCGCGCTGCACGCGTAATACCCGGTGCGGTGTCCCGGCAGTCTGATCGGATCGCTCGCGATGCGGAGTGTGAGCGGAGCCTGCTCGTCAGGATGACTCGGAACTGTTTTCTCCGCGGAGTTTGTCGCGAGCACGAAACTGAGCACGGCGCGTTCCTTCGGAATGCCCGCGTCGGCGGAAAGTTTGAGAAGCAGCTGCGGTGCGTCTTCCGCGGCGAATGAAAAATTGCACCACTTTGCAGTTCCGCCCATACGCGCATGCAGTCCGTTCATGGCGCATGCATTTTTGTGCGGACACGGCGCGGTAATCGTCATATTCTTTTTGATGAATGCGTCGCGCAGCAGGCTTATAATGCGTGCCTGCCGGGGAACGCCAGGCTCAACGACGAGGACCGTGTGCTTTTCGGCCGCATAGGGAAAAAGTTCCGCGGCATATTTCCGCGCAAGCTCTTCCGGCGTATACCTCCCGTTCTGATACAATTCGTTGAACATGTTCGCGCAGGTGATGAGCGACGCTTTTTCGCGGATATCGGTTCCGAGCGCGCCTTTCACGCGGATAATTTTCCAGTGCGGTTCCGAGCCCGGCTCCGCAGGCGGTGTGCGGGCCGCAACTGAAAGGTACAGGTCCTCTCCGAGCGAAAGCGCGTTCTGTGATATGTCCATGCAGTACCATGTGAGTTTTCTGCTGCGGAGTTCCGGGCACGCGAGCCACAAAGCGGTGACGACTGTGAGCGGGCCGCTTCCGATATCGAGGCAGTAGTTGCCGTCCTCAACGGGAAATGAACGGGAACCGAGGTTCGCGAAAAGCCGGGTAAGGCGGACAAGATTCCACCACGTGAAGTAGTGTACGTATGCCGACAGATATGCCGGATCGTTCATATAGCCGACGCGGCGCTCCGTGCGGTCGTCGGTTAATTCGTGGGAAAGCCGCCGTACGTCCTGCGGAAGAGAAAGCTGCTGCCTGCTGCTTGAAGGAAAGACCCCCTGCACGATTGCGGAAAAATTATTTAATACTTCACGGGCATCCTCAGGCACAGCAGCTGTTTCAAAAAGATGCGAAACGGACAGAAGCTTCGCGTCGGCGGTACGCGGGCGAAATGCGTATTCGGTCCGTTTTGACGGTGCGCCGTTTTTTCCGATGCGGCCGTTCGCGCTGTCCCTCGCGGTTTCCGGTCCGGCACGTGTACCGCGGGTGTTCGAACTGCGTGCCGTTTTTTTCTCTTTCTTTTCCGATGCGTTATTTTTAACAAAACGGTCGTACCATTTTTCTCCCGGTGATGAATCAGTTTTCTTCATGCGTTTCCTGCTGTGTGCCGCTTTTGTGCGGACGGTATTTCCGTATTGCAAGGTACAGCGTCGTAAGATCCGACCTCAGATCGTGAATGGCGTGAAAGATGTCCGCGTCGTTGCTGACGATCGCCGCTTCCTCGATGATCTGGCTGCGCGCGCCTTCAATCGTGAATTTTTTTACGCCGATAAGATATTTCAGGCGGAGTATGATGTCGATTTCCCGCTGAGAGTAAATGCGGCGGCCGCCCATATCCTTCTGCGGTGCGAATCCCGGTATGACGCTCTCCCAGTAGCGCAGTACGTGAGCCTTTACACCGGTAATCTCTTCAACTTCTCCGATAGAATACCCTGCCATTTATTTCCTCAATGTTATTTTTGACGCTCAAGCCAGTCCTGCCGGCTCGCCTTCATTTCGAGCTGGACGGGAATTTTGTCGAACCCCAAATCAGTGCGGATTTTATTTTTCAGATAGGTGACGTACGTCTGCGGCACGACCTCCGGTTTCGTGGCGAATATGAGGAACGAAACGGGATTTACGCCTGTCTGCGTCATGTAGCGGATTTTAAAGTGAATCGCTTTGCTCGCCGGCGGCGGATACTGGAAGAGCCAGTCCTTGAGTGCGGCGTTAAGCGACGACGTGTCTATTTTACGGGTAAGCTGCCCGTACAACTCTATCGCAGTATCGAGCAGATCCTTTATGCCCTTACCCTCGAGCGCGGAAAGTGCGAGTACCGGCGCATACTCCATCTGTCCGAACATGATGTGAATGGTGTCGACTGCGTTCCTGAATGCGGTGCGGCCTTTTTCCTGCGTGTCCCATTTGTTGAGCGCGAAGATGATGCCGCGTCCGCGTTCGTATGCGAGCGCGCATATCTTCTTAACCTGTTCGTCGAGTCCGTCCTGCGCGTCGATCATGAGAATCATGATATCGCACTCGTCGAGCGTCCTGATTGCGCGGTTCACCGAATAATATTCGACGTTTTCCTTTACCTTCGCTTTTTTGCGGATTCCCGCGGTGTCGAGCACCTGAAAGTCGGTGCCGTTGTACGAAAACTTACCTTCGACGACGTCCCTCGTAGTTCCCGCATAGTCGCTTACGATTGAAGCTTCGGTGTGAGTGAGTCTGTTCGACAGCGTCGATTTTCCCGTATTCGGCTTTCCCATGATTGCAAGCCGTATGACCGGTTTCTTTTCCGATTCCACCACGCGGGAAAAATCAAGGCGGGAAACGATTTTCTGAGAAAGTTCTTCCATATGATCACCGTGTTCCGCGGAGATGAACATCAGTTCGCTGAATCCGAACTTTGCATATTCGTACGCAATGTCCGTGTCGCGGCCGCCCTCGGTTTTATTCACTACGGCGATCACCTTGTTCCAGTACGGCCGTACGCGGAGTATAAGCTCTTCGTCCTCCGCCGTTATTCTTCCCGGTTCAAGGAGCAGCAGAATAAGGTCCGCTCTGTTTATCTCGTCGAGTGATTTTTCGACGACGAGCTCGTCGAGTTCCGCTTCCTTCGTGCCTGCATCGCGTTCAAGTTTGTATCCGCCCGTGTCTATAAGGTACACAGGTTTCCCGCAGATGATTGCCGTTCCCTCGACGGGATCGCGCGTGACGCCGGGAGTAGGGTCGGTGATTGCGATTTTTTTCTTCATGAGGCAGTTGAAGAGCGTCGATTTTCCGACGTTCGGTCTTCCCGCGATAACCACGACGGGACAGTTCGCGAATTCCTTGTTGTGCTGTTCTTCGTCTGCTTTTACTGCTGCTTCTTCCGCCCGCTTTTTTGCAAGCGGCTGTGAAAAATCAGGTTTCTGTTTTTTTGCCATACTGATCCTGTTAATTATTAAAGATTGTTCAGATGTTTCGCCGAGATGGACTGGAGCTCGTCTATCGTAAAGCGCGACAGCAGTTCCTTGACTCCCGGTATAAGTTTCGGACTCATGCTCAGACTGCGGACGCCCATCCCCGCGAGCACGAGCACACTGTCGCTGCGGCCCGCCATTTCGCCGCATACGGAGCACGGTATTCCGACTTTTTTCGCGCTGTCGAGCGTCGTCGCAATAAGTCGGAGCACCGCAAGGTTGAATTCGTCGTACAGGTCCGATACCGCAGAGTTCTCGCGGTCCACGCCGAGCGTATACTGTGTAAGATCGTTCGTTCCGAGCGAAAAGAACGCGCTGTCCCTTGCCAGACAGTCCGACGTGACTGCGGCCGCTGCGGTCTCCACCATTATACCTATAGGGACATCTCTATGGAACGGAATGTTTTCCGCCGCGAGCTCTTCGCGCACCGACTGAGCGACGGCGTTGCATTGATCGACCTGCTCCACGCTCGTAATGAGCGGCAGCATTATTCTGAGGTCCCCGAAGACACTTGCGCGGTACAAAGCGCGCAGCTGAGTCTTCAGTATCTGCGGATACGCAAGCGAAAGACGGACGGCGCGAAGTCCCATCAGCGGATTTTTTTCCGCAATCGCAGGAATGTCGACGGAATTAATAAGCTTGTCGCCGCCCGCATCAAGCGTGCGGATCGTCACCGGCTTTCCCTCCATCGTTTCAAGAACCCGCTTATACGCTTCGAACTGAGTATCCTCGTCGAAAGAACGCGCGGCGGAACTGCTTGTGTCGCCTGCCGTGCTCATGTACAGAAATTCAGTGCGGAACAGCCCGATGCCGTCGGCACCTTCTGCCTTTGCACGGTCCGCCTCTTCGGGCGTCCCTATGTTCGCGTACAGCTCGAATAACGTTCCGTCCTTGGTCTGCGCCGGTTTGTCGAAGTACGCTTTAAGCGCTTCCTCGTGCCTCTTCGCCGCCGCAATCTTTTCCTCGTATTCAACAAGCGTATCGGAGTCGGGATCGGAAAGGATTTCAGCCGTTTTACCGTCGACGATCACTTTGTCGCCCGTGTGAATCAGCTTCGTGATGTTCGTAAGACCGACCACAGTCGGAATACCGTAGTTGCGCGCGAGAATGACGACGTGGCTTGCAACGCCGCCTTCCGTAAGCGCGAGGCCGGAAATTTTCCGTTTCGAGAGAATGATTGTGTCGGTCGGGGAAAGAGTCGCCGCGACGATGACCGCACCGTCGGGAACCCGGTTTATGTCGAACGGATGAATATCCATCATGTCGTCGAGAACCCGTCCGAAGACGTCGGTGATGTCCTGTGCGCGCTCGGCAAGATATTCGTTGCCCGCGTTGCGCAGCCTGCTGGCATATTCTTCGGCTTTCGTGTCGATCGTATATTCGATAGTATTCAGCGTTTTTTCGTATTCATCCTTCAGCTCTGCGAGGAAAACCGGATCGCCGAGCATAAGGACGTATGTTTCGAATATTTCACGCTGCGTGTCGTTCGCTTTTATATTTTTCGGGAGATTTTCAAGCTGCCGGGCGATTTGCGCCGTAACCGTCTGAATCGACGACTGGAACCGTTCCCAGCCTTCCGTTGTGTCTTCTTTACGGATACGTTTTTGAGGAATAGCTCTTTTTACTGCTTCTGGAATAACAAAAGCTGTACCGACCCCCACCCCGTCCGCTGCCGGAATACCGAGAAAAACTTCCATTTCATTAATTATATCGACCGCCGGGAGAGTTGTCAAATCAGACTGAAAATCAGCCTTTCCAGCCGCTCCAGACGTCAGGACACCAGCCGGCTGTAGCGGCCGTTCTGCCGTTGCGGACGACGGGCTGTTTCATGAGGAGCGGATTATCGAGCAGTTTCCGTTCTTTGTCCTCGTCCGCTATCCATGCGATGTCCGCGTAATTTTTATTATTTTTGTCGAGCAGTTCTTCGAGCGCCGCAGCCCTGCTGCCCGCAGATTTCTCGAGACAGGCAAGCACGCTGTCGAGTTCTCCCGCGCTCATCCCTTTTTCCTTTAAATCGATCGACTGAAACGGTATGCGGCGTTCGCTGAACCAGCGTTCCGCCTTTTTCACGTCGAAATTCTTTGCAGTTCCGAATATCTGTATTGCCATGCGTCGAGTATATCACAGGACCGGGGAATATTTCAGCATACCTGCTGTCAGACACAAACCGTTTCCGCTGACAGGTCGACCGGAAAATCTACGGCACTTCAACGATACCTTTGTCCGTTATCCTGATCGACGGAATGACAGTGAGCGCCATGAACGACAGCGTGATGAACGGGTCGATTCCTTTTTTTACGCCGAGCCGTTCCGCTTCTTTAAGCATTCCGGCGAGCGTCTCCTCGACTTCGGTGCACGGCTGCATGCTCATGAGGCCGAAGACGGGCAGGGGCAGTTTTCCTGTGATCCTGCCGCCTGCGGAAAGCGCGTATCCGCCCTGCATTTCCCGTATGCATGCGACCGCGTTCAGAATGTCGGCGTCATTGTCGCCCGCCGCGATAATATTGTGCGCGTCGTGGGAGACTGACGTCGCAATCGCTCCTCCCCGGATGCCGAATCCCTTAAGAGGCGCTGCAGCAGCGGCGCCCGTCCTGCCGTGCCGCTCGAACACGCATATTTTGTTGTATTTGCCGTCGGGAATAAAGTATCCGTCTCTGCCGCTTATTTTTTCGCGGAGACATTCCGTGAGCAGCTGACCGGGAATCATGCCGATGACGCGGTTGCGGTCTTCAAGCTGTACGCTGATGCGCTCCGGCGCGAGGTTTTCGACGTGAACGGTGGAGCGCAGGGCAGGAGGAACGGGAATATCGTATTCCGCAGCGTAATCGTCTCCGGCAAGGAGCATACCGTTTTTAATAACGGCGGAGGGCTCGGCGTCGTCAAGCTTATTCATGACGATGATGTCCGCTTTGAATCCGGCGGCGACGGCGCCGGATTCGCGCAGTCCGTAAAAACGCGCAGTCTGCCAGCTTCCCATGCGGTACGCCTGTACCGGCGGCACACCGAGCCTGATCGCTTTACGCACGCAGGCGCTTATGTGTCCCTCTTTCCTGATTTCCGCCGTATGCTTGTCGTCCGTGCAGAACATGCAGTTGTCGAGCGAAACGCGTGCGGAGAGCAGACCTTTGACGACGGCCTCGAGATTCTTCGCGCCGCTTCCTTCACGGATAAACACGGCAAGACCGGAACGGAGTTTTTCAAGCGCTTCCTTTCCCGTCGTCGATTCATGGCAGTCTTCAATACCTGCGAGCCGGTACGCCTGCAGCGCGTTTCCGCTCCCGCCGGGATAATGCCCGTCGATGCGGTATTCCCTGCCGCCGAACATATTCAGTTTTTCGGACATGCGCGGATTGCCCGAAATGACGTCGGCATACCGCATGACTTCCCCCAGACCGAGTACTCTCGGATGGTGCATGTACCGCTTCATCATTGCAGGAGTAAACTCTCCGCATCCGTTCGTATCGCTGTCGGAAGCGGGAACGGAAGAGGGAATCATAATGTAGACATCGGTAAGCACGTGTTCCGTCGCTTCAAGCAGATAATCGAGCGCTTCCGTCCCGCCTACGTTTACCGCTTCGTGCGGGTCGGCAATTATTGCAGTCGTACCGGCGCGCACGAGGACTTTTGAAAGCTCTCCGGGAAGCAGCATAGAGGACTCCATGTGCATGTGGGCGTCGATGAGTCCCGGCGCAATATATTTTCCGCGGCAGTCCAACTCGACTTTGCCGGAATACGAACCGAGTCCGACAATCGTGCTTCCGCAGAGCGCGATGTCGGTTTTTATGAGTTCCGATGAAAACACGTTGACGACGGTTCCGCCTTTGAGAACGATATCGGCTTTTTCGTCGCCGCGCGCAACAGCCAGAAGGCGGGCGCGCGCATCAGCAGACAGCGGCATAAAACTCCTTACGGTTACAGTATACAACAGAACGGCCGGAAATGTGCACGTGCCGCATCAGCTGCCGGAATCGACAAATACGAGTTTCTGATTGCGTGAATTCGGTTTGTCCGGTTCACTATAAACAATACGGCCTTCGGCGAAGAGCTCTTTTATAGCCTTGTCTACGGTCGATGTGACTTTTGTATATCCTAATGCCGATGCCAACTCGGATTTTGAAACAGCATTTTTCTGTTTTACTGTTTGAACAACGAGCTTCTTAATGTCATCGAGATTTCTTCGGACTTTCTGTTTTTTTGCACCGGTATTCTGCGGTAAGAATGTTTTCTGAACATAAAATATGACGGTAAAATAAATTCGTTCCGGATCAGTCTCGAATACAGGCGCCTCTGAATGATTTGTTTCGAGCGCACGGAGCATGGTGGGGATACCCGTATTGCGGCCTTCAACGAGACGGAGTTCCTTCAGAAAATCGCCGATCCGGCGGTTGCGGTACCGGCGGGAAATTAACCGGCACTTCTTTATATCGTCATCGGTAATAGTCCGGTCTGGTCCGGGGAGGCTCGTAATCTCCATTTTTTCGGGAGTGATGCTTACGGTAACCGGTTCTCCGATTTGATACGATTTATGATATACGGCGTTGGAGAGCGCTTCTTCTATTGCGGCGTAAGGATAATTATATATGCGGTCCGCTTCCGCTCTGTCGTTCAGTTTAATAATTTTTTCTTTAATAATATAATTTCTGATGTAGCTCAATGCATCACGCAGCTGACGGTCAAGGGGACCTGTAAATTTTTTTTCGGTCATACCGGTACCGATCGGATCGGGCTTGTCAACGACTTCGATTCGTGCATACGGAAAAAAATTATCAGGGCGTTCATTGAAGAACATAAGTCCTGCGTTTACAGGTTTTCGGAGTTCAGGCGGTCCGCCCAGAAGTTTCATGCTGCCGGCTGTTTCTTCAATATCGCGCTTCAGAGAAGGTTCATAAAGATCGGAATGAACCTCCGAGAGGTATTCGGAAATGAGACTTGGTTTCAAATCCGTAATTTGTGCGGACATATTTATCCTGTCGTCGAACGGAATCGTCTCGGCCGCTTGAAAAAGCTCCCGTTCTTCATAAGCGTTTGCACGGATAGAGTTTGACATTTTACGGATATAATACGCTTTTTCGATTCTGCCTGATTTGTTTGCGGATAAAACAGCGGGACACTTGTACGGACGTGTGTTGCCGCCGGGTACCCATACGACAATAATGTTCTTCCCTTCGAAAGTTGCGTTTTCAACAATCGGAATATATCTCGGTTCTATCAGGTTGCAGATTTGCAGCAGTTCCCTGTTGATCCTGTCAACGGAACCTTTTGTAATTCCGTCGACAGGTAGTACCGGCATACCGTTTTCTTCTTTTATGCCGATAATGATATAACCCCCGCCCCAGTTATCGATGTCGTTTGCAAACGCGCATATCGAATGGAGTACAGTTTCAGGATTCCAGTTTTTTTTATATTCAATCCGCGCACTTTCTATTACACGGTTGTTTATAAGGTCCGAAATATTTACAGGTATTGCCATTAACTTACCCCATTAACTTACCCCATTAACTTACCCCATTAGGAGCCCCGTGGCAAGGTATCGGTTTCAGCAGGGCTGCCGGATTTGTTACGGTCTGAACGATTTAAGCGCGTCGATTGTCTTCTGAATAAGTTCTTCAAGCGGCCAGCCGAGCATATCAGCACCGTTCTGAATCACTTCGCGCGAGCAGCCTGCCGCGAATTTCGGCGTTTTGAATTTTTTCAATACCGATTTAACCTCGAGGTCCTGTACGCTTTTCGACGGGCGCATAATTACGACTGCTCCTATAAGCCCGGTGAGTTCGTCGACTGCGTAGAGTACTTTTTCCATCTCGTGCTCGGGTTTTATGTCGACGGTGAGTCCGTACCCGTGGCTTGCCGTCGCGTGAATCACTTCGGGAGAAAGTCCGGCTTCCTTCATAAGTTCCTGTTCCTTTATACAGTGCTGTTCGGGCCACTGCTCAAAATCAAGGTCGTGCAGCAGTCCCACAATGCCCCAGAACTCTTCGTCGGCTTCATAACCGAGCGAACGCGCGAAAAAGCGCATCGAGCCTTCAACAATCTGTCCGTGCTCCAGATGAAACGGGTCGGAATTATACTTTTTCAATAGCGCCCATGCGTCGTCGCGGGAAATCCCTGCGTTCATTTTATGCCTCCGGAATACGGAGAGTATATCATTTCAGCGGGGAACGGAACAACGGTACTTTTTTGAATTTTCTGTTATATAAGATTGAAACGGGCGAATGCATGAAACAGCCCGCCGGAATCGACGTCATCGGTGACATAATCGGCACTGAGTTTCACACTGTCCGGAGCGTTGCCCATAGCTATTCCCGTGTTGCAGTATTCTATCATGAGTCTGTCGCTTTCCGCATCTCCGAACGCGAATGTGTCGTCCCCTGTTGCCGAAAGATATTTGAGCAGAACTCTAACTGCCTGTACTTTGTTTGTTCCCGGAAGAGAGAACTCGCCGAAATCCTGTTTTTCTCCGGATACAGACCAGCTGCCCACCTGCAGTGCAGCATCAAATAACGAGTGGGCTTCTTCCAATAGTCCGGGACGGAGACAGAAATTGATTTTTTCGGCTGGATGTCCTTCGGGCGCTGCTTCAAAAATCATTTCCGGGTGCGCGGTTTTCATACGTTCGGCAGCGGCCGCCCCTATGCATTCGTTCAGCGACGACATAAAACCGCTTCCCGCGAAAAGTCCGTCAGGACTTTGGAAGTAAAACCCTGTACCGTTACTGTTCATCCACCGGAATGCTCTTGCGGAAAGCGGTCCCGGAATTGCCAGGCTTTGAATTACGGTACCGTTGTCTTCAATATATATTCCGTTACTGCCGATTATTCCGTCGAAACCTATATTCCGTACAGCCTCCGATATTTCGGCTTTGCATCGTCCTGTCGTTAAATAAACTCGGTTTCCGTTTTTTCTGGTCTTTTGTACCGCTTGCACCGCATCCTGCGGAAGTCTTCCCTGATAATTGATAAGCGTACCGTCGATGTCAATAAAAATAATCTTCATAATTTATTATTCCTTTCGTCCGCACAGAGGCGGCATATTTCCGCGGACTCGAGCCCGATGATAAGCTGGATTTCGTCGGTCCGCTCAATCAGTCCTTTTACGCCCGGCAGCGCGGAAAGTGCGATTCTGTCCGCCGCAGTTTTCGAGTGAAGCCGTATTCTGAGCCGCGTCGTACAGCACGAGATTTCCGCAATATTGCAGTTTCCTCCGAGCGCCGCAAAAAGCGTCCGGCACGTTTCTTTTGTCCATATTGTCACGGCAGTTCCCTGATTTTTTTCTTAAGAAGGAGGAGCGCCTGCGGCGAAACCGACAGTTCGTCTATCCCCGACAGGAGAAAACGTTTCGTTACCGAAGTGTCTGCTCCGAGTTCGCCGCAGATGCCGCACCAGATACCGTGTTCATGTGCGTTTTTTACCGTGAGCTCAATAAGCCGCATCACACTTTCGTGATGCGGGTCGCAGTACGCGGACGCGTCTTCGTTCTGCCGGTCTACCGCGAGCGTATACTGCGTCAGGTCGTTGGAGCCGATGCTGAAAAAATCGGCTTCCTCTGCGAGAATGTCGCTTATGACGGCCGCGGCGGGCGTTTCCACCATAATGCCGGTTTCGAGGCGGTCCGCGTGCGGAATCTTTCTTTTTTCAAGGTCGTCGGCGGCGGACGTAAGACAAGCCTTTGCGCGCCGTATTTCGGAGACCGAGCATATCATCGGGAACATGACGGAAACCGGACCGTTCGCGGCCGCACGCAGGATGGCCCGGAGCTGTACAGCGAACAGATCGGGCTCCGCGAAGCAGAGACGCAGCGCGCGTATGCCGAGCGCAGGATTCGGTTCGGGCTTCATCGGAATGCAGTCCGTCTTTTTATCAGCTCCGATGTCGAGCGTGCGCACGACGAGTCTGCGTCCGTTAAGTTTTCGTACGGCCTTCGTGTATACATCCGTAAGCTCCTCTTCCGTCGGCAGCTCCGATCTGCCCAGATACAGGAATTCGCTCCTGAACAGACCTATCCCTTCGGCTCCGCATTCAAGCGCTCTGTCGATGTCGTCGAGCGAGCCGGCATTGCAGCACAGCGTGACCTTCTGTCCGCTTTCCGTTTCGGCGGGCGCGGTCCTTAACGAAAGCAGTTCCTGCTGCTCCAGTTCGTATTTTTTCCGGCACCTATCAGCATCTTCGAACTGCTGCACGTCGGGTGAAAAAATAACGTTTCCGTGAACGCCGTCGACGATGCACTGTACGCCGCTGACAGTGTTGTCCAGAACAGTACCCGACGCGATCACCGCGGGAATTCCGAGCGAACGCGCGAGAATCGCCGCATGGGACGTGGTACTTCCTTTTCCCGAGACAAGACCGAGCAGCTGCGAACGCTCGAACATAAGCGTCAGACTTGGCGTTATTTCATCGGCTGCCAGAATTATTTTTTCGTCGGCGTCCGGCAGCTGCACGGCGCTTCGTCCGGTAAGAATGCGGATTACCATGTGTTCGAGGTCGGAAATATCAGCTCCGCGCTGCGCAATGTAATCACTGCCTGATTTAGACAAATCCTCCTCAAATTCCGCAGCAGCGCGTGAAACGGCTGCCTCGGCGGAAAATCCGTCCTTCGTTATAAGTGCGGTCATCCTGTTCCTGAAATCGTCGTCCTGCAGCATCATGCCGTGAATCATAAAAATGTCCGCGACGGAATCATCCGCAGTGTTCAGCGCTTTGTCGTACAAACCTGTAAGTTCTTCGGCCGCCCTGTCGAGCGCACCGGTAAGCCTTCTGATTTCAGCTTCCGTGTCTTCCGTTTTCCGGGGCGTGCCGGCATTATCCGCAGTTGCGACGAAATAGACTGTTCCCGCTGCTATACCGGGTGAAACGGGCAGACCTTTGAGTTCCGTCATTTAATAATTTTCTCCGATGTTTTTCGTGATTTCCTTATATGCGTCCTCTTCATCCTCGCCGTTGAAAACGACGGTAATCACATCGTTCTGTTTTATGCCGAGCTTCATAAGCGCAAACAGTTTCTTGACGCTCGCTTCCCTGTCGTTCGCCTTCATGGTAATGTCGCATTTGTATTTCATCGCAGCGTTGACAAGAACACCTGCCGGACGAGCGTGAATACCGTCCGCAGCCTTAATAATATACCTGAATTCCTTCATTTTGTTTTTTCTCCTTGCAGGATAGTTTTATCCGATTTTTTTGCATCAAAATCAATCTGCAGTCTGTTAACATGTATCATTAAATACGTTTTTTCATCTTCTCCGATTGTATACGAATATTTTTCGCTTACGTACGCCGCGATTTTTTCGACGCAGTCGTACGCTTCGGGAAACGCCTTCGACACTGAGTCGTAAAGCAGCGCCTCGCGGTCGGGCTTTTCCTTTCCGGTCATAAACCGCTGTGCGAAAAACGAGAGATGCGTGAGGAACCGCTGCCACGACAGAGACGTTTCGTCGACAGGGACTGCAAGATAATCCTTTACGATGCCGCTCACGTTCTGCACAAAAGTGAGAATGGAAGTGAATTCGGGAGTGCCGACTCCGAGTTCCGCCGTGACAAAGTGCATCGTGATGAAGGCCACCTCGTCGATTGAGAACGAATATCCCGTCTCTTTTTTTATTATTTCGAGTGCGTCGATTCCGAGCTGGAATTCCTCCGGATAAAAACTTTTTATGGCGCTCGTAAGCGGATTTGTAACCGTAATGTTCCGGCGTATCCGTTCGAGTGCTCCGCTCAGATGGTCGGTGAGCGTGATATAGATGCTGTCGTCCAGTTCTCTTGTACAGTGCTTTTTTGCATGTGCAATTATTTTTTCCGACAGCAGAATATCCTCCACCGGAATGTCCTGGATGAATTTCTGGAACCTGCAGTTCGTTTCTTCATTTTTGAGGACAAATGTTTTTTCTATCCGCGATTCGTCTACATCCGTTCCTGCTTTCTGCTGGAAGGCTATGCCTCTGCCCATGACAATCTGTTCAAATCCGTCGGGACCGGCACAGACGACAGCGTTATTGTTCAGAATTTTTACTATCTTCGTAATTGTATCCCTTCAGTCCGTTTAAATCTCTTCTCCGTTTGAAGCGATGACAGCCTTATACCATGAAAATGATTTCTTCCGTGACCGCGCCATGTCGCCGTTTCCCTCGTCGTCCTTGTTTACGTAAATGAAGCCGTAGCGTTTTTTCATCTCGCCCGTCGATGCGCTTATAAGATCTATCGGTCCCCACGTCGTGTACCCTATAAGCCGGACACCGTCTTCAACAGCCGCTTTTTCCATTTCGGCAATATGTGCACGCAGATACGCAATGCGGCTGTCGTCCGCAACAGATCCGGTGCCCGTCACAGCATCCGCGGCACCCAGTCCATTCTCCACAATAAATAAAGGTTTCTGATAGCGGTCGTACAGATTGTTCATGGTTATACGCAACCCAAGCGGATCAATCTGCCAGCCCCATTCGGATGCTTTGAGGTACGGATTTTTGATTCCGTTAAACACATTACCTCCCGTCTGAACGCCTTCTGTGTCAGGTGCGGCTCCGATTCGGGTGGAATAGTAGCTGAAACTGATAAAATCTACCGTTCCTTCTTTTAATATTTCTGAATCTCCCGCGAGCAGCGGCAGTGTAATGCCTTTCTGTTCCAGCATTTTAAGCGCGTATGAAGGGTAGTATCCGCGGCTCTGAACGTCTATGAAAAAATAATTCCTGCGGTCTTCGCCGAGTGCGGCCCAGACGTCGTCCGGTTTACAGGTAAGCGGATAATATTGGCCTGCGGCGAGCATGCATCCGACTTTACAGTCGGGCATGATTTCACGGGCGAGTTTTACAGCGAGCGCGCTTGCAATAAGCTCGTGATGCGCCGCGTTGTATTTTATCTGCTCTTCGTCGTCCCCCTCTTCAAAGCAGAGGCCCGCTCCCATAAAAGGCGCGTGCAGCAGCATGTTTATTTCATTAAAGGTGAGCCAATACTTGACCTTGCCCTTGTACCGCTCGAATACGGTACGGCAGTAGCGGACGAAGCAGTCGACCATTTTTCTGCTGCGCCAGCTGCCGAATTTTTTAATAAGATTCATCGGAGCGTCGAAATGACAGAGCGTAACAAGCGGTTCAATCCCGTATTTCCTGCACTCGTCGAAAATATTGTCATAAAACCGCAAACCTGCTTCGTTCGGAATTTCATCGTCTCCGTTAGGAAAAATACGCGTCCATGCTATTGAAAGCCTGTAGCATTTGAATCCCATTTCCGCAAACAGAGCAATATCTTCTTTATAATGATGATACATGTCTATTGCGTCGTGACTGGGATAGGTGTGTTCCGCATCACAATCGAACGTTTTTATTTTTCCGAGCATGACCGGAAACCTGTCTTTCCCGTACGGTATGACGTCCACATTCGCAATGCCGCGTCCGTCTTCCTGCCAGCCGCCTTCGCACTGGTTAGCAGCCGTAGCGCCTCCCCATAAAAATCCTTCAGGCATTTTATATCCCTGCATAAAACCTTCCTTAAGAAATCAAGTAAATCAGTTTGTGAAGCAAACTGAAGTTATCCGGAACGATGCCGTTACAGCCGTTCCGGATAAGCCACTTTCAAAGCTCGTCTGACCTTTGCAAACGTCCCGAATTATTAATTCCCGGAGGCGGAAAGCAGATCATCGCCGAAATCGACAGTTCCGCCGATTTCCTTTTCTACAGCCACATCCGTAAATTTGTCGGTATTGCTTATGATGACGGGCGTAACGATTGAATACCCCGCTTTTGTAATTGCATCTGCATCGAACGAGATAAGCAGGTCGCCTTTTTTGACCTTCTGTCCTTCTTTGACGCTGACACTGAATCCTTTACCGTTGAGTTCGACCGTGTTCATTCCGACGTGAATAAGGATATCAGCGCCGGAATCCGACGTGATGCCGACTGCATGGAACGTTGCGGGCAGTACGGAGACAACACCGTCGCACGGAGCACGGACTTCACCTTTTGACGGAAGTACCGCGCAGCCTCTTCCGAGTGTGCCGCTGCTGAACGCTTCATCGGGGACTTCGGAAAGATTCATGACTTTTCCGGCAAGCGGGGAGCATACCGTGACGGATACGTTTTCTCTGCCAGAAGATACTGTTTTCGTGCCCGAACTGCTGCCGCTCAGCGCGCCGGTTTCCGGCTCCTTGTAAAAAAGCATCGTAAGTGCAAACGTAACGACCATCGCGACGAGGATTGCGATGCACGACCATGTAACGCCGCTCATTGAGAGCGGAACTTTGTACATATCAGCGTATTCCTGCGTCATGATAAATCCCGGAATGCCGAATATGCCGAGTCCGCCGGAAATATACGAATATGATTTTGTTGCGGAAATGATTGCTCCGCCGACAGCTCCTCCGATACAGGAAAAAATAAAGGGCTTACGGCGGGGAAGCGTGACACCGTAGATCGAAGGTTCCGTAACTCCTGCAATTGCGGAAATAACGGCCGGAATACCGATACTTCTGGTTTGCTTGTCTTTCGTTTTTATCATGACGGCAATAAGCGCCGCAAGCTGGGCGAACGATGCTGCGAAATACGGAGTGAGAACCATGTCGTATTTCAGATTGGCAAGATTGATGAACATGAGCGGTACCAGTCCCCAGTGCAGACCGAAGATAACGAGTATCTGCCAGAAACCGCCTACAAACAGGCCTCCGACTACTGCGGCTTTGCTGAATATAAAACCTGCGCCTTTTCCGATGAGATCAGTGATTACCGCTGCAACCGGTCCGATGATGATGAACATGAGCGGCACGGTAATCAGAAGAACAGCAAGCGGAACTCCGAAACTCTTGATGACGGAAGGTATGATTTGCTTCATCTTTTTTTCAAGAAATGAAGCGAACCAGATGACAAGAATAATCGGAATGACGGAAGACGTGTAGTTTCCTGAGGCCGGCATAATAACCGGAATGCCGAACAGCTTCGTATAATAATTCATTCCGAGAAACGTTCCGAGCGGAGCCGGTGCTGTACCGAAAGCAACGGCAATGGCATTCGGTGCAAGCCCGACGATTGCCGGTGCACACATCACAAGCCCGAGCATAATTCCGGTAATTTCACTCATACCGAATTTTTTGGAAGCCGTATAGCCGATGAGAACGGGCAGAAAATAAAAAAGCGCATCCGCACCGTTGTAAAGGATGATGTACGTACCTCCTGCAGGATTAACAAGATGGAAGAACGACAGCGCCATAAGTACGCCTTTGATGATGCCCGTAGCGCAGAGCATGCCGAGAATCGGAACAAATACGCCTGTAACAAGAGAAATGAAGGATGCCATAACGGATTTTTTCTCACCGGTTGACGACACGGGAGCTCCCGCAAGACTTTCCAGATGGCCCACTTCGACGAGTGCGTCATAAACGTCCGGTACCTGTTGTCCTATAACAACCTGATACTGTCCTCCCGACTTCAGGACGTTTACAACACCATCGGTACGCTTGAGAATGTCCGTTTTTGCGAGATTTTCGTCGCGCAGCTTGAACCTCAGCCGGGTAATACAGTGCGTGACAGATTCAATGTTGGTTTTTCCACCGACATTCTGGAGAATGATGCGTGCAAGACCATCATACTTGTTCATAGAGATTCCTCCGTATAGGAAAATCTCCGGACAAAAAAAAAGGCAAAACCCCTCTTTCTCCGTTCGGAGTTAGTAGGTTTTGCCTGTATGATACAGTAACAATCCAGTGGAATAATAATAAAACTGATTGCTTAATTTGTCAAATTTTTTCTGTCAGATTATTGTTTTCCATAAGCCTGCGTTTCCGTACATGGCATCGAATGCGCTGCTGAACATTCCGCTGCACTGGACGGACATTGTCTCCTGTCCGCCGGAAAAAACGGAAACTGTCATCGGAATAACAAAAGCGTAAGCAACTGTATGACAGAGACACATGATGTATTAAAGCTGAAAGTTAACCGTGTTTTCCGTTGTGTGTTTGTCCCTTACCTGTTTTATCAGGTTCCAACGCTTATACCGAATTTTGTTTCGTAGAAATTTTTCCACAGCAGCTCTTTTTCAGGAGTAAAGTTTATATCGGAAAAACTGCCGCCGAGTTCTTTCAGAGAGATTGTCTGTTCCGCAGGTTTCCATGCGGGAAGTCCTTTACCGTTAGGTGTGCCGTTTTTTGCGAAATTTACCAGGTAGGAAGACATAATCCTGCCTGTCGTGAAATCCTCATTCTTCCAGAGTGCGGCACGCGCCTCTGAAAAATGATTGAGGAAATACGGCACATCTGCAGTATGAAACGCCGACGCTCCGTCGTTTCCCGGCATCTGATGAGTGAAAAAATAAATATACGTATCCGTGTGCCCTGAGATGGAACGGAGTTCGGCAAACATATACTGAAGTGCATTCATGTTGTCGATGTTCAACCGATTGAGAGTTTGATTCAGTTCCGAATCGTCAGCTGCCGGATACGCTGCAAGAAAATCTTCTGCTCTGTTTCCGAACGTATTTACGGCAGCCTGTTTGTATTCCTGGACTGTTTTTGCAGTAATCAGACCGAAAAGCGCCGTATCGCCCTCGACATTCCCGGATATAACAGCGACATTGTTCTGAGTTCCGCTTTTATATGTATCGAGCGGTTGTTTCGGTATAACGACTCCGTCGACAACCGGTCCGCTCTGATATTTAACCGAAAGAAGCTCGTCTGCGGTCATGGACCTCATTTCCTGCAGCGTTTTATCTTTGAATGATTCTTTACCCGACTTTTCCATATCAGATAAAACGGGCAGCGTTCTTCCGGCAAAGTTGAAACTTTCAGCGACTGCCTGACGGAAAAGCCCGCGGGCGAGAGGCGATATAAGAAGCGAATTAACCGAACCGGAACCGGCCGATTGACCCATGACGGTAACATTGCCGGGATCTCCTCCAAAAGCTGCTATATTGCGCTGTACCCATTTGAGAGCCGCAATCTGATCGAGAATTCCGTAGTTCCCCGAAACAGCATCGGATGATTCTGCGGACAATGCGGGATGAGCAAGGAAGCCGAGAATACCCACCCGGTAGTTTATACTTACAAAAACAATACCCTTCGCAGCAATATCTTCTCCGTCGTATACGTCGCACGATGAACCGCCCGACGTATAAGCGCCGCCATGGATAAATACGATTACCGGCTGCTTTTTATTGTTGGAGGTTGATTTTTTCCATATGTTCAGCGTCAGGCAGTCCTCTGAGTAGCCTCCGGCCGTGTCGATGATGAATTCTTTTGTCCATACCCAGAACGGTGCCTGCGGCTGTTGTATCGCACTCGGTCCGAAGCGGTCGCACTTTCTGATTCCTATCCACGGAACTGCCGGTTGGGGCGCTTTCCACCGGAGACTGCCGACGGGCGGGGCCGCATACGGAATCCCCTTAAAAACTGTAACAGCCGGATTTTTTCCCTGAATGCCGGCAACTATACCTCCGTCGACCTGTGCAAGATTGTCCTGTTCATGCCGGTTTGTCGTAGTGCAGCCTCCCAATATGTTTATTGAAAGCAATAATCCCGATAAAATCAAGCATCCTTTTTTCATAAAATTTCCCGCCTCCCGTCATTTTGTTAGAGAATTATATATTGCCCGAATTACAACGGCAGCTTCCGCACGGGTCGGATTGCCCTTTTCTGAAAATAGTATATCGGCGGGCAACTTCAGCCCGTTCGTTTTTGCAAAGTCCGCGATAATTTCATCGGCCTGATTTCCATCAAGCGGCTCATCGCCATTTTCTTTTTTTATTGGCGTCCCGTTTATTGCCGCGAGAGTGGAGGTAAGCTGTATTCCGGTAAGTGGCTTATCAGGTTCAAATCGGGTCCATTCTGTTCCTCTGAAAATTTCTGTCATGGCGCAGAAAATAATTGCATCATAATGAGGCGTCTGTTCGGAAATATCGGTATACGGATTGTATGTTACGCCATTATCCATCGCGTATTTTATTGCCTTTCCCCTTCCCACTGTAATTATTGCGGTACCGTACGCAATGTTCGAATTCAGTCCGCGGTGTTCGAATCCCAAATAATCGGCCGTGAACTTTCCCTGTGCAACAGTAGAGATATCAGTCAGCATGTCGTTGAGATACTGTCTGTTCAATTTTACCGTTCCCTGTTGCCATGAGGAATGACCGCCGTATAAGGTTACATCTTTCAGATGAAATTTATCCAGAGTTTTAATAAGATTCGTAACCCCGGCCTTATATGATTCAAAAGAGCCGAAAAGCCATACCCCGCTTCCCGAACCGACAGCATCGCCTGAAAAACCAGTCTTGTTCCGTACATCGAGAAATACAACGGAACCGGGAGTGTGTCCCGTTACCGGCACCGTATCCAGCTTGCGCCCGCCGAGATCAATCTGCATTCCGGGTTCAAAACCCGTAAAACGAGAAAGGTCGAGATGAAAAGCTTCGGCGTAAGCAGCCAGTCCGGGTTTGTCTTCATTACTGATAAGAAACGTAATACCGGGTACATCTGCAAATGCGGAGAATTGTCCGACATGATCAGGATGACTGTGGGTAACGGCAATAATTTTCTGTCTGTTCCCGGCAAGTGTAAGAAATATATCCCTGAGGGCGGCAGTACTCTCCGGATGATAATTACTTAAATCTATGAGGATCGCTTTTTTCTTACCCAGCATGATATACATATCGGATGTATTGTTCAGATCTGTCGTCTTTCCCGCCTCATCAACGTGTATACCCGGTTTGTTGGCCGATGTGCCGTCGAACAGGTGATAAAATTTATCTTCGACATTGATAACAGTATAAATATCCACTTCCGTAGATTCTCCCGGCTTTAGATTCATTAAGGCTTGTTCGACTTGATTCTCTGAAAAAGCAGGAATCAGGATGAAGATGAAGAGCAGCGTACAAAGTATTACTTTGAAATCATTTTTTGTATAGTACATATTATTGCCTCCGCTTAAAAAGAATTTCCGAACAAAAAAAGTAAAATGCTCTTTTTCCGTCCGGAGTTAATAGGTTTTACCTGCAAAAATAAAGACGAAAATCAAATTTATCAAAATAATTATTTTGAATTTGATGCAAGCCATTCCATTATGGTCACACTGTTGTCAGTACACTGGTTGTTAAGTACGTACAGCCATGACCAGTGTCCCATGTATTCATACGGAGTGCCGTCGTCTTTTTTGTATTTTCCCGTCGTATCGAGTACTTTGTCGAAGTATGATTCATGAATGTCTTTTCCGCCTGCTTTCCGTATGCGGTCTACAGTAGGAAGAATGTAGTCAGCCGGTTTTACAACGGAGTCCGTTGCAGCGGCGGTGAACCACATGTGTTCCTCTGCAAGCTGGGCAATATCCGAATCGGAAATATATGCGTCCGGATATGCTTCACATATCGGAAAAGATGCGGCAAAATATCCCGGATTCCGCAGTACAATGTTTACAGTCATGTATCCGCCGTTTGAACATCCGCCGATGTAAATCCTGTTGGTGTCGATATCAGGATGGATCGCAACGAACGAATGAATCAGCGCTTCGACTGCGCTGCTGTACATGGAGACATGTTTGTCGGACGTAAGGTCGTACGGTGTTCCGCCCTGTGTCATCCAGACGAGCGGAGACTGCGGAGCAAGAACATATGCGCCGCCGAAAATATTCTGGATTTTGTCTCCTGCAAGTGCCGTTACTTTATTTCCGAGCAGCAGAATGTACGGATCCTTTCCGCCTTCTCCCGCACCGTGCAGCCAGATGATGAGCGGATGTTTGACTTCTGCGGCTGGCTTGTACCATGCGTACATCAGCGAGGCATCTCCCGTCGTCGACGACGCTATGGAAAAATTATCCGCAGTGGGACAGATACGTCCTGCGGATTTTACAGCCGGTTTCGTAAGCAGCCGCGATTCTATTCTGAAATCATACGGCGTTTTCCAGTTGTTGAAGCCTGTTTTTACGTCGTAAAAGAACGGGCTGCTCATCGAGTCTGCCGGACCGAACGGCAGTTCAAGCGCAATATAGGTACTCGGTTTGTCCGTTTCATTCCCCGAAGTATCCGACGTGTAGGCATTGAGCACTTCGCGTTTTTCGGCGACTGTTATCTCTGTCATCCGGGGCCAGTCGAAGTCCTGCGCGCGGACTGATACGGTAAATGCGTCTTTCGTTACGGTTCCGGGTGCAACAGATTTCCCTGTATTGACAATAAGTTTTACAACAGCCGGTCCCCAGTCTTCTCCTCCGACGACCGTTGTGTATTCTCCCGCTGCCGGTGAAATATCTTTTGTGTCTGCTGCTGAATGTTTTGTAGTGGCACAGCTGCAGATCAAAAGTATCATTCCCGAGAATATGCCGATGCATATTTTTTGAGCTTCATCCATAGAGTTCCTCCATAAAAAAAGAATAGGAAAAACTCCGGACAAAAAAGGCAAAACCATCTTTCTCTGTCCGGAGTAAGCTGGTTTTGCCTGTAGAATACAGTAGCAACCCACAACAATGATAAGTCCGGAAATGAAGTTTGTCAAATTTTCTATGTTTGAACAGAATCTGAAAACATCGGGAACGAATATGCTGCTTGCCTCATCAGTCTGTATTCTTTAGAATTACGGCTTACAGATATGGATGTTTTACCACTTACTCCTTTTACCTTTCTCATCGTGTGTCCGCTTGTCTTTCTTGCCGGATTCGTCGACGCTATTGCCGGCGGAGGCGGAATCATTTCGCTTCCCGCCTATCTCTTTGCGGGACTGCCGGTTCATAATGCGCTTGCCACGAACAAGCTTTCATCGTTCTGCGGTTCGACTGTTGCGACCGGCCGGTACCTGAAAAACAAATGTTATAAAAAGGTGTTCATTCTGCCTACAGTCGCAGCTGCGCTGGCGGGGTCTGCAGGCGGAGCACGGCTTGCACTTATCGCGGGGGATGAGCTGCTGAAAAAAGTGCTTCTTGTGGTCCTGCCTGTTGTCGCCGTCGTCGTTGTGTTCCGCAGAAGACGGAAAGATATGCCTGAAGAACCGGATGCCGCAGCGGGATCAGCGCCGCGGAAAAACGCACACCGCAATCTTTCCCGGAAGATTCAGCTTATCATTGCGACTGCCGCATCGTTTGTAATCGGCATGTACGACGGATTTTACGGACCGGGAACGGGTACGTTCATCATGCTCGTGTTTACCGGCGTTCTCGGATTTGACGAGCGGACCGCAGCGGGTAATACAAAATGTATGAACTGGTCGTCGAACGCCGCCGCGCTTGCAACGTTCATAACAGGCGGGAAAGTCGTGTGGGCGCTCGGTGCGGCAGCTGCGGTATGCAGCATAGCCGGCAACTACTGCGGTTCGGGACTTGTCATAAAGGACGGGGAAAAATACGTTCGTCCCGTCATTATCGCGGTGCTCGTTCTGCTGTTCGTAAAAATACTCAGCGGAAAATAACGCGGGAAACGCAGCTTATTTACGTCCGTCAAATCATGATTTGATAAAATCCCCGAATTCTTCTCCTGTTATGAACGATTGTTCTTTATACTGTTATTTTTTTGTGTTATTATGAATGTTATGAGGAGAAACCGACTTGAAAAATAAACGCGGCGTCATAACGAAACGGCAGCAGGCGATACTTCAAAAGCTGAAGGAAGACAAAAAGGTTTCAGTGGAAATTCTTGCAAGAAAACTGAATGTATCGACTCTGACTATCCGGCGCGATCTTGAGATGTTTGAAAAGGAAGGATTTGTGAAGCGCTATTACGGCGGAGCGTCTCTTATTGAAGGTGCTGTCGCGGATGACCCGACGAAGATTTCCGCAGCTGATTCTGAAAAGAATCCCGGTGTCGATTACCGCAGTATTGTTGCGGAGAAAGCCGCTTCGCTTGTTGAAGACGGTGATACGATTTTCATCAACAGCAGCCGGACGGCGCTTGATTTGCTCACATATATACACGGCAAACACGTAAACGTAATAACGAATAACGGCAATGCGCTGAATATGCCGCACGACCCGCTCATTTCCATTATTCTCACCGGCGGGGAAGTAAACGCTGTCAAGCATTCCCTTGTGGGGGATTTTGCGCTTTCTACTATAAAAAAAGTGCAGGCGGATAAATGTTTTATCGGCGTGAGCGGCATTACGGCCGATGGACAGATAAGCACAGCCATTCTGCAGGAGACGATGATAAATACGCTCATGATTGAACATACGAAAGACGACGTCGTCATTCTTGCGGATCATACCAGGATAGGAAAAATGCACAATTTTATTATAGCCGACGTGCATCAGGTTACTCACGTAGTAACCGACAGCCTTGCCGACCCGCTGATACTCGGGAAGCTTGCATCATCGGGAGCCGCGATTCTTCAGGGAACGGCCGTATCATGTGATAATAATTCATAAAAATAACTATACGAACGAAAAAAGTACCTGAATAATACATAAAAAGTTTGACAAATCGTATAATCACTCCTATACTTTTCATAAATAGATATAAATCGTTAAAAGATTCATATAAATGATTCAAATATTTTCGCTAAACGATTTAATCGGGAATGTACGGGGGATATATGAGCAAAGTGACGGAGCTTACGCGGGAAAAATGGATTCTCGGCGCGTTTCCCGAATGGGGAACATGGCTGAACGAAGAAATCGATGCCGAGGAGGTACAGAAAGGTACATTTGCAATGTGGTGGCTCGGCTGCACCGGGATATGGATTAAAACCGAAAACCGTACGAACATTGCCGTCGACCTCTGGTTCGGCAACGGCAAACGTTCCCGTAAAGTGAAGGAGATGGATTCTTTTCATCAGATGCGGAATATGACGGGCGGACGGATGACTCAGCCCAACCTGCGGGCCGCGCCGATCGTGTTTGACCCGTTTGCCGTTACGTCTGTAGACGCAGTTCTTTCTACGCATTATCACAACGACCATATCGATCCGTTTTTTGCCGCGTCCGTTCTGCAGAACTGCTCCGGCGATATCCCTTTTATCGGTCCTAAAAAAAGCGTGGAAAAATGGCTGTCATACGGCGTGCCTGAAAGCCGCTGCCGGACGGTAAAACCTGGCGATGTCGTAAAAATAAAGGACGTCGAAATCTGTGTCGTCGATTCGTTCGACCGAACATGTCTTGTTACCGCGGAAAAAGACATACGCGGCATCTGCCCCTCTGATATGGATGAAAAGGCTGTGAACTATATTATTAAGACTCCGGCGGGCACGGTGTATCATTCCGGCGATTCCCATTACTGTACGTATTTTGCGAAGCACGGCAAGGACTACGACATAGACATTGCGTTCGGTTCGTACGGTGAAAATCCCGTAGGCAATCAGGACAAGATGACGTCTGTCGATATTCTGCGGATGGCGGAAGCGCTGCGCTGTAAAGTCGTCATCCCGATTCATTATGATGTGTGGACGAATTTCAAGGCCGATCCCCAGGAAATCATGGCGGCATACAATTACAAAAAGGATGTCCTGCAGTACGCGTTCCATCCGTTCATCTGGGATGTCGGCGGGAAATACGTGTGGCCTTCCGACAGGGACAAGACTCAGTTCCATTACCGCAGGGGTTTTGAAGACTGTTTTACCGACGAACCGAACGTTCCGTTCCGCGCGCTGCTGTAGGCCGGAGCCGTGTATGAAAGTCGAAAAGAAGGTCCTGGCGAATCTTGAAAAATGTTATTCGATAACTCCGCTGAAATATAACGACCGTGAGCATTTTCTCGTCGCCGCCGAAAAAGTTGACCGCTGCATCTTGTTCGATACGGACGGCAATGAAGAGGGTACCGTGTGGAACGGGCCGGGCGGTGTCATGTCCATGGTTCAGGTTCCGGGGACGGACGGGCAGTTTCTTGCCACTCACCGCTTTTATTCGCCGAACGACGGAGCTTCTGCTGGCATCGTAATCGTGACGCCGAATGGCAGGGGGAACTGGGAGCGGCGGACGCTTGTGCAGCTGCCGTTTGTGCACCGGTTCGACATTCTTGAACGGAATGGGAGACGGTATTTGATTGCCTGTACAATAAAGAGCGCGCATGAGTATAAAGACGACTGGCGCAGCCCCGGAAAAGTATACGCTGCTGAACTTCCCGTTGATCTGAGCGGTTTTGACGCGGATAATCAGCTTGCATTACCGATTATTAAGGACGATATGCCGAAAAATCACGGCTATTACCGCTGTACTGATAAAGCCGGAACGGAGTATGCGGTTGTTTCTTCCGCTGCCGGAATATTCAGAATGTATCCGCCGGAATATTCAGGATCGGAGTGGGCAATAACACAGCTGTCCGATATTCCTGCTTCCGATGCGCTGCTGCTCGATTTGGACGGCGACGGAACTGAAGAGCTTGCCGTTTTGTCGCCGTTCCACGGAGATACGTTTCTGATTCTCAAGGAATCGGGCGGAACGTTTTCACCCGTATATACGTGCCCGGAAAAAATGGAATTCCTGCATGCAATTTACGGCGGACAATTGTGCGGCAGACCTGGCGTTGTTGTCGGATATCGTAAGGGGAAAAAGGAACTTCTGGTTTTTTCATATAATCCTCTTACGCATTCGTATGAGCATGCGATTCTCGATACGGACTGCGGTCCCGCGAATGTTTTTCATTATATGCACAACGGCAGGGATATTATTATTTCTGCAAACAGGGAAATTGATGAAGTAGCGATGTATACGGTGCGCGATTGAAACCGGCCGTTAATCAGGAGGAAGAACATGGAAGTTGTGATGAGTATCTGGGCATTTTTCCAGAACAATGTTTTAACGAAACCTGCATTTTTCGTCGGGTTTATTGTATTTATCGGGTATCTGCTGCTGAAAAAACCGGTATATGACGCTCTCGCCGGATTCATAAAAGCGACGGTCGGATATATGATTCTGAACGTCGCTTCGGGCGGTCTCGTCGGTAACTTTCGTCCGATTCTTGCGGGGCTGAATCAGCGGTTCAGTCTGAACGCCGCCGTTATCGATCCGTATTTCGGACAGGCGGCCGCGCAGGCCGCTGTCGAAAGCATCGGGCGTTCGTTCACTATGATGATGCAGGTTCTCCTTATTTCCTTCCTGTGGAACCTGCTGCTTGTTTTCTGCCGCAAACTGTCGAAAGTGCGGACTGTATTTATTACCGGGCATATCATGGTGCAGCAGTCGTCGACGGCGTTGTGGATGGTGCTGCTCTGTTTTCCCGGCCTCAACGATCCCGGCGTAGTTGTTATGCTCGGCCTGCTGCTCGGTACGTACTGGGCCGTCTCGTCGAACATGACTGTCGGCGCGACGCAGGAACTGACTGACGGCGGCGGCTTTGCAGTAGGACACCAGCAGATGTTCGGCATCTGGGCTGTCGACAAACTTGCCGGCCGTATCAGCAGCAAAGGCAGTAAAAAACTTGAGGATTTGAAGCTTCCCGGATTCCTTTCCATATTCAACGAAAATATAGTCGCAACTGCTATTCTGATGTCGCTGTTTTTCGGTGCCATCATGGTTATTCTCGGTTCGGGAACGATGCATAAAATGGATTCGTCTTTTTCTGCGACGCAGAACTTCGGTTTCTATATCGTCGAAAAGTCGTTCAACTTTGCGGTCTATCTGCAGATACTTCAGCTCGGCGTCCGTCTGTTCGTTTCCGAACTCACTGAATCGTTCCAGGGTATTTCGGCCAAGCTGCTGCCGGGCTCGATGCCCGCCGTCGACTGCGCCGCAACGTACGGTTTCGGTCATCCGAATGCCGTTACGATCGGATTTCTGTTCGGTGCATTCGGACAGTTCCTTGCGATTATCGGTCTTATCGTTTTCAGAAGTCCGGTATTTGTTATAACGGGATTCGTGCCTGTCTTCTTTGACAACGCTACGTTCGCGGTATTTGCGAACAGAAAAGGCGGCATCAAGGCTGCCGTTATAGTTACGTTCTGTTCCGGTATTATCCAGGTGCTCGGCGGTGCGTTCGCCGCATATTATTTCAAACTCGCGCAATTCGGCGGATGGCACGGCAATTTCGATTGGGATACGGTATGGCCTGTGTTCGGGGTACTCATGAACAATTTCAAATACACAGGCGTCGGAATATGTATTGTATTCCTTCTTGTCATCCCGCAGCTGGAATATTATTTCGGCAGATACCGGAGAGGCGACTATTTTAAAGTTGTCGAAAATTATGCTGCGGTAAAAAAGACCGAATAGAATATGGAGGCGTGTATGTTAAAAGTTGTCGCTGCCTGCGGAAGCGGTATGGGATCGTCGATGATGATAAAATTGAAGCTGCAGAAAGTTCTCAAAGAGCTCGGTATTGCGGCGGACGTGAAAAACACAAATGCAGGCGAAGCAAAGAGCACCGCATCGCAGTATCACGTTATTGTCTGTTCGGAGTCGCTCAGGGATACGTTCAAAAGCGCGGAGGAAAGGGGAACGGCCGTCGTGACCCTGAAGAATCTTCTCGACGAGAAGGAGCTCAAGGAGAAACTCCTGCAGGCCGGTGTTGCGGAACTTGAAAAGAAAGTCACTGTCTGAAGAGAGCGGAACCGCCGGTATGATGAAACTGGAAAATAATTATTTACGGATCAGACTCGTTGTCACCGATCTGGACGGAACGTTTTTAAATGACGGAAAAATAATTACCGCTGAAAACCTGAATGCAGTCCGGAATCTTGCTGATAATAATATATTATTCAGTTTCTGCACCGGCCGGCCGGTTAGCATGATTGGAGCGTTCGTAAAGCAGGCTGATATACGCATACCCGTTATAGGATGCAACGGAGGACTTGTGTATGACCCCGTAAAGAAAACCGTGCTGCTTTCACGAACATTTCCGGCCGGAATTTCCGCCGCATTGACGGAATACAGTCTGTCGTGCGGATTCGACTATCTGGCGTACACAACAGATACGATATATTACTCTGCGAACAGCAGAAGAATACGAGTTTTCAGGGACTACAATCGGTATGCGGAGCGGGAGAACTGCGCTCCTGCGGTTTTGAAATGTATTACCCGGGAGGACAGTATTCCGCGTGAAAAAATCTGCAAGGTACTGATTACGGAACTGCACGGGAATGATTTAGGAAAAATGTCCGGCTTTCTGTCCGGCATGAGCGGTATTGTGTGTACACCTTCCATGTCGGGCGTTCTTGATGTAATGCCGGAAGGCGTATCGAAGGGTGCGGGCATCGCGTATCTTGCCTCTTTTCTCGGCATAGATATGAAGGATGTATGCGTGTTCGGTGACAACACGAACGACGTAAGCATGATGCAGCGTGCGGGCATGTCGGTGTGTATGGCGAACGGAACGGAAGACGCCCGGACAGCTGCAGCTTTTGTTACGGAGAGGACCAACAACGACAGCGGGTTTGCGGAATTGATTTCCGGATATCTGCGGAAACCGGAGACGCGCTGATAAAATCGCGATGACGTAATCAGTGTGCCTCCGGGGAAAATCTCTGACGGGAGGAATTATGATTCTTGAAGATTTTGTGATGAACAATCACGCGTGGGCACTCGGCGTCGACGCCGGAACATGCGGGGAAGCGATAAAGGCCGGTGTCGACCTGCTGGTAAAAGCCGGCGCAGCGGAGGAACGGTACTATCAGGCTGTCCTTGATATAAAGAAGGAGCACGGGCCGTATTATGTCATTGCGCCCGGAATCGCCATGCCGCATGCCCGCCCTGAATCGGGGGCGTTGAAAACAGGATTTTCTCTGGTGACGTTGAAAGAGCCTGTTGAATTCGGAAACCCCGACAACGATCCTGTCGACATTGTTCTTTGCATCTGTGCAAAGGACAAGAATGATTTGAACAACAGCGTCATCATCGACGCCATGACGCTTCTTGAAAACGGAGATATCGTCGACGAGCTGCGGAAAGCCGCATCGGAAGACGATCTGAAAAATATTTTCGCACAGGTAGCGGCGATGAACGAACAGGAGGAATGATTATGGTGAATGCGACGGTTACGGTTACTAACGCTACAGGACTGCATACGAGACCGGGCACGCAGTTCGTGCAGCTCGCGCAGAAATTCCAGTCGGATGTCGTTCTGAAGAAACAGGACAGAGAGGCAAATGCCAAGAGTATTATTAAAGTTCTCAAAATAGGAATTTCGCAGGGAGACCTGATTACGATAGAGGCCGCAGGCTGCGACGAAACCGATGCAGTTTCCGCTCTGACTGATTTTATACGGAATCTGACAGAGTAGAGGTGCGTGTTTTATGGAGACTATTCAGGGCAGACCTGTTTCTGCCGGATTTGCCGTCGGACCGGTATATGTGTACAGAACCGAAATTCTCGAATGCCCTCGCAATGCAGTCACACGCGGGCGTGTCGCTTTTGAAAAGGAAAAAGTGCATCAGGCGCTCGCGTGTACACAGCGTACAGTCAAAGGACTGATTGCACATTCCGTCGATTCCGGCACGAAGGAATCGTACGCGATTTTTGAGGGCTACCTTGAAATTGTGACTGATACGGAATTGGAAAAAGACCTGACGGCCTGCATCGAAAACGAGCTCGTCGGTTTTGATACGGCAGTGTGTGAAGTTTCAAAGCAGTATGTGGAAGATATGCTCGCTATAAACGATCCGTATCTTCAGGCCCGTGCGGAGGATTTCAGACAGATATTCCGTATGATAAAGACGGCAGCATCGGATACCGCCTGCGGACTCGGTACGGAGCAGAAGCCGTTCGTTCTTGCGGCAAAAGAGATCGGCCCTGCCGATATGGAAACGATGGATAAATCGCTGCTGCTCGGCATACTTGTCGAAAGCGGAAGCAGGACTTCCCATGCGGCAATTCTGTCACGTTCCCTCGGCATTCCGATGATTTCGGGAATTGAAGACATCTGCATACGGGTAAAAAACGGTGTCCGGTCGGTTGTGGACGGCGGTGACGGCGTCGTATTCATAGAGCCTTCCGCGGAAATTGTGAATTCATATACGGCCAGAATCGAGAAAACAAAAACTGAAAATGAAGCCTGCCGCGTATATCTCGACAGAAAAATCTGTGCAAAAGACGGAACTCCCGTTGCGTTATATGCCAATATCGGTTCAGAGGAGGATTTGCCGGAAGTGCTCGCGAACAACGCGGACGGAATAGGATTGTTCAGAACGGAGTTCATGTTTATGAAAAAAGGGGGAACGGTACTGCCTTCGGAAAACGGGCAGTTCGAAGTATACAGACGCGTTCTGGAAAAGATGGACGGCAAACCCGTCGTATTTCGTACCCTCGATGCGGGTGGGGACAAAAATATTGCGGCGCTGCACATTCCCTGCGAATCGAATCCGTTTCTCGGACTCCGCGCTATCCGTTATTGTCTCAGACATGAGGATGTCTTCCGTACCCAGCTGCGGGCCGTTCTCCGTGCTGCCGCGTACGGGAATGCAAGAATAATGCTTCCCATGATTATTTCAGCGGAGGAAATCAGGCAGACAAAAAAATTAATAAAAAATGTGGTCCTTGAATGCAGACGGGCCGGTGTTACAGTTTCGGAAAATGTTCCGCTCGGCGTGATGATAGAGACGCCTGCCGCTGCGGTCACCGCGGCGGATCTTGCCCGCGAGGCTGATTTTTTCAGCATCGGAACGAACGATCTGACGCAGTATACGCTGGCTGTAGACCGGGGAAACGAAACGATTGCCGACTTATACGACGAAGCCCATCCTGCTGTGCTGGCTCTTATTAAGCACGTCATAGAATGCGCAGAAGAGGCCGGTATCCCCGTCGATGTCTGCGGAGAGATGGCCGGGAATCCCGCTTTTACGGAACGACTGCTTCAGACCGGATTGCGCGAGTTCAGCATGAGCGCGATACACATACTGAAAATAAAAAGGAAAATAGCGGAGCTGTGATTATGCAGGAAAAAAAATACGAGCTGGGGATGTATGAAAAGGCAGTTCCGCCGTCGATGTCGTGGGCCGAAAAACTGTCGACCGCGAAAGGATTCGGCTATGATTTTGTGGAAATAAGCATCGACGAAACGGACGGAAAAATCGCACGTCTCGATATGTCCGATGCGGAGAAAATGTTTTTAATAAATACGATGCAGGTCGCAGGAATTCCCGTGCGTTCGATGTGTCTGAGCGGGCACCGGAAATATCCTCTCGGCAGCAGTGATCCGTCGGTCGAACAGAAGGGCATGGATATCATGAAAAAATCAATACGCTTTGCCTCTGACCTCGGAATCAGAATAATAATGCTTGCGGGGTACGACGTTTATTATGAAAAATCGACGGAGGAAACCGTCGGGCGGTTCAGGCGGAATCTCAGTAAATGCGTCGACATTGCGGCCGAATCAGGCGTCGTACTCGGTTTTGAAACGATGGAAACGCCTTTTATGGATACGGTTGCAAAAGCCAGAACATTCGTCGACTATGTGTCGTCTCCGTATCTTACTATTTATCCCGATCTCGGAAACATAACAAATTCTTCACTGCTTTACGGTACTGATGCCGCCGATGACCTTGAGGCGGGAGCAGGTCATATTGTCGCAGTCCATATCAAGGAAACGGCTCCCGGAAAATACAGGGAAGTACCGTTCGGGGAAGGCCATGTTGATTTCAGGCGCCTTCTGAAAAAGTGCTGGGATATGCATATCAGGCGGTATGTGACGGAGCTCTGGTATACGGAAACGGACGACTGGAGGAAAAATCTGCAGACGGCCGCGGGGCTTGCCCGGACAATTCTTTCCGGGATGGAACGCGAAGAAAGCCGGTGCTGAGGTTATTCTTCTGCAACGCGCTTCATAACCGGAACGTCGGCCGCCGCCCAGTCCTGCTGTTCCAGTTCAGTCCGCAGCAGCCACTTTGAATCAAGGTGTTCCCTGAGCGACAGACTGCCGTTTATGACAGTGCAGTAAAACGCATGCATCGTGATGCTGAACGTTTCGTATTCGTGTTCGACAGTCGTGATGTAATTTCCGACCGCAATTTCCGTGTCGAATTCCTCTCGGATTTCACGCACAAGCGCCTGCTGCCGCGTTTCGCCGGATTCGATTTTACCGCCGGGAAATTCCCATTTGTAATCAGTTTCGTTCTGTTTTTTTCCGGCTTTCGGTCCGGGGCGCTGCGCGCAGAATATTTCTGCGGCACCGTCTGCCGTTGAACGGATAATGACTGCTGCCGCGACTTCGTAATGGATCATGTTTTGCTTCCTTGAATCTTTTGTCTCTGCTTAAAGATATCTGAGCATATCATCATGAGCAGGCGTGTTCAATCAAAAATCCGAAATGAACTTTGAACAGAAAATTCATATTAAATTTATTCATTCAGCTTGCAACATAATTTGGAATGCATAATACTGTGTATGCGCAGGACTCGCTGATTGAATCCTGATGATGTAATCAGTGATTCCATATATCGTATTTATTTAAAAAAAAAGAGGTTTCCCGTTGGGGGAGCCGTAACAAAATCACATTTAGTAGGGATGGTATTGTATGAGCGGAAAAACATCGGAACAGAAGAGGACAAGTATTATCGTACAGTTTTCGATACGCCTCGGGTTTGTCATTGCGGTGCTGTTTGCTGCTCTCGGGGTTGTATCGTATTATCTTGTTGCGAAAGGATCCGAGCGGAGTCTTACCGGCACCATTTCGGGCACCGTGCCTATCTATGCGGATACGATTGACTCATGGAATCAGCAGCTTATCCGTGAACTTTATATGTATACGAAATCCGATTTCATAGCCGCCGGCGATATCGACGGAGCCGTCGACTGGCTTCGGAACAACAGGAACCGCAGGCCTGCCGATTTCAACGAGATTTTTTTCTGCGACCTTGGCGGAATTCTGCGGAATGAATCGGGCGGAGAAACGAATTCGCCCAACCTGAATTTTGTGAAAGTCATGCTTCAGAATAAAATTGATTTTTATATAAGCAATCCGCTTCAGTCTTCTGCTGATAATTCGTTCCTTTATACGATCTGCGTTACTGCGTATGACAGAAACAATAGAAAAGTCGGATTCTTCGGCGGAGTCGTATCGTTTGAAAGACTGCAGAAATTTATCGGGTCCATAAAAGTCGGCACGCACGGATATCTGGAACTGTTCAACGGGAACGGTGTCTGCATTGCTCATCCTGATGAAAAAAATATTATGAAAGATATGAATGCCAGCACTGATCCGGGAGAACGGGCCGCAATAAAACTGATGATGAACAGGGAAGCGGGAACGGGACGCCTTGCGGACGGTTCGTATACTTTCTTCGGTCCGGTGCAGAATACGTCGTGGGCTGTCGCTGCCGTCCTGCCGGAAGCGGAGATAAAAGCGACGGCGGACAGGCTCGGGAGAACGATGGCGGTACTCTTTTTGGTGTGCATCGTTGCACTCATCCTTATTACCGCGCTGACTGTCGGAAGAATTATTAAACCGCTGAGGAACGTGGAGAAGTCGGTTCAGGATATAGCTTCCGGCAGCGCGGACCTTACGCGCCGTCTTGACCGTACCGTTAATAACGAAATCGGCTCCGTTGTTAACGGATTCAATATGTTTGTCGAAAAACTGCAGGGTATTATGGCGGACCTGAAAAAATCGAAAGACGAGCTTTCCTCCGACGGCGACATGCTCAGAGCAAGTATTGAAGACACGTCGAGCGCCATACTGCAGATACAGGCGGACATAGACGGAGTCAGACAGGAAATAACGAATCAGTCGGCGAGCGTCGAGGAAACGGCCGGCGCGGTAACCGAAATTTCGCAGAACATCGTGTCGCTCGAGAAGATGATAGAAAATCAGGCGGGCGGCATTACCGAGGCGTCCTCCGCCGTGGAAGAGATGATAGGAAACATCGGCGGCGTTAATAAATCCGTCGAGCAGATGGCTCAGTCGTTCACTGCTCTCGAAGCGCGTTCGAAAGACGGCATGACAAAGCAGGAACGGGTGAGCGAACAGATAAAGCAGATTTCCGGTCAGTCCGATATGCTTGAAGAGGCGAACACCGCAATCGCAGGCATCGCCGAACAGACGAGTCTGCTTGCCATGAACGCCGCAATCGAAGCGGCCCACGCGGGAGAAGCCGGTAAAGGATTCAGCGTCGTCGCGGACGAAATCAGAAAACTTTCGGAAACATCGTCGGTTCAGTCGAAGACTATCGGGGAACAACTCAAGAAAATACAGGAATCCATAGTGACTGTCGTAACCGCATCGGGAGACAGTACGAACGCGTTCGGTGCCGTGTCTGCGAATATCAATGAAACGAATTCTCTCGTCATGCAGATAAAGAACGCGATGAAAGAGCAGCTGTCCGGTTCAATGCAGATAGGCGAAGCGCTCAGCACGATGAACGACAGCACTGTCGAAGTGCGCACAGCATCGGCGGAAATGAGTACGGGGCAGAAAGCTATTCTCGACGAAGTGAAGCGTCTGCAGGATGCGACCGTGTCGATGAAGGAAAAAGTCAGTGAAATGGAAACGGGCGTGCGGAAAATCAGCGAAACGGGCAACGGGCTGAACCGCATATCGAAACATACGGGGGAAACGATTGTGCGGATCGGCGCACAGGTCGACCGGTTCCGCATCTAGGGGATAGCTTATTTCCCCACACTCCATCTGCTCGTTCCCGTCTGCATGAACTGCAGACAGCCTTCCATAGAATCGAGCACCATCGTGCGGATTGCGTTCTGCGTGTAGAAGGCCATATGGTGGCTCACCGTTACGTTGGGGAATCCGCGGAGGACCGTGAGTTCCCTGTTGGTGAGCACCGTTGATTTGAGGTCGTTGTAGTACAATCCCGCTTCGTGCTCGACGACGTCGATTGCCGCCGCACCGATTTTTCCCGACTCCAGTCCTGAAATGAGCGCTTCCGTTTCGATGAGCGGGCCGCGTGCGGTGTTTACGAGTATGACGCCGTCTTTCATCCTGCCGAGCGTTTCTTTATTAATAAGATGATAATTGTCGTCGGTGAGCGGCGTATGAAACGTCACGAGGTCGGCGTTGTGCAGCAGTGTATCCGCATCGGTATATTCGGCGTATCTGCGTACTTCCGCGTTTTCATGCAGATCGTACGCGAGAATGCGGCAGCCGAATCCGCTCAGATTCTGTACGACGCGCGTTCCTATCCGTCCCGTTCCGACGACGCCGACGGTAAGGTCGTGGAGTTCCTTTCCCATGAGGCCGTTCAGGGTATAGTCCTGGAGTTCCGTCCGCTGCATGATGCGCTTCATGTTTCTGAGCGCCATAAGCATGAGCATGACGGTGTAATCTGCGACGCCTTCCGGTCCGTACGGCGCGTTTGCAACCGTAATACCGTATGCTGCCGCTGCTTTCATGTCTATATGGTCGTATCCGATTGTGCGGGTCGCGATATATCTGACTCCCATATCCGCAAACTTCCGTATTATTTCTTCGGTGATTTTCGTCGTTATGATGTTGACGCACGTGCTGCCGCGCGCAAGTTCAAGATTTTCTCCGTCCGGATTACCGTAACATTTTACAATCCGTACGTCATGTTCTTTTTCAAACTGTTCGAAGTACCGCCCTTCGTCGAATTCGCGGTACGTGTATACTGTTATCTGATTCACGATGTGCCTGCTGTTTTGTTTTTTATATTGTATGCACATCCGCCTGTATGGTCAATGCTGCTGATACGGCGCCTGCCGCATCGGCATCCGCTGTGTCAGCGCACGTTGGCACAGCGCTCGCTGTATCAGCGCGTAATCAGGCTGTACAGAAACGGCCATGCTATGTACAGAGATACAGCGAAGAGGAACAGGTAGCCGCCCATCTCGACTCCGAATGAAACTTTTTCGGCGGCTTCTTCGTTGCCGCTGAGCGATTTGAACAGTTTTTCTCTGCCGCCCCATGCCAGATACGCTGCGGCCGTAACGGGAATAATCATTCCGAGCGACATGGAAAGAATGCAGAGATTTCCGAACGCCTTTATGCCGAGAGAATAGCAGAACGCGAGGATGAGGATGGCCCCCGGACACGGATACAGCCCTGAAAAGAGAAACGGTATGATACGTGCGGCGCCGCTTTTCCCGTCTCCGCCGCAGCCGCAGTGATGATGTCCGCTTCTGAAGAATTCTACCGATTCTTTGATTATGAAAAAAAGTGTGACGAGTATTATTACCAGAAACGAATATCCTTCCGCCGCAACCGCCGTCTGGTCGGCGGCCACGGCCACGGAACCCGCGATTCCGTTAACTATTACCATAAAAACGATCGCGGACACGCCGTGGAGAAGCGCGAGTATGAACGACGTAAGCGCCGGTTCCCACCACGGAGCGCGCCTGACTATGTACAGCGAAAAGACGACTGTCTTGCGGTGTCCCGGTCCGAGTGCATGCAGCATGCCGTACAGAAAGGCGACGAAAAGCACAAGAATTACCGCTCCGGGACCGGCCGTTCCGTGTCTGAATCCGTACAGGAGGTTCCCGAGCTTTTCCTGAAGTTTTGCCTGAAATCCCGTAATATGCCTGTTCTGCGTTCCGGGTCTCACGGAGAGCAGTTCGTCCTGCTTTTTTTCACTGCCGTCTGCGGATGACGCTGTCTGCTGTTCCTGCTGATTCGACGGCGAGGTTTCCTGCTGCGGGCTGAGCAGCGGATTTGCTGCGAGCGGTGAAATGCACAGAATGGCGGCTGCGGCACAAATCAGAATGCGTGTTTTTTTTACCATGTTAAATGAATCTCCATCGGATAATATGTCTGAAGCCCGGGCGCCCATTTGTAATAGATTCTCGTATCTGTTGCAGGGCTGAGCGGATCATAATAGACGGGATACTGTTTGTTCTCGACGATTTTGCAGGAAGGAGTTACGCCGGCGGGGCAGGAAAACGTGACGCAGTTGTCGGGATATTCCACGTCGCAGAAATACGTATAGTCGTACACGGCAAGGTACAGGTCGCGCCCTGAATACTTTGAAAGGTCTATGTAAAACCGGTACGTCATGATTCCGTCTTTCTGAACCGCCCTGAATTTCGTTACGGCCGGCGGATTTGTCCGTTTCGTTCCCTGCCTGATGAACGTGTAATAATAATAATGGCGCAGATTGATGAACGCGTGGTTGTATACCTCTTCGCTCTCCGCGTCGCTGAACTTTCCGTCGTGGTCCGCGTCGAGCCAGTTGATTATATCCGCGCTGAAAAAGCGGTCGAAATCCCACGTTAAGTACGCGCCCTGCAGGTCTCCGGCGTCGTTCCATACGAACTGTACGCTGTTCTTTATGAATACGTGCGGATGGGCGTGAAGAGCCGCAGGAATTCCGGTAAACATCAGAGCTGCAAGCAGCACGCTTCTGACAGTCCGCATCGTCTTCCGTTTTCCGGTCGTTCCTGCTGTGAAGCAAATCATAAAAGTCCTCCGGGCTGAGGCTGTTCCGAAAATTTTACGTAAAAACAACCGCAGTCCCTTATCACTATATCATTTTTGCAATCTATTTGCAATTTAACAAATATACGCATATGCGGGTTACAGAATTACTCTATGGCGGGACGGACGGAACAGCGGTATACTTGTCGTATCATGTATATTGCTGATTTGCATATTCATTCGAAATATTCGCGTGCGACAAGTCCCGACGGGGACGTACAGCACCTTGATTTGTGGGCGCGTAAAAAAGGTATCGGCCTCGTGGGGACGGGCGACTTTACGCATCCCGTGTGGCGGAAGGAACTGAGGGATTCGCTCGTACCCGCGGAGGAAGGATTTTACACGCTCAAAGACGGCCTGCAGCTTCCGGCGGAAACTGCGGGAACCGATTGTGCGCCGCGCTTCGTCGTGACGGGCGAAATCAGCTCCATTTACAAGAAAAACGGTAAAACGCGGAAAATACACAACCTGATTCTGCTGCCGGGGCTCGACGATGCCGACCGGATTGCGGCGAAACTTGAGGCGATCGGCAACATCCATTCCGACGGCAGACCGATTCTGGGCCTTGACTGCCGCGACCTGCTCGAAATTGTGCTGGAAACGTCTCCTCAGGCGGTGTTTATTCCGGCGCACATCTGGACGCCGCACTTTGCGCTGTTCGGCGCGTTTTCGGGTTTCGACACCATAGAGGAATGCTTTGAGGATTTAACCGGCGAAATTCACGCCGTTGAAACGGGGCTCTCATCCGATCCTCCGATGAACTGGCGCGTTTCCGCGCTCGACCGGTTTACGCTTGTGTCGAATTCAGACGCGCATTCTCCGTCCAAACTCGGCCGCGAAGCCAATCTGATCGACACGGGGCTGTCGTATACGGAATTAAAGCACGCGGTTGAAACGGGAGAAGGATTCGGCGGAACGATCGAGTTTTTCCCCGAAGAGGGGAAATATCACCTCGACGGACACCGTGACTGCCTTACGAGTTTGACTCCTGAGGAAACGGTGAAACTCGACGGGAAATGTCCGGTGTGCGGAAAAAAAATCACGATAGGCGTTCTGCACCGCGTGCTGGAGCTGGCGGACCGTCCCGACGGATACAGGCGGCGCGATGCGAAGCCGTTCGAGAGCCTGATTCCGCTGCCCGAGGTCATTGCAAGTTCGACGGGGAATTCCGCGGAGAGTAAAAAAACGCAGGAACTGTACGCCGCCATGCTCAAAGAGCTCGGTCCCGAGTTTACGATTCTCAGGGAAATGCCAGTGGAGGACATTTCCTGCGCCTCGGGGGCCTGTATTGCAGAGGGAATCAGACGCCTCCGTGAACGCAGAGTTGAGCGCGTTGCCGGATACGACGGTAAGTACGGCGAAATACGCCTTTTCGACGACGCCGAGCGCGATGTTTTTTCCGGCCAGTCGCTGCTGTTCGGCATGCCGGAAAAGTGTGCAGGGAAACGCGCTCCGTCCGAAGCTGCGGAAAAGATCGCAAAATCCGCTTCAGCCGGAAAACGTCAGCCGGAGCGGAAAACGGAATCTTCCGACGGCGCCGGCGGAACAGGAGGAGTCAGCCGCGCCGACGGACTCAACGACGAGCAGTTCGATGCGGTTAATGCGGCGGAAAATACAGTTGCAGTCATCGCGGGGCCAGGCACGGGAAAAACGAAAACGCTTGTCGCGCGTATTGCGTACCTTATAGAAACACTCGGCGTGAATCCGGCGGAAATCACTGCCGTGACGTTCACAAACAAAGCCGCAGCCGAAATGCGCGTGCGGCTCGAAACGCGGCTCGGCGCGCAGGCTGTGCGCGGACTGACGGTCGGAACGTTCCACGCCGTCTGTCTGCGTCTTCTGGATAAGCGTCCTCTTATTACCGAAAACGAAGCGCTTTTTCTCATGCAGGATATTTCTGCGGAGCTGAGAATCAAAAAATCTTCCCGGGAAGCGCTGCGGGCAGTTTCAAACATCAAGAACGGTACGGCGGTTCAGGAAGCAGGGATCGATGAGTCAGCATATGAAAAATATTGTGAGGAGCTGAAAAAGCTCGGATTCCGCGATCTGGACGACCTTCTGCTCGACGCGCTTGAACTCGACGTGAAGGATAAAAAAATGTTTACGTATCTGCTCGTAGACGAATTCCAGGATATCAATCCGGTGCAGCGCAGGCTCGTTCGTCACTGGAGCGGCGGCGGAAAGAATCTTTTCGTCATAGGCGATCCCGATCAGTCTGTCTACGGTTTCCGCGGCGCGAGCGCGTCGTGTTTTTCCGACCTGCAGACTGATTTTCCGGCGCTCCGCATAATTACGCTGCGGAAAAACTACCGGTCGGCGCCTGAAATCATTTCGTGTGCGCTTCCCGTTATTTCCCGTAATCCTGGCGGAAAACGGGAGCTTGCAGCGACGCGTCCGTCGGGGACGCCGGTGCGGCTGCTCACGGCCGGCACTGCGCTTTCAGAGGGAATATGGATTGCCCGGGAGATTGCACGCATGACGGGCGGTCTCGGCATGCTCGAGGCTCAGAAATACGTTTCGGACGAACGGGAGAAGCGCCCGTTCTCGGATATTGCCGTGCTCTGCCGCACGCACCATCAGCTCGAAAAAGTCGAGTACTGTCTGCAGCACGACAGCATACCGTACGTCGTGTCGGGCCGCGGCGACGAACTTGACGATCCTGCTGTTCAGGGCGCGCTTTTGTTCTTCCGGTTTCTCCTGAATCCGCAGGACACTGTCGCGCTTGCCGTTTCGCTTCGGCTCGTCTGGAACTGCACTGCGGAACGTACTGCACGTGCAGTGTCCGCGTGCGTGAGCGCCGCAGCTCCGGCCGGGCTGAGCGGTCCGCTTCACGATGCCGGCTGCCCGCCGGAGTTCTCCGCCGCTGTCGAAAAATACCTTCCCGCCGTACAGACGGAGAAGCCTGAAGTACTTCTCGGAGAGTGGGCGGAAGAACACGGCAGAAACGCTGCGGTGGAGCATCTGCTCGGCCTTTCGGCTTTTCATCCGACGATGTCCGGTCTGCTCGACGCGCTCACGCTCGGTGAAGAGGCTGATTTGTGCCGCGCGTCGGGAAAAAATTACGCATCGGGTGCCGTGCAGCTCATGACGCTTCACGGCTCGAAGGGACTTGAATTTCCGGTGGTGTTTCTTGCCGGCATAAGCGCAGGCGAGCTTCCTATGGAACGGAAAGATTCTCCGGTCGATATTGAAGAGGAAAGGCGGCTGTTTTTTGTGGGCATGACGCGTGCAAAGGAAGAACTTGTTTTGACGGCATCCGAACCGCTTTCGGAATTTCTCGACAAACTTCCCGGTTCGGTGCAGCGCTGTATGCCGGAGACGAAACGGCGCGGACAGGAGACGCAGCAGCTCGAATTGTTTTAGAATATTCAGGAGCCGTTGACTAACGCTTTATACAGTAATCAGTGTGTCCCTGAATCAATTCTTCATACAACCGACAGGAACAACATAGACGCCGTCGGGTCTTCTGTAAGCATACTTCCCTGTTCCCGTCAGAACCATAAGAAATGAAGGGTTTTTCATTTTTGTTGTGTCTGTTTTTCCATTAAGTTTTTTCTTATCTCTGTAATGATAAACACTTCCCCAAGACTGTCGGCAAATACGCGAAGATCCCGCACGCACATTGTTTCAAAAAAGAGTCCAAGTGTGTTTAAATCATTGATCAAATCATTCTGTCTCAAACCAAGGGCTGCTGTTCCAATCGAAGGGTCAATGAAATATCTTGTATCTGAAGTTCTGACTGCGGTCTTTGACCTGAAATTCGGATTCCATGCGGGCATCTCTTCAACTACAAAAATTTTTTTGAACGCATTCAAAACGAATAGATTGTATCCTCTGTTAACGTACCCGTATCATTAACAGCCATATCATCTTTTATTACTTTGGTGGTTGCCTGTGAGCCTTGAATTCCTGCATAAGATTTCATCAACCGTTTAACTCGTTCAGGATTTCTTGTAACATTATCGGCCCTTGATATATCTGAGCTTACAACAGCATCGTAATTATGAAATTCAATATTTTTAGATAGTTTGGCTTATTTCTGTTAGGCAGTTTGGCTGTATTTTATTATGAAGTTTGGCGTTGTTTTATCAGGTGATCCGGCACTGGCCGGCTAATGCCTGTATAAAGAATACTTCGGCGGGAACGGTTTTCAAAATTGTCATTGACAAAAAGTTCGAAAATGCATAACATATAGATGTTTTTGAATATCATTTATATCTGTCTATGTAAAGAGAGACAAACTTATGGAAACTGAATATGCTGATTTTGCGCTGCTTTTTAAAGCCTTGTCGGATGAAACCCGGCTGAAAATTATCGACATGATTTCCTGCGGAGAGCTCTGTGCCTGCGACATTCTGAAATGTCTCAATATTACGCAGCCGACGCTGTCCTATCATATGAAGATGCTCTCTGAATGCGGCCTTGTTAATGCCGACCGGCAGGGCGCGTGGATGCATTACACTTTAAATGAAGCTGCTGCGAAGCGTATTTCGGAGTTTTGGCAATTACTCACGAGCAGCAAAAAGAATTGTATTTGTCACAGTTCCTGTGAACGGCAGAAAAACGGCTGCAAAACGGAAACCTGTGATAAGTACTGAAAAAATCATCAAAGAAAGAATTTGTTAAATATGAGCAGTAAGGAGGTGTTTTGTTATGGGTAAAATGGTTATTTTTGATCCCGCTATGTGTTGTTCGACGGGCATCTGCGGGCCATCCGTCGATCCGGAGCTGTTAAGGGTGGCCGCAGTGATTGAGAACCTGAAAAAAAACGGTATTGAAGTGATGCGGCACAGTCTTTCTTCCGAGCCTGAGGCATTTATGCACAGCGAGGCAGTCGCCGGCGCACTGAATGAAAAAGGAGCGGAAGCCCTGCCTGTTACGATGGTCGACGGGGAAATCGTAAAATCAGGCAGTTATCCCACCAATGAGGAATTCTTCCGTCTGTTCGGTGTTTCTCTTGATACGATAAAGCCGGCAATCAAAGTAAATGTGAACAAATGCTGCTGCGGCCCCAAAGGCTGCTGCTGAAAGTGTCAGGGACAAAAATATGGAGCTGTATAATCCTGCGAATGTATCGATGACGAAATATATGTTCTTTACCGGCAAGGGCGGCGTGGGTAAAACTTCGATTGCCTGCGCCACAGCTGCAGCTCTTGCGGATACCGGGAAAAAGGTACTGCTCGTCAGCACCGATCCGGCATCCAACCTGCAGGATGTCTTCGGCATACCGCTTGACAATAAAGGGACGGAAATCAGAGAAGTCCCGGGGCTTGTTGTTGCAAACCTTGATCCGCTTGCCGCAGCCGCAGAATACCGCGAGTCGGTCATCGGGCCGTATCGCGGGAAATTCCCCGATTCCGTCATCCGCGGCATGGAGGAACAGCTTTCAGGTTCCTGCACCCTCGAAATTGCGGCGTTCAATGAATTTTCGACTTTCCTGACAGACAAAGACAAGGCGGAGCGGTTCGACCATATCCTGTTTGACACGGCACCCACGGGCCACACCATGCGGATGCTCCGGCTTCCATCCGCATGGACGGGGTTTATCAGTGAAAGTACGCACGGGGCATCCTGCCTCGGACAGCTTTCCGGACTGGAAAGCAGAAAGGAAATCTATAAAAAGGCTGTCTATACACTCACAGATGGTAAACTGACGGCGCTTGTTCTTGTCACAAGGCCGGAGATTGCGCCGATTCTGGAGACTGAGCGGGCATCAGAAGAACTCGGAACACTCGGTATCAGTAATCAGCTGCTTGTGGTCAACGGGTTGCTTGAAAACTGTGATCCAAACGACGCGGTCGAATCCGCTTTGTTTGAGAAACAGACGGCCGCGATTAGAGGCATCCCCTCCGACTTATTGAAACATCCGGTCTCTATGGTTCCTCTGCGGGCTTACAACATAACAGGTATTGAAAACGTCAGGCGTATGCTTTCCTGTTCAGGAAGCTCGGGCGGCGGAAACGGTCCGGTAAAAATAAGTTCCTGCACATTGGCGGACGTTGTAAATGATATTTACAACTCCGGTAAAAAGGTCATCTTTACGATGGGCAAGGGTGGAGTCGGCAAGACCACGGTTGCCGCCGCGATTGCGCTGGGACTGAACCGAAAAGGCCGAAAAGTACGTCTCGCCACCACAGATCCTGCCGACCATCTGAATTATGTGATGAACGGTAGAGCCGGAATTTCCATCAGCCACATTGACGAACAGTTTGAACTCGGAAAATACAGGGATGAAGTGCTGGCAAAAGCCCGGCGGACGATGAGCGGAGACGATCTTGCTTATGTGGAGGAAGACCTGCGTTCTCCCTGCACACAGGAGATCGCCGTATTCCGGGCCTTTGCCGAAATCGTGGCAAAGAGCCGGGGCGAAACGGTTGTAATCGACACTGCGCCGACAGGCCATACGCTCCTGCTGCTTGAATCCGCTCAAAGCTATAACCGGCAGATCGAGAATTCAGGCGGAGATGTATCAGAGGCGGAAAAGGAATTACTGCCGAGATTGAAAAATCCTGATTACACGGAGGTTGTCATCGTCACGCTTCCCGAAGCGACGCCATTCTTTGAAGCGCAACGGCTGACGGAAGATTTAATGCGCGCAGGCATTCCTGTAAAATGGTGGATTGTAAATCAAAGCCTGTCATTCACCGAAACGAACAGTGATTTCCTGAAATCAAAAGCATCAGGCGAAATTCAATGGATTAACATGGTGCGTGAAGTTTCAAACGGCAGTTTTGCGGTCGTTCCGTGGAAGCCGTTTGAAATCAAAGGCGACAGGCTGCTTGCGTTGTTATAGCCGCTGTTTTGCAATTTTCCTCAAAAAAATCGAGGTGTCAAAATGAGAATCGCCATCATCGGCTCCGTCGCGGCGGGAACGTCGGCTGCGGCGAAAGCCAGAAGAAATACAGAGGACGCGCAGATCACCGTCTACGAGAAGGACAGCATCATATCTTATTCGGGATGCGGTCTGCCTTACTTCGTGGGCGGAGAAACATCCGACATCAGTAAGCTGACACCGAGGGATGCGCTGTGGTTCAAGGAACGGTATAACGTCGAAATTAAGACAGGATGCGAGGTGCTTGCGGTCGATCCTGTCAGGAAAACCATGGCGGTGAAAAATCTCGCAACTGGAGAAGAATTCACTGATACGTACGACAGGCTGATTCTTGCGACAGGCTCCAAGCCTTTCAAGCCGCCGCTCGACGGCATCGAAAGCAGGAACGTGTTCACGATCAAAAATCCGCAGAACGCGGTTGACGCGGACGCCTATATTGCCGGGCATCAGGCGAAAAAAGCCGTTATCATAGGCGGCGGCTATATCGGCCTCGAAATGGCGGCGGCCCTCAAAGAGAGGCAGTTGGACGTGACTATTCTTGAACTGAGCAGTCATATTATGCCGCCGATGGACGACGAGATGGCCGCCCGGCTTCAGCAATATATGCTCGGAAAAGGCATCAACATTCTGACGTCGGTCAGAGTCACCGGCTTTCAGCACGACGCCGGGACGGCCCGGACTGTGACGGTTGAAGGGAAGGGCCCGATTCCGGCGGACTTATTCATATGGTCAGCCGGAATCAAACCGGAAGTGGGGCTTGCAAAGGCAATGGGTGTCAGGCTGGGTGTGACGGGAGCCATAGAGGTTGACAACCGGATGCGGACCAATCTCCCCGATGTTTATGCCGCGGGCGACTGCGCTCAGGTGTATTCTCTCGTGACAGGCGGGCCTCTGTACCGCCCGATTGGCTCCACTGCCAACAAAATGGGCCGAATCGCCGGTGACGTCGTCACTGGGGGCAGCCTTGAATTCAGGGGTGTGCCGGGGACAGGCATCTTCAAAATATTCGATCTTTCCGTTGCCATGACGGGGTTGACTGAAAAAGAGGCCCGCAGACTCGGATATGATATTGAGGTTATCCACAATATTAAGCCGAATGTACCGGAATACTATCCCGGTTCCTCTGAAATGACAATCAAAGCGGTCGCCGACCATAAAACCGAAAAGCTGCTGGGCGTTCAGATTGTGGGCGGCGAAGGAGTCGACAAGCGCATCGACGTTTTTGTGACCGCAATCACGTACGGTGCGAAGGCGGGGGATCTCTTTCATCTTGATCTTGCCTATGCGCCTCCGTTTGCGACAACCAAAGACCCCGTGCTTTATACCGGCATGATATTGGACAATGCTTTAAATCGCGGGCGCAGGCTCATGACGCCTCGGGAGCTGATAGAGCGGAAACGGAATGGGGAAAAAATAACGGTCATCGACGTCCGAAGCAAAAAGGACAGGGATAAAGGATTTATAGAAGGCTCGCTTCACATCCCTCTGCAAAAGATGCGTTCCGGGCTCGGCAATTTGGGTAAAGATGATTTGATCGTCGTATACTGCAACAAAGGTGTTTCCGGCAATGCAGCGCAGAACATTTTGATTAACAACGGATTCCGGTATGTGTACAACCTGTCGGGCGGCTACAGACAGTACTGCATGGAAAAGAGCAAATGAAGAAGCTGTATGGCGGAATACCGTTCAGAGCGAACGGCCCTGCTGATTATTTCTGCCTGTATGCTGTATACTGTCCGCATGAAAACTGCCGTTATCGGAACCGGATTGATTGCCCGCACGCATGTAAAGGCGCTCCGCGAATGCGGGGAAGAGATTGTACTTGTCGTCGGCCGCACGGAAAGCTCTGCGGCGTCGTTCGCCGCAGAGTGTGGTATTCCCCGGCATGAGACGAAACTCACGCGGGAGAATATCGGAGACGCTGAATGCATTCACATCTGCACGCCGCCGTCGCTGCATTACGAAGCGGCGAAGCTGTGTCTGGAAGAGGAAAAGCACGTCGTCTGCGAAAAGCCGCTGTCGCTCGAGCCTCGGGAGGCGGCGGAACTGAAACGTCTTGCAGCCCTTCATGACGATGTCGTTTCCGCCGTCGTATTCAACAACCGTTTTTATCCGGCCGTGCGGAAAATCCGCAGCGGGGCCGGAAAAGCTGATGCGGGCAGTCTGCTCTTTTCCTGCGGTCATTACTTTCAGGAATACGACGTACTGCCTGCGCCTTTTTCGTGGCGGTGCGACGCCGGCAGACCTGACAGCCGTTTCCGTGCTGTTTCCGAAATCGGCTCGCACATCGTCGACCTGCTGGAATTCATGACGGGGGAGCGCGTCGAAAAGGTATGCGCGGTTTTTATTAATCCGCACCGCGAGCGCTATCTCCGCGGAGGCGTCATGTATGCGGAAGGGCAGCCTGCCGAAAAAATAATTGTTAAGAACGAGGATGCCGCGTCGCTCATGCTGCGTCTGCAGGGCGGAGCCGCCGCGAGCATCATGCTGTCGGAAATATCGCCGGGACGGAGCAACGACGTGTCTATAGAGCTCGTGTACGATTCAGCGTCTTTCTCGTGGTGCAGCGACCGGCCGTACGAAGTGCGCACGGGCCGAAAGGGAGAGGGCGTCTGTGTGACGCAGGACGATTTCGGCGGCGGATTCAGTACGACGTTCACCGACTGCTTCCGCGAAGTGCTTGCGTGCGTCGCTGAGCACCGGAAGAGCAGCGTGCTTGCGTCGTTCGCCGACGCGGCGCATGTTGCAATTGTCTGCGAGAGCATCGGACGGAGCGCGGAACGTGACGGCGCGTGGATCGACGTACGGGAGGTGGCGCGTGAATACGAAGGCTGAATCGATTTTACGTTTTTACAACATGCAGATGTCCGAACCCGAACACACGTATTTCAGCGAAGCCGGCCGCGCCGGCAGGAAAGACGGCGGAGAACCTGAGTGGGCTATGATGTACGGACTGTACTGCAGGAACCCCGACAGCTTTTCCCGCTTTCACCGTCTTACCGTCGATGAAATCTGGAGCTTTTACGAAGGTGAACCGTTCCGCCTGTATCTGCTGTATCCCGACGGTTCGACGGCATCGGTGGTGATGGGGCCGGATTATGAAGCGGGGCAGACACGTCAGTTCCTCATTCCGGCGGGCGTGTGGCAGGGGGCGTGTCTTGCGGAAAACAGTTCGTACGCGCTGTACGGATGTACGACTGTTCCGGGATTTACGCCCGCATGCTTTGAAATCGGGCGGAGGGACGAACTCGCAGCGCAGTATAAGGAGATGGCCGGCGTTATCAGGACGCTCGGATTCTAAGGACCCGCTGATTACATCACGGCGGTTTTATCGGCTGTTCTCTGAACACCCCGTTGACCTTTGTCTGTTTCTGTGTAAACTTGTTCCGTTATGAAGAAATCATCCGTTTTAAAACTCTGCATCCGGTACATCTGTTTTTTTGCCGGCCTGTTCGTTATTGCCGTCGGCGTTGCGTTCTCGAGGCGCGGTGGCCTCGGCACGTCTCCCGTTTCGTGCATTCCGGCCGTACTTGAATACGTGACGCCGTGGACGATGGGCGAAATCACCATTGCGATGCACGTGCTGTTTATCCTGCTGCAGATTATTATTCTGCGCAGAGAGTACGAACCGGTTCAGCTGCTTCAGCTTCCTGTCGCGTTTATATTCGGTGCTTTTACCGACGTTGCGAATGCGTTTATCGACGCGTCTTTCCCGCTCGGAAACTATGCGGTATGCATGCTGTACACGCTTGCGGGCGTGGTGCTCGTGGGATTCGGCGTGTACGTTGAAGTTCACGCGGGTGTCGTCATGCTTGCAGGCGAAGGTCTCAGCGCTGCAATTTCAAAGGCATCCCGTAAGGAATTCCCCCGGGTGAAGGTCGCCGTCGACTCGACGCTCGTCGCAATCGGCGTTGTTCTCAGTCTGATTTTTCTGCACGGTCTCGTCGGCGTGCGCGAAGGAACGATCATTGCGGCGCTTTTTGTCGGTTCGTGCGTAAAGCTTGTCGAACTGTGGTTCCCCGGCATGAACGCGTTTTTTGAACGGTTAAAATAAGAAAGCGTATACGGACCCCGCAAATGAACAGAACCCGGCCCGCAGGTAAAACATGCGGGCCGGGTTCTGTTTTTTTACGCGCGGTTACGGAATCATCGTGCGAGCGCTTTGTTCATCTTGTCCACAAGCTCGTCGAGTTCCTCCTCCGTCATTCCGCCGAAGCTTCTGACTGCGTGGAGCGGAAGGTTGTCGAGCATGGCCTGCATCATATCGTTGTTTATCGCATCGTTTATTGTTTCGCTCTGCGTTGCACCTCCGCCGAATCCCTGTCTGACTTTCTCCAGCAGCGGCTTGCATATTTCTGCGGTAACCGGATTCCTGTTGATTTCTTCAATAACCGTGTTGCGGTTTACCCTGAACGAGGATTTCGCCGTCGAGCTTACGTGCACAGTTCCGGCAAGCCGTATGTCGCGCGAGGAACTTCCGACGAGAATGTCGTAGTCGCCCGTTGCGGCATACCAGTCGTGAATGCCGGTGTTGTACCACGCGAACGAGCGCTTGTCGAGTGTAAGCGTGATGTCTTTCGATTCGCCCGGTTCGAGGAAGATTTTGCCGAAATTCTTCAGTTCTTTTTCGGGACGTATTGCGGAATCAGTCTTGTCCGCAACGTACAGTTCCGCAACTTCGGCTCCCGCCGTTTTACCGGTGTTCTTTACGGTGAACGTTACGTCGACCGTGTCCGAATCATTCATATCTTTCCGGGACAGTCTGAGGTCGCTGTACTCGAACGTCGTGTAGCTCAGTCCGAATCCGAACGGGAAGAGAACGTCCATATGTTTTTTGTCGTAATAGCGGTAACCGATGAACACGCCTTCGTTGTATTCCACCGTATGACCGTTGCCCGGGAAATCGATGTAGCACGGCGTATCCTCCAGACGGAGGGGGAACGTCTCTGCAAGTTTTCCGCTCGGATTCGTTCTGCCGAACAGCAGATTTATCTGCGCGGTGCCGACAGCCTCGCCGCCGAGGTAGCTTTCGAGAATGCCCTGTACGTTATTAACCCACGGCATTTCGACGGGAGAACCGTTGTGCAGGACGACGACCGTGTGCGGCTGTACTTCCGCAACAGCTTGTATGAGTTTATTCTGATTTGCAGGCATCTTCATGTCTTTGCGGTCGTATCCTTCGGACTCGTATGCGTCGGGAAGACCCGCGAAGATGACGGCTTTTTTCGCTTTCCCGGCCGCCGTAACGGCCTCCTTTAATAATTTTTCATCGTCCTTTTCCCTGAGATCGTATCCCTGAACGTACTTCACGTTAAGGCCGAGTGCTTTTGCCGCATCGAGCGCGCTCGTGATTTTTGTGCAGTTGATGTGAGAGCTTCCGCCGCCCTCAAAGCGCGGTTCCTTCGCGAACTCGCCGATGAACAGAATATCCGCCGCGTCTTTTTCCGAAAGCGGCAGAATGTTTCCGTCGTTTTTGAGCAGCACCATTGAGTTTTCCGCAATTTTCGCCGCGAGCTCGTGATGCTTTTCCTTGTCGAAATTCCCCGGCAGTCGTCCGTCAATAAACTTGAAGACGATGGAGAGAATCCGCCCGACTGCCGTATCGAGAATCTTTTCGTCGAGCTTTCCGTCCTTTACGGCCTGTACGATCTGTTTGTCCGTAACGCCGCCCGACGAAGGCATTTCAAGTTCGAGTCCCGCTTTGAGCGCTTCGACGCGGTCGTCCATCGCGCCCCAGTCCGTCATGACGTAGCCGCCGAATCCCCAGTCTTTTCTGAGCACGTCCGTGAGAAGCCATTTGTTTTCGCACGAGTAGACGCCGTTTATCCGGTTGTACGAACACATGAGCGTGTCCGGTTTTGCTTCCCGCACGACTGCTTCAAACGCCGCAAGGTATATTTCCCGCAGCGTCCGTTCGTCGGCTTCCGCCGAAACGGACATGCGCCTGTATTCCTGATTGTTCGCGGCGAAATGCTTTACGGAAACGCCGATATTTTTTGATTCGACGCCTTTCGTATACGCGGCGGCCGCCTGTCCTGCGAGGTACGGATCTTCCGAAAGGTATTCGAAATTCCGGCCGCACAGCGGAGAGCGTTTCATGTTGACCGCAGGCCCCAGGATGACGGACACGTCCTCGGCCTGACATTCATCGCCGAGCGTTTCGCCTTCTTCGCGGAGAAGGCTGCGGTCGAACGAACATGTCGTGAGACATCCTGCCGGGAAACATACCGCTTTGATGCTTTCGTTTACGCCCAGATGGTCGGCCTTCAAATCCTGTTTGCGAAGGCCGTACGGACCGTCGCTTACCATAACGGCGGGAATCCCGAGCCGTTCCACTGCTTTCGTGTGCCAGAAATCAGCTCCCGAGCACATGCCCGCTTTTTCTTCGAGCGTCATTCTGCCGACGATTTCTGTAATGTCGTGTTTCATTCGTATCTCCTGTTATTTTTCTATATACTTGTTTTTACGTCGCTCATATCCCACTTTTCATATATTTTCGGAACGTCGCTGATAAGCCGCTTTGTATACGGCGCTTTTGAGTGGAGTATTACTTCATCGGCGGTACCGTGTTCGACGAATTCTCCGTGATCCATTATGTACACGCTGTCGGAAACGTAGTACGCCAGCCCGATGTCGTGCGTAATGAATATGACAGTCATACCGGTTTCGCTCCGCAGTTTCAGGAGCATGTCGAGGATTGTTGCGCGCGAACATGCGTCGACCATTGACGTCGGCTCGTCGGCGATGAGAATGTTCGGATGAAGAAGAAAAACGCGCGCAATCATCATACGCTGCATCTGTCCTCCTGAAAGTTCGAACGGATACTTGCCTGCCAGTTCCTCGTATTTCAGGTTCACGAAACTACATGCTTCCGCCATCATAGCGGTTTTTTCTTCTTTCGGCAATTTTTTCCCGCCTTTCATGTTGATGCAGTCGAGCAGCAGATGATCGATTTTATTAAACACGTTGAAGGACGAGAACGGATCCTGAAAGACAGCCTGTATGCCTTTCCAGTATTCCTCCTTTTTTTTATGAGACGAGATGTCCCGCAGCGAACCGCGGTAATACAGTTCTCCTGAAGTCGCCGGAATCAGTCCGAGAATCATTTTGGCGAGCGTCGTTTTTCCGCTGCCGCTTTCACCGACGATCGAAATGATTTCAGCCTTGTGAAATTCGAAATCGACGTGATGAACGGCGACTGTCTGTTTTTTCCCGAAGCCGAAAATTTTCGTTATGTTTTTACCCTGCAAGATTATTTCTTCGCTCATTTAAATTTTATCTCCTTCAGCGTCTCAAGATCAAGACGGCAGCGGTACTGGCGGTCGTTGTCGAAGGTGACGAGGGAAACAGGAGCTGCTTTGCACTGCGGTTCCGCCCAGCGGCAGCGGTCCGCAAACCTGCATCCTTCCGGCGGATGTTTCAAATCAGGCGGCGTTCCCGGAATGGCAGTGAGCGTCGTCCCTCGCGTTCCTGCCTCCGGCACTATGATGGAACCCATGAGACCTTTTGAATACGGGTGCACCGGATTAAAGACCATTTCCTTTGCGGAGCCCCGTTCGACAATCTGTCCCGCATACATGACCATGATGTCGTCCGTTACGTTGTACAGCAGCGGCAGTTCGTGCGTAATGAACAGCATCGATTTTATTAATCCTCTGCCGAGCAGATCGTGCAGCATCTTGATGACCATCTTCTGCGACGTAACGTCGAGCGCCGACGACGGTTCGTCCGCTATGAGTACTTTCGGAGAAAGAATCGTCGAGATTGCGATGACGGTCCGCTGTTTCATGCCTCCCGACAGTTCAACCGCGTGCTTCTGCAGAACTTCCTCCGGCAGCCCGAGAATGGAAAACCGTTTTTTCGCCATTTCATAAATGTCCGCTTTCGGTATTTTCGAATCATGCGCGTGAACGACGTCTTCGATAAAGCGTATGATTTTCATCGTCGGATTCAGCGCGTTCATTGCCGCCTGCGGAATGTACGCCAGATCGCTGCCCAGAATGTTCTTTCGTATGTCGTCGGGCTTTCGTCCCGTAATTTCGTTCCCGTCGACGAAAATCCTTCCGCTTTCGTATCTGAGCTGGCCGAAATAATATCCCATGAGGCTGAGCGCGAGCGTCGATTTACCGCAGCCCGATTCGCCCGCGATGCCGAGCGATTTTCCTTCTTCGATGGTGAGCGAAACGCCGTCGACTGCGTGAAGGGCTTCGCCGTATTTTGTGACGTATTTTGTTTTGAGGTCCTGCACCTCGAGCATTATTTTCCCCATCGTTCCTCCTAGTCGCGAAGCTGCGGATTGAATATCTGATCAAGCCCGGTGTTCATGAGGTTCAGCGAGAATGATACGAGCGTAATCGACAGAATGACGGGCACGAACGCCCACCACGCGTCGCTCAGCGGTGCCTGAAACCTGATCGCCCAGTTCATCATCACTCCGAGCGTTGTCACTTCCGTGGAGGAAGGCCCCAGACCGAGCATAGAAAGCTGCGCTTCGGAGAGAATGCCCGACGATATCTGCAGTATATACGCCATGACGACGTACGACGCCACGTACGGCAGTATGTCCGAAAAAATAATAGTTCCCAGACTGTGTCCCGAAAGTTTCGAGAGATTGACGTGATCGCGGTTTTTCAGCGACAGCGTCTGGGCCCGTACGGCACGTGCCGTCCACGGCCACGACGTAAGTCCGATAACGAACGCGACTGTCGTTATGTTGCGGCCTGCGCTTCCCACGCTTACCGAAATAAGGACGAGAATGATGAACGACGGAATGACGATGAACATGTTCGTGAAAAACGTGATGATGTTGTCGGCCCATCCTCCGAGATAGCCGGAGAGCAGTCCGAGCGTGAGACCGATAAGCATCGCTATTGTTCCGGCGACAAATCCTATTTTAAGCGACGTCTTGATTGCGGACATGAGCTCGATGAAAATATCGCGTCCGAAATTATCGGTGCCGAGCAGGTACGTGATGTGATTCGGCATATCCTGAACGCGGACGAAATCCTTCGTGGTAAGGTCCTTAACAACCGTATACGTCCCGTCGCTGTTTGCAGCCACCACCTGATAATCAGCTTCGGATAGCATAGCGCTGATTGAACTGAACAGACGGGTGAATTCCTTCCGGTGCGCGGACGTTCCCTTAACCTGAATTTCCGGATCGTACGCGGACAGCCACATCGAAGTGAGCGCGCCTTTGTCCTTCGCGGCTTTTGCGATTTCGGACTTTTCAAGCGGCGAATAATCCGTAAGCCATTCGTCCATGAGCGCGACGTCCTTTGCAGACACTTTCGCCGCCAGCCTGTTTGCGAGCGTGTCGAGCGTGATGACTTTCGAATCGCTGTGCACCGCGTCGGAAACAGAAACGTACGTTCCCGGCGCGTAGAACAGCCCTCCCGTCATCTTGAGCGGCGGAGTCCTGTTGAACAGCGGCACGATGACAGGTATGAACAGCATGACCGCGAATATGACGAATCCCGTTACGAATTTACCGGAATGAAAGAGCATTCTGAAGTAATTTGTTTTCATTGAAGACTCCTTATTCCTGCGCCGCTTTCACGCGCGGATCCACAAGGCCGTAAATAATGTCGACCGCGAAGTTCGCGATGAGAACACCGATCGTGATGAGCAGCGTGCAGGCGGAAATCATCGGATAATCCTGCGCGGTGATTGCGTTCATCATTTTCATTCCGAGCCCGTTGTAGCTGAAGATTGTTTCCGCGACGAGCGCGCCTCCGACCATAGAGCCGAGCGAGAGCGCAAGGCCGGTAATCTGCGGAAGCATCGCGTTTCGGAATACGTATTTTACGATGACCCGGTCCTTTATTCCGAGAAAACGGCTGTATTTTACGTAATCGGCGTTCAGCTCGTAGATCGACATTGAGCGCATTCCGATTGCCTGCCCGCCGATGGCTACGATGACAATGGACCAGAACGGCATCTGGTAATACTGAACGACAGACGCGATGAATTTCCAGCTGAACGCGGGAATCAGGTTGGCCGCATACGAGCCTCCCACCGGCGCAATCTTCAGTTTTATGCCGAACACATAGAGCATGACGATTGCAAGGCCGAATGCGGGAATATTGCTCAGAAAGAGGAAGAACGGGAATATTCCCTTGTCGAACGCGCCTTTGATATAAGCGGCGAGCGCTCCGAGAATGTTGCCGAGCGTCCACCCTATCAGGATTGCAGGCAGCTGGAGCGCGAGCGTCCACCACACGGAATCGCTTATTAATTTTGCGACGCTTTCCCCGGTCTGCGTGGAGCGGCCGAAATCACCGTGAAAAAGATTGCGGATATAAATAATGAATTGTTCCGGAATTGTCTTGTCGAGTCCGTAGAGGTGAAAGTACTCTTCCTTTATTTTTTGAATGGCGGCTGAATCAGTCATGCCTGATGTCGCGCTGCTTATGAGGCCCGCAAGCGGATTGCCCGGTATGAGACGCGGAAGCAGAAAGTTGAGTGCGACGGCAAAAAAGAATGTTATTAAATACCATACGAATTTTCTGCCGAAGTATTTTACATATCCGTTCATCATTCCTCCTGTCGCGGCAGGGCGGTCATGCGGACATACACATGGATGCCGCTCTGTCGAATCAAGCTGTACGAAACAGAACCGTTATTTTACGAGCGTAAGGCGGTAGAGCGCCGCAATGCCGTACCCGTCGGTGCAGTCCGTCGGAGGTATGTTCGTTTTGTCGTCCGCCGCCGGGAAATTCGTCCAGACTGATTCGTTTACCGTGTAGAACACCTGCGGACGGTACATAAGGGCAAAGCCCGGAACGTCCCTGAGCCATATGATGTTAAGTTCGGTATACAATTTTTTGAGCTGAATCTGATCGGTCGTGACGGGAATCTGCTCGAGAATTTCATCGGCGCGCGCGTTCGAATAACGCGACCAGTCGCTCGGCACGCGTTCTGCTTTTACGTACTGACCGCGGTTGCTGTACATAGACTGATAGGCGCGCGTCCACGGATTCGCGATTCCCGTTCCGTCGTTCGTCCACATGATGATGTCGAAGTTGCCTGTCTGCATGTCCTCGTACATGACCGAGAACTGCGGATAATACGTCGTGATGTCCAGTCCGATGGACTTGCCTGCCTGCGCGACAATCTGGAGGGACGCTTCCCAGTCTGTCCATCCCGTCGGACATTCCGCCTTCAGCGAAATCTTTTTCCCTTTGTATTCGCGAAATCCGTCGCCGTCCGTGTCCTTAATGCCCGCGGCATCGAGCAGTTTTTTCGCTTCGTCGATCTGCCTCCCCGTCCACTGGTACGGCTTGAGGGCCGCTGCGTCGATAAGATCCCGTTCGGGTTTTGTGGGGTTCATAAGGCTCGGCGGCACGTCTTTCATGGAGTAGGTGTAATTGCTCATTGCGGTCGTTTTTATCTGATCGTAATCAACCGCCATTGCGATTGCTTTCCTAACCGCAACCTGATCAAGACCCGGACGGGTTACGTTGAACCATGCGGTCGGCATGCTCACGTCCTGATAGTACGGCGGTTCGTCGAGATATGTCGATACAGGCAGCCCCGATTCCCACATCTTCCAGATTTCTGACATAAACTGCTGCGCTACGTCGACTTCGCCCGCCTGAAACGCCACCGCGCCTGCGTTGTTGTCGCTGAAAAGGTTGTGTGCGATATATTTCGGGGCGGGAAGTTTTCCCCACATTGATTTGTCTTTGCCCCAGTAGTTGTCGTTGCGTATGAGGACCGATTTCTGTGCGTTTTCGATGTACCGTTTATACGGGCCGGACCCAACGCATTCTTCCCACCGGTCCGCTTTCACCGCTGCAGGATCGTTCTTGTTGCGCTGTTCCACGAGTTTGTACGCATGTTCAGGAATAATAAAGAAACGTGCGATTGTGTCGAGTATTTTAAGAGGATTATAATTTTTTGAACTCGCGACAATCTGGACCGTGTAATCGTCGAGAGCCTTTACCGAGTCGATATACAGCCACGCGTCTAGTCCCATCGGCGTCTGATATTTTTTATGTGCGGCGAAAGTATACTCGACGTCGCGGGCCGTAAGCTTAACGCCGTCGCTCCAGTGGGCTGCTTTTTTTATTTTAATTGTGTATGTTTTGTCGTTGACTTTATAGTCGCCGTCGGCAAGAAGCGGATAGAGTTTACCGTCGTTCGGGTTGTACATATAGAGTGTTTCCCAGACAAGTTCCCGCGACAGCGTATTCTGTGTCTGGTACCAGCAGTTTGAATTTGTCGACAACGGGTTCGTGTTTACGACGGCACCCCATTGTTGTCCGTTGAAATACAGCGTTTCATTGCGGGGGAGTTCACTTACGACAGAATCAGTTTTTGCAAAGAGAGCGCTTGTGAGAATAAGTGCGGCGGCACACATACCGCAGATTTTCAATAGTCTTTTCATAGACACCTCCTAATAATCTGAATCTATACGAAAAGTGTAGCCGCTGTCCGCACGAACGGTTTATTAAAATATTGCGTATTTTTATAAATTTTCTCATTTTTCAACGGCCTGTGATATACTGATATCAAGTATGGTAAGCTTTGCGGAAATCGGACAGATACACGACTACGTTCGTCTCATTTTTCAGTTGACGAGAATCCCGATATCACTATATGTGGTGACTGACGACGCGAAGCGGTATCACCGGATATTTATTTACCCCGACATACCTGAAGTACGCACTTTAACAATTCCGCTTGATTTGGAGGAATCCCTTGCGAGTGTTTTTTCAAATTCGGTAAAGGAAGTGATACGTCCCTGTATTTTTACGGAAGAAAATGCGTATACGGTTTTCAGCATTCCGTTCATACTGATACGGAAACCGGGGCAGGTTTCCAGAAAAATACTCCTTGTTGTCGGGCCCTGTTTTCAGGAACCTGTCCAGAAGGAGAATACGGCGGTTTGCAGCCGGGAAGCCTGCGATGCATCACGTATTCACAGCTGGAAAAACAAGGCGCGCGGCTGCTTTCGGTTCTGTTCCGAAGAAGAGATAAAAAACGCCGGCATGCACATACCGTACTGGAATCTTCCTCATTTATGCGCGGTGGTACAGATTTTCTACGTAATGCTGTTTAATCAGCAGATCAGCATAGCGGAAATAATGACTTCGGGAATAGTAAACAGCGATGCGGAACTCGGCGCCCGGATAACTGCGGAACTGTTCCAGCGCAGGGAGCAGTACGATTTTCATACTTCGTTTTCTCAGGAAATGCGGATATGGGACACAATACGGGAAGGTAACGTGGACGGGCTTCCTTCCGCGCTGAAAGTCGAGATGCTGAAGACACCCGGAATTCTGGCGAAAACCCGCGTGAGGCAGGAAAAAAATCTCGACATTTGCACGGTTGCGATCGCTACCCGTTTTGCAATTCAGGGAGGCGTTCCCGACGATATTGCATATGCGATGAGCGACAGCTTTATTCAAAAAGTTGAGGAGATGAGCAATGTTCAGGACATTATACAGTTCAACAATACCATCATCATTGAATTTACAAAAATTACCGCTGAATGCAAACATAAGCAGCAGCGGCACTGTTCACCGGAGATTAATAAATGCATCAACTATATAGAGCAGAACCTTCATTCGAAAATCACGCTCAAGGATATATCAGGACAGCTGCATATCAGTATTTCTCAGATATCGCGAAAGTTTAAAGACGAGACGGGCGAATCGATTGTGGATTTCTGCAACAGACAGCGGATTATTGAAGCGTGCAGACTGCTTGAGTATTCGGAAAAAAGTCTTCTGGACATAAGCACAACACTCGCGTTCAGTTCGCAGAGTTATTTTTCCGCGCTGTTTAAAAAATATACGGGGAAAAGTCCGCTCGGGTACAAACGGCGCTGCCGTGAATCCGGGACTCAAAATAGCATTAAATAGACTGTATTTCTGTTTTCCGGAGGATAGGAAAGATTTCGTCTTTCTGGCGGTCCATGTTATTTAACAATGATTCAAGCAGAAAGTCTGTCACGGGAGGGAAGTTGTGCTGCGACGCGAAGACTGAGTCCGCATCGCAGTAACTTGCGGCGTATGCGCTTATCCTGGAAGCGAGCCGGGAAATCTCGCGGGCGTATTTTTCGCCGTACAGTTTCGCGCTTCGTTCCGGGCTTTTTTGCAGCAACGGGAAAATTTTTTCGTTTTCAAAAGAAGCAAGAACGGCGAGCGAAGCATTCAGACTGTGAACGGAATCCGCAATAATATGCGCATTCTCCATTGAGAGACCTTTGTGCATCGTATCCAGAATGCGCTCTGCGGAGTCCTGCACCTGACTGAACAGTTCCTGAACTTCATCGATAATCATATATTATTTTACGTTCCGCAGTTTCTTATCAAGCGCTGTTTTCGCTTTCCCGGAGAGATGCGCGAACGGCATTGCTGACAGCTGTACGAGCGACGAGTCCCGCAGCGGCACCGGAACCGCATCGGGATTGATTCCTGCATGTCTGAGCAGCGCGGTGCATTTTTGGCTGTCCATGAGGTCGTTCACGGGACTGTCGATGCTGTACGATTTTATAAGAGGAATCTCAGGCATATACGCATATTCGTAATGTCCCGCCGCCAGTTTGATGCTGCCGTTGTCTTTTTTGCCCGGCAGCGTCAGCTGCGCCTCCGCGTCGAACGGAACATCGACGGACAGACTGAACTTTCCGTCCTTGTGCAGTCCCCAGTGAATTTCATACAACCCCGCGGCGGAATCGTACACCATATCCGTTTTCGTTATGCGGTAATCGGGCATGGGTTTTATAACCGCCTTTTTGAATCCTGGTGCGCTTTCCGCCGGATTCAGTCCGGCTATTGTCCGGTACATCCATTCGACGATGGAACCGTACGCATAATGATTGAGCGAGTTCATATCGGTTCCCGAAATTTTCCCGTCAGGAAGCACCGAATTCCAACGTTCCCATATCGTCGTCGCGCCCATTTTCACTTCGTAAAGCCAGCTCGGGTACTCGTCGTTGAGCAGCAGTTTGTACGCCAGATTGTTGTATCCGTATGTGGAAAGCACTCTGCAGAGGAAAGGTGTTCCGGTAAAACCTGTCTTCAGATATCCGTCGTTCAGCCGTATTTTTTCCGCAAGACGGTCGGCCGCACGCTTGAGCGATTTTTCGTCGGGAGCAAGCTTGAATTGCAGGCAAAGCACATACGCGCACTGCGTCGTCACGGCGAGCCTTCCCGACGGAGTAAAATATTCCCTGCGGATCGCCGACATAATTTCATCTTTGAGCTTTGTATATGATTCCGCCGCGCTGTCTCTGCCGGTGATGCGGGCGCTTTCCGCAACTATGCACGCCGAATAATAATAATATGCCGATGCTATGAACGCGTCCTCTGTTCCGCCCTTCACGCCCGTCCCCGTTTCGGAATCGAGCGCGAGCCAGTCCCCGAGCTGGAACCCTTTGCGCCACAGTCTCGTTCCTCCGTCGGCATCGTCGATGCGTTTCACAAAGTCGACCCACGAACGCATGCTTTCAAACTGTTCTTCCAGAATCGACGTGTCGCCCGAGAACAGATACATGTTCCACGGAATTATCGTCGCTGCGTCTCCCCAGACTGCCGCACCTCCGCCCAGTCCGAAAGAGGGAACGACTAACGGAACGTCGCCGTTCCTGCGCTGCTGTTCCGACCGCATGTCGCCGAGGAACTTGCGGTAAAAACTGAAGCAGTCCGTCTGAAAGAGCGCCGTTCCCGTGAAGACCTGCGTGTCGGCGGTCCAGCCCATGCGTTCGTCGCGCTGCGGACAATCAGTCGGAACATCGACAAAATTGCTCCGCTGTCCCCACTCCGCATTTGCTATAAGTCTGTTCACCCGTCTGTCGGAAGTCTTAATGCTGCCTGTCCGCTCGAACGTGCTGTGAATCGTGCACGCTTCAAAACGCATGAGGACATCTTTGTTTGTAATGCCTTCGATTTTTACGTAGCGGAATCCGTAGTACGTAAAGTGCGGCTGTACCGTATGTTCTCTGCCGTCGGAAATATACACGTATTCGGCTTTTGCTGTCCGCAGATTTTCGCGGTAGAAATTCCCGTCCTGGAGAATCTCTCCGTACTGAAGACGGACTGACTTTCCCCGCGGAAGTTTTACCGTAAAGCGGACAAATCCCGCCATGTTCTGACCGAAATCGAGCACCGTTTCATGCGCCGGCGTACGGATCAGTTCTGCCGGTTTCCTGGTACATTCGATTTCAACAGGCGCCGTTGTCTGGGGAATGAGCGCATCGAAACCTTTCGAAATGCACACCGCCTTTTTGTATACGGGATTTTCCTTTACGTCCGGCTCGAACGTTTCGCCGTCATAAATCGAGGAAAACAGTATTTCGCTTTTCCTCACGCGCCACGAATCGTCCGTCACAATCACCGTTTCGCTGCCGTCGTCAGCATTCATGTGCAGCTCAGCGAGAAGCGCATATTCGTTCCCGTATATTTCGGACTTCCCCTCGTATCCGAACCTGCCCTTGTACCAGCCGTCCGCAAGATAAAATTCGAGCGTATGTGTCCCGCTGTGTTTCAATCCTTTTGTTACGTCGTATGTCTGATACTGAATCCTGTCGGCGTAATTCGTACAGCCGGGAGAGAAAAATGAGCCTGAAACTTTTTTCCCGTCGAGGTACACATCGTACATCCCGAGTCCCGTCGCATACAGCCGCGCGTTTGCCGCATGCTCCGCAGAAAATTCTTTTGTGAAAACAGGCATAACGTGTTTTGAAAAAGGAGAACCTATCCATTTTGCGCTCCATTTTTCGGCGAGCTTCGCCGTCTCGAAATACGTAACTCCTCCCGTTCCGTGTTCGCCTGTGTCGGACCATACCTCCGCGCATACATAATACCGCGTACGCGGAATCAGCTTCAGCGGAAGTTTCGTTCCGAGCGAATTAATAACGCTGCTTTTGCCTGTGTCGAAAACGAGCGGCTGCATGTCGGGAGAAAGCGAAACGCTGATGCGCGCTGCGGCCTGTTTTCTGCCGGCTGCATTGCGTATTTTGTAAGAGACCGTAATATTCCCGAACTCCATTCCGACGGGACAGTCGAGATGATTTATTTTTATATCATATAGTTCCATATTGCTCTCCTTGTTTTGCTGATTTTTTACGTTTGTTCTGAAATTTTCCGTATCACTATATTTTACACCACAATTTCAATACTGCAACCCGTATTTACCCTTTTACGCCGCCTATAACAATTCCTTTAACAAAATTCTTCTGGAAGAACGGATACAGAATGAGAACGGGGAGTATGCCGATTACGGCAATTGCCATGCGGATACCGATGCTCGGCAGCGTCGCGGTCGAAATGTTCGACACGAGAGACGAACCGCTGCTGAGAAACTGAATATCCGAGAGCATCCTGTTCAGGATATTCTGAATGCTGAACAGCGCCGGATCGGTAAGATAATAAAGGCCGTTGAGCCAGTCGTTCCAGTAATTCAAACCGACCATAAGCATAAGCGTCGTAATCATAGGTTTCGACAACGGTATAACGACGGACCACAAAATCCGGTATTCTCCCGCACCGTCTATGCGGGCGGCCTCTATGAGCGAGTCGGCGATGTTCGACGAAAAGAAGGACCGCATCATGATGACGAAAAAAGCGTTCATCAGCAGATTCGGTACGATAAGCGCGAACAGCGTGTTTTTAATATGAAATATTCCCGTGTACATAAGATACGTCGGGACAAGTCCGCCGTTGAAAAGCATGGTGAAGAACACGATGAAAGAGAACATCGGTCGGAATATCATTTCTTTACGGGAAAGCGGATACGCGAGAAGTAAAGTTACGGAAATGGAACACAGCGTACCGACGACGGTCGCGAGAACGGTTATTCCGTATCCGCGGAGTATTGTCTGCCCGTGACTGACAAGATACTTGTACGATTCGGCGCTGAACTCCTTCGGGAAAAAGGTATATCCGTTTACCATGAGGGCCCTTTCGCTTGTAAGCGATGAAGCGACGAGCAGTATAAAAGGCAGCACGCAGACGAGCGTGAGCAGAATCATAATCATGTTCAGCATGATCTGCTGTATTTTATTATTCTCAACCATATTTCGGGCTCCTAAAATAATGCGCTTTCTTTGTCGATAGAGCGCACGAGTTTGTTTACTGTGAGGATAAGAACAAATCCGAGAACGGCCTGATAGAACCCCGCTGCAGAAGCGCGCCCTATGTCGTTCAGCTGGGTAAGGCCGCGGTACACATACGTGTCGATTGTATTTGTCGCGTCCATGAGCATGCCGGAATTGAGCGGCACCTGATAGAACAGTCCGAAATCGGAATAGAATACACGGCCGAGCTGCAGCAGCACAAGTGTTATTATTGTCGGACGCAGCTCGGGCAGCGTTATGTATCGTATCTGTTTCCATTTCGAAGCGCCGTCTATCGATGCGGCTTCGTACAGTGCGGTGTCGATCCCGATAACGGTGGCGTAATAAATAATGCTCGTGTAACCGAAATTCTTCCACAGGCTTACCGCGGTAAGAATGTACGGCCAGCGCTTCGGTTCCGTATACCAGCTGATTTTCTTAGCGCCGAACACGTGAACGAGAAGGTTGTTAAGAAATCCGTTGTCCTGACTTAGAAAGCCGTATACAATGTAGCTCACGACGACCATCGAAATCAGATACGGGACGAGGATGAACGTCTGATACACTTTCTTCAGCCGCAGGCTTGTGAGCTCATTTAAAATAACGGCCACAATAACGGCGAGTACTGTTCCCAAAACGATGAATACAAGATTGTAGCAGAGCGTATTCCGCGTTATGACGAACGCATCCCGCGTCGTAAAAAGAAAACGGAAGTTCTTAAAACCGCACCACGGGCTGTTCCATATTCCCTTTGCATAGTTGAATTTCTTGAAAGCGACGACGATTCCGGCCATAGGTATGTAATTATTAATGAGTAAATATGCGAGTCCCGGAATCATCATCGAAAACAGCTGCAGCGTCGTTTTCATCCGCGTATGATTTATTTTATTCTGAAACATGAGTTCTCCATAATAAAGCCGGACGCAAAAAATCCGGCTTCAGCAGTTCGTTATTTATTTTTTAGGAATTTATCGAGTTCCTGCTGTTTCAGGGCAATGACCGCATCAACGCCCGCCGACTTCAATTCGGCATCAGCCTGCGGTATAAATTTCGCGGGATCGATCGAGCCGCACAGAAGCGCTTTGTAATATTTATTCATGACATTCACGCAGGCGGTGTACTGATCGGTAATCGATGTCGAGTCGAACAGGAACCCCGCGGCTTTCGATACGATCGCACTTTTATTGAATGCAACGAGTTCCTTGAAAAAATCAGGCGATCCGAGCGTGTCTATCGGAGGCGTAAGCGCGGCATACGGATACGCCCAGTACTGTGCGGCCCCTCCGTATGTGCTTGTTGTGGCGGTCACACCCGCGGGATATGAGATGGAGCCGTTTCCGTTTTTTACGTAATGAACGCCTTCTACGCCGTCGATAAGCAGCGTTGCCAGATCGGCGTCGGTGTACAACGCCTGAAGCAGCGTCCAGCTTTCGTCGGGATGAAGCGAATTGACGCTGATGCCGTAACTCAGAGCCGAATAGCTGTTGCTTACCGTCCACGGCGCGATGATTTCCGACGTCACTGTACCCGGAACAGGCGCCGCATTTGAATCGTTATTAAAAAAGCTGAACGCTTTTCCGTTTACGACAAGCGATTCCCCCGACTCACGGTTGCTCAGGGCGTCGGACATAATATATCCGGCTTCATACCATTTGTGAGTCATTCCGGTGAACTGTTTGAAATCGGCGGTATCGAACACATTCTGAACTTTCGCCGTCTGTCCTTTTTCGGGAAGAACGCCGATCCACGATTCGTCTCCCAGACCGTCCCACATCCAGCCGTTGACAAACGTGTCGCCGGTCTGCGGAACCATGGCATACATTTCAGGATGCGCTTTATGCACTTTCGCCAGAACGGGCGTTATGTCTTCCAGCGTTTTTACCGACGAAATATCGATGTTAAGTTCACCGACAATTTTCTGCGACATGTGCAGGCTGTATTTGTTTGCAAAGTTGCGCAGATTAGTAATCGAATAAAGCTTTCCGTTGACTTTCGTTCCCTGAAGTTCGACCGGGGACCATATGGATTTGAATGTGCCGTCAGATTTCGCATAATAATCGTCAAGCTCAAGCAGCTGTCCGTTTGCCACATACGTGGAAAGCGGCGTGCCGAACAGCGGAAGAATGTCGCAGTCGGTTCCGAGAAGAAGCAGATTAGTCTGCTGCTGCCATGAACCGAAATCGACGTACGTCAGTTTAACGTCGATGTTGTAGCGCTTTTCAAGGATTTTGTTCATTTCGTCCTGAACCTTCTGCGCGTCGGAAAAATCGTACACTTTCAGCAGCACAAGATTGATTTGTACCGGTGCTTTTGAGCTGCTTTTTGCGGAAGCGGAACCGTTTTTGCTGCACGATACCGGAATCAGTCCCAGAATGCACGCGCAGATTATACCTGCCGTGTAACCCCGTCTTTTTTTCATAGTTTCCTCCTGTACACACATTACAGAGTAAAGTGTAAGTCCCTCTGAAAGGAGTCCGCTATAACAAATATGACCTGTTTATATTCCTTTTGTTACATTCCGGTATTCCTGCGGAGTTTTATGTTCCTTTTGTCTGAATATTTTTGAAAAATATGAAAAGTTGTCGTAGCCGACTTTCGAAGCTATGACGCTGATTGAAAAGTTAGTCGAGGCAAGCATTTGTTTCGCATATTCAATCTTGCGGTTGGTAACGTAATCCTTGAACGTACATCCCGTCTCTTCTTTAAATAAACGTGAAAAATATTCTTCGTTCAGATATACAGTCTGCGCAACTTCTGTTCTGGTAATGTTCCTGCTTATGTTTTCTTCGATGTATTTTTCGGCCTGTTCTACACGGCTCTGACCGGTTTCACCCGAAGCTGACTGCAGCACGTGCAGCATGATATCGACTGCGTTCATAAAACTGTCGTACGTCCGGTATGAATTATCAAGATCCATTTTCGTATAATTCCCGAGCAGATAATACGAGATATCCCTGCCGCTTTTCTGCAGCACTTCGTTTACCGCCGTTATGAAGAGGTAGTGCATCACCTGCATCAGCGGCAGCGTAATCCGGCCTTCCGCGTCTGCCTTCCTGATGAAAAGTCGTATTTCCTCTTTAATAACAAGTCCGTTACCGTTTTCCAGAATGCCGGCCCAGCGTTCCGGATGCAGCGTACACAGATAGTCTTTTGAAACTTCGGGTACCGGACGAATTTTCATAATCACCGGTTTCTGCAGAATGTTATTCTCATGCATTCGGTGCAGCTGCCGTATCTCACTGCATAAATCCGGGCCGCACGCCGTCCCAGCGTACACGGCGGTCTTAACATTCTGGATAGTGTTGAGCACGGAAAATGTCTCATTCATTCCTCCGTACAACTCCGGTTCCTGCATATCCTGCGGCGGCCCGTAACAAAGCACAATATAGTCGCAGTGTGATATTTCCATGACGATGACGGAAATGTCTTTCTTCGAAGCAAAAACAGATTTTACCGTTTTTTCAATCCTGTCACGGATGCTGCGTTTGCACTCTGAGACGACCGCTATTTCCGCCGGGAAAAAAACGCCGTCGTCATATTTTCTGCCGAACAGTCCGGGAATTATTTTTTCGACGTTTTCCTCACCGGAGGCATGCAGCAGCTTGGCACCCATAGTGTTTATCAGTTCCTGCCGGTTTGCGGAAAATCCCTGAACGTGCTGTTTTTCATTAATCTTAACAATCACTTTTTTTATAGTCTGCGCAATCTCTTCGTACCGGCACGGCTGCAGAATATATTCGAAGCTGCCCAGCCGGAGCGCTTCCTGCGCATATGAAAAATCGGCGTGCGAAGTGAGAAATATGCATTCCGTGGCGGGACTGATTTTTCTCACGTATCTAAGCAATGAGAGCCCGCTTTCCTCGGGCATTTCAATGTCCGAAAGCATAATGTCGATATGTTTTTCGTTGAAAACAGTGCGGGCGTCTTTCGCGCTGTATGCAGTAAATACTTCGTCTATGCCGAATTCCTTCCATGCGAGATTTTTATAAATGCTGTCCACGACTGCTTTCTGATCGTCGATAACGATTACATTCATGTCAGTCACCCGCCGTTTCGCAGGGGATAATCAATTCGCTGTACGCTCCGCCCAGATTTGTGAAATTGAATTCAGCTTTATTCCCGTAAAAAATTCCGCATCGTTTTTTTACGTTTTGTATGCCTATGCCTCCTGAACCGCTGTCCGCCGTTTCCTGCGTACTGCCGCTGTTCAAAGCCGTAAGAATTTCCTCGGGATATCCGTTTCCGTTGTCCCGTATGATTATGTCGACGAGCAGATTCTCTTCGCTGTGCAGCAATACGGCTTTTATCTGAATCTTCAGACAATCGTCGGTTTCGGACAACACCGCGTGTTTATATGCGTTTTCCACGAACGTTTGAATCGTCATAATCGGAATAAGACAGTGTTCTATTTCGGAGTCGACGTGAATCGTGCACGCGACTTTTCGTACGGAGATAATCGACTGCATGTTCAGAAACGTACGAACCATGCTGATTTCTTCTTTTATTTCGATCTTTTCCGTATCGGAACGGAGCAGGTATCTCACATATTCTGAAACGGCGAGAATATATTTCTGCATTTCCTCTTTGTCGCCTTCCATTGTCATTGCATTCAGCGACTTCAGACAGTTCAGAAAAAAATGAGGCTTCAGCTGCATCTGAAGGTACTGAAGCTGCGCCCGCTGCTTGTTAATTTTATCCTCGTACGATTTTATTTTAAGCTCCTGTATCTGGAGAATAAGCGCATTGAAGGCGGTTTCCACGTCGTAGAATTCCTGATATTTTTCGAATCCGCCGAGCAGATTCAACCTGCCCGATTCTCTGATAGTGTTGATCGAAGCGGTGAGACCGGAAAGCGGCGCCATTATTTCGTGCTCCAGCATACGGGAGCTTTCTATCACAAAAACAAAACCGGCGCAGGTGATGACGATAAGCAGCAGTATTCCGGCAGGAAGCTCCGTAAAAAAATACCCTGAAATTACGCTGCACACGGTAAGCTCCGCCGACTCGAGCGTTTTATAACAGACGGAATACGATTTGTAATTATAATAAGAAACGGTGTATGACTGCGGCGATGTGTTCACATTCCGAATAAGGCTGATTTTTTCCGCAAGTTCTTTATTTGTAAGCACAGTCCCCCTGTGCAGCAGCACGAATTTTTCACTGCCTGATTCTTCGAACGGTATTTTTGCTATTACCGCGACGAGTGCTTTCTTTGTGCGATAAAACCGCACAAAATACTGTTTATCCGCGGTTAAAATAAACGAACTTCCTTCGTCAAACAGCGGCGTCATGTTTCTTTTCAAATTGATCAGTATGTCGTTCACGTCTCTGCTGCTGACATCCGACTGGAAAACATACTCATTCCGCACGCCCGACTTATACATGCACACGATGCCCGCAAGGTTGTCGTACAGCCTGATGTAGGATTTCATCTGGTTGTCAAGATCGTACATCGCATTGAACACCGTCTCAGGATCTTCCGTAACGGACAGCGTCACGAACGCCTGATTCTGAATGAAATACCGTGTGAGTATCTGTGCCGCGTTTCCGACGGACGAATCGATTTTCGTGTAATATGTAAGAAAATCAGTCTGTCTGATTTCCCGTTTTTTTTCGATGTATTTAGCGAACACATAATAGTCCAGAATAATCAGCAGCGCCATTACAGTGATATACATTGCAATCGTGGTCAGTCTGAGTTGTTTCTGTACACTTTTTCTGCGTTTTTTTATCATGTGCCGCCGTCTCTTGTTAAAATTGTATATGTGCGGTGAAACGTTCCTTTATTATTGCGCTGAAGTCGGCTTTCGACGTACACGTCATGACGATTTTTCCGCCGCGGACGAGACAGCTGCCGACAATATGTTTTTTGAGCGCCTTCGGTACGATTGTGAGATTCGTACATCCGTCCTTCCGCGAAAGAATGTACGGAAGATGCATCGAGTCGAGCAGTCCCTGTGCGGTTTTTTCAAGCTCCTTCGGTTCCGTCCGGCTTTCGTTTTCCAGCGTGATTTTGAACTCTTCCGGCATGTTTTCCGTGTCGCTTGCCGTACGGCCTGATTTTTCGAGCGCACGTAAAAGTTCCGCCCGCGCATCGTTTGCAAACGGATAGACCGCGTACACCGTGTCGCCGTACCAGTGCGGAATTTTCCCTTTGAATCCGTCGCCGTCGAACAGCACGTCTTTTACAGTCATTATTGAAGACACCGCCTCCAGTCCCGCGCTTTCGGCCGCATCCATAAGCGTACGCATGACGAACGCGGCGCGCGTTTCGGTACGGGTGTGAGACATGTCTTCAGGTATGCTGAATTTAACGTATACAGGCTTCGCACGCTGCTTCTCGAGCAGGAGAGCCGCAACCTCTGCTTTGTCCGCGGCAGTCGGCATGTTGATTACATGGTTAAGAAGAAATTTCCGCTGCTCGTCCGTACAGCTGCCGCATCCGCGGCATTCACCGCCCATGCACGACTTCATCTCTCTTCCGGCCCTCGCTTCGAGAAAACGCGCATACAGAAATTCTGCGGACGTACGAGTGTCGACTCCGCCGTATGCGAAACGATATCCGGGCGTCTTTTCCGCGGTGAGTTCCTGCGTTACGGGAAAACGGCTCGTGAACAATTCCCATGCGCCTGCGGGAAGCGACTCGTCGTACACAATATTCCGTTCAGCGAAATCGACGAGCGCAGGTGCGGCATACTGATTCGTAAGCACGAGCGCCTGCGAAAGAAAATATTCTTCGTACGGGTACGTAAGGCGGAACTCGTAACCGGCGCCTTCGACCGCCTGCCTGGTTTTTTCGACGACGGGCTGCCATTCTCCTTTTGTTAATAATAATTTTTCGTACTGAAGCGGAGTGAACGGCATGCGCACGAGCAACCCGAATGAGCAGAGAATGCGCGCGGGAGAACCATACTGCGTTTTCAGATCGGCGACTTTCGTGAGAAAACGACTGAAATCCGCAAAGTCGTCGTCCGCTTCGATCCCCGCCAGTATGTAGAAAAGTTTTATTTCCTTTACGGCGTTCTGCGTCATAAGCTGAGTCATTGACCTGAGAAGCGTCGCTTCGTCGAGGTTTTTGTTGAAGTACGAGCGAATGCGTTCGCTGATGCCTTCCGCCCCTAGCGTATACTGCCGCTTGCCGGCAGCGATTTCATATGACGCAAGCGCGTTGTTCGACGCGAGTATGTCGGCGCGCTGGCTCATGAAGTTTACCTGCGCAAAAATTCTGTTCATTCCGGTGATGATTTTCGGTATGTCGGTGTGCGTGTTGAAATTGAACGCTGTAATTTCGAGCGTATCCGCGCCCGTTTCGCGTTTCAGATGTTTCGCGGCTTTTACGAGTTCCTCGAACGGCACTTCCCGGTACGGCTTGCGTTCCCATCCTTCGAAACAGAACGAACAGAACGACGGGCAGTCGTATGAAATCATAAGGCGGACCGTCCCCGCCTCAGTCGAATCGAACAGCGCCTGTTCCGCGTTCGCGAGCATCTCGACGTTTGTTCCTGAAAACACCGCCTTCTTAATAATTTTCTCAGCCGTGCCGAAAACCCTGAGCCCCGTGATTGTATCCTGTAAGCCCGCGAGCGTTTCACGTCGTTTGCAGGCGGCTGCCTGCGAGAGTGTCCGGACTATCTCTGTGACGTTCCGTTCACCTTCTCCGAAGTAGACCGCGTCCGCGAGCGCGTTGTCTTCGCTGAACAGAATGCCCTGGCTCGACAGTGCGTTCGAACCGCCCATGATGATGAGCGGTTTTGTGTTGCTTGCACGCCGTTCGTCGGAACTGTACGGAATGCCGGCGGCTTTCAGCATGTACGGCAGGTTAATAAGTTCGACGGCATAGCTGTTCGAGACAAGAATCAGGTCGAACTCGGAGGCCGGCATATGCGAGCGCATCCCGGTGAGTACGTCGCGGCGGCGCCGGGCGTTTTCCGGCGGGAGAAATGCAAAATCTATGCAGTCGTCGTCGAGCACGCGGGCACATTCGCCGTAGAGAAACTGATGAGAGGTCGACTTTACAACATCACGGAACTGCGACAGGCGCATAATAAGGACACGGAACGGCATATCATTATTGTGCGCAATTGAAGGCTGATTTTCAAGCAGTTTTTTATACTTTCCTGCCCGGCTCGAGCAGATAGCAGAGGCAGACGCCGAACCCCTTGATTTCAATCGGTTCGCGGCGTTCGAATTTATACCTGCCGTTCATACGGTCATATACATCCTGCGATACCTGAATGCGGCCGGGAACGCCGAAACTTTCCATACGGGACGCGAAATTTACCGTGCTGCCCCACAGATCATAAATAAATTTTTTCTTCCCGATAATTCCCGCTACGACGGATCCGCAGTTCACTCCGATGCGCATCCTGAGCGTCGTGTTGTGACGCCCGTTGAAATCGGTTATGGTACGCTGTGCCTGAATAAGGAACTTAAGCATTTCCTCGCAGTTGTTCTCGTACCGCTCGGGCAGACCCGATGCAATCATGTATGCGTCGCCTATAGTTTTTATTTTTTCGATTTTGTACTTGTCGAGAAGCATATCGAACTCCGAAAACAGCGAGTTGAGAATATTAACAAGTTTTTCGGATCCGACAACCGACGACATTTTTGTGAAATCGACAATATCCATGAACGCAACGGTGACATCGTCGTATTTTTCGGTGAACGTGCTCGGTCTTTCTTTAAGTTCAGCGACGATTGACGCGGGAAGAATATTAAGCAGCAGGTTGTTCACCTGCCTGTTCGCTTCGTTGAGTTTTGCAATCATGTCCATGTCGGGATTTTCCATCGTCATATACATGATGAGAATGCAGACTGCGGTACCGAATCCTATCACAAGCAGATTTTTGGAATACATCTGAAGCAGGGCGACGCTTCCTTCCATGATGGTGAACGCGAACATCGGAATTTTGCGTTTGAACGAAAGGTGCCGGAAATTCATAAGCCAGCCGACGATTGAAACGACGACGCAGTAAACCGAAAAAATATACGTGCCTATCGACGGAATGCCGTATGAATAGATTTCTCTCCCGTAGTTTGCATATTTAAGCGGTGTAAAAATTGTTAGTACGCATCCTGCCGCTGCGGGAATAATGACAAAGAGGCACGCGGCTTTTATCAGTTTGAGTCTTCGTTCAGGAATATCCGCATAGACGAAATTGGAAAAAATATATATGACCACTCCGGTAATCCATACGAACATGGTGATGATATATCCTTTGGCGAATAAATCGTTCACCCATCCGGGAATATGATCCCGCTCTGCGACCGTAATGACGCTGATAATATCCATAAGAAGTTCAAAGAAAGTAAACGGAAGCAGGATCCTGAAAATCGAATTCTGCAGCGATTTCCAGCGGGGTTTTGAGAAGAATACGATACATAAAACCGCGATAACGACAAGTCCTGAAATTTGAAATTCAATACTGTACGGCATGGCGACAGTATAGCATATATTTTCAATTCTTTTAATATTTGCAAAGAATATCTTTTGTTGCAAACCGCCTGAAAATGGAGTAGATTTATAGTATGATGGATTTTTTTGCAAATGCCGGTTCTTCAATTGAAATTGTACCGCTCAGCCGTCTTTTTCTCATTTTTCTTTTATACAGCTTTATCGGCTGGTGCTGTGAAGTATTGTATGTAGGCATTTTTTACGAACATAAATTCGTAAACAGAGGATTTCTTCACGGGCCCGTCTGTCCCATTTACGGATACGGCGGTCTGATTATAATGCTGCTCCCCCATGAAGTGAAATCGTCGTGGATAACATTGTTTGTAAGCGCGATGGTGCTCTGCTCAGCCGTTGAATATTTTGCGAGCTGGGAAATGGAAAAAATGTTCAAAATGAAATGGTGGGATTATTCGGATCATAAATTCAATATAAAAGGGCGCATCTGTCTGCTGAATTCTGTACTGTTCGGTGTCATGGGAATAATTTCCGTCCATTTCGTTCAGCCTGTTGTCGATCGTTTCGTTCTTAAGCTGAACGATACGAGCACCGTCTATCTTGCGGCGGGATTTGGCGTCGTTTTCATCATCGACAACATTGCGACTGTCCACGGACTTGTCGATTTCAGTACGACGATGGCGAAACTTAAGGAATTCGGAGAGGCGCTTTCGGAATTGTATTCCGGCGAGTCGTGGTTCCGGGGTGCCAGCATGACGGAGATGTTTGCGTCCGTAAAAGAGCGGGCCTCAGTCGAAAAGGAAAAATTCAGCAACGGGCTGCTTCAGAAAATTGATTTTTTCAATGCGCATCATCCGAATGAAGAACGCCTCGTCATACGTTTTCCCCGGCTGACCAGTATCAGCTACATGAAGTCGCTCGGTCTTGTAAAACAGCATATAATGGACAGTATCGCGGAACGAAAGGCTGAGCTTGCAATGAAAAAGCATAAGTCAAAATAATAATTATTTTGTGGAGGCGTGAAATGTCTATAACAGGTGCGTTCATGGTTCCGCATCCGCCGCTTATCGTACCGGAGGTAGGGCGCGGTGAAGAGAACGGGATTTCCGCGACTGTTGCAGCCTATAGGAAAGTTGCCCGGAAAATTGCGGAGTTGAAACCTGAAACGATTATTATTACGTCGCCTCATGCGACGATGTATTCCGATTACTTTCATATTTCTCCGGGAGCGTCGGCCGACGGAAATTTCGGTCAGTTCGGAGCGGAAGGGGTACGGCTTCATGCCGAATACGACGAAAATCTCGTGAGTGCAATCTGCAATGAAGCCTCAGCGGTGCAGCTTGCAGCCGGTACCGACGGCGAAAAGGAACCGCAGCTCGACCACGCGACGATGGTGCCGCTCTATTTTATCAATCAGTTTATTAAAAACGAATATAAACTTGTGCGCATCGGTCTTTCCGGGCAGTCGTATAAAAAACATTACGAGCTCGGCGAATGTATACAGCGCGCGGTTGAAAAAACAGGCAGACGCGTTGTATTCGTTGCAAGCGGCGACTTGTCCCACGTGCTCAAAAAGGACGGCCCGTACGGATTCCGCCGAGAGGGACCTGTGTACGACGAACGGATAATGGATGTAATGGGTACGGGTAAATTCGGCGGACTGTTTTCGTTCGATCCTGATTTCTGCGAGAATGCGGCCGAATGCGGTCATCGTTCTTTCGTCATCATGGCGGGCGCGCTCGACCGCACGGCGGTGAAAAGCGAAATGCTGTCGCACGAAGGACCGTTCGGCGTCGGTTACGGAATCTGCATGTACGAACCGCAGGGCCGCGACGACGGGCGTAATTTTCTTGAGCAGTACGAATTATCGGAGAAAAAGGATATGGCTGAACGCAAACATAATGAAGACGAGTACGCAGGTCTTGCACGTGCGACGGTGGAAATATATGTGCGCACGAGAAAAGTTCCCAAAGTTGCCGGAGGCTGCGTCATCTGCGACGACGACGGTTTTCACGGCTGGCATCTTTCTCCGGAACTGCTTAACAAACGGGCGGGCACGTTCGTCTCGCTCAAGAAGGACGGCAGTCTGCGCGGCTGCATCGGAACGATTTCCGCGGCGTGCGGTTCTGTTGCGGAGGAAATAATTCACAACGCGGTAAGCGCGTCGACGCAGGATCCGCGTTTTCCCGAAGTCGAACCGGACGAGCTCGACTCGCTTGTGTACAGCGTCGACGTTCTCGGTCCGACGGAAAAAATCAGTTCGCCCGCGGAACTTGACGTGAAAAAATACGGCGTCGTCGTCACAAAAGGATACCGCCGCGGACTCCTGCTGCCGAATCTTGAGACGGTGAACACCGTCGGCGAGCAGCTTGATATTGCATGCAGAAAAGGCGGCATAGACCGCTCCGAGAACCCTGAACTTGAACGATTTGAGGTCGTGCGTCATTACTGACGGCGTTATTGCTGATGGAAAAAATACGTTCGCCGAGAAATCATACGACGGTGCTTACCGACGAAGACCGTGCGTTGTATGCTCCGCGTCTCTGCACTGCAACGGATGCGCTTCTGCCGGAAGAAATTATCAACAGGACATACAACGGCGATTTGTTCTCGATGATAGATTTTTTTCCGCAGGAAAGCGTCGATCTTATGATAATCGATCCGCCGTACAACCTGACTAAAAATTTCGGCGGAAATAAATTTGCCGCGCGCGGCGACGATGCGTATAAGGCATATCTTGAATCGTGGTTTCCCCGTGCCGTCCGGCTGCTTAAGAAAGATGCGAGCCTGTACATCTGCGGCGACTGGAAATGCACCGCGGCGCTCTACGTGGTGGTCGGTAATTATCTAACTGTGAGAAACCGCATTACGTGGCAGCGGGAGAAGGGGCGCGGCGCCGTTTCAAACTGGAAAAACTGCTGCGAGGACATATGGTTCGCCACCGCAGGTTCCGATTATTATTTTAATGCAGACGCCGTAAAACAGAAGCGCCGCGTCGTTGCTCCGTACAGGGAGAACGGAAAGCCGAAGGACTGGGAGGAAACGGGCGACGGGAAATTCCGCCTTACCGGCGCTTCGAATTTCTGGGACGACATTACGGTGCCGTACTGGTCGATGAGCGAGAATACGGACCATCCGACTCAGAAACCGGAAAAACTTATTGCGAAGCTTATCCTTGCGAGTTCCAGACCGGGCGCCCTCGTGTTCGATCCGTTCCTCGGTTCCGGTACGACTTCTGTTACTGCAAAAAAACTCGGCAGAACGTACTGCGGCATTGAAGTGAATACGGAATACTGTCTGCTTGCGGAAAAACGCCTTGCGCGCGCGGACCGCGACAAAGCAGTCCAGGGATACACGGGCGGGGTGTTCTGGGAACGGAACACAGGCCGTGAGCAGGAGAATGAATGATTGCGGGCAGTAGAGCCGCAGCCATGAATGTCCCGCATTGAAAACAAAGCGGAGCTTTGTTGACTTTTTATTGAGGAGGTATATTAATGAATTTCGGGAAAGGTTTTATTATGGGCGTGCTTGCAGCGCTCGGCGGTTTACTTTCCGCCGCAGCAATCAAAGAGCATCAGGAAAAGAAACAGAAGACGAGCGATGATGCGCTGTACAATCTCAAAGATGCGAAAATAACAGATCCTGAAGAAAAGTGACCTGCGACTTTTATGGAAGAAAAAACACATGCTGAACCGGGCGCAGTAATCTGCAGTACGTGCTTTCATCACTGCAGACTCGGTGCGGAGCAGACGGGACAGTGCCGCGCACGTTACAACCACGGCGGAAAAATAGTGCCGCTCAATTACGGACAGCTTACCGTACTTGCGCTCGATCCTATAGAAAAGAAACCCCTCAAAATGTTTTATCCGGGAAGCTTGATTCTTTCCGCCGGAAGTTACGGCTGCAACCTTCACTGCCCGTTCTGCCAGAATGCGGAGATTTCGCAGACCGGCGCGGAGATACGGACTGAATATATGCCGCCCGGGGAACTTGCCGAACGGGCGCAGTCGCTCGTTTCACGCGGCAACATCGGCGTGGCGTATACGTACAACGAACCGCTCGTGTGCTGGGAGTATGTGCGCGATACGGCGAAGATTGTGCGTGAATACGGTATGAAGAACGTCGTCGTGACGAACGGCAGCGTGAGTATTCCTGTTCTTGAGGAAGTTCTTCCGTACACCGACGCAATGAACATCGACCTGAAGGGATTTACGGAAGAGTGGTACCGGTATCTCGGCGGCGATCTGGAGACGGTAAAGGATGCTGTTAAAATCTGTGCGAATCGCTGCCACGTCGAACTCACGACGCTCATCGTTCCCGGATGGAACGACAGCGGCGACGAAATGCGTCTGCTGGCACAATGGGTCGCGTCGGTCGACGGAAACATACCGCTTCACATCACGCGTTTTTTTCCGATGTATCATATGTCCGACTTGCAGCCGACGCCCGTCGATGCCGTATACGGACTCGTCGACATCGCGCGCCGGTATCTTGCGAATGTGTTTCCGGGGAACTGCTGACTCTTATATTTTTGACGCAATCATATCGACTTTGCGCGTAACCGTATCTCCCTGATTCTTTGCAGGATTAATAAAAGTGTCGCATGTGACGATTGTATTTCCGGCGAGCCGGGACTTCATTTCCTCAAAGCATTTTTCAGTCGGCCCGCCTCCGCAGCAGGCGAAAAGGGCTATTCGTTTTCCGCTTATTTTTACGTCGTACAGGAACGTATTTATCGGAGCGCACTGTTTTCCGGCCCATACGGGAGTGCCTATTATTATTGTAGAGTACTGACTGATGTCCGGAAGAGTGTTCTTCAGCGCCGGGCGTATATCTAACATTGCGTCGCGTCCTCCAGTCAGAAATTTCAGGAAACCTTCCTTCGGATATTCTTTGACAGTTTCAAGCCGTATAAGGTCCGCATTGATTTTGCGGGCAAGCAGTTTTGCAATATAGTCCGTATTTCCCTGAAGGGAATAATAAATAATTGCTGTGTTTGACATGAAATAACAGTAATCCTAAAATTCCCGTATTGTCAAGTTCCGAAACGGCCGTTGTTGGAATTTTCTTATATATCCGCTATGATACGTACAATGAGTATTATTTCCGTGAGTCGTGTGACATATACGTATCCGCAGCGTGAAGTTCCTGCCGTGAAGAACGTCAGTTTTTCGCTCGAAGCGGGCTCGTACACTGCGGTCGTCGGACTTAACGGAAGCGGAAAAAGCACGCTTGCACGCATAATGAGCGGACTGCTCGACGCCGACGAGGGCGGTGTGCAGGCTGCGGAAGGGATACGGACCGCGCTTGTGTTCCAGTCGCCGAAGGATCAGATAATATGCGGGATCGTTTCGCGCGACGTTGCGTTCGGTCCGCAGAATCTCGGTCTCAGCGCGGGCGAGGTCGAACTTCGCACCATCGAATGCCTTAACATAACGGGTCTTCTCAGCAAGGCTTCATCTCCTTCAATGGCGCTGTCGCTCGGGCAGACGCAGAAGGAGGCGCTGGCGGGGATTATCGCGCTGCGGCCTGACGTGCTTGTTCTCGACGAAGCTGTCGCGATGCTCGATCCGCAGTCACGCAGCGAAATCTTCCGTTTTCTGTCGTACTGGGTTGGCAGAGGCAATACGGTCGTTCACATTACGCATGATGTCGACGCCGTACGGCAGGCGGACGATGTCATCCTCCTGCAGGACGGAGAAATTGTTTTTCACGGCAGCCGGAAATCGTTTTTTGCAGATTCGACATTGTGCGGCCTCATAACGGGCGGAGATATCGGTAAATCCGACAGGACTGATAAACAGTCGTCGGAAATCACGCTTGCGTGTACCGGCGTTTCTTTTTCATACGGCGGCGGAACTGTTCTGTCGAATATTAATTTTTCTCTCCGCAGGGGAACGCTTACGGCGCTTACCGGTGTGTCGGGCAGCGGCAAGTCTACGCTGCTTGAAATTGCCGCAGGGCTCCTCGTTCCCGGAACGGGGACCGTTCACTGCGCTGCGCGGCCCGTGCTCTGCCAGCAGAACAGCGAGGCTGCGCTTTTTGAGCAGTTTGCCGCCGACGATGTCGCCTTCGGGCCGCGGAACGGCGGTGTGTCCGGCAAAGCGCTCGTTTCGCGCGTGAGGCAGGCGATGGATAAAGCCGGCATTCCTTTTGCATCGTACGCCGACCGTCAGACGTTTACCCTTTCCGGCGGCGAAAAAAGGCGGCTCGCCGTTGCGGGAATCATCGCGCTCGATTCTCCGGTGGTGCTCTTCGACGAACCGACAGCGGGACTCGACGGACCTTCGCGCGTCAAAGTGATGAATCTGCTCAGAGAGCTCGCGCAGGAGGGACGCACCGTCATGTTCAGCACGCACCGCCGCGATGAGGCTGATTTTGCCGACCGGGAACTGGCGGTAATAAACGGAACAATTCTGCGCGATACCGACGGGGAATCGCTTCGTGAACAAATACCCCAAACAGTGCAGCAGCCGCTTGCCGGGACGAAACTGCTGGAGATGCTGCGGGAAAATGCTGCGGGAATGAATGCGGCGGAAAAGAACACCGGACCCGTTGCGCGCATGAAACCGGTATTGAAGTTTCTTGTGTTCCTGTCGCTCTTCACCGCGTCTCTTGCCGTAAGGCCGCTGTATGCGTGTGCCGCATTGCTCTGCGCGTCGCTCGTGTATGCGGCGTTCGCGAAATATCCGGCAAAGCGTCTGCTCGGTTCTCTCGGCAGGGTAATACCGCTGCTTCTGTTTTTCTGCATTTTCCAGATGATTTTCTATCCCGCCGTTCCGGGCGAACGCGTTTTCGTCCCGTATAAATATTTTACGGTGACGCCGTCGAAGCTTATGCTCTGCCTCACGACGCTCATTCATACGGAAGCGGCGCTCACGTGCATCGTTTCGTTCACGTATACGACTCCCGAATACGACATTGTCGACGGACTTTCCGTGCTGCTCAAACCGCTTGCGCTGCTCCGCGTTCCGGTACGGTATACGATTGTGATTGTGGAAATTATATTCCGCTTTATCCCCCTGCTTCTGGACGAGGCTGCATCGATTATTAAGACGCAGCTTATCCGCGGCGGACTCGGAAAAGCGAAAGGTGCGGGCGGCAGAATAAAAGCAATGCTGCCGCTGTTCGTACCGCTTATCATACAGACAATAAAACGGTCGGAAGCGCTTGCCGATGCGCTGACCGAGAGGTGTTTTTCATGAGTCTTCAGAATGATTTTAAGTTGTGTCCGATGTGCGGAAGCAGTAGAATAAGCAATGCCGGTAACCGTAAATGGGTGTGCCCGGACTGCGGTTTTGATTTGTACAACAACGTCGCCGCCGCAGTCGGCGTCATTTTGGCGGACAGGGACGGAAATATTCTGTTCGAGAAGCGCGCGAAGGAGCCGCGCAGGGGATTCCTCGCGTTCCCCGGCGGATTTGTCGATCCCGACGAAAGTCTGGAACATGCGGCCGTGCGGGAATGTGCGGAAGAAATCGGAGTGGAACCTGCGTCAGTTTCGTATTTGTGCAGCTTTCCGAATACGTACGAGTATAAAAACATCGTCTACAAAACGTGCGATTCGTTTTTTACGGCGGACCTTCCCTGCGGAATCGGAAGCATTGAGTCGCTCATAGAGCTGCTGCACGGACAACAGTCCGAAGTGCTCGGGTTTACGTCAGTTCATGTCGGAAGCGGGAGCGATATAGCTGAAATTCCGCTTGCATTCGACAGCGCGCGGAAAACGCTGGAATGCTGGTTGAAAAATCATAAATAGGAGTATTAGTATGAATACAGTTACGGTTATTATTGTCGCCGTCTCGCTTTGTGCATATGTGCTGCTTGCTGCGACGCTGCCTCTGAGAAGGGCAAAAATGATTAAGAAAGCCGGTTCGCGGGAGCTGCCCGTCAAACCTCGCATGCTCAAATTTGCAGTCGTCGTTCTCGTATGCTGCCCGCTGCTTATTCTGCTTGTGCTCTTCAGGGATATGGGGATCTTTGTTAATTGCATTATGTGTGCGATCGGCATACTCGGAACTGAAATGGCGGTGCGCGAAGTGATGACGTCGAAATGTTCAGGCGTATATGCGAACGGTCTCGTTGCCGAAGGCCAGTTTATCCCGTTTGCCGATATATTCGGAATTCCTTTTCTGTCGCTGCCGCAAAATCAGCAGGACGTTCACGATACGGGTGTACTTGAGCTTGTGACGAGGAAACGCACGAATATGCAGATTATATACAGCAACGAAGACGAATGCCGGAGAGTAATCGAAAAACTCGTTGAACTCGAGCCCCGGCTGAATCCGTAAACTGATTACTGGATTATATGACGGTAAAATGATAGTATTTGAGGATACTGTCAGTTTTTTGAGGAATGTATGAAATTGTCACAGCTGAAAAATAAAATAAGGAATATCCCCGTTACCATACGCAATTTTAATATACGCGATGTTAAAGTACCGAAGGTCGATTATCACGGGCTGCTTGCGGACATGCAGTCCAGCGGCAGACTGCTTGTTTTTACTGTGATTGCCGCCGTCGTCGTTATGATGCTTGCGTGCATCGTTGTGTTTTCCATTAATGTAAAAGGTCCTGAGAAGGTTATGGTTCCCGATGTTGTGGGAAAGGATCTTCCGACGGCGCTTATCGAAATGCAGACGAAGGAACTGTATCCGAAAATCCAGCTCCGGTATTCCGACAAGCCCGGCGACGAAGGACAAATACTCGAACAGTCTCCGTCGGGCGGCGCAATCAGGAAAGGGTACAGCCGTGTTTCTCTTGTCGTAAGCCGCGGAGTTGTTATCGATCACGTTGAAAATTATGTCGGACAGAATCTTGAGGAAGTGCGTCTTAAACTGCAGACGCTTTTTGCCGGTTCCGCGCATCCCCTTATTATTATTGCCGCTCCCCAGTACAAAGCGGACACGTCCGCCGCCGGAACAATCATCGAGCAGGATCCGCCCGAGGGGACGAGCATCTCGAATCCCGTCACGGTGAATTTTATCGTAAGCCGCGGCCCGAATTTCGAAAATACGCGCGTTCCCGATATTGTCGGCAGCACCGTGAACGACGTGCTCCAGCTGATGGCGCGGACAAAGCTCACGTTCGATTTCACGTCGCATGAAGCAGCCGGAGATGAAAAGCCGGGAACTGTCGTGAGCGAACAGAAGTTCCCTGCAGAACTTGTCCAGAACTATACGCGTGTCGCTGCGGAATTCGCACTGCCGTCCGAATCTGTCAACGGAAACGTGTACGGTATTTTTGAAGACACGCTCACGGTTTATCCGTATCCGGTCCCGGTAAAACTCACCGCTGTGCCTGAAGAGGGCGATCCGTATACGATTGTAAGTTTCTCTCATCCGGGCGGAAAAATAACAATACCGTATGCAGTGCCTGCCGGCACGGAACTCATACTTTCTGTTGTTGAAAAAGAACACAGGAAAATCACAGCACGATAACCGCCGGAGAAGGTACGATGAAACAACCGCTGATTTGTCTGACGCTCACCGGAAAAACGCTTGAAGAGGATGCAGCTCTCGTGCGGAAGTACGATCGGTATATTGATTTGGCCGAACTGCGGGTTGATTTTCTCACGGAAGACGAGCAGCTGTATGTGCGCCGCTTTCCTTCCATGGTCAACGTTCCGTGCGTGCTCACTATACGGCGCAAGATCGACGGCGGTTTGTTCACGAGCGGCGAAATCTCCCGGACTATGCTGTTCGGACGGGCGCTTGCATTCGCCGACCAGAATCGCGCGAAGAACTTCGCGTATGTCGATTTTGAGGAAGACTTTCACATCCCGAGCCTGCAGGATGCGGCGCTCGCGTTCGGCGTGCGCATTATCAGAAGCTGCCACGATATGGAAAAGCCGATAACTAATCTTAAAGCGCTCTGCGACGGAATGCGCAAGACGGGATATGAGATTCCGAAGATTGCGTTCATGCCGACGACGCTTGCGGACGTGACGAACCTGTTCGTGGAAGCGGAATCGATGACGGAATACGATCATATTCTGTGTGCAATGGGACCGCTCGGACAGGTGTCGAGAATCCTCTCATATAAACTCAATTCATATTTAACGTATACGTCTCCGGAAGAAACGAACGGCAATATTCCCTCGGTCGGACATCTTGACCCCGTCACGCTCAACGACGTGTATCATTTCCGCGATCTGAACGAACGGACAACGCTGTACGGAATTACCGGATGGCCGCTTGTTAAGACGGCGAGCCCGGAACTCCACAACAGCGGATATAAGGCGAAGCATATGAATGCGGTTTTTGTACCGGTACGCTCTCCGTCAATTACCGATGTGCTTGATTTTTCGCGGCAGGTCGGCATTCAGGGACTTGCGGTCACGATTCCGCACAAGGAAACGGTGCTTGCGGAACTTGCGGAGCTTGATCAGGAAGCGGGCGAAATAGGCGCGAGCAACACTGTTGTGCGCAGGAACAACGGCTGGGCGGGATACAACACCGACGCATACGGGTTCAAAACCGCGCTTACGGAATTCCTCGGAACCGACAGACTACGTCACCGCAGAGTCGCGATAATCGGCGCTGGCGGCGCCGCAAAAGCCGTTGCATACGTCGTAAAACAGCTCGGAGCGCGCGCCTGCGTTTTCAACAGAACACCGGCGCATGCAAAGATACTCGCCGACAGATACGGTTTTGAATACGCGTCGCTCGATGTCGAAGCGGCGGGCATACTGGAGCAGTATTCCGACATTATTATTCAGACGACATCGAAAGGAATGAACGCGTCGTCGAGCTCGAACAAAGAGAACGATCCGATCTATTTTTATCAGTTTCACGGCGATGAAAAACTGTTCGATATTATTTATGAACCGGAAATAACGCCGGTCATGATGCGCGCCGCGGAAGCCGGCTGTAAAGTCTGCAACGGCATGAAAATGCTGAAATATCAGGGATACAAGCAGTTTAAGATTTTTACGGGAGCAGATTATGAAGACGCTGACACAAAGTGAACAGAAAATACTGGCGGCGCGTACCGCCGTGGACACGCTCGTAAAGGAAGGGAAGCTGTTCAGCGGCATGAAGCTCGGACTTGGAACAGGTTCGACTGCACTGCCTGCAGTTTCCCGCGTTGCCGATTACATCAAAGACGGCACGCTGACAGACGTGAAGGCTGTCGTCACGAGTTTTCAGACGGCGAATGCATGCCAGGATTTCGGCATTCCTGTATTTTCGCTCAACGACCGCGTTATCGGCGGAGCGCTCGACATTGCGATAGACGGCGCGGACGAAATTGATCCCGACTGTAACCTCATAAAGGGCGGCGGCGCGGCGTTGCTGCGCGAAAAAATCGTCGAATACAACGCGAAGCACCTCGCCATCGTAGCGGACTCGACGAAGGCTGTCCCTCACATGGGAACGAAGTTTGCGCTTCCCGTCGAAATAATCGGCGACGCGCGCGTCCCCGTTACGCTGGCGCTCGAAAAACTCGGCGCGAAGTGCACGCTGCGGGAAGGCGTGCGGAAGTGCGGTCCCGTCATCACCGACAACGGCAATCAGATTCTCGACTGCGTGTGGGATGCGCCCGTGAATCCGGCTGAAATGGAAGACAGAATAGACGCCATTGTCGGCGTCGTTGAGGACGGCTTCTTCACGAAGAACCGTCCGGTCGTCTTTATTGCGAAAGAAGACGGCTCGGTGGAAATCCGCAGATAACTTCAGATTTATGTTTCCGCCTTTTCCGACAGAGCAGGCGCATTTTTACTGCGGACAACTGATTTCACGATTAAACGACGGTTCTCTGAATTTGACGCAGGTGTCGGCACCGAGCGAAGAACGCGACGGGCACGGCGTTATGGTCGGCGTTCTTGTCTGTACTTCAGCCGGCGGCAGCGAAACCGTACTGTACACAGTTTCAGGGAACAGCCTTGTCATAGAGGGATGTGTGCCGGGGTGCACGTACGTTCCTCCGATTGTATCCGCGGAAGAAATTATGCATGCGCTCGCGCCGAACGACAGGCATATTCACGAACTTACGGCGGAGCTCAAAGCTGCTCCCGAGGGAGACAGGCGCCGTATTTCCGGCGAACGCGCTGCATTGACGGCGGAATCGCTGCGTGCGGTGCATGCTTTGTACCGGTTCCACTGCATCGACGGAACCGTACGTTCTCTCGGAGGGATATGCGCGGACAGGGCGTTTCAGAGCAGGCGCGAAAGACTTCCTCCGACGGGCACGGGCGACTGCTGTGCGCCCAAACTGCTCGATTACGCGTTCGCCCGCGCACTGCATCCGGTGAGCATGGATGAAGTGTATTACGGCCGTCCGTCGATCAACAAAAGAAGCGGAACGTCGTATCCGCCGTGCGACGAGCGGTGCGGAATTATTCTTCCGGCGATGCTCGGTCTTACAATCGTGTACCGCGACGAGAGCGTACTCGTTGTCAATAAACAGTCCGGCCTGCTGTCTGTTCCCGGACGCGGACCGGAAAAGCAGGACTGCATCGTCAGCCGCATGAAGCGGCTGTTCCCCGGCACTATAGAGCAGCCTTCCGCACACCGCCTCGATATGGAAACGTCGGGACTCATGGTTCTTGCGTTTACGGCGGAAGCGCAGAGGAATCTTTCGATGCAGTTCGAAAGGGGGCAGGTGAGCAAACAGTATGTCGCTCTCCTCGACGGGACGCTTGAACATGCGGAAGGCCTCTCGGTGCCGCTCCCCGGCGTGACTGAAGGACGCATGGAACTGAAATTTGCGCTCGACTGGCCGAACCGCCCCCACCAGGTTTACGACGAGGTGAACGGCAGGCTCGCGGTCACCGGGTGGAAAAGACTCGGCTACAGCTGGTACCGCGGTTCCGACGGGAAAAACCGGAAAGTGACGCGCATTCTGTATACGCCGCATACAGGCCGCACGCATCAGCTGCGGCTCGCTTCGTCCGACGTGCACGGATTCGGCCTGCCGATCGTGGGGGATTCGCTGTACGGAATATGTGAGGACGGAGAACGGCTCATGCTTCACGCACAGTATCTGTCCTTTGTCCACCCGGAAAAAGGCGTGCGCATGGAGTTCTCGTGTCCTTCGCCGTTTTGAAGCGGCGGTTCTATTTTATTAATTTTGTCAGCACGGTGTCCTTCTGACGCCAGTTCTTGTCTACTTTTACCTGCAAATCGAGGTCGATTTTATAGTCGAATATTCTGCGCAGCTTTTTCAGCGACTCGATGCGGATCGTCTTTATCATAGACGCGCCCTTTCCGATGACTATCCCCTTCTGACTTTCGCGTTCGACGCAGAGAAACGCGCGGACCCACAGCAGCTTGCCTTCTTTTTTCATTTCCATGTCGGCTATGTCGACGTAAAGACAGTGCGGTATTTCCTGCTCAAGCCGGTTGATCGCCTCTCCGCGGACGACTTCGGCAATACGGAAGCCGACTTCCTGATCCGTGTAGTATTCCTCCGGATACATCCGGGGGCCTTCGGGAGCAAGTTCGTAAAGGGCCTTGAGAACTTCGTTTATGTTTTCGTCGTTTTTTGCCGACACCTGTATGATTCGTTCTTTCGGAATTTCCGGCAGAGTTCCGGAGATGAAATCAACGGCAGAACTTACCTTTGCGCTGTGCGAATCGATTTTATTAATCGCCACGACGGTGCGGTCGGCGTACGGTTTAATAAGTTCCGCCGTAAGCTGTTCCTCACCGCCGGGAAGACGCGTGCTGTCTACGATATATAATACCGCATCCGTGTCTTTCAGCTGGTCTTCGGTGACGGAGCGCAGTTTGAGGTTGAGTTTCTTATCGCTTTCGTGATACCCGGGAGTGTCGATGAATACGAGCTGCCCGAACGACGTGTTCACAATTCCGCGTATTGCATCGCGCGTCGTCTGCGGAATTTCAGAAACGATCGAGACGGGCTCACCGCAGGCAGTGTTCAGAAATGTCGATTTTCCCGACGAGGGGCGTCCGACAATCGCGACAAGTGCTGTTTTCAATTCTTTTTCTTCAGGTTTTTCTGTTCTTTTTTCAGGTTCCATTGAACCAAAGTATAACGATTTTCAGCTTGTATGGCTATCGGTGGGGGTTTGCGTTGCCTTTTTTCGTACATCTATGCTAATATACCTGAATATGGATGTTTCGCAGGTACTACAGGGAAAACCTATGGAACCGGGTGCAGTGATTTCTGCCGGGGGAGTCAATTTTTCATTGTTCAGCAGAAACGCCGTGCGCGTTGTCCTGAACTTTTTTGATTCTCCGTCTGCAAAAGCACCGAGTGACAGCATAGAACTTGATCCGCAGAAAAACAGAACAGGCGATATGTGGCACGTATACGTCAAAGGATTGAAGGCAGGTGCGCTGTACCTGTATCAGATTGACGGTCCGTATAATCCTCCGGAAGGGCACCGGTTTAATTTTAATAAATATATTCTTGATCCGTGCGCGAAGGCGTTTACGTGCGGTTCGCTGTTCCGGTCGTACCGCAGACAGCGTGCGGCGGGATTATCCGGTATAGAGAACGGAAAACTTTCCGATTTGTCCGATTTTCCGAAATGCGTTGTTGTCGACGACGACGACTTTGACTGGCAGAACGACAGGCCGCTTAAAAGACCGCTCAATGAAACCGTCATTTACGAAGCGCATCTCAAAGGATATACGGTTTCCCCGACGTCCGGTGTGGCTGAGCCGGGAACGTATAAAGGTTTCATTGAAAAAATTCCGTATCTGAAGTACCTCGGAATAACGGCGGTCGAGTTTATGCCCGTCTTCGAGTTCGACGAGTTTGAAAATGAAAACAGCAATCCGCGGACAGGGGAACAGCTTGTTAATTTCTGGGGATACAGCACCGTCGGTTTTTTCGCACCGAAGGCGTCGTATGCCGCGGATAAATCGTCCGGAGGCGCAGTGCACGAATTCAAGGAAATGGTGCGCGAGCTGCATAAAGCGGGCATCGAAGTGATACTCGACGTCGTGTACAATCATACTGCCGAAGGCGACGGTCAGGGCACGACGTTCGGTTTCCGCGGCATTGAGAACAGCGTGTATTACATGCTCCCGCAGGAACAGAAGCAGTTTTACAGCAATTATTCCGGATGCGGAAACACGGTCAACTGCAATCATCCCGTCGTCCGCAGTTTTATTATCAGGAGTCTGCATCACTGGGTGCTCGACATGCACGTGGACGGTTTCCGCTTCGACCTGGCGTCGGTGCTCAGCCGCTCGCAGACCGGCGCCCTGCTGCAGTTTCCTCCGCTTCCGAACGCAGTTGCGGAGGATCCGGTTCTTGCCGATACGAAAATCATCGCCGAACCGTGGGATGCGGGCGGCGGATATCAGCTCGGGAATTATCCCGGCGGGACAGGATGGTGCGAATGGAACGGACGGTTCCGCGACGACATACGCCGGTTTATCCGCGGAGACGATCACGCATCGACCGACGCGGCAACCCGTATGGCCGGCAGTTCCGATTTGTACAAAGCGGGCGGACGGAAACCGGTTAATTCAATCAACTTCATAACGGCTCACGACGGATTCACGCTCAGCGATCTTGTAAGCTACAATTCGAAACACAACGACGAGAACGGCGAGAACGGACGCGACGGAACCGACGACAATCTGAGTTACAACAACGGCTACGAAGGCGATTCAGTCAATCCGCGCATTGTGGCGGTGCGTCAGCGGAAAATCAGGAATTTCATTATCAGTCTTATGACCGCGCAGGGAACGCCGATGATGCTTGCCGGCGACGAAATGATGCGCACGCAGCGCGGAAACAACAACGCGTACTGTCAGGACAACGGGATTTCATGGATCGACTGGCACGACTGCGACCGGAATAAAGGTATTCTCCGCTTCACGAAGGCGATGATTCAGCTCCGCAGAGAGCATCCCGTTTTCCGCCGGAATGATTTCTTTACCGGTGCTTCGGAGATCACCTGGTACGACCGCGACGGAAAAGTTCCGGACTGGTCGAATCTCTGCAGGTTCCTCGCGTTCAAATTGAACGGGAGCGCCCGCATGCTTCCTGACGGCAGAGAGGACAACGATTTTTACATAGCGTTCAATACGGACATTTACGATTTGACGATTGTGCTGCCGGCGCTGACGAACGGCAGAAAATGGCACCGTGTTGCGGATACGTCTCTGGCAAGTCCGGACGACGTGTGCGAAAACGGTAAAGAGGAACTGCTCAGGGAACAGCTGCGGTACGTGCTGGTTTCCGACAGCGCTGTTCTGCTGATGAGCAAATAGTACGGAATATAGAAAAGTTTTATTCTGGAGGTATGTATGAAATTTGATGCGGAAAAGTTCAAGGAAAATCTGTCGGGCCGTCTCCGGAGACAATACGGCAAGGATATTTCTCAGGCAAACAAGCATGATCTTTTCGATGCGGTTTCCGCGTCGGCGCTTGAATTGATTATGGACAACTGGATGGCAACGCGTCACGAGTACGAGAAAAAACCTGTGAAGCAGCTTTATTATCTGTCCGCGGAGTTCCTTATGGGACGCGCCCTGAGCAACAATCTTATTAACGCCGGCATCAAGGATCAGGTAAAAGAAGTTCTCAAAGACATGAACATCGATTACGACATGATTGAGGATGAAGAACCGGACGCGGGACTCGGCAACGGCGGTCTCGGACGTCTTGCGGCCTGCTTCCTCGACAGTCTTGCGACGCTCGATTATCCGGGACACGGATACGGAATCCGCTATGAGTACGGCATGTTCGAGCAGAAGATAGAGAACGGTTATCAGGTGGAATATCCCGACCGCTGGCTCCGTCACCGCGATCCGTGGGAAATCAAGCGCAGCGATCTTGCCGTTACCGTTAAGTTCGGCGGGAACATTGCGTACGGCAAGACTCCCGACGGACGTCCGAGATTCTACCTTGAGAACGCGGAGGAAGTCACGGCGACTCCGTTCGACATACCTGTCGTCGGTTACGACACGAACACGGTGAACACGCTGAGGCTCTGGGCCGCGACATCTCCGAACGGATTCGATCTGCAGCTTTTCAACGACATGCAGTACAACCGCGCGGTCGAGAAACAGAACAGCGCGGAGAACATCAGCCGCGTGCTTTATCCGAACGACAGCGGTCCGAGCGGAAAGGCGCTCCGCCTCAAGCAGCAGTACTTTTTTTCGTCGGCAAGCCTTCAGGATCTGGTGCGCCACTACGTTTCGGACTTCGGCACCGATTTTCACAAATTCCCGGAGCTCCACGTCATTCAGCTCAACGACACGCATCCCGTCGTCGCGATTCCGGAGCTTATGCGTATACTCATGGACGAGTATAACGTCGGCTGGGACGACGCGTGGTACGTCGTTACGCACACGTTCGCTTATACGAATCATACGATTCTTGCCGAGGCGCTCGAGAAATGGCCGATCGATATTTTTCAGGGCCTGCTTCCGCGCGTCTATCAGATTGTCGAGGAGATTAACAGGCGTCTGCTCATCGAGCTCCGCAAGAAATATCCGGAGGATTACGAAAAGCAGCAGAAAATGTCGATCATCAACGACGGAAAAATCCATATGGCGTGGCTCGCGATTCACGCGTGCTTCAGCGTGAACGGCGTCGCGGAGCTGCACACGGAGCTTCTCAAGACGCGCGAACTCAAGATGTGGTACGATTTGTATCCCGAAAAATTCAACAACAAGACGAACGGCATTACGCAGCGCCGCTGGCTGCTCAATTCGAATCCGCTGCTTTCGGATTTCATCACGAAGCGCATCGGACACGGCTGGGAAAAGGATTTGAGCAAACTGAAGGGCCTTGTAAAATTTGCCGGCGACGATGCTTCCTTGAAAGAGCTTATGTCAATCAAGCAGGCGAACAAACAGCATCTAGCCGACTATCTCAAACATACACAGAACGAATTCCTCGATCCTGAAAGCATCTTCGACGTGCAGGTAAAACGTCTGCACGAATACAAGAGGCAGCTTCTTAACGTCATGCATATCATGTATCTGTACAACCGCCTCGTCGACGATCCGAACTTCAATCCGCCGGCGCGCACATTCATATTCGGCGCAAAGGCCGCTTCGGGATACCGCCGCGCGAAGACGATTATTAAACTTATCAACACCGTCGCCGACCGCGTGAACAACGACCGCCGTGTCCGCGGAAAAATACGCGTCGTGTTCGTCGAGAATTACCGCGTGAGCGTCGCTGAGAAAATCTTCCCTGCGGCCGACGTTTCCGAGCAGATTTCCACGGCGGGATTCGAGGCGTCCGGCACGAGCAACATGAAGTTCATGGTGAACGGCGCGCTCACGCTCGGCACTATGGACGGTGCGAACATCGAGATTGTGGAAGAGGCCGGAAAAGAGAACGCGTTCGTGTTCGGTCTTACCGCGCAGGAAATAATAAAGACGGAAAACGATCACAGCTACAATCCGCAGCAGTACATCGACCGCAACCCTCAGCTTGCGCGCGTCGTGAATCAGCTCACGGACGGCACGTACGATCCGACTCATCAGGAGTTTAAGGAAATTCACGACTCGCTCGTGTACGGCGTCGAAGGTCAGCGGCCCGACGTTTTCTACGTACTCGCCGATTTCGACGCGTACTGCAAAGCGCAGGAACTTGTCGGAACTGTGTATCAGGATCAGAAGAAATGGGCGCGCACGGCGCTCATGAATATTGCAAACAGCGGCAAATTCTCTTCCGACCGTACGATTGAAGAATACGTAAAGGATATCTGGCATCTGGAGAAGACGCCGATTACCGGCAGCACGAAATGAACAGAAAGACTGTTTCTCTGTTTGCGGGTGCAGGTCTGCTGCTGGCGGCCTGCATCTGGGGTTTTGCGTTCGTCGTCGTGAAGGACAGCCTCGACTATGTGGGGCCGGTATACATGATAGCGTTCCGCTTTTCCATCGCGACCGTCGCGCTGGCGCTGCTTTTCGCGCCGAAACTGAGGCTGCTTAACAAATCGTACTGGAAAAACGGCGCCGTCCTCGGCGGATATTTGTTTCTTGCATATGCGTTCCAGACAATCGGCTGCAACTACACGACGGCCGGAAAGAATGCATTCCTTACGACGATATACGTCATGCTCGTTCCGCTGCTCGGCTGGCCGCTGTATAAAAAACGACCGGGATTGTACGTGTTCGCCGCTGCGGTAATTTCCATTACGGGGATAGGACTGCTGGCACTGTCGAATACCGACGGTTCTTTGCTGACGATGAATAAAGGCGATGCGCTCACGCTCGTCTGCGGCCTGTTCTACGCGCTGCACATTCTCCGCATGGAAAGATGCAACGCGACGCAGAGTACGATTCTGCTCACCGTGCTTCAGTTTTTTTTCGCGGCTGTTTTTTCGTGGATTGCGGCTCCGTTTTTCGACGGTGCGTTTCCGGTGGAAGCGGTAACTAATCCCCGCGTGATTGTCTCGATGCTCTATCTGGGACTGCTGAGCACGATGGTGGCGTTCGTACTGCAGAACGTCGGACTCAAGTACGTCCAGTCGTCGATCGCCGCGCTGTTTCTGTCGTTCGAGTCGGTGTTCGGCGTACTGTTCAGTACGCTGCTGTTGCATGAACGCCTTACTCTGCGTATGATGACGGGATGCATACTTATCTTCTTTGCCGTTATACTGGCAGAGACGAAATTCGATTTTTTACATAAAAGGGGTACAAAAAAATGAAAAAGCTTTTCGGCGCGGTCCTTATTTCGGCCGCACTTGCAGCAGGTTTTACCGGTTGTTCGAAAAAGGAAACACCGGCCGGCATGACGCTCGACGGAAAAACGCTTAAAATCGGTGTGAACATCGCGTATCCGCCGTTCGAATATTACGACACAGACGGAAAGACTCCGCTCGGTTTCGACGTCGAGCTCGGAAAAGCGGTGGCCGCGAAACTCGGACTCGAACCCGACATCATCGACGTCGCGTGGGAAGGAATCTTCGCCGGCCTCGACACGAACAAATACGACTGCGTCGTTTCCGCAGTTACAATCACCGACGAACGCACCGCCGCCTACGATTTTTCGAAACCGTACATCGGCAACGGTCAGTCGATGATTCTGCTCAAGGATTCAAAGGTTACGGCGAAGACGCCGCAGGAACTCGGCGGACACAAAGTCGGATATCTTACGGAATCGACCTCAGACATCTATATGACAAAGCTTGCGGATGACGGACTCAAGTTTGAGGCCGACGAGTACGACGATGAGATGAACGCATTCGCAGATCTCAAAGCGGGCCGCTGCGATGCCGTCATTTCGGATTCGCTCGTTGCGACTGACTATGTGAACAAACCCGACAGCCCGTTCGTCCTTGTGTGGGAAGGTCCGGCGGAAGAATACTTCGGCATTGCGTGCAAAAAAGGCAATACCGCCCTCCGCGACGCGGTCAATAAGGCGCTTGACGAACTTACTGCCGACGGTACGCTTGCGGATTTGTCGATGAAGAACTTCGGTATAGATATTGTTTCAAATATCGCCAAATAATGCATAAATATACAGAAATTCTGCAACATTAATTGACAAGCGGAAAACTATTCCCTATACTAGCAGCAAAAGGACAAAGATGTCTGTAACAAGGCCTTTGTCCTTTTATTGTTTACAGACCTTTAGCCCGAACCATTCATGGAGGATGAAAATATGAAAAAAATGATGATTGCTGCTCTTGCGGCTGCAGGTCTTGCCGGCGTTGTCTTTATGGGATGCTCAAAAAAGGAATCAGCTTCCGGCGGTCTTACCCTTGAAAAGGGAATTCTCAAGGTCGGTATGGAAGTCGGCTATCCGCCGTTCGAGTATTTCGACGCGGACGGAAAAACGCCGATCGGTTTCGACGTTTCGCTCGGGAAAGAAGTTTCGAAGCGTCTCGGGCTTGAAGTTCAGTTTGTAGACACCGCGTGGGACGGTATTTTTGCCGGCCTCGATACAGACAAATACGACTGCATCATGTCGGCTGTGACAATCACCGACGAGCGCAAACAGAAATATGATTTTTCGCGGCCGTACATCGGCAACGGACAGTCAATGGTTCTTACCAAAAATTCAAAAGTTACCGCGAAAACTCCCGAGGAACTCGGCGGACTCAAAGTTGCGTATCAGGCAGAGACGACGTCCGACATCTATATGACGAAACTTGCTGATAACGGTCTTAAATTTGAAGCCGACGAGTACGACAAAGTCATGAACTGCTTCGACGATCTTAAGCTCGGCCGTGTCGATGCCGTCGTCGCGGATTCGCTCGTGTCGGTCGACTACGTCAATAAGCCGGACAGCCCGTTCGTCATGGCGTGGCAGGCCGATCCCACTGAGTTTTTCGGCGTCTGCATAAAGAAAGGCAACACTAAACTCGCGGAAGCGGTGAACAAGGCGCTCTCGGACATGTATACCGACGGTACGCTCGTCAGGATTTCAAACGACGTCTTCGGTTCCGACATGGTTTCGGGAGCGGAGAAACAGGCTGCCGAGTAACTGGGAAAACGGGGGCGTGCTGTTCCCCCGCCGTGTGCGGAACGTATTTTCCGCACACTATATTATTTTCATGTAAGGATAAGTTTTTTTTATGAGTACACTGCATATGATGATCGGTTGGGTTCCAAGCTTACTTGACGGAGCAAAAATAACGATACTGCTTACGCTCGCTTCGGTCAGCTCCGGACTGATACTTGCTTTGTTCCTCGCCCTCGGAAAAATGTCGCATCACGAAATTATCAATAAAATCTGCGACGCGTATGTGTTCTTCTTCCGCGGAACGCCGCTTCTTATGCAGCTGTATTTTGTCTATTACGGACTTCCGCAGCTTTCGCCGGCGCTTACGATTAACAGCCGGTTTCTCGCTGCCTATATTGCGTTTGCGCTCAATTCCGCGGCTTATACGGCGGAAGTTATCCGCGCCGCAATTCAGTCGATCGACAACGGGCAGACAGAGGCGGCGCATGCGCTCGGCATGACGTACCGCCAGACGATGTCCCTTATCATCGTGCCGCAGTCGATCCGCCGGCTTATCCCGCCGGTAGGAAACGAGTTTATCATGGTGCTCAAGGACGCATCTCTCGTTTCAATCATAGCGCTTGCCGATATTACGAAAGTAACGCGCAGCATTTCGTCTTCCACAGCATCTGCGCTTGTGTATATTCCCGCTATGATTCTGTATCTTATTATTACGGCTGTGTTCACGTTTGTGTTCAACAGACTTGAGAAGAAATTCGCCGTGTACGAGTAACGCGCCCGGACGCAGCCTTTATACTTAGTGAGGAAATCAGTATGTCAATGATACGAACGGAAAATATCTGCAAGAATTTCGGAGAGCTCAAAGTGCTGAAGAACGTGACGCTTTCCGTAGAACCGAAGGAAGTGGTGTGCATTATCGGACCTTCAGGCGCCGGAAAATCGACGTATCTGCGCACGCTCAATCATCTGGAAACGATAGACAACGGAAAAATATACATTGAGGACCGGCTGCTCGACGATTACGAGAACGGCGTGCGTAAGTTCCGCCTGCCGGCGAAGGAGATGCACGACGAGCTGCTCGAAATCGGAATGGTGTTCCAGCGCTTCAATCTGTTTCCCCACAAAACCGTGCTTGAGAATGTTATGATTGCGCCGATGCACGTCCGTAAACTGAGCGAGGCTGAAGCCCGCGACCGTGCAGCGGACCTGCTTACGCGCGTCGGGCTGGCGGACAAGGTCGACGCATATCCGAACAAACTTTCAGGGGGTCAGCAGCAGCGCGTGGCGATTGCGCGCGCTCTCGCAATGGAACCGAAAACGATGCTGTTCGACGAGCCGACGTCCGCGCTTGATCCCGAGCTTGTCGGCGAAGTTCTTGCCGTTATGAAGCAGCTTGCGTTTGACGGTATGACGATGATAGTTGTTACCCACGAGATGGGATTCGCGCGCGAAGTTTCCAATAAGACCGTATTCATGTACGACGGTCAGATAACGGAACAGGGAACGCCGGACGACATCTTCCTTCATCCGCAGAGCGAACGGCTCCAGCAGTTTCTTAAATCGGTACTTTAGCTATAATAAACGATAATGTCTGACAAACTATTTTCCTCCCGCAGTCTGCGGCAGCTTATCTGGCCGCTCATTGTCGAGCAGCTTCTTTCTATTCTTCTCGGCATGGCCGACATAGTCATGGTCTCGTCGCTCGGCGAGGCGGCCGTATCCGGCGTGTCGCTCGTGGATTCGATAAACGTTCTGCTTGTCGAAGTATTTGCAGCCCTCGGAACAGGCGGCGCCGTCGTCGCCGCGCAGTATATAGGGCGGGGCGAACACGGCATGGCGTCGAAAACGGCAAAACAGCTGCTGTATACGATTGTGACCGTTGCAATCGTACTGATGGTCGTTTGCCTTGTTTTTTACAGACAGTTCCTGTCGCTCGTTTTCGGCAGAATAGACGACGACGTCATGTATAACGCCCGGACGTATTTTCTCATCACGATTCTGGCATTGCCGGCGCTTGCCGTCTACAACGCATGCGCCGCACTGTTCCGGGCTCAGGGAAATTCCCGCGTTTCGATGCTCATATCGCTGCTTGTCAACATACTCAACATCGGAGGCAATGCGTTTCTGCTGTACGGAATGCACAGGGGCGTTGAAGGCGCGGCTATTCCGACGCTCATTTCACGGACAGTCGCGGCAGTCGTCCTTCTCGTGCTCCTGTACAGAGCGAAAGAATACAACGGACATCGTGCAATTTCTATAAAAGGAATTTCGCACATAGAATTCGACGGGAAACTTATCAGTCGTATTCTTGCAATAGGCGTGCCGAACGGTCTTGAGAACAGCATGTTCCAGATCGGAAAGATTCTCGTCCTTTCGCTCATCGCAACGTACGGGACCACGGCGATTGCGGCAAACGCTGCGGGCAACACGCTTGCGTCGTTCGAAGTTCTTCCCGGCGCGGCAATCGGGCTCGCCATGCTCACCGTCGTGGGGCAGTGCATGGGAGCCGGAGAGCAGGAACAGGCTGTATACTACACGAAGAAGCTCATGTTCATTGCGTACGTGTCGATGATCGCTCTCAACATTCCGCTTCTCGCGCTTTCGTACCGGATTATCAAGTGCTATAATCTGTCACCCGAGGCGACAAGACTCGGATGGTATATGACGCTTACGCACGGTTTGTGCGCGATGGTCATCTGGCCGCTGTCGTTCACGCTCCCGAACGCGCTTCGTGCTGCGGGCGATGCGCCGTACACGATGATTGTTTCCATGATTTCCATGTGGACGGTCAGAATCGGCATGAGCTACGTTTTCCGGGGAACTGACATACTCGGCATACAGGATATGCTTGACTGGCCGTTTTCTTTCGGCGCGCTCGGCGTATGGTTCGCCATGATTCTTGACTGGATTGTGAGATCGGCCTGCTTCATTTACCGTTTTAAGCGGGGGAAGTGGAAGCAGAAAAAAATCATCTAACGTATTTTCCAGTCCGCACCGTTCTTCGTCATGAGAGTCTGTACAGTGTACGGGCTGTGCTTCGCGTTTTTCGCAAAAAAGACGATGTCCGACGCGTATTCCGACATGATGTCGTCGGGATGGAACCGTACGTGCACCGTCTGATTTGTGCCGTCCGACTGTGTACGCGACAATGCGCCGTTCAGTTTAACAATATCTTCCGCAGCAGGAAGAAGCGCCGCAAGATTTTTTTCCGTATATTCCGACCCGATGAATTCGAGCTGGATTTTTTCTATCTGTTCGTGCGGCGGACACGAGTGTATCATATCGGCAAGCGGTCTGCCGCCTGTATGCGTTTTCCACCACGACACAAAATCCGCAAGAAACACGGACGGTCTGCAGTGAGCCGGGCGGAGTACGTTATTGAACCACGGTACGGCTCTGCCCTGATTATAAAACAGTTCGCACGCCTGCGAAAGCTGTTCCGCACGCTGCATGTCGCCGGCAGAAAATCTGTCTGTGTACAGGACGTGGTACGGCGGTTTCTTATCCCAGACAAGACCGAGACTTTCGGCAGAGTCGTACAGGTCCGTTCCCGGCAGTACCGAAAGACAAAAAAGCTCGAGATTGTTCGGATACAGAGACAACGCGAAATCCACGCTTTCACGGAATCCCGAAAGGCTGTCGCCCGGTAGTCCGTATATGAGGTCGAAACCGAAAACGACGCCGGTATCGTTCAGTATACCGATGTTTTTTACGAATAGTTTTTTTGCCAGCGTGCGGTGCACTTTCGCAAGAACGTCTTCGTGCATGCTTTGGAGTCCGATCTGCAGCGAGCAGGGAATCGCAGTGAACGCCTGCGCCAGCTCCCTGTCGATGAATTCCGCCCGCCCTTCAAAATAAAAGAACGTTCCCGGAACTTTCTGCGCAATGAGGTGCAGCATTCCGAGCGCGCGTTTTTTGTCCGCGTTGTATGTCGGGTCGAGCACGAAAACCTGCGGTATTTTTTTCAGTGCAAACAAATCGAGTTCTTTTTCTATGCGTTCCATCGGAAAATAACGTACCCGTTTCTCGCCTTTTGATTCGTAGCAGTACGAGCAGTTGAAAGGACATCCACGCGCAAGTTCCCAGAGTGCACCGCCGTAGCTGCCCGGATCGATCGTACCGTCGAGCCAGGGAGAAACAAGCGTGCCGACGTCAGGCGGCTGCGCGTGGAGAAATGCGGATATTTGGACGTCTTTCCGTCCGTCCCGGGGCACGTACACGCCCTGCGGAAGCTTTGTGTTTTCCGTCCGCGCAGACGCAATCAGCGCGACGAGTTCCGGGACTGCGGTCTCTCCTTCACCTGCGACGGTATAATCGAACGATGTGCCGCTGAACGGATCTGCGGTGATTTCCGGACCGCCCGCAATGCATACGATTTGGGGATACCGCCTTTTCACCTCTTCCGCCGTCCGTTCAAGGACGCTTCTGTTCCAGACATATACCGAAAAACAGACTACCGCCGGAACGCCTGAATCGAGCAGCTTGCCGGCTATAAGACGGGCCTCGCCTCCCGACCGGACAGCCGCTTCATAATCAGCGTCTTCCGCCGAAACGCTGGCGAGAACGACGTCGTATTTTCCCGCTGTCGCCGCATTGTGTTTCAGCGCGGATGCGATGCAGGCCGCTCCGAGCGGCAGTGCCTGCGGCGACTTCTCGATAAGGACTGTCGTACAGATAATCCGGGGTACAGATTCTGAATGCATGACACCGATTATACCGGACGGAGGCGTTTTTGTGTATCGTTTTGCGTGCTGTTGACTTATATGGATAATTAAAATATACTTCGCACAGTCAAGGGCGACACAGTGAAAATTCTGTGCCGCCGCTTTTTTTTAACCTGAATCACTGTATGCGGGAGGTAAAGATATGAAAGTACGGAAAACAGAACGAAAATATGTGCATACTTCGATTAAAAATCAGATTACAAAATATATGAGCATCGGAATAATCTCCATTTCAGTTGCTGCAATAGCCGTTGTCGGAAAAGAAATTGTCACTGTTACGAGCGGACTGATGCAGGACCACATTATAAACGTATCGGAGAATGAATCGAAGCAGGCGGTGACGGATCTTACGAATTCCGTCAGCTATGTGTCCTCTTTTGCCTCCGTACTTTCCGGGTGGAGTGCGATTCCTGAAGGAGTGCGGAGAGAATGCATCTCGGATTTTGTTAAGCAGGGGGTGAACGGCAATCAGGATATTCTATCCGCATGGGCAGTATGGAATCCGGGGACGCTCGACGGCGACAAAATAAGTCCGTCCGCTTTCAACTGGTACAGGACAGGCAACGGACTGGCGGAAGAAAAATTTCCTATTCAGGATACCTCGTGGATACGGTACGCCGTTGATAATACTCGTCCTCATCTGCTTGAACCACACTTGTCGACTGCGAACGGAAAACGCGATTACATCGTTTCCGCCGTGGCTCCCATTTACGGCAGGGATAAAACGATATGCGGAATTGCGGGCATCGACGTGAGTTTGAATCAGATTAACAGTTATCTTGCCTCGCTGCGGATTTATAAAAACGGATACGGAGTTTTCATAAGCAGCAAGGGCGTTGTCCTCGGACACCGCGAGCAGAAAATGCAGGGTCAGACCTTTGAGCTGTTTACGACGCAGAGCGTTTACTTTCAGAATGCGCGTACGCTGAAACAGCCTGTCGTCTTTACGACGGGAACGTTATTAAAAAAACAGCTGCACGTCGTGACTCCCGTATACGTCGACGGTACGTCCGTTCCGTGGTACTTTGTCGTTGAAATTCCCGTGATGACTCTGATGCAGAAAGGGATATATCTCGTCATATTCGTGATAATCGCATTGTGCGTTCTCCTCGCCGTCTGCATCATGCTCACCGCCGCCGTGTCGCGGAAAATTACGAATCCGCTGAACAATGCCGCCGTCGCATTGAAGAATATCAGCGAGGGAAACGGTGATTTGACCGTCCGTCTTGCCGTCAATTCCCGGGACGAAGTCGGCGAACTTTCCGAGAGTTTTAACAAAACGATGGAAAAAATAAGCGCCTCAGTCGGTTTAATAAAAAACGAAAGCGTCGGGATGCAGAAAATCGGCGGAATGCTCAACAGGAATATGGAAATCTCCCGGGAAAAAGTGAAAATAATAACTGAAAAGACAGAGGCAGTCGTCAATCAGATGCAGGAGCATTCCGCGGGAGTGACTGAATCGATTGCGGCGGTCAATCAGATTGTCAAAAACATTACCGATTTAAACGGCCATATCGAGGAACAGTCCGCATGCGTCGAACAGTCTTCCGCCGCCGTAAAGCAGATAATCGAGAACATTCAGGCTGTAAGCGCCATGCTCGCTTCCAACGCGGCGTCCGTCGCCGAACTTGAAAAAAGCGCGGAGTCGGGACTTTCCGAAATCAACAGGAGCGTTTCCAGCATAAAGAAAGTGAACGAGCAGTCGGTGATACTGTCGGAAACTTCGGGGCTGATAAAAAAGATTGCATCTCAGACGAACCTTCTTTCGATGAACGCCGCGATAGAAGCGGCCCATGCGGGATCGGCCGGAAACGGATTTGCTGTCGTCGCGCAGGAAATACGGCGGCTTGCGGAACAGTCGAGCAAAGAAGGCGGAAAAATCGAGACAATGATTAAAAATGTACAGTCGTCGCTCGATACCGCTGCGGATTCGGCGCTTTCCGTTGAAACTGTTTTTTCGAACATCTTCGGGTTGATTAAGGAAGTCGACGTGAAGGAAAAAGATATAACGACCGTTCTGCAGAAGCAGGATTCGAACGGACACGATATTGTAAAGGCAATCCAGGATATTCAGAATTCGACGACGCTTGTCAAATCAGGGTCTGAAGAGATGTTCCTCGGCAGCAGGGAAATAGGAATCGAGATGGAAAAACTGGCTGCCATGACTCAGACCGTAAACAACAGTATGTCGTCGATAAACGACAATACGAAGGAAATAATGCACACTGTGCATACTGTTTCCGAGATTTCCGATAAGAATATGGCGAGTATAAACAGCGTATTGTCGGACATCAATACATTCCGCATCGAGGGTGAGAACGCGTGAAAAATACCGGTGAAAACGGTATAGTGTATGTATGGTTACAAAAATTACTATTACGGTCCGTCCGGAAGATGAAAAAAACAATTCGGTAATCCGGACGAAGATCGTGTCCGGCCTCCTTCAGAAAGGTGTGACCGCGTCGCCTGATGATTTGAATCTTGTGATTCAGAAGAAATCGATAGACGCGCGGCACGGACAAATCAGATTGTGTCTGCAGTACAAAGTATACATCGGTGAAAAGCCGGAGGAAACTGCGGAACCGGCGGTTCCCGTATGGAAACATGCGGAAGAAAACAGACGCGTTATTATTGTCGGTTCAGGCCCCGCCGGATTGTTCGGAGCGCTCCGGCTGCTTGAAGCCGGAATACGGCCCGTCATTATTGAGCGGGGCGAGGAAACTTCGCGGCGGAAAAAAGATATTGCGGAAATCAGCACAAGAAACATTGTCGGCAGGGACAGCAATTACTGTTTCGGCGAAGGCGGAGCCGGTACATTCAGCGACGGAAAACTGTATACGCGGAGCAATAAACGCGGCGACATCGGCCGCATACTGCGTATATTCCGTGCGTTCGGAGCGGATGAATCGATTCTGACCGACGCTCATCCTCACATCGGAACGGACAGGCTGCCCGCTATTATCAACGCGATGCGTGAAAAGATAATTGCGCTCGGCGGTGAATTCCATTTTAACACACGGTGTACCGGTTTTATTGTTGAGGAAAAAAACGGCGCCCGCATGGTCGCGGGAATACAAACTGAAGACACGAAAACGGGTGAAAACGGACAGTACAGGGGAGACGCCGTGCTTCTTGCTGCCGGACATTCCGCCGCCGATGTGTACGGGCTGATTGCCGGTACGGCGCCCGACGCGCTGGAAGCTAAAACGTTCGCCGTCGGCGTCCGCGTCGAGCATCCGCGGGAACTTATCGACAAAATACAGTATCACGGACAGGAACGGACAGGCGCGCTGCCTGCTGCAGAGTACCGGCTCGTAACTCAGGCGGGCGGGCGGGGAGTATATTCTTTCTGCATGTGTCCCGGCGGATTTGTTGTTCCTTCCGCAACCGGCCCCGACGAGATTGTCGTCAACGGAATGTCGTCCGCCGCGCGCAACTCGAAGTGGTCAAATGCGGCGATTGTAGTCGAAACGCGGCCGGAGGATATTCCCGCGGAATACGGGCAGAAGGCCGAAGAAGCGCATTGTCCGGCTCTTGCGGGATTATACTGGCGGACGCAGCTTGAACGCGAAACGAAAATGCACGGAAACGGACAGGCTGCACCTGCCCAGCTCATGGTTGATTTTCTCGCGCACCGTGAAAGCTCATCGCTGCCTGCCTCAAGCTATACGCCGGGAATCGTTCCGGGCAGACTCGACGAATGGCTGCCGCCGCAGATTGCGGACCGGCTTGCAGAGGGATTTACAGCTTTTAACAGGGATATGAAAGGCTATGTCTGCGGCAGCGCTCTTATGATAGCGGGCGAGACCAGAACGTCGACTCCGGTGCGCATCCTGCGCAATGCGGAAACGTACGAGTGCACCGCGCTCGGCTGTTTGTATCCCGCAGGCGAAGGCTCCGGTTATTCCGGCGGAATCGTATCCTCCGCGATGGACGGTGAAAATGCGTGCGGCAGCATCGTAAAAAAACTGCTTCAGCGGTGAAACGGAAACCAATACGTGCAATTTTCCTATAAAAGTGGTAGATTATTTGTATGCTTGATCAGTTTTCACGTACACAGTTACTTATCGGAAAGAGCGCTGTCGATATGCTTCACGCGTCGCGGGTAATCGTATTCGGGATAGGCGGCGTCGGCGGATTTACCGTCGAGGCGCTTGTCCGCGCAGGTGTGGGTGCAGTAGAAATAGTCGACGACGATAAAGTCTGTCTTACGAATCTGAACCGCCAGATTACGGCGCTCCGCAGCACAGTCGGAAAATACAAAGTCGACGTAATGGCCGACCGCATTCACGACATCAATCCCGACTGCGAAGTCGTAAAGCACGAGTGTTTTTTTCTGCCGGAGACTGCGGATCAGTTCGATTTTTCAAAATACGGATACGTTGTCGACGCGGTGGATACGGTCGCCGCAAAGATTGCAATCATACAGAAGGCTAAAGAGGCCGGCGTTCCCGTGATAAGCTGCATGGGCGCGGCCAACAAATTTGATCCGCTGCAGTTTCACATCGCCGATATTTCACAGACAAGCGTGTGTCCGCTTGCACGCGTCATGCGGCAGGAATTGAAAAAACGGGGAATCACGGACGTGAAGGTTTTGTACTCGACTGAAAAACCCGTTGTGCCCGTCGACGACATGGCAATCAGCTGTCGTGCGCACTGCATCTGCCCGCCGGGGACGAAGCGCAAATGCACACAGCGGCGCGCTATTCCCGGAAGCACGTCGTTCGTGCCGTCTGTTGCAGGTCTCGTAATTGCGGGTGAAGTTATAAAAGATATTACCGGCATACGCGGAGCCGCCGGCAGCCTTTCTGCGGCGGACGTTTCCCCTGTGCAGGCCGATAAAATCGCAGTGAGTTAACAGACGCGGCCTGTCATTTGAGCACGTTCAGCAAATCAGTGCGTCCTGCTTCTTCAAGCGCTTCGCGTACGTCGTTTCTGTTTTCCCGCTTGTTGAACTGGACGAGCGCGCGCTGCAGCCGCCGTTCGTGCGCGCCGCGCGCGACGTGAATCTGTTTCATCGAACCGTCGGGATTCCTGTCGTACGGAGATAGTCCCGTCCAGTACATGCACGTCGAAAGGCTTCCCGGCGTCGGATAGAAATCCTGAATCTGATCGGGTACGAATCCCATTCTTTTCAGGTACAGGGCGGTTTCAATCGCTTCGTTCAGTCCGGCCCCCGGATGCGCCGCAATATAATACGGTACGAGATACTGCTTCAGTCCGAGTTTTTTATTCACGGCCGCATATTCGGCGGCGAATTTTTCATACACAGCATGCGTGCTTTTCCGCATCAGATGAAGCACTGAGTCGCTCACGTTTTCGGGGGCGACTTTGAGCTGACCGGAAATGTGGTACCTGCACAATTCCTCCAGAAACGTCCCGTCTTTATCCATCATGAGATAGTCGAATCTGATGCCGCTCCTGATGAACACCTTTTTTACGCCCGGAACGGCACGGAGTTCCCGGAGCAGTCCGACATAGTCGCTGTGGTCGACGCGGAGATTCGGACACGGATCGGTGCCGAGACACTGGCGGTTTTTACAGACGCCGTCCCGGAGCTGTTTCTCACACGACGGCTGCCGGAAATCAGCAGTCGGGCCGCCGACATCGTGAATGTATCCCTTGAAGTCCGGCCGCGACGCGAGCATTTCGGCTTCGCTCACGAGCGACTTACGGCTGCGCGCCTGAATCGTACGTCCCTGATGAAACGTGATTGCGCAGAACGAACATGCTCCGAAGCATCCTCTCACGCTCGTGAGGGAAAAAAGCACTTCCTGAAGTGCCGGTACGCCTGTCTTTCCGTTCGCGGCAGGCTCGTCGTAATCGGGATGCCACCTGCGCGTATACGGGAGTTCCATCACCCTGTCGAATTCTTCAGTCGTGAGCGGAAAAGCGGGCTTTTCCTGGACAACGTACCGTGTGTCGCACCGCTCTACGAGCACCGAAGCGTTTATGGCGTCGGTGTTCTGTTCCTGTATGACGAACGATTCGGCAAACCGTTTTTTGCTTTCTCCGTCGTCTCCCGAAATTTCAGCATACGGCGGCAGATTAATAATTCCGCCGCCGGTGGGAACTTCGTCCGCTTTTCCCGTATACCAGCACGTGCCGCGTACGCCGCGTATCCGGCGTACCGGAATGCCGGATGCAAGTTTGTCCGCGACTTCAATGATGCTGTGCTCGCCCATACCGTACAGCAGCAGGTCGGCTTTACTGTCGAGCAGGATAGAGCGGCGGACTTTGTTCGACCAGTAGTCGTAATGAGTCGTACGGCGGAGGCTTGCCTCGATGCCGCCGATTACGACGGCGGCGCCTTTATACGCCTCCCTTATTTTTGCAGTGTACGCGATGAGCGCACGGTCGGGGCGGTGTCCGGCCTCGCCGCCGTGCGCGTATGCGTCTTCCGAGCGCGGCTTGTTGTTCGCCGTATAATTCGAAACCATCGAATCCATCGCGCCCGCACTGACGAGAAACGCGAGCCGGGGCCTGCCGAGCACCGTAAAGGAATCAGCCGTCGTAAAATCAGGCTGGGCGATTATTCCGACTTTGTAGCCGTGCGATTCGAGCAGCCTGCCGAGCAGGGAAGCCGCAAACGACGGGTGATCCACGTAGGCATCGCCCGAGACAAAGACAAAATCGCATTCGTCCCATCCGCGCGCGTCCATGTCGGCACGCGACACGGGAAGAAAATCAGTACGAATATCAGTCATGTATCCAGCATAGCAGATATCAGGAATTTACGCAGGCCTGCGGATTCACGCCCGTATTGCAGCGGCCTTTGTCCGGATAATACGTAAAAGTGAATATTATTATATAAAATATGAAAATAATGCAAAAATATAAAAATTAACGAGAAAAATATCATAAAAAATTTGACAGACTGAAAAACAGGGGTGATAATTTGAACAGTATTTATAGAAGGGGGTATTCGGGATGAAAGCACAAAAGATGTTTCGCAGAGGCTGTATGTACGTCTGCGGGTTCGTTCTTGCCGCCGGTCTTATCGGCTGTTCAGGGACAACGGGCGGTACCGGAGAAAACACCGCAGCCGCATCGAGCGTGTCGTTAAGGGCGGCGACGACAACTACCGTTTCCGACAAAAGCGGCGTTATGCTTCAGGGATTCAACTGGGCCAGCGCAACGGAAAGCAGTTCTACGACGTGGTATCAGACGATGATCAACAACGCCGACGCCATTAAGAGCGAGTTTGCATATGTCTGGTTTCCGCCGCCGAGCCTGGCAGCTTCCGACGAAGGTTATCTGCCGACCCAGCTGAATGACCTGGACTCGGAGTACGGAACGGAGACACAGCTGAAGGAAGCAATCAGCGCAATTGCTCCCGCAAAAGCGATTGCGGATGTCGTCATAAACCACCGCTGCGGTTCGACTGACTGGGGCGATTTTACGAATCCGAAATGGAACGACGACTTCTATTCAATCTGCAGCGACGACGAAGGATTCACCAGTTCGGCCGCGATGACGGCTTCGAGTAAAAGAGGCAACGCTGACACGGGCGACGGATATTCCGCGGGGCGCGATCTTGATCATACGAACACCGACGTACAGAACGGAATTATTACGTGGATGACGGACGTCCTCGAAGACGCCGGATTTGTCGGCTGGCGGTACGACTTTGTAAAAGGCTATTCAGGCTATTATGTCGGAAAATACGATGCTGCCACTTCCGCCGAATTCTCCGTCGGCGAATACTGGCCTTCCGACAGTTTCAATTCCTCAAACTGGGAAAGCGAAATAATGAGCTGGATAAACGAGACGGAGACCGGCGGATATAAATCGCGTGCGTTCGACTTTGTACTGAAGGGAAATATTAATTATGCGTTCGGCTACAAAGACGATCTTACCTGCTGGAACATGGCTCTGCTTGCCGATTCGAACAATCTTTTCCGTCAGGCGCCGGCGTACGCCGTAACGTTTATCGACAATCACGATACCGGAAGCACGCAGAATCTCTGGTCAATAGATCCCGGCGACCTTGGTCCCGCATACGCGTTTATCCTGACTCATCCCGGGTATCCGTGTGTCGCGTGGCAGCATTATTTTACCGGCAGCACCGATCAGTACAAAGGCGGCATGTCGGTGAGCGGCACGGAATATACGCTTCAGGAACATATTAATAATCTTATCAGCATCAGGCAGGAAGCAGGTGTCTGCTACGACAGCGCAATTTCCGTACTTGTTGCGACGACGACGCTGTATGTCGCTCAGATTACGGGAGAAAACGAAACGCTCATAGTTAAAATAGGAGGGGACAGCTACACGCCTTCAGGCGACTACACGAACGTTTATTCGGGAACGAACTTTGCCGTCTGGGAAGGTTCCGGCGGCACGACAGAATCCGATGTGGCGCTTTCCGCGACATATGATGCGGGGTACAATAACGCACTATTCTTCACGGGAACGTTCTCCGAAGGAAACAGCTGGACGACAGCCGTGCGCGGAACGTGGACGACAGGTAACATCTGGACTGCAACAGTCACCGTACCGTCAGGCGGCTCGTTTGAATGGAAGGTGATGAAAGGCAGCTACAGTCTCGGCAGCTCCGTCAGTACGTCCGCAAGCGGATTGACGTGGTCTTCAGACAGTAACGCAAGCTATCCGGGCACAACGTCGGTTACGCCTTCGTTCTGAGATAACTCTATATGTCTGCAGCGTTATTTATTCTGCAGACATACCATTTTAAAGTGTATACACCTGAGGGCAGCCGTAAACGGGATGCGTGAAAACACCGAATCCGGCATTGTAAATCCTGTTAAGATTTTCCGCGGTGAGAACGCATTCCGCCGTTCCCGTGATGCACGCGCCTCCGCGGGGAAGCAGCGCGATCCTGTCCGCGAAGCGGGCTGCCGTATTCAGGTCGTGGATGGAGACGAGCACGCCGAGACTGCTTTCGTGCGCAAGTTTTTTAACAATCGTGAGCAGCTCCGCCTGATAGCCGAAATCGAGATTCGCGACCGGTTCGTCGAGCAGCAGCATATCCGGTTCCTGGGCAAGCGCGCGCGCAATCCGTATTTTCTGCACTTCGCCGCCGGACATGCTGAATATGCGGCGGTCAGCGAGTGCTTCCAGTCCCATCGCAGCAATCACGCCGTCCGCGACGTCGTAATCGTGAGACGAGTATATGCCGTTTGCAGTGTGCGCATATCTGCCCGTAAGGACGATGTCGCGCGCCGTATAATTCCATGCGCTCTGCTCGTCCTGAATCATATATGCGATGTGAAGCGCCGCACGTTTTCTGCCCAAAGACAGGATCGGCGTCCCGTCGAACGACGGCATCGTATCCGCGGAATCTATGCGCAGCGTGTCGGGAACAATTCCCGACAGGAGCGAAAGCAGCGTCGATTTTCCCGAGCCGTTCGGCCCCGTCAGACAGACGATTTCGCCGGAATGCACGGTAAGGGAAAGATTCCGCAGTATGACCGTTCCTCCGTACGATGCGCTGAGGTTCTGCACGGAAAGTGAGTGAAAGCGTTTTTCGTCATCCATTGCGCAGACCTCTGTCAGAAAAAATGAGCGAGATAAAAAAGGGTGCGCCGAGCAGCGACGTTATGACGCCGACCGGTATTTCTGCGGGGGCGGCGATTGTCCGTGCAAGCGTATCCGAAAGAAGCATGAGCACTGCGCCCGCAGCCATTGAAAGCGGAATGAGCGTCCTGCTTTTCGCGCCGTATATACGCCGCACAATATGAGGCGCTATAAGTCCCACAAAACCGATAGTACCGCCCGCACAAACAGCCGCCGACGCGGCAAGTGCGCCCGCAGTCATGACGAGTATCCGCAGTCTGCGCACTTCGACGCCGAGCGACAGGGCTGTACGTTCGCCGCCCGCAAGCAGGTCGAGCGGAACGGCGCACACGAGCAGCAGAATCACCGCGAGAGAAGCCGGTACTGCTATGAACTTCAACTCGTTCCATCCGCGTCCGCTGAAGCTGCCGAGCATCCAGACGTACATCGCGTGAAGTTCTTTTTCCCGCAGCAGCAGTATTATCGAAGTGAGTGCGGAGTACAGCGTACCGAGCGCGGTGCCGCAGAGAAGAAGCGCGACTGTAGACGAAGGGCCGGTGCGTTTTCCGGCGAGCGCCGTCACGAGCACACCGGAGAGAAGCGCGCCGCAGAACGCTCCCGTATTTACCGGTGAAACAGTCCCCCACAAAACAGGCATTGCGCCGAAACTTCCCGCTGCGACCGCTCCGAGCGTCGCTCCCGACGAGATGCCGATAATGCCCGGTTCCGCCAGCGGATTCCGGAAAAAAAGCTGGAACGCCGCGCCTGCGCCCGCGAGCAGCACGCCGGCAAGAGCTGCAAGAAGCGCGCGCGGAAGACGCAGATTAAAAAGTATGATTCGTGCGAAAGCATCGACGCCTCTTGGTGCGAATAAGCCGCGCAGGCTGAGCCGTTCCGCACCGAACAGAAGCGCGCATACGAACGAAACAGCAAGCAGCACGAAAAGCACTGCGACGGAGAAAATATATCTGCCGTTTCCGCGTCCGCGCCTGTTTTTCATTGAATACCGTCGAACGAAAGTTCGGGATGAACAGCCTTCGCGAGCAGAAGTACTGCGTCCGCAATGCGCGGTCCGGGGCGTACTGTTACGTCCGCATTAATAAATATGATGCGGCCGTTCCGCACCGCCGGAACAGCAATCCATCCCGGCCGTTTTTTTACCGACAGAACAGTCTCCTTTTCCATGTCGGGGATAAGTATGACGTCCGGTTTCCGCGCAATGATTGTTTCTTCGCTTACGAGCGGATACGCCTGACTGAGATCGTTGAAAATATTGCTGCCGCCTGCAAGCGCTACAAGGTCGTTCATGAACGAGGTTTTTCCCGCGCTCATATACGGAGCATTCCACACTTCCCAGTACACGGCGGGAGCTTTCTTTCCCTGAACCTTCGCGCTCACAGCGTCGAGTACCGACGTAATGTGTCCCCGCACGTTTTCCGCTTCCGCTTCGTGTCCCGTTATTTTTCCCATGTCGCGTATTTCGCCGAGCACGTCTTTTACGAGCGACGCGTCGGATATATACACCTGAATGCCGTAGCTCCGCAGCGTATCGACAAGATAGTCGTGCATGCCGTACGTCGCATACACAAGATCGGGCTTGAACGAAATGATTTTTTCGATGGAGAGCGTTTTCCCGTCGAATCCGCCGACAGTCGGCAGTGTTTTCACCTCTTCCGGATAGTCGCAGAAGTCGGTGCGCGCCGCAATCTGCCCGAACGCCCCGACGGCGCACAGCGTTTCCGTAGCCGCCGGCGACAGCGACACTATGCGCTCCGCGGGTTTTGTGGCGAACGACCGCAGCGTCGCACTGTTGACGGATTTTACATCGACGGACGTGGCTGCCGCAGTCAGCGTCAGAACCGGAAAGCAGATAAAAATGCAGATACCTGCCAGCAGTTTATATATATGTTCCATGCGGCAGATTTCCTCGGTCCGCATCAGCGGGCTCCCCATTCGCGGTAATACGCGTCTATTTCCTTTTTGAGTTCATCCGTAATTATTTTTCTGTCGCCGTCCGTATAGAGCGCGTCGACGACGTCCTGCATTGAAACGATTGCCCGCGCCGGGAATCCGTACCGTTCAGTTATTTCATCGAGCGCACATTTAGTCGTTTCAAGTCCCCGTTCCATTCGGTTGAGCGATACCATAAGTCCGACTATTTTCACTGCGTCCGGAGCGTTTCCCTGCGCTTTAATAATCGGGTACGTTTCCTCTATCGATTTTCCCGACGTCGTCACGTCTTCAATAATCACGACGCGGTCGCCGACGCCGATGCTGCTGCCGAGCAGAATGCCCGTGTCTCCGTGGTCTTTGATTTCCTTTCTGTTCGAACAGTAGCGTATTTCTTTCCCGTACAATTCGTGATACGCAATGACCGTCGCGACCGAGAGCGGTATGCCCTTATACGCCGGTCCGAACAACACGTCGAAGTCGTCTCCGAAATTGTCGTGTATAGCCTGCGCGTAAAATTTCCCGAGCCTTCCGAGCTGCGAGCCCGTCACGTATGCTCCCGCGTTCATGAAGAACGGCGAGTGCCGCCCGCTCTTGAGCGTAAACGAGCCGAATTTGAGCACGCGGCATTCGACCATAAAATCGATGAATTCTTTTTTGTATCGTTCCATGAAAAATATCATAGCAGAAAACCGCGTACGCTTCCAGTTACTTTTTTTTCTGCCTCCGTTCCGGTATACTTGTCATATGCCTGTTTCATTTTTCCGTATGTCTGCGTCCGGCGTTCCATGTGACGAAGCGGAAGCGGCCCGTTATCTCGGTTATGCAAAAAACACTTCTCCCGACAGCGCCGTGTCGGATCTTATTCACAAGGCATGCGCGAAGATGCAGGAGCGTCTTGCACCTCAGGCCGTGTTCGACGTTTTCCCGCTTGCGCACGGCGCGGACAACCTGCTGTCTTTTGCGGGCACGGAACTTCATTCGGTCGATTTGTCGCGGAACCTGCTGAAATGCGCGCGCGTTGTGCTGTTCGCCGCGACGATAGGACCGCAGGTTGACGCACTTATCCGCCGTACGCAGCCCGGCGGTAAAGCGGAGGTTGCCGTCATGCAGGCTGCCGGTGCCATGTTCATAGAGTCGTTCGTCGATGCGCTGAATGATAAAATCAAAGCTGACGAAGAATCTGCCGGTCATAAAACGCACCCGCGATACAGTCCTGGGTACGGCGACGTTCCGCTTTCCGTGCAGCAGCTGTTTTTTTCACACCTTCCGTGCAGCAGGATCGGGCTTACGCTCATGGACACGCTTGTTATGGCGCCCGAAAAAAGCGTAACGGCCTTTATCGGCATAGAGCAGCATTGATACTGTGTTTGCCTGCCGGCATAAAGCGCCTCTGTCACGCGCCGTACGTTTCAATGTTACCCTCCCTGACATTAGAACGTTACCCTCCCTGACATTAGAACGTTACCTTCCCTGACATTAGAACGTATGACACCCATACATTGTAATGTACGCCTCCGTAACAAAACACCATGTTCCAGCTGCATACGTCCGGCCGCCGCCGTGTTGGAAAACGACTGTAAATACGGTATAATCCCGTCATACCATGAATAGACGACCTTCATTACAATCGCTCCTCGGCAGACAGCTGCTTTTTTTTGACGGTGCAACCGGTTCCGTGCTGCAGGCCCGCGGTCTTCTGCCCGGCGAACTTCCCGAGCGCTGGAACGTCACGCATCCCGACGAAATTACCGGTCTGCATTATGCATATTTCCGCTCCGGCGCGAATATTGTAAAAACGAACACGTTCGGCGCATTCAGCACGAAATTTCCGGCGGAAAAAACGTCAGGTGCCGCCTCGCGGGTGCTTTCCGCCCGGGACAGCCTTGAGGAAGTTGTGAGAGCCGCTGTTTCGAACGCGCAGAAAGCGCGCAGTAAAATTGAAAACGAAGTACTTTCTGCGGACGAACTTGATTCGCTCCGCGCGGCTCATCTTGTTCCCGACGGACAGCCTCCTTCCGAACGGCCGCATTATATTGCGTTCGACATCGGTCCGTGCGGAAAGCTGCTCAAACCGATGGGCGACCTTGACTTCGAGGATGCCGTGTCGCTGTTCAAACGGACGTTCAGAATCGGTCTGCCGTGCGGCGTCGACGCGGTGCTCGTAGAGACGATGAACGACTGCTACGAAGCGAAGGCGGCAGTGCTTGCCGCGAAGGAAGTGTGCGGAGAGCTCGGACTCGACATTCCGGTGTTTGCAACGACAGTGTACGACGAGAACGGCCGCCTCCTTACCGGAGCAGATCCCGAAACAATGACCGCAATTTTCGAAGGACTCGGCGTGGATGCGTTCGGTATGAACTGCTCGCTCGGTCCCGAACAGATGGCGCCGCTCGTTCCGCGCCTTACCGCCGCCGCGAGCATTCCCGTCATTGTTAATCCGAACGCAGGCCTTCCGCGTTCGGAAAACGGAAAGACAGTTTACGACGTGACTGCGGAGCATTTTGCGGAGGTAATGACGCGGATTGCCGGATCGGGGGCGGACCTTCTCGGCGGATGCTGCGGTACGAATCCCGAATACATCTGCCGGACGGTGAATGCGCTGCAGAACAGAAAGGCGTCGCCCGTTGCGGAAAAGAATTTTTCAGTCATCGCGTCGTATACGCATACGGTGAATATAGGCGGGAAAAATGCGCCTGTTCTTATCGGAGAGCGCATCAATCCTACCGGTAAGAAAAAATTCAAGGAAGCGCTCCGTGCGAACGACATTCCGTATATTGTTTCGCAGGGACTCGAACAGGAAACGAACGGCGCTCAGGTGCTCGATGTGAACGTCGGACTTCCCGAAATAGACGAGAAAAAGATGATGGTCGCTGTCGTCGGCGAACTGCAGGCAGTTTCCGCGCTTCCGCTCCAGATCGACACGTCGAGTCCCGAAGTCATGGAGGCTGCGCTCCGCCGGTACAACGGTAAAGCGCTTGTCAATTCGGTGAACGGAAAGCAGGAAGTAATGCGTGCGGTTTTTCCGCTCGTGAAGAAATACGGCGGCGTTGTCGTCGCGCTCACCATAGACGAAAGCGGCATTCCCGAAACGTCGGAGGGGCGTCTCTCAATTGTTAAAAAGCTGTACGACACCGCGGCGGAATACGGAATCGGCAGAAAAAATATTATTATCGATCCGCTCGCGATGTCCGTCAGCTCCGACGACAAAGCACCCGTTGCGACGCTCGAGACGGTGCGAGCCGTTCACGACGCGGGAGGCAATACGATTCTCGGCGTGTCGAACGTGTCGTTCGGACTTCCCGAACGGGAACTCGTCACCGCCGCGTTTTTCACGATGGCCATGCAGAGCGGATTGAGTGCCGCCATTATAAATCCGGATTCCGAAGAAATGCGGAAGGCGTACGCATGCTGCTGCGTTTTAAGCGGACACGACGCGCAGTGCGCGGCGTATATTTCGTTTGCGGAAAAGTATGCCGCAGAAAAGGAAAAGCAGACGTCTTCCTCCGCGGACGGCGAAAGACTTGCAGCGCTCCGCCGGATTGCGGCAATAGCGTCCGCCGCATCGGGAGGAACAGTTTCTCCTGATGTATCCGGGGCGGCAGCCGGAGGTACGCAGGCAGCATGCGTATCCGGTGCAGCTGAAAAAGGAACGGCAGCGCTGCAGAACACGGCTCCTGCGGGCGGTTCTCCTCTTCAGCACGCGATTATCCGCGGGCTCAAGGCCGAGGCCGCTGCCGGCACGCGGGAACTTATTAAAACTGCCGTCCCCCTCGATATAATCAACAATGAACTTATCCCTGCTCTTGATGTAGTCGGGAAGGGCTTTGAAACAAAAAAAGTGTATCTCCCGCAGCTTCTCATGAGTGCAGAGGCCGCCGCCGCCGCGTTTTCAGTCATAAAAGGACATCTTGCAAAAACCGGAACTCAGGGAAAAAGCCGCGGCACAATAATCGTCGCGACGGTAAAAGGCGACATCCACGACATCGGCAAGAACATCGTAAGGGTGCTTCTCGAAAACTACGATTTTACCGTGCTTGATCTCGGAAAGGATGTTCCGCCGGAAACAATAGTCGAACGGTGCGTGCAGGATCATGTCATGCTCGTCGGCCTTTCGGCCCTCATGACGACGACCGTTCCTGCCATGGAAGAAACAATAAAGCAGCTCCGGCAGAAGGCGCCGTGGACGAAAGTATGCGTCGGAGGTGCCGTCATGACGCAGGAATACGCCGACATGATACACGCCGACTTCTACGGAAAGGACGCCATGGCCGCCGTAAAATACGCGCAGACAGTATTCCCTGCCTGAGCACACACTCGTATTTTCGTTTTATTCGATTTCTCACCGTTTTATAACAGAGTCATGTTATCATGTATGAAAAGGGAGCACTATGACGAAACTCGAAAAACAATGGATTGTGTATGATGTGGCGAATTCTGCTTTTACGCTGCTTGTGTCGACAGTATTTCCGGTTTATTTTAAATACCTTGCGGAAAACGAACATATTCCGGGGACGACCTATCTCGCATACTGGGGATATGCGGTTTCGATTTCGACGCTCATAGTGGCATTTATAGGTCCTGTTTTCGGTGCCGTCGCGGATTCCTGCAGAAGTAAAAAAATGTTTTTTACCATATCTATGCTGGTCGGGGTGATCTCGTGCGCCATGCTCGGCACATACCAGTCGTGGATATTTTTTCTTGTCGTGTTCGTCATTGCCAAAACGGGATATTCTTCAAGTCTCGTGTTTTACGATTCCATGCTTCCCGATGTCACCGAACCGGACAATATGGACAACGTGTCGTCCGCGGGATACGGCCTCGGCTACATCGGCAGCACAATACCGTTCATTGCGAGCCTTGCGATAATTTTGATGAAGGATAAAATCGGGCTGAACATGAATGCCGCAATGAATATCGTTCTTTTCATAAACGGTATATGGTGGTTTCTCTGGTCGGTGCCGTTAATCAAAAATTACCGGCAGATTCATTTTGTCACGCCTTCGGCGCATCCAGTCAGGAACAGTTTTCATAATCTGAAGGAAACGTTTTTTTCACTTGCAAAGGAAAAAAAGATACTCATTTTTCTGATTGCATTTTTCTTTTATATCGACGGCGTGTACACCATTATCGATATGGCTACGGCATACGGAAGCGCGATCGGACTTGACAGCACTGGGCTTCTTCTCGCGCTGCTGCTTACGCAGTTTGTCGCTTTCCCGTTTGCGATGCTCTTTGCATGGTTGTCCCGCAGAATCGATGCGGTGAAACTCATTGCAGTGTGTATTGCGGGATATGTCGGAATCGCACTGTATGCTTTTTTTCTGGACAAGCAGTACGAATTCTGGATACTTGCCGTAAGCGTCGGTATTTTTCAGGGCGGAATACAGGCTCTGTCCCGTTCATATTACGCAAAAATCATCCCTGCTGAAAAATCGGGCGGATATTTCGGCATTATGGATATCTGCGGTAAAGGCGCCGCATTTCTCGGAACATCGGCTATGGCGTTCCTTACGCAGCTGACCGGAAAGGCAAAATACGGTGTGCTTGCGATTGCATTCATGCTCGGAACGGGATTTATTCTTTTTCTTGTTGCGGTAAAGATCCCGGCGAAAGGTGATTCTCGTCTTATTAAAAGCGGGGGCAGGGCTTGACAAAGCCGTTTCCGACTATTAATGTCCTTTGAAACAGGCGCGGAGAATCCGCGCCGAACTTTTTGATCTCACCGGCTTTCTCATGCCGCATTTTCGGGTTGCCTGATAAGGAGAAATCATGAATTCTGATACTAAAAGGACGGGACTTTTAAGCACGCTCGATACAGCGAAAAACGGCTTTATAATCGGTTCGTCCATGCTTGTCCCCGGAGTGAGCGGCGGCACAATGGCACTTATTTTGGGCATTTACGACAAACTTATCCATTCGATAAGCTGTCTTTTCAGGGATTTTAAGAAAAACTTTTTCTTTCTTTTGCAGTTTTGTATAGGCGCAGGTTTGGGTTTCATTGTTTTCGGAAAGGCAATCGGCTTTCTGGTGGAAAATTACGAGGTTCCCGTCCGATATTTTTTTGCAGGCGCGGTTTTGGGTGGACTTCCCCTTTTGTTCCGCAAGTCAACCGTAAAGAAAAACGGCAGGGACATCACCACGGCGGTTATAAGCTTTATTATCGGGGCGGCAGTTGTTTTCGGGATTTCTTTTTTGCCGAAAATCGAATCATTTTCCGCTGTGGAATTTACTTTCGGGGGAATTCTGCTTCAGCTTTTAACGGGAATAATCATTGCTGTTGCTCTCGTCCTCCCCGGAATAAGCACATCTCATATGCTTATAATCATGGGAGTGTACTATACTATAATAGAACACCCTTTCCAAAATCTCGGACTTATCGCCGTTTTGGGAATAAGCACCGTAATCGGTATTTTACTCGTCACGCGGTTTTTGGAGTTTCTTTTAAACCGTTTCACAAAGGCGACCTATTTTTGCATAATCGGCTTTGTTTTAGGCTCTCTCAATCAGCTCCTGTACAATGAAACAACCGGGCGTTACGTCATACCCGGCGGATTTGAGTGGATTGTGGCGGTCCTGGCGCTCTGTTTGGGCTTTGCGGCGACATATGTCCTCTCCAAAAAGGAAATGAAAGCCATTGAAACAACAAATGAACACGCTGATTAAGTCCTGACGGCGTAATCAGCTGTTCATTAAATAAATGCAGCGTTATGCGGCAGCTTCTATCGCAATCCGCTTCGGCCGGACAGCTTCCGAACGCGGCAGCGTGACTGCAAGTACTCCGTCTTTGAATGACGCTGCAATCTGCTCAGAGTTTACATCGTCGGGCAGTGTAAAGCTCCGTGAAAATCCGCCTGCATTGCGTTCTCTGATGAGCCATTTTCCGTTTTGTTCATCGTGCGCTTCAGTGCTGCGGTTTTCCTCTCCGTTCTTTTCCTTCTCGATTGAAGAGATCGTGAGCGTATTGTGATCAAGTTCGACGGCCACGTCTTTCTCCGTATATCCCGGAAGATCCATTTCAAGCGTATATCCGTCTGTCGTTTCCCGTACGTCGACGTCGGGAGTACTGCATGTGCAGTCTGAAACCGTTTCGTCGTCGAGAATACTGTTCAGTACGTTATTAAAAAGTGCCAGCTCGTTCATCATATCAAAACCTCCATAAGAATTGCGCTATATTTTTTATCAGTTTTTGCTCTGACATTAAAATATATAGCAAGTAATGTGCCATGTTTCGAAAGATTCCGAAAATACTGCAAAAAAATCTGTTTTTCCGCTCTGATTTGCTGTAGAAAATCCGTTTTCCGCTTTACAATCCGTAGCAGCTGCGGTCTCTGCACCTTGGAACAATCCGTCAGATGTCATTTTCGGGCGGCTCTGCCGTCGGGAAATGCCGTAATAGACAAAAAAAATGATTTGCACGCATTTAAAAAAACTCCGGGGGAAAAATTGGCACAAGATGAGTAAAATTGATACATTTTTATGAGTCAAAAAGACGCGGATTTGTCCGAACCGTTGATTCGTGCGGATGGTTTAATACCCCGTCCCCTGTGTCGGAGGTGTTGCTTTTCCGAAAAGCGTCCTGATCAGTTCCTTTACGTCGTTTATTTTTTTTACACCTTTACCGGCTTCAGGAGCGAGTACTGTCGTAAATCCCATGTTCTGCGCCGTTTTCGTGCGCTGCGCCATTCTGCTTACGGGGCGTATTTCACCAGCGAGGCTCAGCTCTCCTATGACGGCCGTTCCCGCCTCAATCGCTATGTCGGTACGCGCGGAGTAAAGGGCTGCAGCGAGCGCCGCGTCGACAGCGCTTTCTGAAAGGCGCATGCCGCCTGCGACGTTGATGTACAGATCCTGGTCTGAAAAGTGCAGTCCCGTGCGCTTTTCGAGCACTGCCGCAACGCGCGCGACGCGTGCCGAATCTATTTTGTCGCTGTACACGCGGGAAAGAGACGCTTTTGCCGGAACGGTCAGCGCCTGAATTTCCACGATGAACACGCGGCTTCCCTCGAACACGGCAGTGCAGGTGACTCCCGCCGGGAACTGTCCCCCTGATGAACCGTTGCGCCGCGTGATGAACAGTGCCGACGGATCCTCAACTTCGACAAGACCTTTTTCCGTCATTTCAAAAATCCCAAGTTCGTCGACCGAGCCGAACCTGTTTTTTATCGCGCGCAGGAAACGGAACTCGTCGCTGCTCCTGTCGAACGAAATAACGGTGTCGACCATGTGCTCAAGCGACTTCGGACCTGCAATCAGTCCTTCTTTCGTCACGTGGGCGGTCATAATCAGTACGGAGTCCCGCTCCTTCACCCACGCGATAAGTTCGTTCGCGCAGTACTTCAGCTGATTCACGGTCCCCGGCACAATCCCGGCCTCCGCGGCATACACAGTCTGTATCGAGTCGATGATTACGAGCGAAGGATTCTGCGCATCGAGCGCGTCGAGTATATCCTCAAGGCGCATCGTGCACAGCAGTTCAATGCCTGCAGCAGGCGAACCGAGCCGTTCGGCCCGGTCCTTGATTTGCGCGGCCGATTCCTCTCCGCTCACGTAGAGAATGCGTGCGCTTCTGCCGAGCAGTTTTGCGGCGCCTGCAGCAGTCTGCAGAAGCAGCGTCGATTTTCCTATTCCCGGTTCTCCTCCGATAAGTACAGCAGAGCGTTTCATCGCTCCGCCTCCGAGAACCCTGTCGAATTCGGCTATGCCTGTCGCAAACCTCATGTCGCCCTGCGGTTTTACCGAAGCGAGCGGCACCGGTTTTATCTTTACCGCAGTTTCCGAGCCCTGTCCCGCCGGAGTAACCGCGTTCGGGTCGAGAATGCACTCTTCAAGCGTGTTCCATTCGCCGCACTGGGGACAGCGTCCGAGCCACCGCGGCTGCGAATATCCGCAGTTTGAACATTTATATACTATTGCGCCTGCTTTTTTTGCCATGAACTGTTTACCTGTTTTCTAAAATAATTTTCTGCATTCAAGGTAGAAACGTTTTTCGTCCGCTTCTCCCATGGAGAACGATTTGCGCGGAAGCGGCCCCCGCGAACTGATTGTCGCGAAGAAACTGTCTTTGTCGACTGGCGGAAGAAGTATGCCTGTCGTTTCCGGTTTTGAACCGAGCTTCATGACTTCTCCGCCGCCGTGTATGTAATCGATCGTGATTTTTCTGCCGCTTTTTCCCCCGGTTTTAATAAATTCGTCAACGACGGGCTGGAAGTGCGCGACCGCAAGTTCCGTAACGGGCGTGGAAAGCAGTTCGTACATCGTTTTTCCGGCTTCAGTGTGCACGAAGCCGAACGCCGCCGCTGAACTTTTTACGGCATTTTCAAGTTCCGCCGCGTTTCCGCATTCCGACACGCTGCCTCCGAGCTTTGATTTGAGCGCGGCAATAAGTTCCGCCGTATCAGCCCCGAAGAGCACGCGGTGAATCGGCTCGAATGTGAGCCCCGTGTCGTAGATGTTCACTATTTCGACGAGCGCATAGCGTACGCGGCTTGTACCGCGTTCCCCGGTGTTCAGCGTCGTCTTGTATTCGTCCCACACCGCTTTCGCCGTCGCAAGCGAGTGATTGCCGTCTCCCGCAGCGAACAGGAACGTACTGCCGTCCGCCGCAGTGTTTGCCTCCGCAATTCTGTCGAGGGAAGCGAGGACGGAGCCGTTCATTTTTTCGGGGACAACCCTGCCCGTAATGCTTCCGCCGTTGAGCATAAGGTCGCCGTCGTATACAGGCGGCACGCCGTCCGCTTTGAGCATGCTGCCCGTTCCCTCGACAAGTACGCGCTCCGGGTCGTTTACAAGCAGCATAATGTGCGGCAACTCAAGCGGCGCGCCGTTCCGTATTTCCCTGCGTGGCGGAATGCGTTCAACAATCGTCGCTTCCGTCGCGCGGACAAGCGATTTGCTGAAAGGTTTCCATTCGTACGTTTCCAGATCAACCGCCGCGACAAGACCGTGCCGCACGCGTCCGTATGCCGTTCTGCGCTCTACGTATATAAATCCGTGCTGCGCCGGCGCGAAAACGCCGTCAGCAATATACTGCTGCATCGTCGTTTTTATTCGCGCGATGCGTTCCTCTTTATCGCTGTCGGAAAGATATACTTCCGGCAGAATAAGGTTGATTGTGCTCGGTTTTCCGTCTGCCGCCACGGCCGCTTTTTCCCAGTACGCTCTGTCCTGCGTGTACTGATCGCACGCAATGACGGACCAGCTTTTTAAATCTATATTTTTCGGTAAAAGAATGTCGGGAATCAGAATTCCGGAATCGCTGAACGTTTTCATACTGAAAAAGTATACCGGTACAACTTTTTTTATGCTATACTGAAAACATGCCGGATTACAGCTACGGACAGATTCAGCAGGCTTCTCAGGTCCAAAGACAGATTCTTTCTCAAAAACAGATTCAGGCGCTCAATCTGCTGGCGATGAACAGTCAGGATCTGAGTGCGGAAATTTACAAGGCTGTCGATAAAAATCCTGCGCTCGAAGTTGTAAACGATCCGCTCGCGGCGGAGAGCACTGCGCGCGTTCCGTCGGTGCTGCCGGGGGACAATACGCGTCTCGGAAATGCGACTGCGTCGGGTATTGAGAAAGCGGAAAAATATCAGGAAGCGTACGAGAATGCTGCGGATATGCGGGAAACGCTTCAGGAACATCTGCTGTTCCAGCTCAATGTCATGAAACTGTCTTCCGACGAACGGGCTCTCGGCGAAGCGCTTATCAGAAATCTTGACGAAAACGGATGGCATATTCTCGCTCCCGTTTCTCTGCTGGATAAATCCCGTCCCGGACAGAATCTGAAAATGCTCGGTAAAATCGTCGGCATTGTGCAGCGCCTCGATCCGGAAGGAACGTGCTGCAACAATATGGAAGAAAGCCTGTTCGTACAGGCCAAAATACGGGGAAACGCACCGACGCTCGCTTTATTCATACTCGACGGGCATATCGACGTGCTCTATTCAAACGACAGTACGCCCGACATAGAACGAATCAGACGCAGACTGATGAAACTTCAGGAAGAGCGGAGCAGACTTATGTTCGCGGATACCTCCGCCGTCGACGAAACGGAGATAACTTCCGATGACGTGAAACGGGCAATCGCGTTTATTTCACGCCTTAATCCGCACCCGGCGCAGGGATACGGAAAATCAGCTTCCCAGTACGTACGTCCCGACGTCGTGATTACGAAAGTCGACGGGGAACTGCGCCGCTTCGATCCGCTGAAGGAGATGATTGTTCCGTGCACGAGGGACTCGTATTACCACATAGCGCTTGCGAATGATTTTCTGCCGGAGGTCCGCATAGTCCCGGAACTCGATGCGGCGAAATATAAAGGACTCAGGAAAAATCTTACGGCCGCGCAGCAGTTTCTTGAGAGCCTTGCGTACCGTAAATCAATCATTATTAAAGCGTGCGGCACACTCGTCAGAACGCAGATGGGATTTTTTTCGTCGTCCGGACGCGGATATCTTGAACCGCTTACGCAGAGCGCGCTTGCGAAGGAACTCGGCGTACACGAATCGACAGTCTCGCGCATGGCGAACGAAAAATATATCCAGACGCCGTGGGGGCAGCTATTCCCCATAAAATATTTTTTTACCAATACGCAGGACAAAGTGAAATTTGCAATAAAGCAGATGCTTGAGAACCCTGTTCCCGGAGAAAAGCCTTTGTCCGACCGCGCGCTTTCCGAACGGCTTGAAGCGCAGGGAATGCATGTTGCCCGCAGGACTGTGGCGAAATACCGGTCGGCAATCAATATGGAATCGTCCTATTTCAGAAAAAATTGATTTTCCTGCGATCTGATTGTATACTAATAAAAACGGCAGCCCGCTGCCGCGGCGCCTGCGGAAAGCTTCAGGCGACTATGATCTACTAAGGAGCATGCACTTATGACTAAATCTGTATCAGCAGTCGGTTTTGATCTTGAAAAAAAACAATCTGAATTAATTGAATCAAAAATGAAACGCATTGAGTATGCAGACGATCTCATCGTCGACCTTACAATGCGGGTCAAACACGACAAAGCGTACAGTTTTGATGCAACAGTCAACTTCCGCTGGGGAGCACAGGGGCACGTGACAAGCGACGATTTTGATTTTGCCGCCGGTCTCAATAAATTGATGGATATACTTGACACGAAGATTAAGAAGGAAAAGGATAAAATTCAGGAGCACAACAAATAAATTTGCTGTGATGTATGCGCGCATACCGGTTGAAAATTAATCGGTATACGTGTATAGTATTTGTATGGCCGATAAGAAATTTACAGTTCTTGATCTTCTTGAACTTGATTTGTCCGGACATGACGCTCTTGATCTGACGTGTCTGGCCGGGCGGCGCGGACTGCCGCGGGCTCTTACCGTTCCCGATATAAACAGGCCGGGCCTTGCGCTCACCGGCTTTTATGAATCGTTTGCTTACCAGCGCGTCCAGCTCTTCGGACGGGGTGAAGCAGCGTATCTCGGAAAACTTCATTCAGAAAACAATACAACGACAATCCGGGCGCTTTTCCAGTATCCCATTCCGTGCTGCGTTTTTTCGCACAGCATAGAGCCGCCGGAGGAATTCCGTGAAATTGCGGAGGAAGCATGCTGCCCGGTTCTTCAGACATCCCTTGAATCAACTGAATTTTCAAGCAGACTCATACGCGCTTTTTCCAATATATTCGCGCCGAAAAAAACGATGCACGGAGTGCTTGTCGAAGTGTACGGCATCGGTATTCTTCTTACCGGCCATTCCGGCGTCGGAAAAAGCGAAACTGCGCTTGAACTCGTCGAGCGCGGGCATCGTCTCGTTGCGGACGATATCATCGAACTGCGCTGCGTGAACGGAAATATCGTGCTCGGACAGGGTGCAAATACGCTTATCAGCCACCACATGGAAATACGCGGGCTCGGTATCATCAATGTTTCCCAGCTGTACGGCGTCGGTGCAATACGCGATCAGAAGGAAGTGCAGCTTGTCGCCGAGCTTGAGGACTGGGATCCGAATAAAATTTACGACAGACTCGGAACGGATCAGAACTACATGGATCTTCTGGGCGTAAAAGTTCCTGTTATAGAAATACCTGTCCGTCCGGGCCGCAATCTGCCTATCATCATAGAGGCGGCGGCGATGAACGAACGTCTGAAGAAGATGGGGTATAACTCTGCACGCGACTTTAACCAGAATGTTCTTAAATGGATTGAGACGGGAGAAGCTCAGGCAGCTTACTATAATAATGATGATTCATATTAAAGGATGTATGTATGATTGAAAAACAACTGGTTGTAAAGAATCGTGCCGGAATTCATGCCCGTCCTGCAGCAATTATTGCGCAGACTGCGAATAAGTTTACCTGTGAAATCACGCTTGCGCGTGACGATACGACGGTGAACGCAAAATCGATTATGGGTGTTATTACGATGGCTGCCGGATATAATACAACTTTAACGCTCAAAACCGACGGCCCTGATGAAAAGAATGCGGCACAGGCGATTGAAGCGTTGTTTGAATCAAAGTTCGAAGAAGAGTAGCGTATGAGGCAGATTACAGACAGACAGAAAGAGGTTCTTACGTTCATTTCCGCATTTACGGAAGAAAATTCCTATCCGCCGACGGTCCGTGAGATAAGCGAGCATTTTGACATTTCGCTGCGCGCGGTGCAGGATCACATAGCCGCTCTCCAGAAAAAGGGATATCTTTCGTTGTGTCAGAAGCGGTCCCGCTCGATCCGCGTGCTTGTCGACGGACGTGAAAAGGAAGCGAAACCGTTTGTGAGCAAAGTTCCGCTGCTCGGTACTGTCGCCGCCGGTAAACCGCTGCTCTGTGAAGAAAATCTCGACGGTTACGTAAACCTTACGGAACCGTTCGTTCGTCCGGGGAAAAATTATTTTGCGCTCCGTGTGCGCGGCACAAGCATGATAAACGCCGGCATTCTAGAAGGCGATCTCGCCGTCGTCGAACAGACGTCCGCAGCGGCCGACGGTCAGATTGTCGTTGCCGTCATCGACGATGCGATTACGCTCAAGCGGTATTATAAGGAAGCGACGCGCGTCCGCCTGCAGCCGGAGAATCCTGCGTTTCAGGCAATCTACTGTCAGGATGTGCGCATCGTCGGTACTCTTTCAAACATCGTCCGTACGTACTGATTATGGACGCACCGCTTTATCTGTATACGGGACCCGAATTCGGCGAGCGCAACGCCGCCGTTCAGGCTGTAAAGGATGCCATGAAAAAAAAATACGGCGTCCTTGACGAATATCTTTTCTACGCGGCTGATACACCAGTTTCCGAAGTTGTGACGATTCTCCAGAGCGGCTCGCTTTTTTCATCGGCGTCATGCGTCGTGTTCCGCGCTGCGGAAGTAATCAAAAAAAAGGAAGACGTCGACATGATTGCCGGCTGGGCTAAATCAGCCGGCGGTTCGACGTCCGCGCTTGTGCTTGTTTCCGATGAAATATCAGTCGACGCAAAGCTCGACAAGACGGTTCCTGCTCCGCATAAAAAAGTATTCTGGGAAATGTTCGAAGACCGCAAAATTCCGTGGCTCACCGACTTTTTCCGCAAAAACGGGTATTCGGTAAGCGACGACGCGGCCGAAGATATTCTCGATATGGTGGAAAATAATACGGAAGAACTTCGTTCCGAATGTTCCCGTTTTTTTATACTGTTTCCGAAAGGTCACGAAATTACGGCCGGTGACGTGGATGATGTTCTCGCCCATAACAGGGAAGAGTCCGCGTTTACGCTGTTCGACACGATGTCTTCAGTGGAACCGCCCGGACGCAGATTTGAACTGTCCCTCGACGTGCTTCAGAAAATACGCTTGTCGAAGGATTCGTCTTCAGTGATGATTATTGCAGGTCTTTCGTCGTGTTTCCGCCGGCTCGAAATATGGCACCGGCTGAATGCTTCCGGTCAGACCGACGATTTCAGTCTGAAAATCAACGGATTTTCCAGCCGTAAGGCGAAGTCCCAGTACAGCCGCGCTTCGCAGATATGGTCGCCGGGGCAGGCGGCAGCGATCCTTGCGGAACTTGCTTCAACCGACATGGACATCCGTTCCGGCGGAGCGCTTATGGAAGATACGCTGCTGCAGAAACTCGTTTATGAGATTGTCGTGAAGAAGGGCGCTTCGTGCGCGGAATATGAAGCTGTATGATCAGTCGAGATTGATCGAATCGAGCGTTTTGCGCAGAGCGGCGAGTTCTTCTTTTGTAAGCGTAAGTCCCTTTCCCATTTTCTGATGATCAGGCGCCCAGCTCCGTATGTCGTATTTCGGAGGACGACCGCCCCACGACACCATGTTCAGTTCGAGGTTCCATCCGCCTTTTCCTTCGGAAATAACGCCGATGTTCTGCGTGACTTCAAATGTAAAATCGTCAGCCATAAAAACTCCAATAAATAAATAACAATCTTATATCAGTATCGGCTTTTTTCTTTTTTTTATGAGTTTACCGTGATTAAAAGTTGCGGGAAACTTCAATATAGAGTATCATGAAAGAATAAATAGTGAAATTTTTTAAATTGGAGGCATAACGTGAAAAAACGATATGTGGTTCTTTTTGGAACAACACTCGTGCTTGCATTTGTATCATGCAAATCAGCTCCCAAGGCAGAGGAACCTGTTGCAGAGACACAGCCGGCAGAAACGGTACAGACAGAGAATCCCGCGGCTCCGGAAAAAATCGATAATTCAGGTGCGCTTGCAAAAGCCGCAGCGGCACGTCAGGCGGCAATCGATGCGGGTGCCGATAAAACAGCTGCTGATTTGTTCACAGATACAGACAATTTGTACGACTCGCTCAAATCACAGAGTGAAACAGGAGAAGATGCAACTGCGGGACTCGCCGATGTGACTGCCCGTTATCAGGCGCTTGAGGAATATGCGAAAGCGCTTGAACTGAAGGCTCGCATCGATGAGCTCGGTTATTCTTCATATGACCAGAGCGACTACGACAAGGGCAGCGATGCTGTCGGAACGTTCGAATCTCTTTCTTCGGCCGACGGCGCGACAGGCAGTGCCATGTACGACAAAGCGCATCTTGCGTATACGTCTTTCGGCAAAGTGCTCGTAACGGCATTCAGAAAACTTGCACAGGATGAGCGTACTGCCGCGTTTAAGGCAAAGCGCGACGCGGACAGTGTGTACGCCGGAGTTTCACAGAAAGACGCGTATAACGATGCGGTAAAATCGTTCCGTGACGGCGACGCGAGTTATTCCATGCAGGATCCGGAAAAAGCACTAAAGCACTATCAGGATTCGCGTCAGGCGTTTACTGCGCTCTATGCGGATATTTCAGAAAAACGTGCGGCTGCCCAAAAGGCGATAGACGACGCAAAGGCAAAAGTTTCGGAAAGTGCGGATTATGCGGCACAGGCGGATAAAGACGCTCCTCTGGAGGGCGACGATATCGAAGGAATCGAAACATCCGATGCTGTTCTTCTTCAGACGGAAACATACGAAGATCCGAAAAATTCGGAAGAGGACGTTCCAGAGACCATAACCGACGACACTGACGGAAATTCCGAGGATAATACGACGGAGGCTGCAAAATGAAAAAAGTAGTATCGATTATTGCGGCGTTGCTGTTTGCCGGATCGCTCGTGTTTGCCGCAAGTTATACCGACAACACATATCAGAAACTTGCCGACGAATACACAAAGCAGGCTGAAGCTGCCATGAATGCAGGTCAGTATGATAAGTCCGTCGAACTCGCTCAGAAAGCTGCCGAAAACGCCGCGCTTTCAAAATCGTACATCGACATGATGCTGGCCCGCAGAAACGCCGACACTGAGATGCTGAAGGCGAAGAATAAGATTGCATGGGCTGAAAGCATCAGCGCCGATAAGAATTTTCCGATGGCGTATTCGGCCGCTAAAGATAAATATGCAAGCGCGGAAACTGCTTACGGCAGCGAGGATTATGCCGCGGCAGCGGATTATGCAAAACAGTCTGTTTCGGCGCTCGACGGAGTCAGCAAAATAACGCCGCTGCCGGAGTATTACATTGTGCGTCCGTGGTCGGAAACGAAAGACTGTTTCTGGAATATTTCCGGCCGTCCGTATATATACAATAATCCGCTTCTGTGGGAAAACCTGTATCAGGCGAATAAGTCGAATATTCCCCGTCCCGATGACCCGAATCTTATCCTGCCGGGTATGAAGATGAAGATTCCGAGCCTTGCCGGCGAAATCCGTGAAGGTGTGTACGATCCGTCGAAAGATTACGACCCGTACGACGCTACGCGCTGAACGGACGTAATTACTATGCGGAAACAGGGGGAGCTCAGCGGAAAATAATTCCGCGCGCAGCTCCCCCTGTTTTTTTTGCGGCTGACTGTCTTTCCGTATACTGATTATTTCTGTTTCATTTTGTACCGCATGTACAGCGCGGCGGCTGCAGCCATAAGCGCGTGCGGATATTCCTTTGTGCCTATTTTGTCGAGCACTTCTTTCTGTTCCTTTTCCATGTAATGCACGTATTCGTCGCTGTCGAGCTGCTGTGCCGAGGTTTTCTCCAGCCCTTCCGCAATGAAGATATGCACGTGGTTCGACATAAGCGCCGGATTCGGATTCATCGTACCAAGATGCATCATGTGCTTTGCAGTATATCCTGTCTCTTCTCTGAGCTCTCGTGCGGCCGCCTTTTCGGGCTCTTCTCCCGTCTCTATTACGCCGCCGGGAAATTCAATGCTCAGCGCTTTTTCACCGTGCCGCCACTGTTTTACCATGAGAAATTTTGTGCCGGCAACGGGAACTACAATTACCCAGTCTTTCGCGTCCATGACAATATATCTGCCTTCCTGCCCGTCTGAAGCTGTACTTTCGGTTTCAGTGACAGTCATTACCGCAGTTTCCAGGAGCTGTTTTCTGGATTTCTCCGTCCAGACAAGCGCAGAATCATCAGTTTGAACTTTCATTTTTCTATTCCTTTTTTACAGTTTTCAGGTATAATACTATCTGTACATCCATTATAAAGTAAGGAGAAGGTTATGGCTATTGTTGCTATATCACGTCAGGTTGCCGCACTCGGAGACGAGATAGCCGCATCCGCTGCAGAAAAACTCGGGTATAAATTTGTTCGCCGACAGGAACTTGAACAGCGGATTGTTGCTCTCGGTTTTCCGTCAGAAAAACTTTCCAAATATGATGAGAAAAAGCCGAAATTCTTCGCTTCCCTCGTCAAAGACCGCGATGAATATCTGCAGTATCTTCAGACCGCCGTACTGGAAGCCGCATCAGAGGATAACGTTATTCTCATCGGGCGCGGCTCCTATATTATTCTGGAGGATGTCGAGAGCCTTATATCTTTCCGGCTTGTTGCGAAAGATTCGATACGGCTTGAACGGCTGGAAAAAGAGTTTTCGTGGAACGAAAAACAGGCACGCCAGCGCATCGACGAAAGCGACACGAACCGCCGCGGCTTCCACAAGAGCTTCTTCAATGCTGAAGTCGACGATCCGACAAGATTTCATCTCGTCATGAACACCGGAATCATAGGAGCGGAAGAAGGTGCCGACATCGTCACAAGTCTTGTACGCACGACAATAACGCCAGAACGCGAAGAGCGGGGAAATGCAAAACTTCGAACGATGCTCGACGCCCAGCATCTCGTTAACAGACTCGTTTTCGAGTATAAAATCAACATCGAATTTCTGCGGGCTGTAATTGAAGGAAAGACCGTTACGCTGCAGGGCGTTGCTGATTCCTCCGCCGTCGTCGAACGCGCTCTGAAACTTGCGGCGGAAACAATGCCCGGATATACCGCAAAATCGGCAATCAGCATAATTCAGGATTTCAAGGCTTATCCGTAATGACGTATCCTGAAACACTGTATACGGCGCTTGCCTCTGCGGCAACCGGCGGAGCAGCGTTCTGCGCGCTGAGCGTGTTTGCTGCTGCAGTGTTTCATCGTCCGTGCAGGAAATGGCGGCTGTCTGCATTCTGTGTGCTGCTCAGCATTGCCGTTGCGTCTTTTACGTTTTTGCTGATATTTACTTCTTTCACAATCGAACACCTGCAGCTGCGGTCTGCCGCCGTCTGGTGTGCTGCATTTTCTGCTGCCGGATTTCTCTGCGCTGCATTCTACCGGATACTGATTCCTGCGGTATTCGCTGCGTATATTGTTTTGTCGCTGTTTACATGTCATATCATGAGGGTGCAGTATCCTGTCCGGCGGAATCCCGTTCCTGTCTCGGTGAGCGACGGTTCTTTTTCATCCGGTTCTGTGACGGCACCTCTTTTTCCTGATAAAAACGGTTCTTCCTGTATTCTGCTTGATGTCTGTACACTTCCTCCTGAGCTGATTCTTCCGCTGCCGCGCACATGGTATGCATTTCATGAATCGCCCGCCGGAACGGCAGGCCCGCCGGAAAAAGGAAATGCGCTGCGTGACGCTGCCGAAAGATACGCATCATATGCTGCCGGTGCCGCTGCTGTTATGTATATTCCTGTGACAGCAGGAGCGGACACAGCTGCCTTGTATATGCTCGACTTCAGTTCTGTTCCGCCCGTTCTCATCCGCGTCCTGTAAATCCGGCTTGACTTTTATTGGTATTGAAAACATACTTGCTGCATGAAAACAGCAAACGCATTTACTTTGACACGGGTTGTTCTTGCTCCTGTGTTCTTCGTCGTATACTTTATTCCGATTTGGACAGGACAATTTGCGGGCATTTCAGCGAGTGTGCTTATTCCGCTGCTGGCTTTTATGGAATTTACCGATTTTCTTGATGGTTACTTTGCACGCAGGCATAAAGAAGTGAGCGACTTCGGCAAGATGTTCGACCCTTTTGCGGATGTGATGGTGCATCTTACGACATTTACTTGTTTTATGACATCGTACGGTCCCGACATCGGCAGATATCTGCCTCCGGTAATTTTCATACTTATTGTTTACCGGGAATTCGGAATGAATTTTATCCGGATGGTTGCTGCAAAAAAAGGAACTGCAATCGCGGCCAGAAAAGGCGGAAAATTAAAAACGGTGTTTTATGTAGCATCAGGATTTGTCTGTCTTATACCGGAATGCGCAGTCCGGCTTTATTATGTAAAGCCGGGAATGACGGCTGATTTTGTTACGGGCCAGGGAATAATAGCAAATCTTGTTACAGTAGTGGTGCAGAATTACCCGGCGTGGAAAACGGCGGCGCTCGTCATGTTTATCGCAAGTCTTCTGCTGTGTTATGTTTCCTTCATCGATTACCTCGTGCACTTTAAATCGCTTCTTACGAATGAAAAGAATAAAAAATAAATACAAAAAAGGGGCAGGAGGTATTGACTGAAAAG